>Ga0101944_10000279_pt1 | contig 159850 bp, 117 predicted proteins | sample DewCreD2012metaG_FD_75245 | JGI IMG/M metagenome (GOLD analysis project Ga0101944, IMG submission 75245) | Hot spring sediment bacterial and archeal communities from British Columbia, Canada, to study Microbial Dark Matter (Phase II) - Dewar... ...
GCCCATAGCCCCGTTCGCTGATGACGGGTTGGCCGCCGGGGAGGTTGCGGGCGCGGGCGCAAGCAGGGTGGTGGTCATGGCCCCAGCTTACAGCCCCCTGCAAGAAACTGAGGTGCGCCCCATGGCCTGGCATACCCTGCTTTTGCCTTGTTCGACACGGTCGGTTTCACCATCCTCTCGCGTCATGGCCGAGCGGATGATTTCCGGAGTTCTCAGCAAGCCGGATGTGGCGCTGGATGTCACGCTGCGCCCGTCACTTTTTTCCGAGTTCACCGGCCAGGCGCGGGTCAAGGAACGTCTCGAGATCGCCGTGCAGGCGGCCCGGCAGCGGGGGGAGCCGCTCGATCACATCCTGCTCAGCGGCCCGCCGGGCCTGGGCAAGACCACCCTGGCGCACATCATCGCCAAGGCGATGGGCGCCAACCTCAAGAGCACCAGCGGGCCGACGGTCGAGAAGGCCGGCGACCTCGCCGGGCTGCTGACCAACCTGGAGGCCGGCGACGTGCTCTTCATTGACGAAATCCACCGGCTCCAGAAAACCATCGAAGAGTACCTCTATCCCGCGATGGAGGACTTCAAGCTGGACATCATCATTGACCAGGGCCCCAACGCCCGCAGCGTGCGCCTGAACCTGCCCCGCTTCACGCTCATCGGCGCCACCACGCGCAGCGGGCTCCTGACCGCGCCGTTGCTGACCCGTTTCGCCGTGCGGGAGCGGCTGGATTATTACGAGGCCGCCGACCTGCAGCGCATCGTGCTCCGCTCCGCCAAGCTGCTGGGCGTGGAGATTGACGAGGCGGGGGCGTTTGAGATCGCCCGGCGCAGCCGCGGTACGCCCCGCATCGCGAACAACCTCCTGCGTCGGGTGCGCGATTATGCCCAGGTCCGCGGCAACGGCCGCGTGGACGCCGCCCTGGCCGACCGCGCGCTGGCGCTGTTGGAGATTGACCGCGACGGGCTGGACGACATGGACAAGCGCATTCTCGAGGCCATCCTCGTCAAATTTGGCGGCGGACCGGTGGGGATCGGGTCGCTGGCCGTGGCGGTGGGCGAGGAGCCGGATACGCTCGAGGAGGTGTACGAACCCTACCTCATCATGGAAGGCTATCTCAAGCGCACCCCGCAGGGGCGTGTGGCCACCGAGCTGAGTTGCCGCAAACTGGGCTTGCGCCTGGAGCCGGGTCGCCAGGGCCGGTTGTTGTGACGCCGCACACTCCAGCCCGCGAGACGACTGGCGCGGAATCGTCCCGTCGCCGCCTGCCGCGCTCGTTCAAGGACCTTACGCCGAGCAAGACGTTTGATCCTCGCAGCTTTTTCCGCGAGGTGGTGTGGAAATCTTTTCGTACCCGGCGTCGGGGCGAGCACCGGCTGTTCCTTTCGCCCAAACTGAACGCGGGGCAGGTCGCCATCACCTGGATCGGCCACGCGTCGTTTCTGATCCAGTTCAGCGACCTGAACGTGCTCATTGACCCGAACTTTGCGAACTGGCTGTTCCTGCTCAAGCGCCTGCGCCGCGCCGGGCTGCATCTCAAGGACCTACCCGCCGCCGAGGTGGTGCTGCTCACGCACGCGCATTTTGACCATTTCCACAAGCCCACTCTCCGGCGCCTGCCCACGCCGCGCATCGCCATCGCCCCGTGGGGCGTGGCGGAACTCACCCGCGGCCTGGGTTTCGACCGCGTGCTGGAACTGGAGTGGTGGGAGACCTTCCAGCGTCGCGGCCTGCAAGTGACGCTCACCCCCTCGAAACACTGGGGCGCGCGCACCCTGGGCGACCACCACCGCGGCTACGGCGGCTTCGTGATCGAACATCAGGGCCGCCGCATCTACCACGCCGGCGACAGTGCGTACTTCGAGGGCTTCAGGGAAATCGGCCGCCGCTGCGCGCCGGAAATCGCGCTGTTGCCCATCGGCGCCTACCACCCGGAGGGCCTGCGCAACGTCCACATGGGCCCCGAGGAGGCCATCCAGGTGTTTCGCGACCTGGGCGCGCGCTGGCTGGTGCCGATGCATTACGGCACGTTCCGACTGTCGTTCGAGGACATGGAAGAGCCGCCGCAACGCCTGCGCGAGTTGGCCCGGCGCGCCGGACTGGTGTCCCATCTGCGGATTCTTGAAGAAGGTTTGCCGCACGTGTTCTGAATTCGGGATCGTAGGCAGTCCGTAGTGCAGCGCGTCCCGCCTGCCGGACTTCGGTTTTCGGGCTGAACGGGCAGACCACCGGAGGTATCGCGTTTTTCGGGTCTCTATTCACGGGTTGCCTTTCCGAATCACATCCCTTCGTTGATTACTCGCAGCAAACCCCGTGGCGGTGCGGAAAACTTGGCGTGGAAATCGGCGGCGAGAAGTGGTACGCGAGGCGGGGGTCGAACCCACAACCTTCGGCTCCGGAGGCCGACGCTCTATCCAATTGAGCTACTCGCGCACTGGACGCCGGGAAACTAGGCCCGCGCGAGAGCCCCGGCAACAGTTTTGCGCACCCGCGTCAAGCCGGGGATCGCATGTTCACGTCTGCGGTCGGGTGGAGAAGCTTGAAACTTATGGCACCCGTCCCACGAACCATCGAGGACCATACCTTACACCTGCGCCCAGGCCGGTGGATGCTTAAGCCGATAGAGCGTCTCGCCCGCCTTGGCCACCAGCAAAACGCCGTCTGCTTCCCGGTTGGCGAAGTCCTCCAGCCGGATGCGGGCCGGGTCGCGGTAACCCAGGTTCACCGCACGACAGCGGGCCTCGGAGATCTGCGTCGCCAGGGTCACGCGCGCGCGCGGCGTTTCCACGCCGTTTTCGAAGGAGCCCAGCCCGTGGACATGCGTCGAGTGCGCCAGCACCCCCCACGGCTTGTCTCGGAAGCGGTCCCATTGTTTGAGGAAGTAGTCCCGGCAGTGGTAGCCGACCTCCTCGATCCAGCGGCCGTGCGTGACGCTGAACTCGCGGATGTGCGGCGCGTAAACGATGAGTTCGCCTCCATCGGCCAGGACCGGCTCGAGCTTGTACATGCATTTGCCGGCGGTCCACACCTCGTCGTACATCTCCGGTGCGCAGGCCAGAATGGTGTGGTACGGCCGGTCCTTGAAAACGATGTGGTGCTGACGGGAGAGGTCGCTGGCGGCGTCCCAGGCGGACTCCGGCGTGCCGGCAAACAGCCCCAGCAGCCCGCCGGCCGGATCCACCACCAGCGCCAGGCAGTACTTGGGCACCGACACCAACGCGGCGGCGCGGTCCACCACCTGGCGCACCGGGGTCCACTTGTGGCCGATGATTTTCGGCGTGGTGATGACCGCCCCGAGCCAGTGGAAGAAATTCAGAATGCTTGGGCCGCCCACGCCGGGGAATAGATACTTGTTGCCGCCGGAAAAGCCGACCACCTCATGCGGGAACACCGGCCCGACCACGATTACCGAGTCGTACTCGAACAGGAGCTTGTTCACCTCGACCGGCACCTCCATCGCGAACAAACCGCCGCTCAACTCGCGGATTTCGTCGGCCGCCAGGGTGCCGACCGTTTGCAGCGCTGCGGGATCGTCCCAGGCATGGTTGAAGAAGCGCACACGGCCGTATCGGTTGCGACGCTCGGCGGGGGTGATCTCGAGCCGCTGGCAGATGGCCTCTTCGCTCAGAGGCGGGTGCGTGCCCAACGCCACCAGCACGTCCAGCGCGCCGGTCAGGCCGCCGAGCTGGTTGAACAGCGCCTTGAACACCAGCCCGATGGGCGCCGTGCGGGTGTGGTCGGGAATGATTAACAGCACCCGCTGGCCGCCAAAATCACCGGAAGGGCAGGCGCGGGCCACGAGGTCGCGCACCTGGCCGGCCGTGAGGATTTGCCCCGGCGGGGCGGTAAGGTGAATGGCTTCCACGGCGTTCAAATGGTTTGGGCCAGAAAGCCGCCGTCCACGCGGAGATCCGCGCCGGTGACGAAACTGCTGGCCCGGTGGCTGGCGAGGAAAAGGGCCGCGCCCACCAGTTCGGTCGCTTCCCCGAAACGCCCCATCGGGGTGTGGCCGAGTATCTGGCGGGTGCGCTCGGTGGGAGAGCCGTCGGCATTGAAAAGCAGCGCGCGATTCTGGTCAGCCGGGAAAAAGCCGGGCGTGATCGTGTTCACGCGCACACCGCGCGGCGCCCATTCCCGGGCCAGGAACCGCGACAGGTTCAGCACACCGGCCTTGGCGGCGGAGTACGACACCACCCGCGACAACGGCACGTGCGCGGACACGCTGGCGATGTTGATGATGCTGCCCCGGCCGCGCGCCACCATGCCGGGGCCGAACACCTGGCAGGGCAGCAGCACGCCGGCGACGAGGTTCAGGTCGAAGTTACGCCGCCAGTTTTCCAGCGGGATGGCCTCGAAAGGATTATCCGGCGTGACCGTGGTTTTGGGGTCGTTACCGCCCGCAGCGTTGAACAAGATGGTGGGCGGTCCGAGCGCGGCCAGCGTGGCGTCATGGGCCTGCTGGAGGCTTTCGCGTTCGAGGGCGTTGGCCTGAAAGAACTGTGCGGCGCCGCCGTGGGCACGGATGTGTTGGGCGCGGGCTTCCCCGGCTTCCGGCCGCAGGTCCAAGATGGCGACCTTCGCACCCGCCGCCGCAAAACCTTCCGCCACCGCCCCGGCCAGCACGCCTCCCGCACCGATGACCACCGCCACGTCCCCGGTCAGATCAAACAAGTCAGACATGCCAGGACGAGTTTGCGCCCAAGACGCGGCGGCTGACAAGGGGGGAGGGGCACCGCTCACGGTTTTGTACCCGGCGAAAGCGCGGGTGTCACTTGGCGTAACGGCGGCCACCCGGGTTGGTAGCGACAACCATCCTGGTGGCGTGGAGGGCGGCTGCCAGCCGCCTGGAACTCGCCGCAAATTCAACGCCCGGACATTGACCAGTCCAAACCCGCCGGGCCGGAGGCCCGTCCCTACGCAACCCGGGGGGCTTGCTGTTACGGCGGCCGCCAGCGCCGCTGCCCCAAACGGAGAGGCGCACCCCCGGACTCCGCCCGTAAACCCCCGCTGGCCAGACGCACCCCGCCGCGCTACCCTTGCCGCCATGTTGGATTTGCCCCGCCCGCAGGTGATCTGCGTGCATGAAAGCGACCTCGACGGGTTTGTGTCCGGTCTGTTGCTGCAACGGCTGGCACGCACGCTCTTTGACGCGGACATCCCGCTCGAGGCCTTTCACAACCATAATTGGCGGCAACGGCCGCTGTCCGAATCCTGCGCCTGGGTTGCGGATTTCACCTTTGACGCGCGCCTGGACCGTCCCGGCTGGCTGGTGATTGACCACCACGCGCTCGAGGCGGCGCCGCGCAAGGCCCGGCTCATCCACGACCCCGCCAGGTCCGCCGGGCTGCTGTGTTACGAACTGTGCCGCGCGGCGGGGCTGGCCAGTCCCGCCCTCGACCGCCTGGTGCATCTGAGCAACGTGGCCGATCTGTTCCTGATGGACGACCCGGACTTCGTGGAAGCGTGCGATTACGCGAATCTCGTCAAGAGCTATGGTTTTTGGAACCTGCACGCGCTGGTGAACGGCGCGCTGGAGAAACTACTCGATCATCCGTTGCTCGAGGTGATGGCCGTGCGCCGCCGCATCGAGGATCCGCTCGGCTTTGAGTGGAGCCGGGCCAACGTGGTCGAGCTCTCGCCCGAGGTGGGCTACGTGGACACGGTGGTGGGCAACGTGAATCTGATCGTCCACCGTCTCATCCAGGAACAGGCCACACCGTACCCGGTGTTGCTGACGCTGTTTCGCAAGGGTAACAACACCTTCATCGCCAGCCTGCGCAGCCGCCGGGGGGAGGCGCTCAAGATTGCCAGCCGGCTGCAAGGCGGCGGACATCCCAACGCCGCCGGCGCTACCCTGCCGCGTTCGGTGGGACGGATCGAGGACGCCGTGACCTATTTGCGCCAAACGCTGAACCCGGCTCCGCCCACAGCCGCCGACCTGGCCAGCCTCGAACGAGCCTTCGCGAAACCATGAACGTCAATGCTTGGTTCGGGTCCCTTTGCCAATTTATTGCGACCGCGCTGCCGCGTGTCGGCGGACTGGCGGTACTGTTGACGGGAGTCACGAGTTGCTCGAACTTCGGCCGCGAATGGAAGGAAGCCGCGCGAACGCCGACACCGGCCACCGGCATCGCCGGACGCTGGGAAGGTACATGGGTCAGCGAGGCGAACGGTCACAGTGGCCGGTTGCGCGCGATCCTGACGCCGGCATCCGAAGCGAGTTACCAGGCGCGGTTTCATGCCCGGTATGCGGGCATTCTGTCGTTCGGCTACACTGTGACGCTCCTGACCACCAATGAGTCCGGGGGGGTCCGCTTTGGGGGGCAGGCGGATTTGGGCAAATTCGCGGGCGGCGTGTACACCTATGCGGGGCAGGCGACTCCGACCAACTTCTTCTCGACCTACAAAAGCAAGGGTGATCACGGCCGGTTCGAGATGCGCCGACCGCTGCAGTGAGATAAAGGTGGTGGTTCGGTGTTTCGCCTTCTTGGTTCCGAGTCCGTGGTTTGTTGAAAACGAACGCCGGATGTCGGCTTTGGTCTTCGGGCTTCGGAGTGCGATGTAGCCCGCAAGAAAGCCAACAGGTGAGAACGCCCGCACCGCAAGCCGGTTCTTCCGTCCGGCGCGCTTGCTTCCGGCGGTGCCATGTGATTCGCTCGCGTCATGCACCCGAGCGGCTTTAAGTTCCGATTCCCCCTGATTCTTGGCAGCGTAGCTGTCGCGGCCACGCTGTCCCACCTCCAGGCCCAGATCAAAATGGAAAAGATCACTTACGGCGGCTGGCCCAATTGCATCCGGCTCAGCAACGGCAAACTCGAACTCATCGCCACCACCGATGTGGGCCCGCGCATCCTGCACCTCGCCCGGCCCGGTGGCCGGAACCTGCTCAAGGAATGGCCGGATCAGTTGGGCAAGACCGGCGGCAAGGAGTGGCGCATCTACGGCGGGCACCGGCTCTGGCACGCTCCGGAGGTCCGCCCCCGCTCGTACGCCCCGGACAACGAGCCGGTGCAGGCGGATTGGGATGGCCGGCGGCTCAGGCTGACCCAGCCGGTCGAGGCTTCCACCGGCCTGCAAAAGGAAATCGAAATCGCGCTTAGCGCCGATCACCCGGCGGCCACGGTGACGCACCGCCTCTTCAACCGCAGCGTCTGGGACATCGAAGTGGCGCCTTGGGCGTTGACCGTCTGCCAGGGACCGGGCCGGGCCATCGTGCCGCAGGAGCCTTACGTGTCCCACGCCGAGAAGGTGCTGCCCGCGCGCACGATGACGCTCTGGGGCTACACGGACATGCGGGACCCACGCTACACGTGGGGCACGGAGTTCGTGCAACTGCGCAGCGACCCGGCGATCGCCAAGTCCCAGAAAGTCGGCTTCATGAACACTCTGGGCTGGGCGGCGTTTGCGCGCGGTGACGAGGTCTTGCTGAAGCGCTTCGCCCACGACCCGAAAGCCACCTACGCCGACTTCGGCTGCAACACGGAGATTTACACAAACGGGGACATGTTGGAATTGGAGACGCTCGGGCCGTTGAGCAAGATCGCGCCCGGCTCCAGCGTGGAACACATCGAGCGTTGGTACGTGTTTCAAGTCAGCCTCGGAGACACCGAAGCGGCTCTGGACACGGCGCTCACTCCGCTGTTGCGCCAGACGGAACCCGTCACACCATGAAAGACTCCGAAGTTGAGTCCGCTGCGCCGGCAGAAGTAACAGCGCCGCATACTCCCCGCACTTCGCTGGGCGGGCGGCTGTTTAATGTGCTGGCAGCGCCGGGCGAGGTGTTTGAGGAGATCAAGGCCAGCCCGCCCCGGACGGCCAACTGGCTCGTGCCGACCCTCCTCCTGATCCTGGTGGGCTGGCTGGGTGTGTGGCTGATCTACAGTCAGGCGGCGTTCCGCCACCAGCAGGATGAGGCCCAGCTCAAGGTGCTCCAGCGTCTGGTGGAAAAAGGCAAGCTGACGAAAGAGCAGTTTGAACAGGCGCAGCAGCGCCTCGGCGGCGGCAGCACGGTCGGGTACATTCTGGGTCCGGCGGCCGGAGTGCTGGGACTGAGTCTGGCGTCGCCGTTCTGGGGGGCGTTTCTCATCTGGCTCATCGGCGCCAAAATCCACCGCGGCGGCTACAGTTACGGGAAGGCTTTGGAGGTGGCCGGCCTGGCCAACATGGTCGCGGTGCTCGGTTCGGTGGTGCGCACGTTGATGATTCTGGCGCTGGGGAACCTCCAGGCCGGGCCCACGCCGGCCTTGTTCATCCGTGAGTTCGACCCATTCAACCTGACCCACACCGCGGTGGCGATGCTCGATGTGTTCGGGCTGTGGGTTTGCGCGGTGCGCGCCGCGGGCATGGCGCGCCTGGGCAACCTGGGTTTTGGCTTGTGCCTCACCTGGCTCCTGCTCGTTTGGGCGGGTCTCAACGGCCTGGTGCTGGGCGCAATCTGGGCGTTTCGGACGTTGCTCGGGCTCTGACGGTGTAACCCGCCCGGCGGTTTTGGTGAAACATTTGCGCGGTAGCGGTGTCTTAACTTCCATCTGACATGGCCAAGTCAAAATCCAAGGGCAGGAAGATCCTGATCTTCTCGCTGATTCTCCTCGTGGTGGGCGGACTGTCCGCCGCCGCCTTCCTGCGCAAGCGGGAGGTGGTCATCACCGTCCAGACCGAGAAGGTCACCCCGCGCAACCTCACGGAGATCGTCGTCGCCAACGGCCGCATCCAGCCGGTGCTCTACGTCAAGATCAGCCCCGAGGTCAGCGGCGAGATCATCGAACTGCCCGTCAAGGAGGGGCAGCTCGTCAAGCGGGGCGACCTGCTGGCGCGCATCAAGCCGGACACCTACATCGCCAACAGCAACTCGGCGACGGCGAGTTACCGGGCGTCGCTCGCCGCCAAGGCCACCGCAGAGGCAAACCTCGCGCGCGCCGAGGCCGAGTTCCGCCGGCAGGAGGCGCTCTTCAAGAACAATCTGGTCTCGGAGTCGCTGTTTGTGGACGCGAAAACCTCGTATGACGTGGCGCAGGCGCAGTTGCGCAGCGCCACCCACCAGGTCGAGATGTCCAAGGCCGCGCTGGACCGCGCGGAGGAGGACCTCCGCAAGACCGTGATCTACTCGCCGCTGGACGGCACGGTCATCCGGCTCAACTCCCAGAAGGGCGAACGCGTCGTCGGCACCGCCATGATGGCCGGTACGGAGATGATGACCATCGCCGACCTCAACGAAATGGAGGCGCGGGTCGAGGTGGGCGAGATTGACGTGCCCCTCATCAAGATCGGCCAGGTCGCCAGGCTGGAGACCGACGCCTTCAAGGACCGCAAGTTCAACGGCGAAGTCACCGAGATCGCCAACTCCTCGCGCGGGTTGGTGCTCGGCGCGACCACCGGCGGTTTCGGCGGGCAATCGCAGGAGGCCACCAAGTTCGAGGTCAAAGTCCGCATCAAGGACAAGGAAACCTTCCGGCCCGGCATGTCGGTGACAGCGGAAATCGAGACGCGCTACCGGACCAATGTGCTCACCGTGCCCATCGCCAGCGTGACCACCCGCCTGCCGAAGCCTACCAATACTGTGGCGAAGATGGGCGGCACCAATACGCTGACCAAGGCCGGCGGCACCAATGCTACGACCCGCACGAACGTCGTTTCCGCGAGCGACGCTGACTGCGCGACCAACACCCCCGCCACAACCAACGCGACCGCAGCGGTGGGCGGCGGCACCAACGTCACCAGCGGTGGCCGCAAGCCCGGCGAGGCGCCCAAACCCGTTGAGGTGGTGTTCATCAAGGACGGCGACGTGGCCCGCATGGTGCCCGTCAAACGCGGCATCAGCGACGACGCCTACATGGAGATCATCGAGGGGTTGAAGGAGGGCCAGGAGGTGGTGTCCGGCGGCTTCAAGGCCATCAGCCGGGACCTCGAGGACGGCAAGAAGATCAGGATCGGTCCCGCGCCCGGCGAGAAGGGCAAGCCGGAGGAGATGAAGGACAAGTAGTCCGGTGTTCATCGTGGCCGCCCGGCTGCCCCGCCACCCTCCACACCCGCAACCGCGCCCCGAATGAGCCTCATTCGCCTCGACAAAATCACGCGCCGCTACGAGATGGGCAGCGAAACCATCCACGCCCTGCGCGAGGTCTCCGTGGTGGTCAACCGCGGCGAGTACGTGGCCATCATGGGGCCGTCCGGTTCCGGCAAATCCACGCTGATGAACATCATCGGCTGCCTCGACACGCCCACTTCGGGCACCTACGAACTGAACGGCGTGGACGTGAGCGACATGGACGACAACCAGCTCGCCGAGGTGCGCAACCGAGAGATCGGTTTCGTCTTCCAAACGTTCAATCTGCTGCCGCGCGCCCACGCGTTGCACAACGTTGAATTGCCGCTGATCTACGCCGGACTGCCGGCGGGCGAGCGCCGGCACGTGGCCGTCGAGGCGATGACCAACGTGGGCTTGGCTGACCGCATGATGCACAAGCCGAACGAAATGTCCGGCGGACAGCGCCAGCGGGTGGCGATCGCCCGCGCCCTGGTCAACAACCCTTCGATCCTTCTGGCGGACGAACCCACCGGCAACCTCGACTCCAAGACCGGCGAGGAAATCATGGGGCTCTTCGACGAGCTGCACCGCCGCGGCCACACCATCATCGTGGTCACGCACGAGGAAGACATCGCCCGCCACGCCCGCCGCATTCTGCGCATCCGGGACGGCCTGATCGCCGCAGACGAGTCACGCCCGCACTGAGCGTCGCCATGCGTCTCGCCGCCGAACTCAACGAATGCCTGCGCATCGCGTGGGATGCCGTGCGTGCGAACAAAATGCGCGCCGGACTCACCACGCTGGGCATCGTGATCGGCATCGTCACGGTTACGTTGATGGGTACGGCCATCCAGGGCTTGAAACGCAGTTTCACGCAGAGCGTCTCGATGCTCGGCACGGACGTGCTGTACGTCGAACGCTTTAGCTGGTTCATCGGCTCGCACGCGGAATGGGTGCGGCAGGAGCGCCGCCGGCAGATTGACATGGCGCAATTCCGTGAACTGGCGCGGCAGGTGAAGCTGCCCCGGGCGCTGGCGCCGATCGTCGGCTCCGGCACCACCGTCAAGCGCGACAAGCGTAGCGCCAACAACGTGCGCCTGATTGGCACCACGGACGCCTTTCTCCAGACCGGCGGGATCAGCGTGGCGGCGGGCCGCTTTCTTTCCGCGGCCGAGGCCGAGGGGGGACGGCCCTTGTGTGTGCTGGGTTCCCAGACGGCGACGAACCTGTTCCCGCGCGGGTCGCCGCTGGGCGAGCGCGTCCACATCGGCGGCTTTCCCTTCGAGGTGATCGGCGTGCTGGAAAAGCAGGGCGAGTTCATGGGCGCCTTCAGTCTGGACAACCAGGTGATCATCCCGATCAGCCAGTTCATGGAGTACTTCTGGCGCTTCCCGGACATCACCATCCAAATCAAGGCCGGCGGTGTGGACCGCCTGGATGACGTGCGCGAGGAAGCACGCGGCGCCATGCGGCGCATCCGCCGCCTCGCCCCGGGTGAGGACGACGACTTCGCCATCAACGAGCAGGACCAGTTCCTCAAAACTTTCAACCGCGTGGCTGGCATGATCGCCGCGGGCGGTTTGTTCATCACCGGCCTGTCGCTCTTTGTTGGCGGCATCGGCATCATGAACATCATGTTCGTCTCCGTGGCCGAGCGGACGAAGGAGATCGGCATCCGCAAGGCCATCGGGGCGAAGCGGCGGACGATCCTGTTTCAGTTCCTCACCGAGGCGGCGATGATCTGCCTGATGGGCGGGGTGATCGGCCTGGCCATTGCCTGGCCGGCCACGCTGCTGATCGCGAAGTTCATGCCGGCCACCATGTCCCTGCCACTGGCGGGCCTGGCGCTGCTGGTCTCGGCGTTGACCGGCGCCATCGCGGGCTTCCTGCCGGCGTGGCGGGCCGCCCGGCTCAACCCTGTGGACGCGCTGCGGAGCGAGTAGCGGCCATGACCGTTTCCAGCCGCACCAAGCATCGCGCGCTCACCCGCACCTGGGCGGAGGTGAAGGAAAGTTTCGGGATGGCGATGAATGCCATCGGCGCGCACAAGCTGCGCTCCGCCCTCACGCTCCTGGGTGTGCTCATCGGCGTCTTCTCCATCGTGGTGGTCATGACGGCGCTGCGCCTGCTCCAGCGCAACGTGGAGTCCGAATTGAGTCAACTCGGCGTGAATACCTTTCAAATCCGAAAATGGCCGGCGGTGGTGTTCGGTGACATCGGAGACTGGGAGAAATACGCGCGGCGCAAGAACATCACGCTCGCGCATGGCCGGGCGGTGATTGACCGCGCCACGCTGGCCCAGACCGTGGGTATTGAACGTTGGGTGTGGACCGGGGAGGTCAGCTCGCGCTACGACAAGTCGCCGCCAAACGTGAACGTCGTGGGTGCGACACCCGGCGGTTTCGCCGCGCGGAACTGGGTGGTGGACCAGGGCCGGGCGTTGATAGAAGCGGACATTGACAGCTCGAAGGACGTCTGCGTGCTGGGCGGCCGGATCGCGAAGCTGCTGTTTCCCTTCGGCTCCGCGCTGGGCCAGCGCGTGCGGATTGATGGCATCGGCTACACCGTGGTGGGCACGCTGGAGCCGAAAGGCGCCACGCTCGGCGGCGAGCAGGACAACTTTATCGTCATCCCGCTGACCACCGGCCTGAACCGCTACGGCCGCATCTGGAGCAGCCTTTCGATCCTCGTCCAGGCGCCCAGCCGCGAGGCGTATGAGGACACGGTCGAGCAGGTGCGCGGCATCCTGCGCGCAGTGCGCAAGGTGGAGCCCGGCCAGGAGGATGACTTCGAGATCTTCTCGAACGACTCGCTGATCGCGCAGTTCAAGCGCTTCACCCTCACCGTGCGCGTGGTGGTGGCGGTGATCAGTTCCATCGCGCTGCTGGCGGCCGGCATCGGCATCATGAACATCATGCTGGTGAGCGTGACCGAGCGCACCCGCGAGATCGGCATCCGCCGCGCCGTCGGCGCAAAGAAGCGGAACATCATGACGCAATTCATCATGGAGGCGGTGGTGTTGTGCGAGGTCGGCGGTGTGATTGGTGTCCTCCTCGGCCTGGCCGGCGGCAACTTCGCGGCGTACTACTTCGAGGTGCCGCCCATCCTGCCGGTGGACTGGGTAATCTTCGGCCTCGTGATTTGCTCGGTGGTGGGCATCGTCTTCGGCACGTATCCCGCCTACAAGGCCGCGAACCTCGATCCCATCGAGTCGCTGCGTTACGAGTGACGGGACTTTCCGGCACTCCGCTTTACCGGTGAACCGACCGGTGTGGTGGTCAACGCCCCGGCCGCCGATGAATTAGAGCCGTGAGTTCACTAACGGCATCGGAGGCCGCCAGCAAACAAACAGGCTGTCCAGCCCCACAGGGGGCGCCTATGTGGAGGCTTCATGCCGGCGAACATAGTCGCTCCAAAGACCGAATTGGCCCGGAGGAACCGGGGCGGCGCGCAGGGCCCGCCAGCAGGCGGCCGCCGCCCTCGACTCCGCTTCGGAGAGGGCATCGCTTTGCCTGCGGGCCGCCTTCGGCTACGCTGACGCCATGAAACGATTCTGCCTGGTGCTGGGATGCTTCCTGGCTGCGGCCCCGGCGCCGGCCGCGACGCGGCCCATGACGTTTGCGGATTTGGTGGCCATGCAGCGGCTCTCCGAGCCTGTGCCTTCTCCGGATGGACGGTGGATCGCCTACGTTGTGGGCGTGCCGGACGTGCCGGAGAACCGCATCAACACGGACGTCTGGGTCGTGCCCGTCGGCGGTGGCGAGGCGCGGCAGCTTACGCGGGGGCCGCGACACGACCGACACCCGAGCTGGTCGCCGGATTCGCGCTGGCTGGCTTTCGAGTCGAACCGCGACGGCGAGTTCCAGATCTACACGATGCGGTTGGACGGCGGCGGGGAGCCACTGCGAGTGACCTCGCTTGCCACGGGGGCCACCCAACCGGTCTGGTCGCCCGATGGCCGGCACATCGCCTTTATTTCGGCGGTCTTCCCGGAATTTTCCGAGCAACCCTTTGCGGAGGCGGACGCGGCGAACAAGGCGCGCTTGGAAGAGCAGGAAAAGAGCAAGGTCAAGGCGCGTGTCTTCACGCGGCTCCTGTATCGCCACTGGGACGCCTGGGTGGACGGCAAGCGCCAGCATTTGTTCGTCCTCCCGGTGCGCGACGGCGCTCCGGCGGGTGAGCCGCGCAACCTCACGCCCGGCGACCGGGACGCCGTGCCCACCTCGACAACGTTCGCCGCGGGCGACGAGTTCGCCTGGGCGCCGGACGGCGCGGAACTGGCCTACACGGTCACGCCGTGGCCGCCGCACGAGGAAGCTTGGAAGACGGACCACGACCTTTGGGCGGTGAGGGTGGCCGGCGGCGAGCGCCGCCAGCTCACGGGCAATCCGGCGGCGGACGGCTGCCCCCGGTTCTCCCCGGACGGCAAGTGGCTGGCCTACCGCGCCCAGCGGCGGCCGGGCTTCGAGGCCGACCGTTGGGAATTGATGCTGCTCAACCGGGCGACGGGCGAGACCCGAAGTCTGACGGCGGACTGGGATCGCTCCGTGGAGAACCTTGCTTGGGCGTCCGACAGCCGGACGCTGGTGTTCGAGGCGGAGGACCAGGGCTACAAGCCACTTTGGCGGCTGGCGCTCTCCGGCGGTGCTCCGGAACCGGTGGTCGCGGGAGGAAACTGCGGTGAAGCCAGCGTCCTGCCCGGCGGAAGGGACCTGGTCTTCAGCCGGTCCACCTTCCGCGCCCCGGCGGAAATTTTCCGCGTGCCTCTGGCGGGTGGGGAGGGGCGGGCCTTGACGTGCGCCAACTCCGCGTTGTTGGACACCCTGGACCTCTCCATGCCGGAGTCGGTCACAATCCCGGGCGACGGCGGCACCCCCGTGCAAATGTGGCTGCTCAAGCCGCCGGGCTTCGACCCCGCCCGGCGGTGGCCGCTGGTGTTCTGGGTTCATGGCGGGCCACAATCGGCCTTTCTGGACGCATGGTCCTTCCGCTGGAACGCGCAGTTGTGGGCGGCCCAGGGTTACCTCCTGGCCCTGCCCAATCCCCGGGGCTCCACCGGCTTTGGACAGCAGTTCACCGACGAGATTTCCGGTGACTGGGGCGGCAAGGTGTTTCGGGATCTCATGGCGTGCCTGGACTGGCTGGAGCGGCAGCCGTATGTGGACCCGGAGCGGATGGCGGCGGCGGGAGCGTCTTACGGCGGTTACATGATGAACTGGTTCCAGGGGCACACGGACAAGTTCCGCACGCTGGTGACCCACTGCGGCGTGTACAACTTCGACACGATGTACGGCACGACGGATGAGTTGTGGTTCGACGAGTGGGACCACGGCATTCCTTGGGAGAACCCCAAGTTCAGTGAGTTTTCCCCCCACCGGTTCGCCGTGAACTTCAAGACGCCCAGCCTGGTCATCCACGGCGAACTGGATTTCCGCGTGCCCGTCGCGCAGGGCATGGACCTTTTTTCCGTGCTCCAGCGGAAGGGCGTTCCGTCGAAGTTCCTCTACTTTCCGGACGAGGGGCACTGGATACTGAAGCCGCAAAACAGCGCGCTCTGGCACGAGACGGTCTTCGCCTGGCTGGCGGATTATTTGAAGCGTTGAGCCGTCCCAGGCCGGCAAGGTGGCCCAAAGTGTGCCTGTGCTAGACCAGGCTGCGGGGCGGGGCTAGTTTCCGCTTATGAGCAACGAATTCTCCCTGGAACTCCACCGCGATTGCGAGGCGGTGCAGATTCCCGCGGGCAACGTCGTGATCTTGCCGGCGGGTACCGCCGTGGACATCACCCAAAACCTGGGCGGCACGTACACGGTGAGCGCGCTGGGCGGGCTCTTTCAGATCGCGGGCAAGGACGCCGATGCGCTGGGCCTGGAACCGGCCGACGCCAAGGTCGCGCCGGCCAGCCACGTCCCCGCCGAACCCGTCACCGAGGACCGTATCTGGGCTGTGCTGAAAACGTGCTTTGATCCGGAAATCCCGGTGAACATTGTGGATCTCGGGCTGATTTACGATCTCACCCTTGAGCCGCTCCCCGGCGGCGAGGCCCGGGTGAGCGTGAAGATGACCCTCACCGCGCCCGGCTGCGGCATGGGACCGGTGATTGCCCGCGACGCCCAACAGAAAATTCAGGCCATTCCCGGCGTGCGCGAGGCGCGGGTGGACGTGGTCTGGGACCCGCCCTGGCACCAGTCCATGATCACCGCCGAAGGCCGACGAGTGCTCGGCTTGGAGTGACACGGGGTGGACATTTTGCCTCTTCGTAATTGAATTTGCACCGCCGACGGGTCCGATCGGTGGTGTGGAGAGGGTGGCCCCTTCCCCTGCTTGCCCGCCCTCAGATCAACTCCAGATTCGTGGCGTCCATGCGCACAGCGGCTGCCTGGCCGATGAAGTCCAGGCGCAGCAGTACTTCCACCATGCCTTTGCGGGCCTCCACCCAGCCCTCGATGCCTTGGAGCGGACCGGATTTGATCCGCACACGCATGCCGGGTCCGATGGTGGGCGCCAGCCGGACTTCCACCTCCTGATCCAGGGCAAACAGGATGTCCTGCAACTGCTGGTTGAACTCGGCCTGGTCCGGCACGTCCAGCAGGTTGGCGACGTAATCGCTCTGGTAAACCCGTTGTCGCTGGTGCGCCAGCAGCCGCAGAAACACGTAACCCGGGAACAACGGCTTGAGGAAGACCACCTGCTTGCCGCGGTACTTCTTCACGCTCCGGTACAACGGCAGCGTGGTGTCGAAACCTTCCCGCGTGCAGTACTCGACCAGCTTCTTTTCGCAGCGCGGACGCGTGTGCGCCACATACCAAGGCAGGTCACTCATCGCAGCAACAGTCTTGCGGGCGCCACAGGTGGCGGCCGGCGCGCGGGACACTGGCAATGCCACTCGCGCCGGGCAAGTGTGAATTCCCGTCCCGCCGACTTCAGACCCCGGCTTGAGACTTCGGAGCCGGGACTTGGGTTGAGGATGTGGCGGCAGCCTCAGTTCCGCGGGTGAAACTTCCGATGCACCTCACGCAGCCGCGCGCCGGCCACGTGGGTGTACACCTCGGTGGTGCTCAAATTCGCGTGACCAAGCAGCTCCTGGATCACCCGCAGGTCGGCGCCGTGTTCGAGCAGATGGGTGGCAAAGCTGTGCCGCAACATGTGCGGGGTCACGTTGCGGCTGATGCCGGCCCGCCGCACCCGCTGCTTGATCCGCAGCCAGAGCGTGACATGGGCGAACGGTGTGCCGCGGCGCGTCAAAAACACCACGCCGGGCGAGCGCGGCCGCACCAGCGCGGGGCGGCCGGCGGCCAGGTAGCGTTCCAGCGCCGCGACCGCCGGCCGGCCCACCGGAACCACCCGCTCCTTGTTACCTTTGCCGATGACGGTGACGAAGCCGGCCTCGAGATGAAGTTGTTCCAACCGGAGCTGACGCAACTCCGCCAGCCGGAGCCCGGAGGCGTAAGCCAGTTCCAGCACCGCCTGGTCGCACAGATCCGCGGGGGTGGGGTTGGTCGGCGGTTGGAGCAGCCGTTTGATTTCCTCGTCTGAGAGCGCCTTGGGCATTCGGCGCCAGCGGCGGGGCAGCGTCAGGTGCTCGGCGGGGTTGGCTGGCAGCAACCGTTCCCGTTCGCAAAAGCGGAAAAAGGCGCGCAAGGCCGCGATCTCCAGATAAACACTTTCCCCGCTCAACCGCCGGGCTGAGTCTGGCGGGGTGGTTGCCAACGGCCGTTGTCGTTCGTACTGCAAAAAATCGGTGAGGTGCGCCAGCCCGACTTCCCGCCAGTCCCGCAGACCCTGGCGCGCTGCCCAGTGAACGAAGCGATCCAATTGCGCCTTGTACGTGCGCTGGGTGTGCTCCGCCTGTCCGCGCTCGTGACGCAGGTATTGCAGGAAGTCTTCGATCAAGGCATGCACGGTTTGGTTGGTTGCCGCCACCGCGCAGTCTGATCGCTTGCGGGCGCGCGGCAAGCCGCGTCGCGCGGGCCGGCTGCCGGCGGGTCGCCGGGCGCCACCGAGTCCCGGCCGGTGCAAATCTGCTTGTCAGCCAGCGGCCCCGCCGCAACTTTATGCCCGCCGCTGGGGTGGGTCCCGTCCGACCAGGCTCAGCAAGCCGGTCCGCAATTGTCAGCATCGTCTGTCTATGGATGTCAAACTGCCGAAGCTGGGGGAAGGCGCCGAGTCCGGTGTCGTAGTTAGTGTCTTCGTAAAGCCTGGAGACACTGTCGCGAAGGACCAGCCGATCCTCGAGCTCGAAAACGAAAAGGCCGTCGCCGCCATTCCCGCCCCCGCCGCGGGCACGGTCACCGAGGTCTTTGTGAAGGCGGGCGACAAGATCAGCGTGGGACAGCGCCTGATAGCCTTGGGCGAGGATGGGAAAGGCGCGCCGCCCCCCGCGCCGGCCACCAAGGCCGCTCCCGCCACTCCGGCACCGGCGCCCGTCGAAGCCGAACCCGAGGTACCAGCCGGACCCGCGGGCGAGGAAGAACCGCCGCCGTCCACCGCCCCGCCGGCCGCGTCACCCACCATCCGCCGCCTGGCCAAGGACCTGGGCATTGACCTCAGCCGCATCCGGGGCAGCGAGCGCGGTGGCCGGATCGTGATGGCCGACTTGCGTGCCTACATCCAGCGCCTGCAACGCCTGGCCGCGCAGGCCGCCACCGGCATCGCCCGCAAGCCGCGCGCGGCGGTCGAGCCCGTTGACTTCGCCAAGTGGGGACCGGTCACCATCAAACCGCTCTCGCCGCTGCGCCAGACCATTGCGCGCCGGCTGTCCGAAAGCTGGGAGGCGGTGCCGCGGGTGACCCAATTCGACGAGGCGGACGTGACGCGGCTTAACGAACTGCGCAAGCAGTACCAGCCGGCATACGAGCAGAAAGGCGTCAAGCTCACGGTCACGCCTTTGCTCATCAAGGCGCTGGTCGGCGTCGTGCAAAAGCATCCGACCTTCAACGCCAGCCTTGATGCCACCGGTGAAAACCTGATTCTCAAGTCTTACGTCAGCCTGGGCCTCGCGGTGGACACCGAGGCAGGCCTGATGGTTCCCGTGATCCGTCACGCGGACAAGAGATCGGTGTTGGAACTCGCGCGTGAACTGGACGAGCTGGCCCGCAAGGCGCGCGAGCGCAAGCTCACGGCCGAGGACATGAAGGGCGGCACGTTCACGCTGTCCAACCAGGGCGGCATCGGCGGCGGGCACTTCACCCCGATCATCAACCTCCCCGAGGTGGCCATCCTGGGCGTGGGGCGCGCCGCGTTGAAGCCGGTCTGGCGCGACGGCCAGGTCACGGCACGTACACTCCTGCCGCTGGCGCTCTCGTACGACCACCGGGTCATTGACGGCGGCAGCGCCGCGCGGTTCATCACCGACCTGGTGCGGGAAATCGAGCAATTTGAAGAACACCTGGTGAAATTGTAACGATGGAACCGATTCAAACCGACATCGTCGTCGTCGGGGCCGGCCCGGGCGGGTACACGGCGGCGTTTTACGCGGCCGACCACGACCGGAAGGTCGTGCTGGTCGAACGCGAGCCGCGGCTGGGCGGCGTGTGCCTCAATCGTGGCTGCATCCCCTCGAAGGCGTTGCTGAACGCGGCGCACATCATCAACCAGGCCCGCGAGGCTGGCCATTGGGGCCTGAGCTTCGCTCCGCCCCAGGTGGACCTCGCGAAGCTGCGGGGCTGGAAGGAGTCCATTCTGCAGAAGCTCGGCGGTGGCGTGGCGCAACTCGCCCAGCGTCGCCACGTGCAGGTGATCACCGGCCGCGGCTACTTCGAGGACTCGCAGACGCTCCGCGTGGAGACACCCGCCGGCCAGCAGTTCATCAAGTACGAGCACGCGATCGTCGCCACCGGCTCGAAGCCGGCTATGCCCCGGGCGTTCGACCTGGGCAACCCGCGCATCATGACCTCGACCGAGGCGCTCGAAATCGAGGACATCCCGCCCAGCTTGTTGGTGGTGGGCGGCGGCTATATCGGCATGGAACTGGGTACCGTGTACGCCACGCTCGGCAGCCAGGTGGTGGTGGTCGAGGCGGCCGAAAACATCCTCACCGGGGCGGATCCCGACCTCGCCCGGCCCATCGCCGCGCGCGCGGCGCAGCGTTTCAAGGAAATTCGCACCCGGGTCAAGGTGATGGACATGGCCACCAAGGGCGCGCAGATCAAGGTGACCCTCGAGTGGAACGGCGAGCGTGCGGAGGAGCTGTACGACCGCGTGCTGGTCTCAGTGGGGCGCGTCCCGAACGCCGATGACCTTGGCCTCGAGAACACCCGCGTGACCCGCGACGAAAAGGGCTTCATCGAGGTGGACGAGTACCAACAGACGCAGGACCCGCACATCCTGGCCATCGGCGACATCGCCGGTGGGGTGTTGCTGGCGCACAAGGCGTCGCGCGAGGCGCGCATCGCGGTCGAGCGCATCCTGGGCGAGTCGGCCACGGCGGAAGATTTCATCATCCCGGCGGTGGTTTTCACCGATCCGGAACTGGCCTGGTGCGGCCTGACCGAGGCCGAGGCGCGGGCCAAGGGCTTGTCGGTGGAAATCGCCAAGTTCCCCTGGTCGGCCTCCGGCCGGGCGCTTACGTTCGACCGGCCCGACGGCATGACCAAGCTGGTGGTGGACCCGGAGACCGAGCGCATTCTGGGCGTGGGCATCGTGGGCCACGGCGCCGGCGAACTCATCGCCGAGGGCGTGGTCGCGCTCGAAATGGGCGCCACGGCGATGGACCTGGCGCTGTCGGTTCATCCTCATCCCACGCTATCCGAGACCATCATGGAATGCGCGGAGGCCTTCTACGGTTACGCTACACACGCCCTGGCTCGCAAGCGGCGGGCGGCGGAGGCGGAGGCTGCTTCGGAGTAAAACCGGTCGCTTTTTTGCGCGGGCCTTTTTCGCAGCAGGGCGACCTTGGTGTGTTCACCACGCGCGCTGAAACCGACCAATGTGAGGAAACAGACCATGAAACCGTTCAAGTCCATTCTGATCGCACCGTTGGCTGGTGTCGCTTGTTGGGTGGGGAGCGGGCAGGCCGGGCTGCAAGCGGCCGGAGCCGTCAATGGCGCGACGAACGCCACCACGGCTGCGCAGGCACCTTCTGACGCGGTGGGTCAACTCTTGGTCCAAGTGGGTTTCCTGCAGACCGAGTTGTTCGGGGAACCGCTCTGGAAGTATCTGGCTTTTCTGGCTTACATCGTCCTGGCCTTCCTGAGCGCTTACCTCGTCAACTGGCTGGTCGCGGGGCGACTCAAGGCGTGGGCAGCGCGCGCAGCCACGCAATACAACGACATCCTGCTGCAAGTCGTCCAGGGACCGGTCAAGGTCATCACCTTCGTGATCGTGCTGAACTTCGGCCTGCAGGTTTTTGCCTGGCCGGCGGTGGTGCAGAACTACCTGTCCAAGGGCTTGCGGGTGGTGGTGGCTTGGTCGTTGACTTTCATGATCATTAAGGCGATGGACCTACTGCTGGTCTTCTGGCGTCAGCGCTCGGCCGCCGAGGAAGATGTTTTCTTCAACAAGCAACTCTTCCCGCTCGTGCGCCGGGTGGGCAAGTATTTCATCATCCTCATCGCCGCGTTGCTCACTGCCCAGAATCTCGGCATCGAGGTCACCAGCCTCCTGGCCGGCCTGTCCATAGGCGGCCTCGCGCTGGGTCTCGCCGCTCAGGACACCCTGGCCAACCTGTTTGGAGCGGTGGCCCTGTTCATGGACAAACCCTGCGCCGTGGGCGACCGCGTCAAGGTGGAAAGCTACGACGGGGTTGTGGAGGAAATCGGCCTGCGCAGCACCCGGATTCGCAATCTGGACGGCCACCTGGTCACCATCCCCAACAAGACCATGGCCAACACCAGCATCACCAACATTTCCAAGCGTCCCAACATCCGCACGGTCATGACCATCGGCATCACCTACGACACGCCGGCCGAAAAGGTCAGACTGGCGGGCGACATCATCAACGAGGTCTTCAAGAGTCACCCGATGACGGCCGACGTGTGGGTGAGCTTCAACCAGTTTGCGGATTTTTCCCTCAATTTCCTGGTGATCCACTGGTGGAATGCCACCGTGTACAAGGATTATCTGGCCGGGATGCAGCAAATGAACCTCACGCTCAAGGCCCGGTTCGACGCCGCCGGCATCAGCTTCGCGTTTCCGACGCGCACGCTGTACGTCAAACAGGATTCCGACTGGCGGATCACCGGCGCGCCGCAGACGCCTCCCCTGCGATGAGGTGGACGCGGCCAACCCGCTCACGGCCGGGTGGGGGACGACTCCGCGCGGCCGAAACATATCGGCTTTACAGCCTTCCCTGAACACTTGCACATTGCCGCCCATGTTGGTCACCAAGCTCGAAACCCAGGCGACCGGCGCGCAGGTCCAGACGCCCCACAGCGCCGCCCGCGCGCTGGTTCCGGTAGTGGAACGGGCCATGCAGCGCGCTCAACACCACCTCTTGGGCCAGCAACACCCCGACGGCTACTGGATCGGCGAGCTGATGGTGGACACCACCATCATGTCCGACATGATCGCCTTCCGGCATTGGGATGGCAACGTGGACCCCGCATGGGAGCGCAAGGCCGCGAATTACATCCTTTCCCAGCAGTTGCCCGGCGGCGGTTGGAACATTTACCACGGCGGTCCGGCGGAGGTAAACGCCACCATCAAGGCCTACCTCGCCCTGAAGCTGGCCGGCGTGCCGGTTACCGACCCGCGCATGCTCCGCGCGCGTGCGGTGGCGTTGAGTCTGGGCGGCGTGCCCCGCATGAACACCTTCTCCAAGCTCTACCTCGCCCTGCTGGGCATGTACCCTTGGAAATACGTGCCCACCATCCCGTGCGAGGTCCTGCTCATCGGCAAATGGTTCCGGGTGAACTTCTGGGACATGAGCAACTGGAGCCGCGCCATGCTCGTCCCGCTCGCCATCATCAACCACTTCCGCCCCACCCGGCCGGTGGGTTGCGACATCACAGAGCTGTTCCCGGAGGGCTACCACGAGCGCGACCTCCGCCTGCCGCGCGACCCCTGGCCCTACTTCACCTGGCGCAACTTCTTCCTCGCTCTCGACAAGCTCCACAAGTTCGCCGAGCTCTGGGCCCGGGCCGGCATCCACCCGTTCCGACGCCGCGCGCTCCGGAAAGCCGAGCAGTGGATGATCGAGCGGATGGATGGTTCCGACGGCCTGGCCGCCATTTTCCCCGCCATCCTCAACTCCCTCATCGCCCTCAAGGTGCTGGGCTATCCGCCCGACCACCCCTTGATGCTACGGGTCGAGTCCGAGCTCCGGAAGCTCGAGCACCAAAATGCCGAGCACGTCTGGATGGAGCCCTGCCTTTCACCGGTCTGGGACACCGCCATCGCAGCCATCGCCCTGCGCGAATCCGGTGTGCCGGCTGACCATCCGGCGCTGAAGAAGGCCACCGCCTGGTTGCTCGGCAAGGAAATCCGCTTCCGCGGTGACTGGCAGCATAAGAACCCGGCCGACGTCGAGCCCAGCGGCTGGGTCTTCGAGTTCGAAAACAAGTGGAACCCCGACGTGGACGACACCGCCATGGTCCTGCTGGCCCTGCGGTTGACCCCCACGGATGACCCCGCCGCCCGCGACGCCGCCTATCGCCGCGGCCTGAACTGGATGCTCACCTTCCAGTGCCGTGACGGCGGCTGGGCCGCCTTCGACAAAGACTGCACGAACAACATCCTCGAGAAGGTCCCCTTCGCCGACCACAACGCCATGCTCGACCCCGAGTGCGCGGACATCACCGCGCGCATCCTCGAGGTGCTCGGGCACGAGAAATATCCGCTCGACCATCCCCAAGTGGCCCGGGCCATCGAGTACCTGCGCAAACACCAGGAGCCCGATGGCTCCTGGTACGGCCGCTGGGGTGTCAACTACATCTACGGCACCTGGCAGGTCCTGCGCGGGTTGCACGCCCTGGGCATGGACATGCACCAGCCCTGGCTGCGCAAGGCCGGCGAATGGCTCGAGAGCGTCCAGCACGACGACGGCGGCTGGGGCGAGCGTTGCGACACCTACGAGGACCCCGTCTTCAAGGGCCGCGGCCCGAGCACGGCGTCCCAGACCGCCTGGGCGGTCATGGGCCTGTGCACCTTTGGCGACCCCAACAACGCTGCGCTGCTGCGGGGCGTCGAGTATCTGACCCGCACACAGAACCCCGACGGTTCCTGGTCAGAGGAGGAAACCACCGGCACCGGTTTCCCCAAGGTCTATTACCTCAAGTACGACATGTACCGGAATACCTGGCCGTTGCTGGCGCTGGCCACCTTCCGCAAACTGGTCGCGGGCGCTAGCGGTCCCATCAACGGCGCGGCCTACGGCCTGCCGACTTCGCCTGTCTTCGCGCCTCAGCCGGCGCGAAGTCCGTGAGGGCAGCAACCTCACGCGCCGGCGGATATGCCGGCCGGGTGCCGACGCGGCCGCACCACCAACTCGGGGCTGAGTTGTTTGGCGACGGTGAAGCGGGGTCCGGTTGAACCGGGAAACTGAAGTTGGCCGCAGCGCGACGTATCCCGCCCGCTTGACTTCGGTTCGCTGGTCAAGGCCTTTTCAGCGAGGGAGGCTGAAGATGGCACGTGCGCTCCCCTGCCAACTTCGGATTTCGGACCTCGGACTCGGCCCGCGATCAGCCGGGTTCGGCCTCGGGCGCACCTCAGTTTTTGCGCCCAGGAACAGCGCGGATGTCGCCGGGTTTAGCGGCAACCGTCTTGCTTGCCGTAGAGGGCGGCTTTCAGCCGCCAGGCGATGCGGCGCCGACGCGGCGGCGCCCCACCTTGCCAGCTTGGCGGGCCGCGTTGGGTCGCGGCTCGTGGCTCGCCGGACAGGATATTCGGCTCCACAGGTGAGGGCAGCCACCACTGCAGGAAATTGACAGGCAACTCCGCCACCGCGCGCGTTGAGCGCGGCTTGCCGAGCGCGCCGGACCGGAGCACGATGCGGCCACTTGCCGCCATGCTCAACATCCACCACCTCGAACTCTTCTATTACGTCGCCCGCCACGGCGGCATTATGGCCGCGGTGCGGCGCATGCCTTACGGCATCCAGCAGCCCGCCGTCAGCGCCCAGCTCATCCGGCTCGAGGCCGACCTCGGGCTGACGCTTTTCCAGCGCCGGCCCTTCGCGCTCACGCCCGCCGGCGAGGAGTTGTTCCAGTTTATCGAGCCGTTCTTCGGTCGGCTCGAGGCGGTCGAGCAACGCCTCACCGGCGGCGCGACGCGGCAGATTCGCATCGGGGCCTCCGAGGTGGTGCAGCGCGATCACCTGCCGGAAATCCTGCTCAAGGTTCGCCGGCGCTATCCGGACCTGAAGCCCTATCTGCGCGAAGGCTACCAGCCGCAACTTGAGTCTTGGCTGCTCGCCCGCGAGATTGACCTGGCGATCACCATGATCGAAGGCGCGTTGCCGCCGGGCATCAAGCGCGAGCGGCTGATCCAGCTTCACCTCGCGCTACTGGTGCCCCACGACAGCCCGCTGCGCTCCGCCGAAGAACTCTGGCGGCGTGACAAAATCGAGGATTTGCTCGTGACCCTGCCGCCGTCCGAGGGCATCTGCCGCCACTTCCAACGCCAGCTCGCGCGGCGCAAGCTCGAGTGGTTTCCGAGCCTCGAGGTCAGTTCGCTGGGCCTGGTGGAGGCTTACGTGGCCGGCGGCTTTGGTCTCGGGCTGGGCCTGCACATCCCGAAGATGCCGCCCTCGCCCAAGGTGCGCCTGATTCCGCTGACCGACTTCCCGCCCATTGACGTGGGCGTGCTGTGGATGGGCCGGCGCACGCCGCTCATGGACTGCGTGGTCGAGGAATGCCACGCCCGCGCCCGGTGGATGACCTCCTGAACCGGCCGCCTCGCCTCATCGGGGGTGGTCAATCAAGACACCGAACCAACAGAGCCGAACGTAGCTGATGAATGGCTGCCCGGGAAATCCAGGGACGACCAACAGTGGCTCGACGAGCGACCACAAACCGCCCTCAGCCACGACGACGAGGCGGCGCGGGCTGACAGCCACGAAATCGGGATGAGGCACCGGTAACGACCGGCCATCGGCCAACCAGATCACAAGCGGCTCGGAGGGTTGGTGGCGCAACACCTCTCGGCTTCCTTGAATGTCCGCAACTGCCTTTTACGGCTGAACCGGTCGCGCGCAAGCCGTGTGCTGCCACCCGCGACGAGGGCCATCGTGGCTGCCGCTGCATCGAGCGATAGTCGGGCTTTTCCGTGGATGCAAAAGCTGAGCCGGTACGATTCGGCCCAAGGCAATGAGGCCATTCCACCCGAAAGCAACTTGCCTCGTTACGCCTCAGGTGTTCCGCAGCGCGGTCAAGAGTTCACCGCGCAAGGCGGTTTCCGTCGCCAAAGCCGTCCAGACCGCGCCGTTGAGGAAAATTGCCGCCAGGGAGGCGCCCAGCGATACCAGCGGCACGTCGGTCCCGGCAGCGATCACGGCCGGCAGCACGGCGACCCCCGCCGCCAGCACGCCCGCCGCCAGCCCGGCGCCCAGCAGCGCCAGGTGTTCGCTTACCACCAGCACCCGCAACGCCCGACGCCGGAACCCCACCGCCAGCAGCAGGGCCAGTTCGCCCCGGCGCTCAAACACGTTGCGCAACACCACCACGCCCAGCCCCACGCTGCCCAGCAGCAGCCCCAGCCCGCCCAGCACCTGGAACGTGCCCAGGTAGGTGTTTTGCACGGCATTGAACGCGGCCAGCCGCCGTGCGGCCGGCGTGAGCTCCACGCCGAGGTCACGCAAGCCGCGCGTCAGTTCCGCGGCCACGGCGTCCGCCCGGCCGGGCGGGGTGTCCACGAGGAAATACCGATACCCGGCGGTCGAGGGAAACCGCCGCACAAACTCCGCTTCGTCAATTACCAGGTTCCCCTGCAAAACCGTGTTCGCCACCGCGCCCACCAGACGCAACTTGAACTTCCGTCCACGCTCGTCGGCGTAGTCGAGCGTGTCGCCCACCTTTCGGCCCAGCGCCCACTGGATCGAGGCGGCATCGCCGATGGCCGGCACCACGTCGTCCGCGGGCGCGGCGTCGCGCTTGAGCGCCAGCCAGGGTTGCGCCGCGCGCGCGCGGTCCGCGAGTTTGGCGAAGGTAAACGCGCCGCGTTCGGCCAGCAGCTCCGGTTTCACGCCCAGCAGCCGCGGCGTCTGGGCACGATTCAGGTTCAGGCAACTCGCGTCGTCGCCGTCGCGCACCCGGAACGGCACGAAGGCCACGCCGGCCAATACGTTCGAATCAAGGCCGTACGCATCCCGGCCGGCGGCGGCGTTCAGGTCCTGCACGACCGGCTGGGTGGCTTCGGCGAGCAGGGCAAAACCGCCGGTGCCCGCGGTGCGCCGCTCGACGCCGTGCCCGGCGTCGAGCCGGAACACACCGATCGAGGCCACCAGGAAACTCCCGCACGCCAGCAGCCCCACCACCGCCAGGCTGCGACGCCGCTGGCGCGTGGCGCTGCGCACGCCCATGCCGCCCAGCGAAAGGCGCGCGGCGGACTCGGACGCGCCCAGCCGGCGCAGCCACGCCGAGACTCCCGCCAGCCCGGCCAGCAGCAACAATGCGCCCGCGCCGAAGAACAGCCCGGCCGCGTTGCGTTCCGGGTTGGCCAGCGCCCATCCCGCCAGGCCCAGCGCGGTGGCGGCACAGACCAGCGCGAGCCGAAGCGGTTGTTTCGATGCCACCGCCGCCGGTTGTTCGCCCGGGCCTTCCACGGCGCCTTCTGCCAGCAGTTGGCGGGCGGGCAACCGCACCTGCCGGCGCAGCGTGATCCACATCGTGAGCACCGCGACCGCCGCCGCCGCGCCGAGGCCGCCGAGCAGCGTGGTGGCTTGCGCGTGGTAGTGCAGCGGCGTGCCGCCCACGGCGTCGCTCCAGATCGTGGACAGGCCGTGCAACATCGCCCGGGCGTAGCCGGTGCCGCCCCAGGCGCCAAGTGCGCCGCCGCCCAGCGCGACCAGCGCGCCCTCGGCCAGCAGCAGCCGGCCGGCCTGGCCCGGCTTGAAGCCTACCGCCAGCAACGTGCCGAGTTCGGTGGCGCGGCGCTCGATGCTGAACTGGAAGAGCACCGCCAGCAGCAGCAGCGCCGCCACGATCAGGAACAGGCTGAAGCCGAGGAAAAGCTGACCGAAGTCCTGCGCCTGGTTGCTGGCCGCCAGCGCCTGCGCGCGCACCGCCTCGAACCGCAAACCAAGCGCCGCCGGGTCGAGTGTGCGGGTCAGCATCGTGCTCAGACCGACCTGGTAGGACGGTAGCGCCCGCGCTAGGGCCGTGCGGTCGGTTCCCAAGCCGGCCGGCAGACGGAAGCGGATGGCGGTGAGATTGCCAAACCGGTTTTCCCAAAGCTGCTGTCCGGCGGCCAGGCTGATGACCGCCTTGGGCGTGCCGCGGAACTCGCGCCAGTACTCCTCGTCTTTGGGCCGGATACGGGTGTTGTCAATGGGCAGACCGGTGTCCCAGTCGCGGCAGTTCTCGGCGTCGGTCATGCCCGGAAAATCCGGCATCAGGTGCCGGTCGAGTCCGGGCGTGGTCATCGGTAACACCGCGCGCACGCGGAACCGGGCGGACTTTTCCTCGAGCTGACGCATCGCGCCAACGACATAGTAGGTCAGCGTCAGTTCGTCGCCGGCCTTCGCCTGCAAATCGTCCGCCAGCCACTGGGTGATGAGGATTTCGTCGGCGCGCAGGTCTGCCGGCGCGAGTGGCGGGCCGGTCGCGGCGACCATCGAGTACGGCGTGGCGCGGTCGCCGAGCCGGAGTTCGTTCACGAAGTAGGTGAGCACGCCGGCGGGCACGACGCCGGGTAGTTCGCGCGGCAGGCGGTTGACCAGCGCATTGGTGACGCCGGGGCCGCCGAAGACCGCGTCGCCCACCGGCGGGTCCAGGAAAACGCGGCTGCTGCGCAGTTCGAGCACACCCGATTCCGGTACGTGGCGCCACTCGAGCTGAGCGTCGGCCAGTTGCCAGCGTTGCGTCAGCAGGCGCTCCAGATGCTCGACAAAGTTCACCGGCACGGCGCCGGACCAGACGGCCACGTTGCCGGTCACGCGGCTTTGTCCCGCGGGGAAAGGCTCGGGCTCGGCGGCCAGAAGGAGATTGGCCCGGTGGGCAGCGCCGACGCGCTGCTGCAAGGCGGTGAGCGACACGAACGCGTTGAACGGCGCGACCTGGCTGGCCTGGAGGCCAAACCGCCCGAACTGAGCTTCGCCCGCGACCGCCTGCACGCGCAGCCGCAACGCCACCGTGGCGTCCTCTTCCGGCGCCAGCGGCGCGTCCGGCGAGAGCGCCTGCGGTTTCCGCACGCGCAGCAGGATGGTGTCGCCGGCCTGGACGCGGAGTTGCGCGGCCAGCGGCTGGTTGAGCACCACGGCATCGGCCGGGATTTCGCCCCAGGCGGGCGGCGCGGGCGCGAACTGCCAGAAGGCGGCGTCCACACCGAGCACCTGGACGCGGTTGGCGCGGGCCGAGCTGTCCGCGTTCACGGCCACGCCGGGCAATTGCAGCGCGGCCGCCAGCACGGGCGGAGCGCCGGGACGAACGAGGCCGGCCTGGTGCAGGCCCTGGTGCAGCGAAAGCGGCAGTGTGGTGGTGAACAGTCGGTCGCCCGTAGCGAGCGCCAATGTCGTCCGGCCCAGGCGCAGCAAGGCCAGTTCGCGCAGCGTGCCGCGCACCGAATCGCCCACCACGAGCGCGCCGACCAACACGGCGGCCGCCACCGCCACGCCGAGCAGCGTGCCCAGGTGCGAGCGCGCGTGAAAACGAAGGCTGCGCAGGATGAGGCGGAGCTTGGACATGCGGGGGCGGGGCGGGGAAGTTTCAGCCGCGGACCTGAAAATCGCGCAGGGCGCCGTCGCGGAGTTCCACCACGCGTTGCATTCGCCGCGCCAGGTCCGGCGAGTGGGTGACGACGACGAGTGTGAGATGCAGTTCGCGGTTCAGTTCGGCCAGCAATTGCGCGAGGTTTTCGGCGGAGGCGCGGTCCAGCGCGCCGGTGGGTTCATCGGCCAACAGAAGCTGGGGTTCGTTGATGAGCGCCCGCACCACGGCCACCCGCTGGCGTTCGCCGCCGGACAACTGGCCGGGGCGGTGGTGGAGGCGGGCGCCCAGACCCACGCGCTCGAGCAGCCGCCGGGCGCGTTCGGGTGCGCCGTCACGGAGCACCTCGTTGCGCGCGGCCAGCGTGGGCACGAGCACGTTTTCGAACACGGTGCATTGGGGCAGCAGATGGTGCATCTGGAAGACGAACCCGATCTGGCGGTTGCGCACCTCGGCCAGCGCGCCCTCGTCCAGCGCGGTGAGGTCGCGGCCCTCCAGACGCACCGCGCCGGCGGTGGGGCGGTCCAAGGTGCCGATAATGTTCAGCAACGTGGTTTTACCGCAGCCCGACGGCCCGACCACGGCCAGCGATTCGCCGCGGTCGAGCGTGAGACTCACGTTCGACAGGACTGGCGGTTCGGCGGTCTGGCCGGCATAACGTTTGGTCACATCCTGGACTTCGAGCAATGGTGTGGCGGTCGCCATTGCGCGCAAGATAGACCGCACGGCGGGCGGGTAAAACCAAAACGCAGTGATGTGCGGTGATGGCGCGGCCCAAACCCACGTTGGCGGGAATTGGTGGCTGGCGCGTGCATTCGTGAAACGCCATTCCGCCTTCGACATGCATCGCGGGTGCTGATACCTTAAGCTCGTCGTAAAATTGAGGTTGGACGTCGCGAGCAGTGCTTCCTTTCGGTGGGTCTGGGCTTGGCCTGGCAGGCCAGACCCTGACAGCCTGCGTGCTGGCGTGGCGCTGTCGCGTGATGCTTTCAGCGTCCACGCATGGGGCGCGGTCGAGCCGGGTGCGGCGTATCGCGTCCAGTACGCCGACTCCTTGTCCCGCCCGGATTGGCGGGACGCCAGTGAAATCATCTTTGCCAACGATGCGGACGCTTCGTGGACCGACTGCCGCGGCCGGGCGGCCGGGCGGTTCTACCGCGTGATGCGAGTGGAATAGCCGGCGTGTGCCGGGCGGTCTCCGGCCGGGCAGGAACGTTCGACCTCGCTCCGCTCATCGCTTCGGCGGCCGGACCACCGTGCCGCCGGCCACGTAATGGTAATGGTCGAACGCGTCGCCCTGACCGGTGGCCCGCGGGTCTCCCGTCCGTTTCAACTCGCGCCTCAGGTCGGCAGCCAGCCGCTTTCGCTGCCGCGCGTAACACGGGTCGCCGGCCACGTTGTTCATCTGCCAGGGATCGGCCCGCAGGTCGTAGAGTTCCTCGGCTGGTCGCTTGCCAAAGGCCAGTTCGAACAGGCGCTGGATGGCCGGGTCGCCGCCGTGCTCGACCACGGCCTGCTTGCTGGGCGAACCGGCGATGTCATTGGCCTGGTCCACGTCGCCGTAGATTGGCGGGTCGCCGGCGGGCCAACGGTCGGGCGCAAAGTTGCGGAGGTAGAGGAAGTCCTTTGTGCGGATGGCCCGGATCGGATAGCCCAGGTCATTTTCGCGCACGTTGGCGTGCCGTTCCCGGCCAAAGAAGGCGCGGTCGCGCCGCCGCTCGACCAGACCACTTTTGCCGGAGGTCAGCAACGGCAACAGGCTGTGCCCGGTCATTTCGCGGAGGGGCTTGAGACCGGCGGCTTCGAGGAAAGTGGGCGCCAGATCGGTCAGGCTCACGAAGTCCTCCACCACCCGCCCGCCGGGAACGCGCGCCGGCCAGCGGATGGCCAGGGGCATCCGGGTGCCGGCGTCGTAGCAGGTCGCCTTGCCGCGCGGAAAGGGAAAGCCGTTGTCACTGGTGATGACGACCAGGGTGTTGTCCAGTTCGCCGCGGGCCTCGATCAGCTTCAGCATGGCGCCGATGTCGCGATCGAACCGCTCGATCTCGGCGCAGTAATCCAGCAGGTCGCTCCGGACGGCGGGCGTGTCGGGCAGGAACGGCGGCACCGAAACGTCTTCCAGCCGCAGTCCGGCTTTGAGGCCGGAACCGCGGTCGTAGAGCCGATGCGGGTCCGTGCTGCCGAACCAGAAGCAATACGGTGTGCCGCGCGGCGTGTCCTCGAGGAACGTGGCGAAGTCCTTCACCGCCGGACCGGCCGGGTTGTGGGTGCGACCGTGAAACTTGAAGTCGCCCGGCCCCCAGCCCTTGCCCTGGAGGCCGACGCGATACCCGGCCTGCGCGAGCAGGTCGGGATAAACGGGCGCCGTGTTGGGCCAGCGGCTCCAGAGATTGCCTGCTTCGCCCAGCCGCCAGAAATGCTGGCCGGCGAGCAGCGCGCCGCGCGACGGCGTGCAACTGGGCGACGAGGTGAAGGCGTGGCGGAAATTCACGCCCTCGCGGGCCACGCGGTCGAAAACGGGCGTGCGCACGACCGGATCGCCGTTCGCACCGAAGTGGTGCCACGAGGCGTCGTCGGCGATGCACAGCAGGATGTTTGGGCGCGTCGCGGCCCGGACGGAACTGGCCAGCAAGACCACCGGGAGTGCCAGCGACAGCAAGCGGAGCCAGGAGTTCATCGGACGGAGTGTGTGTCCCGAGACCCGGCCGGGCAATGGGGATTTGGTTCGGGATCGTGGTTCGTGGTTGGTAGAGGGCACGAACAAATGGAATGTTGGGCCCGTGAGCAGCGCGGAGTGGCCGCAAGTCAATCAACGAGACTTTCTTAAAACTGGCGCGAAGGATTTCGCCGCCGGCGTCGTGTAGCGGAGTGATGAAACGCAACTCGCAACGACCGATCATGAAACGAACCTTGATCTTCCTGCTGGCCTGGCACGCGGCCACATCGTTGTTTGCCCAGCCGGTGGTGCCCGCGCGACCGGCAGCGGATCAGTTGGTGGACCTTCGACTCCCAGCCGGAGTGGATCCGGCGACCGGCGTGACGGTTGACACATCGGCCTTGATCCGCTTCGACCTGGATTTCCCCGGCGGTACACCGGCTGAGTTCATTGCCGCAGTGTCAAAGGCGCGCGCTCGGCCGGTCAACGCCATCATTCCGGAGGCTTACGCGGACACCCTTCTGCCAGCCGTCCACGTGAAAGGCGTGAACATCGTCCAGCTCTTCCAGGGCCTGGAAGCCGCCAGCCGGAAAACCATTGCCGCCCAGAAGGACCGCAGAAGACCAGACGATTACTACCAATTCGTCACCAGCTTCGGCTTCCGGACCAAAGAGGCGCCGTCTGACGAGGCGATCTGGTACTTCTACAAAGAGGAGCCGGCCACCCCGCCCGAACCGGAGCCCTACACGCCGCAACGGCGGTTGAGGTATTTCCAACTCGGTCCCTATCTCGAGACTTACGAACTCGAAGACATTACCACCGCCATCGAAACGGGATGGAAAATGTACGGACTGACGCCCCCGCCGGAAATCAAGTTTCACGCCGACACGAAGCTACTGATTGCCGTGGGCACATCGGAAGGGCTCGAGGTGATCAGTCAGGTGCTCCAGCAACTTGTAATCGGGAAGGTCAGAGGGGGCCTTGGTGGGACCACTCTAAACACGTCCGAAGAAGAGTTCCGAAGACGATACGGTCTTGGCGAATCCCGGGGTGGCCCCGGAGGACCTACGACCAACGCGCCCCTCCCGCCGCTCATTGCGCCCCCTCCACCGGGGAAGTAACCTGGCTCCGTGCCTGACGAATGCCTTGCCAGCATGGCATGGAGTGCGGAATCGCCGCCGCTGGAGGGATCGGCGCCGGCGCCCGGTCCCGCGGAGTGCGGGATCGCGGCGCTCACGCGGCGGATGGCGGCGGGCGAGGACGCCGCGTGGCGCGAGTTTCACGACGCCTATTTCGATCGGCTCCGGCTTTACCTGCTGGTGGTGACACGCGGCAACGAGGAAGCGGCCCGCGAGGCCTTGCAAGCGGCCCTGCTCCGCGCGGTGCGGCACGTCCGGCGGTTCGACACCGAGGAAGCCTTCTGGGGCTGGCTCACCGTGCTGGCGCGCAGTGCCGCCGTGGACGAACAGCGCAAACAGCGCCGCTACCTCGCCTTCCTCGACCGCTTTCTCGCCTGGAACCACCGCCACGAGCCGGCCGCGCCCGTGGCGGCCGACCAGCGGCTCGCGGAGGCCCTGGCGCGGGCTCTGCAGGCCCTACCCGACGAGGAGCGCGGGCTGGTCGAGCGCAAATACTTCGCCGGGGTGTCGGTCCACGAACTCGCGACCGCCGCGGGCGAGACAGACAAGGCGGTCGAGTCACGCTTGGGCCGCATCCGCCGCAAGTTGAAGGCGGCGATCCTGGAGGAGTTGAAGTATGAATCCTGAATTCCGCGCTTTGCTGGACGACTTGTTCCGGGCCGAGCCAAACGGGGATTTCCGCGAAGCCTCGCGGGCGGCGATGCTGCGAGGCGTCCGGCGCCGGCGCCGGCGCCGCCGGGTTCAAAACATCCTGGCTGCGGTGGCGGTGGCGGCCTTGGCAGTGACCGGCCTGTGGTGGGGTGCATCGGAACGGTACGCGGCACCGGAGGTTTCAGGGCCTGGCCAACCGAGCGGCGCCGCCGAGCAAATGCCGGCGGTTGCCACGGTCCGGAGTCAGGCGGGTAAGGTGACGATCGTGGTCAGTGATCCCGGCACCGTGGTCCTGGTGCGGACGGGTGACCTGGCCGGGCGGTGGCGCGAGATCTCGGACGACGAACTGCTGGCTTTGTTCGCTGGCCAGGGCGCGGCCCTGGTCCGCAGCGACGGACGCGCCTTCGTGGTGGCCGCAGGCCGGCGGGTGGGCGAATTGCCCGAGCCGGTCAATTAAGCGGGCGTGACCGCAACTCCTGTCCGCCACTCCGAATAATCCCGACCGGCGGCGCCAAGGCTTGGGTCGTGCAACTCATGTAACGCGAAGACCGAAGTTGGGCGGGCAAGACGAACTGCGCCACGGCCAATTTCGGTTTCGGGTTTAACCATGCGCCGCATGAACCAGCTCTGGCCCCGGCTTGCCGCACCGGGCTGCCGGACACGCTTTCACTATTCTCGTTTCCCGCGAGCCGGCCTAGCCTGTGCGCATGTCGCAACGCACGCTTACGCTCGGCCACTCGCCGGACCCGGACGACGCCTTCATGTTTTACGCACTGGCGAAGGACCTGATCCCGACGCACGGCTTCCGGTTCGAGCACATCCTCCAGGACATCCAGACGCTCAACGAGCGCGCCACGCGCGGCGAGTTGGACATCTCCGCCATCAGCATCCACGCTTACGCGTACGTCTGCGACCGGTACGCGCTCCTGCCCAGCGGCGCGAGCATGGGCGACGGCTACGGCCCGATGCTCGTGGCACGGCAGCCGTTCACCCGCGAGGAACTCGGACGGAAACGCATCGCCGTGCCGGGCACGATGACCAGCGCCTTCCTCGCGCTGCAACTCTGGCTCGGCAAACCGGCAAAGGAGTTCAATTACACCGTCGTACCGTTTGACCAAATCTTCGCCGCGGTGAAGTCGGGTGCGGCGGACGCGGGCCTGATCATTCACGAAGGCCAGCTCACCTGGCAGAACGAGGGCCTGGTGGTGTGCCAGGACCTCGGCGTGTGGTGGGGCCGGGAAAACGACGGCCTGCCACTGCCGCTGGGCGGCAACGTGATTCGCAAGCGCTTCGAGCCCGCCACGCGCAAGGCGGTGTCCGACCTCCTGACCGCCAGCATCCAGTACAGCCTCGACCATCGGGCGGACGCGGTGGAGCACGCGCTGCAGTACGCGCGCGACATGGGCCGCGAACTGGCCGACCGGTTTGTCGGGATGTACGTGAATCACTGGACGCTCGACTACGGCGAGCGAGGCCGCGAGAGCATCCGGCGTTTCCTGGGCCGGGCAGCGGCTGAAGGCCTGATTCCACGCGCGCCGGAACTGGAGTTCGTGGTGTGAGACGGGTGGCGGTCTTTACGACGCGACCCGACCGCGGGCAAACCAGCGCTTGTGAAGTCAGTCCGCCGGGTTAAGCCGGGCGCAGACACGGAACGGGTCAGCCATGCGGTCATCAACGTCGAGGAAACCATCGGCAAAGAGGTGGGGCAACGAACGCCGCCGAGCGACCCTTTGGAGGCCGGCACGGAATGGCAGTCTCTGGTCGTGGAAATGCACCCGAAGCTGAAGCAGCGGGGGTGCCGCCGCCGCTTTGAAACTGTCACAGGCGCAACGAAGTTGGGGACCCTTGCATGGTGCAAGCGCTCCCCACTCCGAACTGAGTTGTCTGACAAGGACCGGTTCCGACTTGCGTGGCAGTGTTTCAGCGGGCCATGACTTCCCAGCCAAATCGCAGGATCATTGCCGTCACCACGGTCAGGAAGAAGCCGCGCACAAACCGGTTGCCTTTCAGGATGGCCAGCCGCGCGCCCAGCACCGACCCCGCCACGTTGCACACCGCCATCGGCAGACCGTAACGGTAGAGGATGTTGTCCGTGGCCGCGAAGTACGCCACGGCCGAGAGGTTGGTTGCGAAGTTGATCACCTTGGCGCAGGCCGAGGCGGTGAGGAAATCGAAGCCGAACAACCCGATGAAGGCGAAGATGAGAAAACTGCCCGTACCCGGCCCGAAGAAGCCGTCGTAAAAACCGATCGTTGCCCCCACCAGCGCGCCGAAGACCTGCTCATGCCGGGCGGTGAATCGCGGCGCGTGCAGCGCGCCCAGTTCTTTGCGGATGAAAGTGTAGATGGCCACGGCGACAAGCAGTCCGAGGATCAATGGCCGTACCAGCGCGGGGTTCAACCGGGTCACCACACGCGCCCCCAGGAAGGAAAACCCGAACGCCGCAGCCGCCGCCGGCAGCAGCGAGGCCCAGTTCAGCCGCACGCGCCGGGCGTACTGCACTACCGCCATGCCAGTGCCGCAGATAGACGACAGTTTGTTCGTGCCCAGCACCGCGGCCACGGCCGACGCCGCGCCAGGAGGCAGCAGAACAAACAACGCGGGCAATTGGATGAGTCCGCCGCCGCCGACAATCGAGTCCACGAATCCAGCGAGAAAGGCGAAGGCACATAACGCGACGGTGGTCCAGGGTTCGGGCATGGTCAGTTCCGCGACTCAGGCTAAGAACGGCTGCTGGCGTGGGCGAGCCTGCGTTTCAAGTCCCGAGACCCTGGTACCCGGTCCGCAGTCCCTGCCCAGAGTCCACGGTCTTCAGACTTTGGTTATCGGTCTGGAGGTGCTGGCGACGCGCCTGGCCTCGGCGGTCTGCCAGCTTGATCCAAGCTGGTTATTTCCCAGCCACCAACCCTCTCCAGTTCCGGTCCGCCGTTGATTGTGGGCGGTGGGAAGCACAGTCGCGCCGGCTTGATTCCGTCACCGCCGGGCGACATGTTCACTGTGTCATGGCACGTAAACGCATCCTGATCATCGAGGACGATGACCTCCACTACGAGCTCTACCAGGAAGCGCTGGCGGACTATGAGTTGACCCGCGCCACCACCGCCTCGGCCGCGCTGGCCCGCATTCCGAAGGAGCGCCCGGACATCATCATCCTCGATCACGTTCTGGCGCGCCGCGAAAAGGGCCTGGCGTACCTGCCCGAGTTCAAGGACCTGCTGCCGTACGTGCCGATCATCGTCGTGTCCGGGGCGCTCGAGGTTCACCAGCAGATCGGCGCGCTCACCGGGCCGCGGCGGGCGCATTACTGCCTGACCAAGCCGCTCGATTTGAACGAGCTGCGACGCGTGGTGGCCACCGCCATCGAGCAATGCGGCGAGGCCGAAATCGTGCGCCAGTTCGAGGCGCTCGAACGCTCCAAGCGCGTGGACGTGGAGGAACTGCTCAGCCGCTCCACCGACCGCCTGCGCCGCCAGACCGAAATCCGCAAGCAGCTCCGCGGCACGAGCGGCCGGCCCAACATCTCCGCCCTCGCCCGGCAGTTTCACGTGGCGCGCCGCACCATCATCCGCGACCTGCAGGAGTTGATCCGCCGGGGGGAACTGCCGGAGGAGGTGTACCCGCATGAGGAGCCCGGGGACGACGACGGTAACGAGGCCGAAGGATCCATCGCCACGCCCGGCGCAGAGGATCAGGCGCACTGAGTGCGGATGGGGGACCCATGCGAGCGCGCTCAGCGGGCGGGGCGAGAAGTTTCAAGACGCTTTTCTTCGCGACGCCAGACGCGTTCGCGACGCCGCGCTTCGGCGCGGAGCAACTCCTCCGCGGTCCAGCCTTGCTCCTGGCATAGTGCGGCCAGTTCAAAGAGCATCTCCGCCACGCGGCGCCGCGTGGTGCCGCCGGGAATGCGGCGTTTGACGGGCCTGGCCAGGCCGGCGCGAACGGCTTTTTTCCACAGTTTCTGCGCGCGCATCAAGGCGGGCAGATGCCGCGGGATGCCGTCAAGTTGCGAGCCGCGCTCGTGGCGGGTGCCTTTCTTCTCGGCGTGCTTGAGGCGGTCCCATTGTTCCCACACCGCGGCGGCGGTGTGGGCCCGCGCGTCCCCAAAGACGTGCGGGTGGCGGTGGATGAGCTTGTTGACCAGCCGACGGGCCACGGCCTCGAAATCGAACGCGCCGCGCTCGGCGGCCATCTGGCAATGGAAGACGATCTGGAGCAGCAGGTCGCCCAGTTCCTCGGCCATCTCGGTGTCGTCGCCGCTGTCAATCGCGTCCAGCAGTTCGTACACCTCCTCGACGGCGTGATGGCGGAGCGTGCGGTGGTCCTGCTCGCGGTCCCACGGGCAACCGTCCGGCGCGCGCAGGCGGGCCATGATGGCCAGCAGGTCATCAATGGCGGCCCGGCGGGTTTTGCCGCCACGTGTGGCGCGCGAGGCGCGCGCACGATGGGGGGATTTCACGGCGGAAGCCAAAGCAGTTTGGCGGACGGAGGCGCCCGCGCCGCTGCGGACTCCGGTCTTCGGTTTCACAGGATCACGAGGTTGTCACGGTGGACGACCTCCGCGCCGCTGGCCTGACGTTCGCGAATGGCCGCCGCGGCGAAGCCCGCGATGCCACGCGCGAACTCGCGACCCTCGGCGTCGCAGATGCGCAGCACGTCGCCGCGGTCGAACTCGCCTTCACAGCGCACCACGCCGGGCAGCAACAGGCTGCGCCCCTGCTCGACCAGCGCCCGGCGAGCGCCGTCGTCCACGATCAGAGCGCCCCTGGGATGGTGGAAGAAGGCGATCCAGCGTTTGCGGCTGGCGAGTTTCTCCGCCGCCGGCACAAACAGGGTACCTTCGTCCTCGCCGGCCAGCACGCGGGCGAGTACGTCACGCTTGCGGCCGTTGGCGATCACCAGCGGAATGCCCGCGCGCATGACGATGCGAGCGGCCTCCACCTTGGCGGACATGCCGCCGACGGCGGTCTCGCTCCGCGTGCCCCGGGCTAGACGCTGGAGCGTTTCGTCCACGCGCTCGATCACCGGGATGAGCCGGGCGTCCGGTTGGTTGTAACGCTCGATCACGCCATCCACCGACGTCAGAATCACGAGCAGGTCGGCGGGCAGCAAGCTGGCCACCAGGGCGGACAGTTTGTCGTTGTCGCCGAATTTCAATTCCTCGACGGAGACAACGTCGTTTTCGTTGATGATGGGCACGACGCCGCGTTCCAGCAGGGTGAGCAGCGTGTTGCGGGCGTTGAGGTGACGGTCGTGGTCCTCCAGGTCGGCGTGGGTGAGCAGGACTTGGGCAACGCGCAGGCCAAACTTTTCGAACAGATCGGCGTACATCGCCATCAGGCGCGACTGGCCGACCGCCGCGCAGGCCTGGAGTTCGTGCAGGCGGGTGGGGCGGCGTTGCAGGCCCAGCCCGCCCATGCCCGCGCCCACCGCGCCCGAAGTCACGAGCAGCACCTCGCGTCCGGCCTGGCACTGCTGGGCCATCTGCGCCACCAACTGCACCAGTTGAAGGAAATCAGGTTGCTTCCGGCTGTCCGTAAGCACACCGGTCCCGAGCTTGACCACCAAGCGGGTGACGCCCTTGAGCCACTTGCGTCGCATGGGCTCTGGGTAGCAGAGCGAGAGCGGGAAGTCGAGGCCGGGGAAAGCCGGGAACGGATTGGAGCGCGAAATCGGCTCCATACCAAGCCGTTCGCCACACCGGCCACCGGTTGTCTAATTTCGTCCCGGCAAGGTAGCCTCAAGCCACATCGCACCCAGTACGCCTCACTTGGATGCAACCGCTTACTGACACGTGACGGGGCGCGCAATCCGGAAACGGTCGTAGGCCTGCATAAACTTCAAGTGTCCATAAATTGGGCTGTAAAGTTGACAGTGTTAAAATTTCGGATTGACCCGAAGTGGCCTTTGGTGATACGAACTTATGCCAAGGGGAAAAAGGGAAAGGATCAACAATCAAACAAAAGGAGACCAATGAAGGGCAAATCCTGCCTGAACTTCGGCCTTTGGGCCGTCGGGCTGCCAGCCAGCCTGTTTTGCAACGCCGCCATACTCGTGGACACCACCCCGGGCTCAGGGCCTCCCCCGGCCACCCTGGGTGGCTATGCAATGGCCGCCTTTCCGGCTGATCCCTCATCCGAGGGTACCCTGACCACGCAGCTAACGCCGCCCGCCGGCTTCACGGGCTCCGGAGATCTCATCTTCGCGGACCCCATGGAGCACATGAAGGCGGGCTCGCTGTGGGACACCTGGAGCCACGGATACACCGGTGACGTGTATTACACGGACGCCTCCGATCAGTTGTTCCTGCTGCCGCTGGGCACGATGGCCTTCTCGCTGTACATCCAGCCCAACTTGAAAGACGACTTCGAGTTCGTGGTGGAGTCCGGGGCGACCGCGACCGTGCTGACCATCAACGGAAACGCGGGGGCGCGGTACGTGGGTTTCTACAGTGACGACCCGCAGGACCCGCTGCAATTCGTGTACGTTTTACAGACGACGCGTGACGCGGACGGCTTCGCGGCGGGCGAGTTCATGATCAACGCGATTCCGGAGCCCGGCACGTGGGCGTGGGTGACCGGTCTCGGTCTGTGTGTCCTGGCGGGAGTGCGTCGTTGCCGCAAATGAAGACGAAACCAACGTCGCCGGCCTGATCCCGGGATTTTCTGCCGCCAAGGATGGCCAGGGAGGAGGGAAGGTGGAGGAACCGGCGAACCAGGACAATGCGACAACCCAACCTCAAGCCGACCCGGGCGCCGCGCGGTCACGTGACCCCCCGGTCCGGGGCGGCAAGGAGAGACGACATGAAAACCAGTTTGCAACGACACCTCATCTGTTTGTTTGCGATCACCGCCGTGTCCGCCACCGCGCTCGCGGTCATGCCCACGGTCAAAGTTGTGCCGTGGGTGGCGGGCAATCCGCTGATCCCGCACGACACTTACGACGGGAAACTGATCACCCTCAAGGGGACCTGCGATCAGCAGGGCGCCAACTTTGAGTGGTCCTGGGACTTTGGGGACGGTTCGCCTCCGGCCGTGGGTACGGTGACCGACAAGTACGTCGTCGAGGCCCGCCACGCTTACACCGGTCCGGTGGGCACGTTGTTCACCGCGCGCCTCACGATCCGGGACACGAACACCGGCGAAAGCGCCAGCAAACCGTATTACATCAAAATCGAGCCCAAGGAACTGCCGTTTGAAGTGAACGTGGCCATTGATGAAGGCTTGTGGTATCTGCACAAGGCACAGCGCCGCTTCACCAGTGGCAGCGTCGAGGTCGGTGACTGGGCTCAAAGCAAGTATGGTGGCTACGCGAACTCTGGCTGGCCCAGTGTTTGGGCGGCCAACGTGAATGCCTTCGAGGTGAATGGCCACCTGGAGAGTGGCAGTCCCGACAACCCGTACACCGAGACCGTGCAACGCGGCCTGCGCCGGCTCTTCGAGTACCTCACCACGAGCGCGATCGGGATGCAGTCCAACCCCATGTATCCCGGCGGGGTTAACCCGGACAGCAACGGCAACGGGTACGGCGTATTCGTCAACAGCAGTTACCCGTTCTACCAGGGTGGGATGCTGATGGACGCCATCATCGCCAGCGGCACGCCGTTGGCGGTCGCCGTGACCGGACCGGCGCCCTCGGGGGCCAATCCGGGCATCTTGGGTCGGACTTACGCCGACATCATCCAAGACATGGTGGACGCGTACGCGTGGGCTCAGTACGACGGCAACCCGGGTGGCGGCTGGCGGTACAGTGCCAATCAGTGGCCCGACAACTCCGCCTGCCAGTGGGCCGCCATTGGGATGATCCCGGCCGAGCGTAACTGGGGGCTGACCGTGCCCCAATGGGTAAAGAACTGGAACGTCCCCTGGCTGGCCTACACCCAGGCGGGTAACGGCGCGTTCGGTTACACGGACACCGGTACAGTCTGGGGGCCTTATGCCACCACGCCTTCCGGTATGGTGCAAATGGTCATGGATGGTATCGGGCGAGGCATGACCGGCCCCAACGGGGCGCCGAGTTGGGACAAGGCGGAGACCTTCATCCGCGATCGGTTTGGCAACACCGGTGGTGCCGGCAATGCCATCAAAGACTACTACTACGGCCTGCTGTCATTCGTGAAGTCCATGCTGCTCTACCCGTTTGACGGGGATGAGAATCCGGCCACGCCGGATCCCACGCCGATCAAGTGGCTGCGTTCACAAACGCCCGGGGTACCGCCGCTGGACTGGTACGCGGCCGAGGTCAGCAATGGGGATCCCACCGATGGTGTGGCGCGCACCTTGGTGGACGACCAGAGCTTCTCCACGCAGTGGGGGTATTGGTACGGCCACAACTACACCGGCGACCAATATCCCTTTGAAACAGCGTGGGCGATTCAAATGCTCAACCGGACGATCGTGGACCCGGGCGCCCCCGTGGCCGTGGCCAAGGCCATCTCGAATCCCGGGGTGGTGGGCCAGTTGATCACCCTCGATGGGTCCGACTCGTACCATCAGTCCCCCGGTCTGATCATTGATTCGTGGGAATGGGATGTGGACAACGACGGGACCTACGATGCCAGCGGTCCGTTTGTGACCGCCACCTTCGCGGCCGTCGGCAATTACCCCGTCCGCCTCCGAGTGACGGACAACGGGACGCCGGAGAAATCGGCCGAGACCATCGTAGTGGTTCGCATCACCGAACCGCCGGTGGCCCCGACCGCGGACGCCGGCGGGCCTTACGTCTTTTGCCCGCAGGCCAAACCGTGGTTCCTGGACGGCCGCTGGTCGCGCAACCCGGATGAAGGCCGTAGTGAGCCGGGCCGGCCGGGCGATACCATTCAGGAATATGCCTGGGACCTCGACGGCGATGGGGAGTTTGACGATGCCTTCGGCCCCACGCCGGACGTGACGGCTTGGTTTGAGGCGGCCGGTCCCGGCAGTTACCTGATCCAATTGAGAGTCACCGATACCACGGCGACCTCCTTCCCCAGTAGTGGCATGGGCGACCTGTCCTCCACCGCCCGGGCGGAGGTGCAGGTGAAAGTAGCCGACGACCCGGCCTGCGAGTGCGTGCACTTGGATGCCACTACCGCGGGCAAGGTGGTGAAGCTGACCTGGACAGCCCTGCCGGGAGCGGCAGCGTACAACGTGTATCGCGGCACGATCGCCGGCGGGCCTTACCTGTGGCTTGCCTCCGTGGCCGGCACCGCCTATGACGACAACTCCGGCGTCACCGGTACCACATATTACTACGTGGTTCGGCCCACGGCCCTCAACGGCGACGAGTTGTGCCAGTCCAACGAGGTCGAAGTCACGCCGCAGTGCGACCCGCCGGCGGTGAGTTGCGCGCCGACCACCAAGTGCTCGAACCTCGCGCGGTACTACCGTGAGCTGACGACCGCCCAGAACGGGTGTTACGGTCGCATGCAGCTCAAGATCTGGGTGGGCGACTCCGCCACACCCGCGTTCAAGGCCGGGCCGTTCAAGTCCGGCGACGTGGTGCGGATCAGCAAGGCGGCCACGGCCAGTTCCCGGCCGGGCACCACGGCGTGCGTGGCCGGCATCATCACCGTCAAGGGCGATGCCTTGATCTGGGCCGAGGATCCAGCCGGGCAGACCTCAATCCCTGTGGTGTGTCCATAGACTGAAGACCCGCTCGCGCGGGCAAGGAATACAGCCCCGGGGCCGGTTTGGTCCCGGGGCCTTTTGGTTTTGACTGCCGCCTGCGGCCGCCGTGCCGGGGGCCGGCCACTGGCTTGGCCGCCGGTAGCCTGCGTCTGTCTCTGAGGCTGGAAATGGCGCCCCTCAGCGAGGGGCGAGCCACCTGAATTGCCGGAGGCGAGCCGTGGCCAAAGCGGCAGCGGACTGCCGCACTCCAGGACGCTGCGCTTTTGCCGGGCCGGCTTTTGGGTTGTCATCGCCGGCGAGTCCGGTTGTGATGATCCCTCGTTTGCCACATGGCCGAGACGCACCCGCAGCAGCACGCGACGGCGCTGGACGAGCTCCGCGAGGAGTTGCCGGTGGTCTGGCGCGCCATTCCCCGCAAGGGCCTGTTCTTCACCTTGCTGGGGGCGTGGCTGGCCGTGTTTCATTTTCTGGGCAATCCCACCTTCGGTTATATTGCCACGCCCTCCCTGCTGGGCTGGTTGAACATGGCCTACAACCGGCCCGGCTCCGAGGACAGCCACGGCAATCTGATGCCGCTGGTGGTGCTTGGGTTGGTGTGGTGGAAACGCCGCAAGCTCCAGCAGATCGCCGCCGCGCTGTGGTGGCCCGGGCTGTTTCTCCTGGCGGCCGCCGGGGTGTTGCACTGGCTCGGCTTCGCGGTGCAGCAGCCGCGCGTGTCGGTGATCGCGATGTTGCTGGGCATCTATGCGCTGGTGGCCACGGTCTGGGGCCGGGGCATCGCGCGCGAAATCGCCTTCCCGTACGTGCTGCTGATCTTTTGCGTGCCGCTGGGCGACCTAGTCGAGCCGCTCACGGTGCCGTTGCGCCAGTTTTCGACCGACATCACGGTGATCATCGCCCGGCACGGCCTGGGCATCCCGGTCTTGCAGGAGGGCGTGTTACTGCTTGATCCGCGGGGCGCCTACCAATACGAGGTCGCTGCGGCGTGCAGTGGCATTAACAGCCTGGTGACGCTGCTGGTGCTCACCTCGGTGTACGGCGTGGTGACCTTTTCGACCGGCTGGAAGCGGTTGGTGATGGTCTCGCTGGCGCTGCCGCTGGCGGTGGCCGGGAACGTCCTGCGCCTGGTGAGCATCATCGTGGCGGCCGAGGGCTTCGGCCGGGCGGCCGGCGAGTTCGTGCATGAATGGTTTGGGTTTCTCACCTTCGGGCTGGGGCTGGCCGCGATGCTGGCGGTCGGCCACTGGCTGCGGGAGCCGAAACCGGCGGTCGTGGGCGCCGTTGCCTCGCGGGCCACATGAAACGGACTTCCTTGCTCATCGGCACGGCGGCCCTGGCCATCATGGCGGCGGTGGCGGGAGCGGTGGCGCATCTTAAGTTCAATCAGCGTCTCGGCGAGCCCGGGATCAGATGGGTGGCCGGGGGCGAGGGTTTGCGCGGGCGGATCGAACTACCCGAACGGGTGCTGGACTACGTTTCAACCAACGTCGAGCCGTCCAAGATGGAATGGGAGGTCCTGCCGGCGGACACGAGCCTGGCGCGGCGGTTGTACCGGGCGCCGGATGGTTTCGAGGTGCTCCTGGGGGTGGTAATGATGGGGACGGATCGCACCAGCATCCACAAACCGGAATACTGTCTCACCTCGCAAGGCTGGCAGATTGTGGCGCGCGAGACCGCCAGCCTGAAAATGGACCGCCCGCACGCGTACACGCTGCCGTTGCGGCAGTTCATCACCAGCCGGCTAGGGCAACTGCCGGATGGCCGGCAGGTAAAATGGAGCGGGGTGTACTTGTTCTGGTTCGTGGCGGACGGGCGGCTGACGGCGAGCCACTGGGGTCGGATGGGCTGGTTGGCGTGGGACTTGATCCGCCAGGGAGTGATGCCGCGCTGGGCTTACGTGAGCGCGTTTGTCATCTGTCCGCCCGGCCAGGAGGCGCGCGCGGCGGAGCGGGCGCGGGAATTTCTACGGGTGGCGGTACCGGAATTCCAGTTGACCGCCGGACCGGCGGAAACTCAGCAACCATGAGGCGCCCCCGGCCCATTAAAGATTGCCCCGGCCCGGCGGCGGCTGGCAAAGTGCGCGGACGCTAAACGCGTTTGCGCGTTTCCATGCTGCGCCAACAGCGAGACCTTCAAACCCAGGTTCAGATGGTGGTGGACGCCGGGCTGTTTGCCCTGAGCTTTTACCTTGCCCACGCCATCCGCGAACGCTGGCCGTTTGAAATCTTCGGCGGCACGCGGGAAATCTTCGACTTCTCCTATTACCTCTGGCTGTACGTACTCATCCTGCCACTGGCGCCGCTGGTGTTGCGGATGAGCGGCTTTTACCGGCGTCCGTGGCTGCCACACCGCTGGCAAACCGCCGCGCCGCTCCTGCGGGCCTGCGCGACGCTGGTGGTGGGGTTGATCGTGCTGCTGTGGGTGATGCGCGAAGCCGAGGGCATCGCCCGCTCGGTGATCATTTACTTCGGCCTCATCAGCTTCGGGATGATGTTCCTGAAGGAGGAAATCCTCCTGCGGTGGCGAAGCAGCCGGCTGGGTCAGTCGCAACTCCGGCGTCGCCTGATCCTGGTGGGCACGCCCGACGAAACCCGGCAGGTGCGGGAGGACATGCGGGGCGATCCGTCCCAGCAGTTTGACATCGTGGGGCAGGTCAACCTGAACGAGGAGCCCGTGGACCGGCTGGTCGAGCTGATGCACGAGCATTCGCCCAACGGCGTGATCATGGCCGCGCAGCACACGTACTTCGGCCAGATCGAGCAGGCCATCGCGGTCTGCGAGCGGGAAGGCGTCGAGGTCTGGCTGGTGGCGGATTTCTTCAAACCGCGGATTTCCAAGACCACGGTGGCGTGGCTGCTGGGCCGGCCGGTGCTGGTGTACCGCTCGGTGCCTGCCAGTTCCTGGCCGCTACTGGCCAAGCAGGCGATGGATTTCTTCGGCGCGCTGGTGCTCCTGATCATAACGTCACCGGTCATGCTGGTCGCCGCCGTGGGCATCAAGCTGACCTCCCGCGGGCCGATTCTATTTCGTCAGGAGCGCAGCGGCCTCAATGGCCGGCCGTTCACGATGCTGAAGTTCCGTTCGATGGTGAGCGACGCCGAGCAGCGCAAACACGAGCTGGAGGCGCTCAATGAAATGGACGGTCCGGTCTTCAAGGTGAGCAACGACCCCCGCATCACGCCGATCGGCCGGTTTCTGCGCAAGTACAGCATTGATGAGCTGCCGCAGTTGTTCAACGTGCTGGCCGGGCAAATGAGCCTGGTGGGACCGCGGCCGTTGCCCGTGAGCGAAGTGAAGCGGTTCGACGACCCGGCCCACCGCCGCCGCCTGAGCGTGAAGCCGGGGCTGACGTGCTTGTGGCAGGTGAGCGGGCGTAGTGAGCTGCGAGATTTCAGGGAATGGGTGCGCCTGGACCTTGAGTACATTGACAACTGGTCGTTGAGCCTGGACCTGAAAATCCTGCTGCTGACCGTACCCGTGGTTTTATCCGGGCAAGGCGCCCGATGACCCAGGAGCCCCCGCAGCCAACCGCCCCGCAACTCAACCCATGAAAACCCGAAAGCCGCCCCGCCCGAAGCGAACCGCGAGCGAGGCCCCCCCGGTATCCGTCGTGACCGGAGGCGCCGGGTTCCTGGGCTCGCACCTGGCGGACCTCTTGCTGGAGCGCGGGCATCGGGTGATTGTCTTGGACAACCTGGTGACCGGCTCGGTGGACAACATCGCGCATCACGCCGGCAACCCGGCTTTCCGATTCATCCATCAGGACGTTACGGAGTATTTGTTCCTCGACGGGCCGGTGAATTACGTCTGGCACTTCGCCTCACCGGCGAGCCCGGTGGATTACCTCGAACTGCCCATCCAAACCCTCAAGGTGGGCTCCTTGGGCACCCACAAGGCGCTGGGGCTGGCCCTGCACAAGGGCGCCCGTTTCCTGCTGGCCTCGACCTCGGAGGTGTACGGCGATCCAACTGTCCATCCGCAACCCGAAACGTACTGGGGCAATGTGAATCCGATCGGCCCGCGGGGCTGCTATGACGAGGCCAAGCGCTTCGCCGAGGCCCTAACCATGGCGTACCACAACGAACACGGGCTCGAGACGCGCATCGTTCGCATCTTCAACACCTACGGTCCGCGCATGCGGATGGGCGACGGCCGGGTGGTGCCTTCGTTCATCGCCGCGGCGCTGCGCAATCGCCCGCTCCCCGTGTACGGCGACGGCAGCCAGACGCGCAGTTTCTGCTACTGCTCGGACCTGATCGAGGGGGTGTACCGGCTCATGATGTCGGGAGAGCATCTGCCGGTAAACATCGGCAATCCTCACGAAATGACCGTGCGGGAGTTTGCGGAAGCCATCCTCCGCGCCACGGGTTCCCGCAGCCGCATCGTCTTCCGCCCGCTGCCGCAAGACGACCCCAAACAGCGCAAACCGGACATCACGCGAGCACGGAAATTGCTTACTTGGACACCGCAAGTCCCCTTGTCGGAGGGCTTGAAGAAAACGATAGAATGGTTCAGGGCCCGTGTGGGCGTCGGACGATAAATAACAGGCTCACAGATGGTATTTACGAGACTTTTCTGTTTGACCGTCGGTTTCATTTCAAGTAACCACCACCCACAATCTCGACGCTGTGCCGGGCCGGGCCGCGCAAGCCTGCGGCTTAGCTGCCACAGGTCGGGCAGTTGTCATGCTGAACGCATCGAAATCCTTTCTGTGCATTGACTTTGGCGCCGGAACGCTGAAGGCGGCAGAGTTTGACGCCACCGAGGCGGGGGCGCTGCGTCTGTTGCGTTACGCCGTCAAGCCTTTGGGGCTGGCTGGCAGTCAGGACTCCGCGCGCGAAGGCGTGGTGCTCCGGGGGTTGCAGGAGCTCATGGCCGGCAAGGTCTTTGCCGCCAAAAGCTGCAACATTTGCGCCCCCGGTTTCCAGACCTTTTCGAAGTTCATCAAACTGCCCCCGGTGGACGCCTCAAAGGCCACCCAGATCATCCAGTACGAGGCCCAGCAAAACGTGCCCTTCCCGCTCGAGGAAGTTGTCTGGGATTACCAGATTCTTGGCAACCTCCCATCCGGAGAGATGGAAGTATTGCTCGTGGCCATCAAGACCAACCTGGTCGAAGGCATGTTCAAGGCTGCCGAGGCTCAAGGTTTGCGACTGGATTTGGTGGACACCAGCCCCGCCGCGCTGGCCAATGCCTTCCGTTATAACTACAGCGACATGGAGGGCTGCTCCATGCTGCTGGACATAGGCGCCAAGACCAGCAACGTCTTGTTTTTCGAGAAGGACAAGGTCTATGCCCGCACGATCAATATCGGCGCGAACTCGATCACCCAGGAATTCGCCGCCGAATCCAAGCTGCCCTTCGCCGAGGCGGAGAAGCTGAAGATCGCCGAAGGCTTTGTCAGCCTGGGCGGCGCTTACGAAGAGCCGGACAATCCGCGCCAGGCGGCGATTTCCAAGATCGCCCGGCAGGTGATGACCCGCCTGCACATCCAGGTCAACCAGACCATCCAGTTTTATCGCAGCCAACAGGGGGGGGCGGCCCCGCAGCGGGTGTTCCTGGCCGGCGGGGCTTCGATCATGGCGTACACCTCGCAGTTCTTCGCCGAAAAACTCAATTTACCTGTTGATTACTTTAATCCGTTCCGGAACGTTGAGATTGATCCCTCGGTGAACATCGAGGAACTCGCCAAGGTGGCCCATGCCTTTGGAGAAGTGGTGGGTCTGGGGTTGCGCAATCCGACCCGGTGCCCCATCGAGCTGAACCTTATCCCCAAGACCATCCGCCAGCGGCAGCAGCTCAACCAGAAGAAGCCGTATTTCATCGCCGCCGCCATCAGCTTGATCCTGGCCGTGCTCGCCATGGGGCTGTTCTTCGACCGGGTGGCGGCGGTGAAACAGCAGGCCATCACTGACCGCGAGCCCAAGGTGGCACGACTCCAACAGAAGGCCGACCAGTTCCGGGCAGCTTTGCGGCAGCGCGATGAGACCCAGAAAGTGGTGGACCAGTACACGGAGTGGCTGGACGTGCGTTTTTCCTGGGCGGACGTACTGACCGAGCTCCGCAACGCCCTGGTTCAAACCGAGCGGCTCACCACCCAGCCGGGAATGCAGACCGCCGTTTGGGTGGAGCGGTTGTTCCCGGAGAACCTCCAAGCCCCGCCCGAAGAGCAGCAGGAGGAAACAGCTCCGCGCCCCATGATGATGGATATCCGCATGATGATGCGCTACGGCCTGGTTCCCAAAGGCATGAAGATCGTCATGGACGACAGCGGCAGCAGCGGGGATTCCGGAGCGACCGACGCCGGCGCGGCGGCAACCCCGGATGCCGGGGCTGAGGCGCCGCCGATGGATGCCCCCGCCGCCCCCGCCAAGCCAAACACGAACGAGATTTCCACGATCAACCTCACCTGTCGCGCCATCAGTTGGCGACGCGCCAGTCCGTTGGCGGACCGGCAACTGGTCACCACCTTGGAAGAGGTGCTGCGTTCCAGCCCGATCTTCCTGGGGGGCACCAATGGCACGCAGCTTTCTGGAGTTCAGCGGGACGACGAGAGCACCAACACCTTCCGGTTTGACGTAAAACTCAAGCTGGCCAAGCCGATCAAACTGTAAGGTATGGATTGGATCAAAAAGAACCTGGTCCTGGTCATCAGCGCGGCCGTCACGCTGATTGGTCTGGGCGTCGCCGGGTATTACCTCTACACCAAAATCCAACTCAGCAATCAGGTCGGCGCGCAATTGGAGGAGCAGGATCAGAAGCTCCAGCAACTCATGCGCATGAGGCCGCATCCGGGCAACCGCAAGGTGGACAACATCGCCCTCGCGAAAGAGCAGGAGGCCAAGCTCGACGATTTCGCCAAACGGGCGCGCGAGCTATTCGTGCCGGTGCCGTATCCCACCAATCTGGACAGCGGTTCCTTTGGTTTGCTGCTGGCCGACACCCTGGACAACCTCCACCGGCGTGCCCGCCTGGCCGGGACGAAGCTGCCGGATGGCTATGCCTTCACCTTCGAGACCCAGAAGAAGGCCCTTTCCTTCGATCCCAAGAGCGTGATCCCGCTCACCCGCGCGCTCATGGAAGTGAAGGCCATCAGTGAAACCCTGCTGGATGCCCGGGTCATCGAACTGGACCGCATCCGGCGGGTCTCCGTGGCGGCGAACGATACGCCGGGCCTCACCATGATGGGCGGCACTTCGGACTACTGGACGCGGAAGCCGGTGACCAACGATCTCGCGATCATCATCCCGTACGAGGTGGTCTTCCGGGCTTTCAGCAGCGAGTTGCAGGCCTTCATGGAGGGCTTGGCGCGGAGCCCGCACAGCCTGTTGCTCAAAAATCTGGTGGTGGACACGGGCGAAACCAATGAAGTGGACATGTTCGCGCCCGACCTGGGGACCGGCGGCGACGAGAGCGGTATGCCGCGGATGTCGCCCCAGATGATGATGATGATGCGCTACGGCCTGCGCCCCGGCATGCGGATGCCGATGATGCCGCAACCCACCGATCCCGCTACCGAGGCGGCGCGCGTGGAAGCCAACAAGATAGTCAGTGAAAAACCCTTCCGCGTGACGGCGTGGGTGGACGTGGTGCGCTTGCGCGACCCCGCCGAGGCGGCGGCCACCCGGGGCCGACCCCGCCGCGGCCCGGCCGAGGCCGGGACCGATGCCGCGACCCAGGACGCCAACCCGGATGTTTCGGCCGCTGCCGGCAACTAACCTATGGAGTTTCTCAAGAACCACTACGAGAAGCTGATCCTAAGTGTGGTCTTGCTGGGGTTGGCACTCGCGGCCGGGTACCTGCCGTTTGAAGTCGCCAACGTCCGGGAACGGTTGGCGGAGGTCACCACCGCCATTGAGGATGGTAAGGTGGAGCCGCTCAAGCCGTTGGACTTGTCCACGAACGAAGCGGTATTGCGGCGGGTGCAGTCCAAGGTGGATTTCGATTTCGGTGAGGGTACCCATGGCCTGTTCAACCCCGCCGGCACGTGGCGCAAGGGGCCCGGGCCCGGCGGCTTCCCGCCCATTCCACCCGCGCCTTCCGGCGTCGAGGGCCTGGTCGTGACCAACATCACGCCCCTGATGCTGAAAGTGGAGTTCCAGGGCATCTCGCAAGGCAGCAGCGCGGCATTCGGGATGCGCTACCGTTTTTACGTTCAGAATCAGGCCTCAACCAACACCGCGCTGGCCCGCGGGCGCATCGTGATTCTCGACACGAACGACAAGCCCGCCCGACCCGAGGTGCTGCTCATCAAGGACATCATCGGTGCCCCGGAAAACCCGGATGCCTTTCAGCTTCAGCTCACGGACACGCGCACCACGATCGGTGTGGCGAAAGACAAACCGTACACCGAGGTGGCGGGTTACGCGGCGGACCTGCGTCATGATCGCGAGGGGCGCACGTTCCTGCGCCAGCGCCCCGGCTCGAAACTCACGATCGCGGGCACGACTTACAATGTCGTTGCCATCAGTGGCACCGACGTTACAATCGAGGACGAGAAAACCAAACGTCGCACCGTCATCCCGCTCAAGCGTTGAGGGCCGCGTTGTAATCCGCATTGCTTTATGTCTTCCGTTTCGAGAAAACCCACGCCCATGATTCGTTTCGCGTTTACCCTGCTGGCCGGCGCGGCGGTGCTGACGTGCGCCCTTCCCAGCGTCACTGCCCAGACAGACGCCGCGGCGCTGGCCGCCGAGGAAGCCGTCCGCCGTCAGGAGTTGACCATCCTGCTCCGGCGCACCCTTCAGGAGGCGGTGACGGTGCGGGCTCAGGGCGATCTGGCCAACGCTGCCCGGCTTTACGAGGAGTGCTGGAGTCTCGTCCAACGCATTGGCGACGCCAGCATCCAAGCTGAGCGGGATCAGGTCGTGGCCGGCTTCACCGAAACGTACCTTACCCAGGCCATGCGTTCGTACAACAGCGCGGCGTACGAGGAAGCCAACCGCCAGGTTTCACGTGTGCTGCGGGTGAATCCCAAAAACGACGAAGCCCAGAAGCTCAAGGTCAAGGTGGACAAGGCGCTGGAAGAGCAAAAGGGTCGGGTGCCCAGCAAGGAAATCGTGGCCAAGCTGCCCGAAGCCGCTCAGGTCCGCACCGACGCCGCCACGCTGGTCCAGGACGGCAAGCTCCTGTACGAGATGGGCAAGCTCGACGAGGCCGAGGCCAAATTGCGTCAGGCCGCCAAAATGGACCCCACCAACCCCGCCGCCGGATATTACCTCACGCTTGTGCAGGAAGCCCGTTATAAGCAGGACGCCGTCAAACGCGAGATCATGGCCCGGAACAAGATGGTCGAAGTCGAGCAAGCGTGGAACCCGCCCGTTTCGCGGGAAAAACTACCGCCGTCCAATCCATTTGCTCGCACCAACACGGTTCACACCGGCCCGGGCCGCCGGCTGATTTACTCGAAGCTCGAAAAAATCCGGCTCGAGAAAGTGGAGTTCCCTGGCGTACCACTTAGCGAAGTCGTGGTTTACCTCGATGAGGAAACCCGCCTGCGAGACCCCGAAAAGCGGGGCATCAACTTCATCATTGCGCCGCAGATTGATTCTCAGGCGCCCGTGCAGCCCGGTCTGGGGTTGACCACTTTTGACCCCACCACGGGCACGGCCATTCCGGCGGCTCCTCAGCAACCCCAGTTCGAACTGTCCGAAGTGGTGATCAAAATCACACCGGCACTGCGGGATGTCCGCCTGGCGGATGTGCTCGACGCAGTCGTGAAGGTCGCGGACCAACAGATCAAGTATTCCGTGGAGGAATACGCGGTGGTCTTCAGCAAGAAGACCCCGGAACCGCAGCAGCTCTTCACCCGCACCTTCCGCGTCAACCCGAACACTTTCGTTCAGGGCTTGGAAGGCGTGTACGCCATTGATTACAGCAGCGTCTTGGGTGGCGGTACCGGTGGTTTCGGCGGTACTGGCGGTGGTGGCTTCGGCGGTGGCGGCTTCGGCGGTGGCGGCTTCGGCGGTGGCGGCGGCTTCGGCGGCGGCGGCTTCGGCGGTCAAGGCGGCGGCTTCGGCGGTGGTGGCGGCGGTGTGGCCAGTGCCGGCGGCACGGGCGGCGGCGGCGGCGGCGGTTTCGGCGGTGGCTTTGGTGGTCGAGGCGGCGGCTGCGGCGGCGGCGGTTTCGGCGGCGGCGGCTTCGGCGGCGGTGGCTTCGGCGGCGGTGGGTTGGGTGGTGGCGGTTTCGGTGGCGGTGGTGGCATTGGGTTGGGCAGCGGCGGTACCCCCACCGGCGTGGCTGGCTCAACCCCGATGTCGTACGTGAACGATCTGGTGCGCGCGTACTTCACCGCGGCCGGTGTGGACCTGGGCGGGGCGAACATCCTCGGTCAGGGACTCGGTGGTGGCGCGGCGGGTGGTTTCCCGGGCGGTGCCACGCCGGGCGGCGGTTTCCAGAACGCGCAAGGCAAGGCGGTGTTCTTCAACGACCGCACCGGCATCCTGCTCGTGCGGGCCACGCTGGACGATCTCAACATCATCGAACAGGCCATCCAGGCGCTGAACTTCACGCCCGACCAGGTCACCATCGAGGTCAAGTTTGTAGAGATTGGTCAGGACGACGCCAAGGCGCTCGGCTTCGACTGGTACTTGGGCAATTGGAACATGGCTGGTGGCAACCTGGGCCTGTCGGGTGGTACGGCGCCTTCTTATGCGGGCGCACCTTCGGCGGCCAATCCGTACGGCGTCTTCCCCGGCAACTTCGGCGTACCGGCAGTGGCCCCCAATCCCAGCACCGACCAGTTGCTGACTTCGGGCCTGCGCGGCACCGAAATCGGCGGCACGGCCATTCCGACACTGGCCACACTGACAGGCATCATGACCGACCCGCAATTCCGGGTTGTCATCCGTGCGCTCGAACAGCGAGGCGGCGTGGACGTGTTGTCCGCGCCGAAGGTCACGACAGTCAGCGGCCGGCAGGCGCAGATCCAGATCATTGATCTGCAGACGGTCGTTTCGTACAACCAGGCGGGCGGTATCGCCGGCGGTACCACAACCGGCGTGGGTGGCATTGGGACGGGCACTGTGGGCACGGGCGGTGGTGTGGGTGTGGGCGTGGTACAATGATTTTCAACCCCGAATTCGAATCGCGAACATGAGACTTCACCGCATTCTTGGGCTGGCTTGCGCGGCGACCCTGCTGGGCACGACCATTCTCCGGGCGCAGGTCGTTAACCAGGCCGCCGCCACACCGACCATTCAACCGACCACGGTACCGGTGCCCATTGGTCCGACCTTGGACGTGATTCCCCACGTCTCGGCTGACGGGTACACCATCCAGCTTAATCTGCTGCCCACCGTGACCGAGTTTCTGGGCTATGACGACCCGGGCCAGTTCCGGGCCGTGGTGGGCAACCTGGCCGCGCCGGTGCCGCTGCCGCGGTTCCGCATCCGCCAGGTGGTGACCAGTTCCATCGTCTGGGATGGGCAGACCGTGGTGCTGGGCGGGTTGATTTCCGAGCGCGTGGCCAAGCGCAAAGACAAGGTGCCCGTGCTGGGCGACCTGCCGGTGGTGGGACGGCTGTTTCGCAGCGAGGCCAACGCCAGCCAGAAGAAGAACCTCGTGATCTTCGTGACCCCCACCATCATTGATCCGGCGGGCAACCGGGTGCATGACGAGAACAACCTCCCATACGACCCGAACAAGCTTCCGCCTCAGACGCCGTTTGTACCGACGACGCCCTGAGCCGGGCGCCGAACCGCGTGAAGCTGGATTCTGGCCGGAAACTTGCGAGCAACTATTGAAGTCGGACGAAACGCCGGGCGTTCACCAACCGTTTACATGCGCGGACGAATGCAAAGACAACCCATCCGACGCCGGCCGAGCCAGGCCGTGTGGCGGCCGTGGATGGCGCTGGCCGGCGGGCTGATGCTGCTGACCAGCCCCGTACGGGCTGCCGACGTGATATTGGCCCCGCAAGGCACCGAGTTTATCCTCAGCCGCGGGTTGGTGGGCGATCAGACGAGGCCCGATCTCAGCTTGGCGGCCGAAGGCGGCTATGTGGTCTGGCAGGACAATTCGGTGGACGGCGACGGGCTGGGCGTAATGGCGGCGAAGTTGAACGCCTCACTCTCGCCCATCCCGACGCGCGTATTCCGGGTGAACCAGACCACTGCCGGCGACCAGGAAGCCCCAGGGGTGCAGCTTCTACCCGATGGCGGGGCGGTTTTTGTCTGGCAGGGCGGAGCTTTGGGCCAGCAGGATATTTGGGCGCGCTTCGTCAACGCGGATGGGCTCTTCCTCACCGGTGACATCCGGGTCAACACCTTCACCACCGGGCAGCAGATGACGCCGCGGATCACCCGGCTGGCCGATGGCAGCGTGGTGGTGGTGTGGAGCAGCGTGGGCCAGGACGGCCACATGCAGGGCGTCTTCGGACAGCGGTTGTCCGGGGTGGGCGAAAAGCTGGGCGCCGAGTTTCAGGTGAACCAATTCCAGGCCTACAACCAGCGTACCCCGACCATCGCGCCGCTCGAGGACGGTTCTTTCGTGGTGGCCTGGGTGAGTGAACAGCAGCGGTTTGAGAACAGCGTGGACGTGTTCGCCCGCCGGTTTGCGGCGGATGCCAGCCCGGTGACGGACGAACGCCGGTTGAATCTCGGAACCAACAACATCTGTGCGAACCCGGTGGTGGCCCCCGGCTGGGCGGGCGGTTTCATGGCCGCTTGGAGCGAGCGCGATACCTCGGACCGCACCAATATGTGGGACGTGGTGATGGGCAGCTATGACGCCGGTGCCGAACTGCGCGGTTCGGTGGTGCTGGCTCACCAGCATCGCCCGCACAACCAGTTCGCGCCGCGGATTGCCGCGTTGGGCAGCACCCGGCTCGTGGTTTGGAGCAGCCTCTGGCAGGATGGCTCGCGCGAGGGCGTCTTCGGCCGGCTGGTCGGACAGTATGGTCCGCTGGGCGACGAATTCCGCGTTAATACAACCACCGCCAGTCGGCAGATCGAACCCGTGGTCGCCGCAGACGGGGCCGGACGCTTCTTGGTCGCATGGGCGGGTTTTGTCGGCGGGAGCTCCAGTTTTGAAATCTTGGGCCAGCGCTTCGCCGGGGAGCAGGCCCTGCCGGCGCCGACACCACCGCTGGTCAACGCTTTGGATTCGTATTCCTTGATGGTGAGCTGGGCGCCACTGGCGGGATATTCTGACCTTGTGGCCTACCATTTGTACGTGGATGGCTCCAGTTCGCCGCTGGTGCTGACTGGTAATTACCACGTGCTGGACGATCTCAACCCCGCCTCCACACACACCTTCCGGCTGGCTTACGCGCTGCAAGACGGCCGGGTGTCGCCGCTTTCAGAGACGGCCACCGGCAAAACCTGGGGCCGGGACCGCAACAACGACGGATTGCCCGACGACTGGCAGGCCGCCTTTTGGGGCGCGAACGGCGGCGCCTGGCCGGCGCCCAGCGCGGACTCCGACGACGACGGCGCCTCAAACCTGGCTGAATTCCTCGCCGGCACGGATCCAACGCAGGCGGCGAGCGCTCTGCGGGTGGCGATTCAGCCGACGATCGGCGGCTTGTTGGTGCAGTGGAACGCGGTGCCCGGCTCGGTGTATCAACTGCAGGCGTCCACCGACCTGCGCACCTGGACCGACGCGGCCGGCCCGGCTTTCGCACCGGGCGACGTGGCCGCCTCGGTGATTCCGGCCACTGCGGACACAGCTTATTATCGCGTCATTCGCCTTCGGTAACCTATGCGCGCCTTGTTGAACCGAATTCTACTCATCCTGGCGTTGGCCTTTGCCCTGCCACGCGCGCAGGCCTTTGCCTTGCTGGGCGCACTGGACACGTGGATGACCGTGGAAATCGGTTACAACCTGGCGGATCCGGGCGGTCCCATGAACCTCGGCGAGGAATACCGCTGGAACATGCCGATTGTCACCTACGGCTTCGACGAGTCGTTCTTGAACTATTTCGGTCAGCGGGGCGTCGAGGAGGTCGAGAAAGCGGTCAAGCTTTTGAACGACCTGCCCAAGATGTCGGAACTGAGCAGCGATCTGTCCGAATTCCCGCTGGATACGCGTCGCTTCAATCATCGCGCCAGTGCTCTGTTCCTCTATGATATCAAGACCCAGGCGCTGGCTTCCTTGCTGGAGAGCCTGGGCGTGGCGCCGGCAGAACGCTACGTCTGGACCCTCCGGTCCCGCGTGGTCATCAACAACATCCCGGTGTATGCCGTCATCAAGCGGAACTTCGATCCGGTCACCTTCGAACCGTCCAGCTATGTCAACGGCAGCTTGTACACGTATCAAATCATCCAGACCTATACGACCCCCACGTGGGAGGCGGTGGAGTTCGAGGTGGATCCCAGCGTGCCGAGCGTGAGTTCGGTTTCCGCCTTCAATATGTGGGGAGGGACCGTGCTGGCCAGCGGCTTCAGCGCCACGATTTCACCGGGCATGTTTTTCACGGGCCTGACCCGCGATGACGTGGGCGCGCTGCGTTACATTTACCGGCCGGACAACTACAACGTCGAATCGCTGGCCACCAACGTGGTGCAGGCCGCGCTGGGCACGCAACGAGGCAATTACGTGGTGGGGGTGGACTCGAACGGCAAACCCAACGGCTGGGGCGCCCCGCCGGGATTCACCAATGTCGTGGCGGGTACCAACCTGCCTCCGGTCAACCTCGGGCTGCGCAGCGGGGTGGACAAGGTCACGTTCGTTCGGGTTGATTACGACTCTTTGCTCGGAGCCTGGCTCACCCTGACCAACGTTTACGAAGACCGGTACATTTCCAATTATGTCCAGCGCACCCAGCTTTTGCAGCGCACCCTGCCGTTCCCGGACATTCTTTTTGATGCGGCGGATTTGGGGGTTACAGCGGATGGCATACCGCTCGTTTACGGCAAGGCCATGACGCTCACGAGCCAGGACGCGGTCAACGGCACCACCGTGCTATCGGGTCCGGGATTGATCTTCCCGCCGCACACCATCACCTTTGGAAAGCTCGGGGAGTACCTGATCAACACCCCGGGGGGAGGGCAGGCGGACGGCAGCCCGGGCTTTTTGTGGGGCGCTTATGATGGCACCACCAATGAACCGGTGGTGTTTCCACAGGGCGCCAGCATCCGAAATCTGGAACGATTAGTGCTTGAAGGAAAGGTCGGCGGGGAAGCTGAAAACCCTTGGCTCTCGCCTTTCATCATCGTCACCGGTACCGGTGGGACAGGTGGTACGGGCGGCACCGGGGGTACCGGGGGCTTTGGCGGGGGCGGAGGCGTTGGGGGCGGTGTTGGCGGGGGTGGAGGGACGACACCGTGATCCGGCGCGGGGCACGGTTGCACACGCGGCAACGACAATTTTGATTCGGATATGAAGTGGCTTTGCACAATCGCGGTTGGAATCAGCCTGCTGGCGGTCGCTGGGGCGGCCGGGACCGGACCGCAGCCTGCGTACGTGAACCGCGGCACGACGAGCTATGCCGTGTCTCCCACGCAAACCAATCCGAACGCGTACAACTTCTTCCCTTCGCGGGTTTTTCCAAACCCGGCGATCCCGAACATCTTCATCAACCCCGGCACGGTCAATTTCACCAACCCGCCGCAGATCAACGCCACCGCGTTCCTGAACCTGGGCAATTTCGGAGTCCAGACAATCCTACCGTACGACTTCCAGAACACCCTGTATTTCACCAACCGCGGCACGATGATTGGCGCGCCGGGCTTCCGCTTTGACTATACCGACGACTTCGGGGTCCGGCGGCCGGCGTATAATTTCGTGAACGAGGCGCCCGGGACCATCGCTTGTCTGGAAGCCAACCAGTATTCCGGATACAGCAACGTCTTCTTCCAGACCATGATGCAGATCCGGGCCACCAACATACTCAGCCCCGGCTACTTGCAGGTGGGTAATGCCGGTACCTTGCGGCTTGAAGGGCAGAACGTAAACCTGACCCGCGGGGGATTGGAGGTGCAGCCGGTGATCGGGTCCCCGGTCGCCAACGTTTATTTCGAACTGACCGACAGCGAACCCACGCCCGACGCGTTTTACGGGGACAACGCCATCTACGATCTTTACTGGGGCGCCGGGTTGCAGCAGATACCGATTCCGGGGCCGATCAACACGGCGAACATTCTGCGGTTCTTTGGTGCCGATTTGCTGGCGAGCGCGCCGACGCACCAGGTCTTGAGCGGCCCGAACTGGACGATCGGTTACGCCGGCTTTAGCACCTTCGTTCCGGGCACTTACATGACCGCCATCGGCAACACCGGCATCGTGGCTTTTACCGGGTTGACGCTGACCAACTTCGACGGGTCCATCTCGAACATCATCGTGCCCACGAACATTTTCCGGCAGGCCGTGGTGGTGGGTGTGAGTGACACCAACTTCACCGTCCGCACGAAATTCGGGCCGCCGGGACCGGCTGGCATGGGCTTGGGCATCGTTGCGGTGGAGATTGCCTCGGGCACCACGAACGTAGCGCAAGGAGCCCCGGAGACCAGCGCGCTCTACTTCGTGGACTACCTCGGGTATGACACCAACACCTTGGTGGTGACCAATCTGGGTCCTTGGGTGCCCACGGGTCGGCCTTACGCGTACGAGATTTACCGCGAACTGCCCAACTTTGAATCGCTCGGCGCCAATGGCAACAGCCCGCTCTTCAACACCTTCCTGTACCACCGCTCGTTCTCGAACGTCTTTGCCACGAACCTCTACGCCGGCTATGCGGCGTCTATTGACAACGTGGCTTCCCGTCCGCCGGTCGTGCCCGGATCCACCACCACTAACACGCCCGGGCGGATTGAGATCCAGGCGGATACACTCGACCTGACCAAGACCCGCATCCGGGGCATTACCATGGTCGAGATCAAGACCGCGCACCTGAAGAGCAGCGACGGCGCCGTGGTGGACGTAGAGAATCTGATCTACGACGTGGGATCTACCAACGGCCTGCTCACCATGCGCAATCTGGCTCGGGAAAGCGCGCACGCCGTCCGGGGTGAATTGCAGGCTTGGACAGGGATTTGGTCGAACCAGTTCGCGCTGGTGCTGTCGAACTGGTTCATTGACGCCAACACCAACTACTTCAACCCGGTGACCAACCCGGTGGACATCAATTTGTACTGCCTGATCCTGAGCGCGGATCTGCTTTCCCGAACCCAGCAGGTGATCACCCACACCTTGACGCTGAACAGCACCAACGTCGTGGTGGACGATCCCTACCTCGTCAGCGACAAGATGCAGATCAACGCCGAGGGCCTGACGGTGAACGGTCAGATCGCCCTCACCAACGCCATCCCGGATTGGACGTACGCGATGACGCCCAAACTCCGCTTTCTGACCAACAACGGCACCATCCGGCCCTGGAACGTCGGCTATTATGGAGCCGACTTCCCGGAAGGCCGGCGACTGGAGCGATTCATCAACAGCGGCACGCTGGAAGCCGTGGGCCACGAAATCGCCTGCGACTATTTTGAGGATTCGGGGGTGGTGCAGAACGACAACGACCTCCGGCTGTTTGCGAACACGGCCATCTTCCAGGGCAGCTATCATGCCGTGGGCGGCGGGGCGCATTACTTCGGACAGGACTACAAGCTGCGCAACCACCGTGTGGTTGCGGATCGCGGCCTCTTCATCAACGCGACCAACAGCTTTGCGGACGCGGGCGCCGGTTCGAACAACAGCTTCGAGTTGCTGGACGGTTTCCATCTGATCCGGAAGCCACGGTTCGGCGACCTGCTGGGGACGTTTATTCAGACGCGCGCGCCGCGCTTTGTCAGTGTGGCCCACACGTGGGCGGCGGAGGATCGCGGGGCCAGCGTCTCGGGTTTCACCGACAACATGGCCATCGGCCGGTTGCGACTGGAGAGCCTCCCCGCCGGCGAACTCAGACTGGGACCGCCCGTGGACGGCATGGGGCTGCCCGTGTCCGGTAAGTTCGGCTTGTACGTGGATTACATCGAGTTCTCCACGAACTTGGTGGCCGGCGGACCGACGGTAGCGGAAGACCCGGAGGCTTACATCGTGATCGAGCCCGGCCTGACGGTTTACTTTGCCGCCTCAAACCTCAGTGCGGAAGACTTGGACGGCCGCTTCAACGGCCGCCTCCGCTGGGTCAAGGACTTTGCCGGGCCTGGTAGTGGCGTGGACGTGGCCTTGCGCACCGGCCGGACCGTCCGCGTCAACATCGGGCTGGTGGACAGCCGCCAGATTGACTCCGACGGCGACGGCCTGGTGAATGCCTTCGACATCTATCCCTTCGACGACGTGCTCATCACCGATTTCGAGATCACGTCGGTCAACCCGTACCAGACCCGGATTTCGTGGCGCGCGGCGGCCCAGACCGAGTATTTTGTCGAGCGCGCTGCGGACTTGAAGGCGGCGGATTGGAGCATCATCGCCACTATGACCAATCCCCTGCCGGACGTGCAGATCTTGACGGTCACCGATGTCATCGAGCAGAACAACGGTGCCGCCGGAGGCGGCCAGCAGTACTACCGCGTGCGGTATGAGCCGTGACGGGGTACTCTGGGCCGCAAGCTTGAGGGGCGCGTTGGCGCTTCGAGCGCGACGCGCCTTTCCCATCTTTTGAAAGCCGAGGTAAAGTGATGAAGACGCGAGTTTTCCAGATTGCCCTGGCGGGTGGTTGGTTGCTGGGACTGACCGCCGTGCAGGCGCATCGGTCTCCGGCCCAGGCCCCGTTGCCCGATTTCGACAAGCGCGAGGCCGGCGCCCCCCGCTTGGCGGGCCTCATGGTCGTCCCGGCACAGGGACAATTTGAATTTGCGCCCGCCCAGCGCGAGGCTGCCATCGCATTGCGCAACCGTCTGCCGAACGTGCAGATCGAGCCCAGCCGTTTCACCCGCTCCCCGCGACTGGTGACCGCTGAGCGCGGCTTTCTGACCGGCGTCAACGGCTTGGGTGGTGCCATTTCCAGCGCGAACCTGAACGCCATCCCCGCCAACGATCCGCACCGCGTGGTCAAGGCCTTTGTTCGCGAACACCAAACCCTGTTTGGGCACGGTTCCGAGGCGCTCGACCGCGCGGCGGTGAAGCGTGAGTTTGTGGCCGCGCACAACGGACTGCACACGACCATCTGGCAGCAGCAACACGCCGGGATTCCGGTCTTCGAGGCGCTCTTCCAAAGCCATGTCACCAAGCGGGGTGAACTGGCGCGCGTGTCCAGTCAGTTTCTGGCAGACCCGGCCCGCGCCGTGGCCAACGGCGCGCCGCATTGGGCCGCACTCGCGGCGAATCCGCCCATTTCCCTCGCGGAGGCAGTGACCCGGGCCGGGGCGGACGTTGGCGCGGAACTCGACACCGCGGCAGTCCGGCAGCTTGAAGGCTTTTCCGGGGCGGAACTCAAGACCCGCGCGCGCGCGCCGAAATTGAACGGCGACGTGCACGCCCAACTGGTCTGGCTGCCGTTGAACGCCGATACCGCGCGGTTGTGCTGGCAGGTGATCTTTGTCAGCCAGGCGCGGCGGGAAATGTTCCGCACACTGGTGGACGCCGAGACCGGGGAGGTCATGCTGCGCCACAACCTGACCCGTTACCAGGCCCTGCCCGGTGCCGTGCCGGGCTCGTACCGCGTGTACACGAGCGACAGCCCGTCGCCGTTCACGCCGGGCTGGCCCACGCCCAACGTAGGTCAGCCCCCGCTCCAACCGCGGACCTTGGTGACCAACATCGTGGCCCTGAATCTCACGGCCTCGCCCGCCGGGTGGCTCAACCCGTCCAGCCCGCTGGCCGGATACAACACCACCGGCAACAACGTGGACGCCCACACGGATATGGACGATGACGACGACCCGGATGTACCCCGTCCCGCCTCGAACCTGGACCCACCGGTGTTTGATTTCCCGTTTGGCCCGTTGGGCGATGACACGCAGGATCTGCTTCTGCAGGCGCCGGTCACCTACACCAACGCCTCCGTGGTGAATCTGTTCTACTGGAACAACTACATGCACGACCGGCTTTACGAATTGGGCTTCACCGAGGCGGCGGGCAATTTCCAGAATAACAATTTCGGTCGCGGCGGCCTGGGCAACGACGCGGTGCAGGCGGACGCGCTGGACGGCGCGCTGCTGAATGATCCGTTCCATCGCAACAACGCCAACTTCTACCCCCCGCCCGACGGCATTCCCGGACGTATGCAGATGTACGTGTTTGATGGCCCGGTGCCCAACCGCGACGGCTCGCTGGACTCGGAAGTCGTCTGCCACGAATACACCCACGGCCTGACCGACCGTTTGGTGGGCGGCGGTGTCGGCATCACGGCGCTCCAGACCGCTGGCATGGCCGAGGGCTGGTCGGACTTCTACCCGCTCTGCCTGCTGAGCGAACCCGGCGATGATCCGCGAGCCAGCTACCCCAGCGGAGGGTACGCCAGCTATCTGCTTTACGACCTGACGGAAAACTACTACTTCGGCATCCGGCGTTACCCGTACTCGACCGACATGACGAAGAACCCACTGACGTTCAAAGACATTGATCCGACGCAGGCGGACGAGCACCTCGGGGTGCCTTTCAATCCGATTTTTGGGAACGCAGCCTCCAACCCTTCGGAGGTCCACAATCAAGGTGAAGTGTGGTGCATCGCCCTTTGGGAAGTACGTGCCAACCTGGTGGACACCTACGGGTGGCACACCGGCAACGAACTGGCGCTCCAATTGGTAACCGATGGATTGAAGCTCTGCCCGCCCAACCCGACCTTCTTGGAGGCGCGTGACGCGATCGTGCAGGCGGATCAGATTCTGACCGGCGGCGCGAACGAGGGAGATATCTGGCTGGGCTTTGCCAAGCGCGGCATGGGCTGGTCCGCGCGGGCGCCACGCAGCACCACCACCATCGGGGTGATCGAGGCGTTTGACCTGCCGCCGGGCGTGGGACCGCAGCCGCCCACCGGCGTGTTGAATCTGTCCGTTGTGCCGCCGGACCGCTCGACCGTTTTCGGCGGCGCGCCCACCAACCTCTTTGTCCTGGTGCGGGACGGCGTCGGGGTGACCAACGCCACAGTTACCGCCAAGATCAATGGTGTCATTGACCTACCTGTCAGCAATACCGGTACTCCGCCCGATGCACGGGCGGGCGATTCGGTGTACACCGCGCTGCTCCAGGCACCTGACAACGCCACCAACATCACGTTGTTCATCAGCGCCGAGGCGCCAGGGAAGACCAACGCGACACTGAGCGTGACCTATTACGTGGCGCGCCAGCCGGCCAACGACATGTTCAACAGCCGCCTCAAAGTTCCGGCCCAGGGCGCGTTCTACAACACCAACAACCGGTTTGCGACGACCGAACCGGGCGAACCGGCCCCCGCCGGCATATCCAACTTCGTGTCTTCACTTTGGTGGACCTGGACGCCCACCAACAACAGCCGCGTGCTCGTGGACACCGCCGGCAGCGCCTTTCGCAGCGTGGTGGCCGTTTACACCGGAACCTCAATCACCAACCTCAAGGAGGTCAAGGCGGTAGCCCAGGTACCGGAGCGCCGACAGAGCTACCTGTTCTTCGACGCGGTGGCCGGCCAAACTTATCAGATTTCAATTTCCGGAGCCGGTCCGGCCAACTCCGGCCTACTGCGGCTGCGCATCGCGCCCAATGGCCAGCCAGACATCACTCCACCGGTCATCAGCGTGGCATCCCCACCCAGCGGCTACATCTGGACGAACAACGTCATTGATGTCGTGGCGCAGGCGGTGGACCCCGAGCCGCTCTCGAGCGGCGTGGACCAGATCACTTTCCGCGTCAGCCCGCGACAGTTCGGGCCGGACGTGGTCAAAACGGCTTCGCTGATAACCACCGGTTCAATTGCCCTGACCGAGGGTCGCAACACGATCACCATTACCGCAACCGACGGTTCCGGCAACGCCTCGTCCACCAACATCGTGGTAACCTACCGGCGTCCCGAGCCGTATAACGATCACTTCGTCCAGGCGGGCACGCTCGTGGGCGACAGCGGGACGGTCACCGTGGCGAACGCGTTGGCCACGCGCGAGCCCGGAGAGCCACGGCATGCGGGCAACAGCGGAGGCAAATCGGTGTGGTGGCGCTTCAAGGCTCCGAGTGATGGCGTGCTGCTGCTCAGCACCGAAGGCACGGACTTCGACACCGTGCTGGGTTTGTACACCGGCGATCGCGTAAGTGCGCTACAGACCCTCGCGTCGAACGACGACGCCTTCGAAGGCTCGCTGTTCAGCAAGATTCGGCAGACCGTGCGCGCCAACCGGTTGTACTCGATCGCCGTGGACGGCTTCAACGCCGCCACAGGTCGGGTACAACTTGCGTACGCGTTCACTCCCGCCCAGTTGTACACCGTCAAGCTTACCCAGACTTCCGGCGGTCTCACCTACCCGCCGGCGGGCGACATTGATGTCGAGGCCGGTTCCAGTCTCCAGCTCTACGCGGACCCCGACCCCGGCTATGAATTCGCCGGTTGGGAAGGCGACATCCTCACCACGGAAAACCCGGTGCCCGTGCCGGTGACGCGCAACCTGGCCATTCGTGCGGCGTTCCGCCCGCAACCCGTGGCCGATGACTTCGAGTCCGGCGGGCTGACCCGGCTGCCGTGGCAGACAATTGGGGCACAGCCATGGCTCGTCACGGACCAAGCCGCGTTTGCGAGCCGGTACTCGGCTCGTTCGGGCCAGACCGGTCACAGCCAGTTCAGCTCGCTGAAGCTCACACACGCGCTGCGGGTCGGCACCGGGAGTTTCGACTTCAAAGTCAGTTCCGAGGCCGGGTGGGATTTCCTCGAGTTCTACGTGGACGGAGTGCTGCTCCAGAAATGGTCGGGCGAGGTCGAGTGGACCAAGTTCGAGTTTGCCGTTACTGCGGGCACGCACACGCTCGAGTGGCGGTACGTCAAGGACGCCGCCAACAGCCGGGGCCTCGACGCGGCGTTCGTGGACAACGTGGCCTTGCCGCTTGCCGTGCCGGACGACGGCACCACGCCCGCCTTGAGCATCGGGCGCGCGTTCACGGGCGGGGTCCAGGTGCGGCTCAAAGGCCAGACCAACCAGGTTTACGTCATTCAGGCGGCAGAGACACTGCCGGCGCGGTGGCGCGGCGTGTACACCAACGTCGCCACCTCAGGTGAGGTGATCTTCATAGATCCCGAGTCGGTCACGCAGCCGCAACGGTTCTATCGGGGCGTGCGGCCTTGAGGCGGAAGCGCGTCTTTCCAGACTTGGTGTAGGGTGGACAGGCGCGGAGATTCTGTCCGTCCACGCAACTGTCAGAAATGGAGCACGCGTGAAAAGGAATTTCCGCGCTCGGCGGGCGGCTGTGCATCCGCCATGAAACTTCTGGGCCTCACCGGCGGCATCGGCATGGGCAAATCCGCCGCGGCCGACTGCTTCCGGCAATTGGGCCTGCCGGTGGTGGACACCGACGCCCTGGCGCGGGCGCTGGTTGCTCCCGGCCAGCCGGCCCTGGCCGAAATCCGCGAAGCCTTCGGTCCCGAGGTGATTGATGATGCCGGTTGTCTCCGCCGCGAAGTTCTCGCCCGCATGGTGTTTGCCGACGAAGGTCACCGCCGCCGGCTGGAAAGCATTTTGCATCCGCGCATCCGTGACGCCTGGCTGGCACAGGCCGAGACGTGGCGCAAAGAAGGCCGACCTGCCGGGATGGTGGTGATCCCGCTGTTGTTCGAGACGCGGGCGGCGGGACAGTTCACGGCGACGATCTGTGTTGCCTGCACTGCGGTCAGTCAGCGTGAGCGGCTGCGCGCGCGCGGCTGGTCGGCGGAAGAAATCGCCCTCCGGCTGGCGGCCCAATGGCCGATCGAACAGAAGATGACAGCGGCCGATTTTGTAATCTGGGCCGAAGGCGGGCTGGCCAATACCGCAGCCCAGATCGAACGCATCCTTGCCCGGCTCGGTCTGGTGGGGCAGAAAAGCCGTGACGAGCGTCAAATCACCGCCGCGACTGGCGTGTGAACTGCTTACCAAGGCCCATCACAAGGGCAGTTTTTTGAATGCCCTTGCGGCGCAAGTTTCAGCTACCTAAAGTCGTCGCACCTGAAAACGCCATGAAAGCTTTCAAACGGTCGCTGGCCGCTCTCGCCCTGCTCTTGGTGGTTCTGTCTTTCTGGCCGCGGTCAGAAAAGTCCGTCCCCACCGCGTCGCCCACGCCTCACAAACCCTCCGCAGCGGTGTCTTCGCAGGTTCGGACCGGTCTGCTTTCCTACCAGGCGGCGCAACACGACGCCCTGGCCGTCACGACGCCGGACCCGGCGGCGACGCCCAGCACGGCGGCGGCGCCACTCCAGTTGACCGGCACACCACCGACCCGATTTGCCGGCTGGGTGGAACGGTATTTCAACGAAGCCTGGGGGGGTGACCAGGCGGCTCTGCTCGAAGAAGGCGAGCGGCTGGCCCTGGAGCGCCGGGAATACTTGGCGCGGGAGATCGAGGAGAATCCGCGTGCGGCCCTGGAACACGCCGTGCCCTACAGTTGGCGGCAGCGGCTGCCGGCTCAAATCACCCGGCACTTCGAGGAGGTGGTCAGCGGACTTGCCAACTACGAGGTGTTCATGGCCTCGCCCGTACCCGGGCACGAGTACTACAAATTCAAGTGCGCCACTTATCGTTACGCGACCGTCGGCGGCCGCACATACCGCGCTTATGTCTATGGTGCGCGCGTCAGCCAGATGGCGCACGAGCGCCTGCCCTTGCATGGCATCGCGATTGACGACGCCCTTGCGGTGCATGAGGAGCCGGCGCGATTGCTCGAGGCCGAGGAAACGGCGCTCATCCGGGCCCGGGGCGGCGCGCCGGCGAACAGCGGTTGCGCGGTGTGTGGACAGTTGGCTGCGGACGGCGGGCGGCTGCTCGACGTCGCGGGCAGTTACGTCAACGTGTGCAACGCGTCCGACGCCGCCGCCCTGAACCGCGCCTTGATGAGCTTGGACGCCCGGAAGCTGGCCGCCGCTTATTCGGCCCTGCCGGTCTGGACCAACGCCCCACCCAAGCCACCGCTGCCATCTTTCGGCCCGCGCCGGGCCTTGTACATGCGGCTGGTGTTTCGCGACGACATCACCATCCCGATCAGTGAGCAACAGGCGGCCTCTCAAATGGAGCAGGCGAATGCCTTTTACATCGAGGCGTCGTACGGCAAGACCGCCCTCATCCCCACGGTGACGCCGATCCTGACGCTACCACATCCCAAGGTGTTGTACTCCAAACTGGGACCGGCCCGGCTGATGACGGACGCCCTGGCGGAGGCGGCTAAAGAGGGTTATGTCGCCGAGAATTTCGAGCTGGTGCTGGCGCGGTTCACCCCGGTGCCGGGTTTCAACTGGGGCGGGCTGGGTGGCGGCAAGCAGGCCTGGCTGCAATACAGCGGCGTGGGACTGATCATTCACGAGGTCGGCCATTGCTATGGCCTCGGACACGCCAATTACTGGGAGACGCGCCGCGCGCCCCTGCCCACGCCGCCGCCGGACCGCTGGGACACCGACTCGGTGATCGGCCACGATAGCATGATTGGCGCGGGTGACGACCTCGAGTACGGCGACATCTTCGACGTGATGGGCAGTGGCGGAGGTGAGTACCAGGGGGGCAGGGGACCGGTCACCAATCAGCCGATCAGTAGTTTCGCCGGCCACTTCAATCCGGTGGGCAAGAGCATTCTGGGCTGGCTGCCCGAGTCGGCGATCGCCCAAGCGGCCGATAACCGCACGAACCGGATCTACGTCTTCGACACGCCGGTTTTGGTCGAGAATCGCGCCTACGCGCTCAAGCTGCGCAAGGACGAGCAGCGCTCCTACTGGGTGAGCGCCCGCGCCAAAATTCCCGGCAACCCGTGGATTTCCAATGGCGTGTCCCTGCACTGGGGTTCCTGGCCGCAGTTGATCGGTTACAGCACCCTGATTGACACCACGCCCGGCACGCCGGAAGGCCGCGAGGACTCCGCCATTTTGGTGGGTCGCACGTTCACGGATCCGGAGATCAACCTGTACATCACGCCCGTGGCCAAGGGCGGCTCGGGGCTGGATACCTATTTCGACGTGGTGGTGAACCGCGGCCCGTTCCCCGGCAATGCCGCCCCCAGCGTGGAACTCCGTGTCACCACCAACCGGGTCGCCGTCGGCCGGCCGGTCACCTTCACCGTGGACGCCTTGGACTCGGATGGCGACGCGCTCGCTTATTACTGGGACATCAGTGACGGCACCTTGGGGACCAATGGACCGACGTTGACCCGGACTTGGACCGTCGAGGGCGACTACCGCGTGCGGGTCGAGGTTAGCGACATGCGCGGGCATGTGGTGAGCCGGCACGTGGTGGTCCAGGTGGGCGCCCGCACCGGCTTCCGCATCAGTGGCACGGTGTTTGACAACCGCGGGGCACCGCTGGCCGGCGCCCGCGTGGCGAACGGCTTGCTCACCAACACCACCGAGCTGGCCACCAACTACCAGGCCACGTTCACCGACAGCGACGGCACATTCACCCTCATCAACGAGCTTCCGGGCGACCGGGAGGTGACGGCGTTCAAGCACGGCTACCGTACCACCCCGCAAAACTTCAACCGGCTGGTCACTGTGGCTGATCAGGACGTGACGGGCTTGGAATTTCTGGCACAGGAGCAGCCGCAGGTTTCCGTGCGCCTGACGACGGACGCCGACTTGGTTCGGGGCCGGCCCGGCGTGTTCACGTTCAGCCGCACGGGCGACACCAACACCCAGTTGCGCGCGGTGTTTACTCTGGGAGGCACCGCCAAGGAAGGCACAGATTTCACCCGGCTTACCAACACCACCACCCACACCAACACCCTGCGCACGCTGCTGACCACCGTCAACCTGCCCGTGCCGTTTTACGTGGTGGACTTCGCCACCGGAGCGGTCACGGCCCGCGTGACCATCAACACGGCGACCAACACGACCGCCGCGGACGACAAGTATCTTTCCGCCGCGGTCATGTACGCGCTGCAAAAAGAACAGGTTTATGCCACGAACGTGGACGACGGGCAGGGGGGGCAGACCAACGGCTTCGCCACCAATTACACGTACCTGACCGGGTGGGAGGTCATCAACTTCAACAACGAGGACACCTGGTTCCAGACTTACGGAGATTACGCCGTCGGCTCGCCCGGCGAGGCGCGCATGACCTTTAAGGCCGCGCCCGCCACCAACCCGGTGGTTTCCATCCTGGCCCTGGGCAAGGCGGCCAGTGAAAACAGCGGCGACTCGGCCCTTTTCCTCCTGACTCGCTCCGGCCAGACCAACGTGGAGGTGACCGTGCGACTGAGCTTCACCGGCACGGCCACCTACGGCGAGGACTACCGGCCTTTGCCGGACTTGATCCGCATCCCGGCGGGCGTCACCTCGGTGCCGCTGCTGTTCTACGTCATCCCCGACTTGTATCTGGAGGGCAATGAAACCGTTTCGATCTCTATTTTGCCGGATTCCGCCTACCGCGTGGGCAGCGCCAAGGCCGACCTTACCATCGGCGACAACGATCTGCCGACCCTGACGGTGAGCGCGACTGATCCGGTGGCCTCGGAAGTGGGCAACGACAACGCTGCCGTGGTCCTCACACGCATCGGCGACCTGACGCGGGACCTCACGGTCAACTACCTGGTGGGCGGCACGGCGGTCGGTGGACGCGACTATCGCGCGCTGCCGGGCTCGATTGTGATCCCCGCTGGCCAGCCATCGGTCACATTGGTGATCCAACCGCGCGACAACCGCCTGCAGGACGGCGGCAACTCGCTCGAGATCATTCTCTCGGACAGCCCGCTGTACAACGTGGGCGTGCCCGGGGTGGCAAACGTCTTTATCCAGGATGGCGCGTTTCCGACCGTGAGCATCCTGGCGCTCGTCACCAACGCCTCCGAACCGAACACCTTCGGCGAATTCATCCTGACCCGTTCGGGTGACACCCGCGGTGAACTGGTCGTGAACCTCGCGGTCGGCGGCACCGCCCGGCCGGTGGCGGACTACACACCGATCACGACGCTGGGCCGCATCCCCGCCGGCGCCGCCTCCGTGACCATCCGGGTCAATCCCATGAACGACAGCATTCGTGAGGATGCCGAGACGGTGATCGCCGAAATCCTGCCCGGTACCAACTACAACATCGGCTCTCGCCAGGGGCAGGTGGTGATCAGTGACGATGACAGCGGCCTGCTGGGCGTGGGCTTCACGTTCTTGGGCACCACGGTCAGCGAGGGTGCGCGCACCGGGCTGGTTGCCGTGTCGGTCAGCGCCAATCCCAACCAGAACGAGGATGTTACCGTGGATTGGAAGGTCACCGGCGGCACCGCCGTGCCGGAACTGGATTATCCGGGAACCAACGCCGGCCGGCTCGTGTTTGCCAATGTGCCCGACCCGGAGGTCAACAACCGGGTTCAGCTCATCGCGTTCCCGATCCTGGACGACACCAACGCCGAGCCGGACAAGACGATCGTGCTCACGTTGGTGGAGCCGGCCCCGTTAGTCAGCAACGAAGTGGTCACGAACGAGATCACCCTTACCAACGCGCAGGGCGAAACGATTGGCACGACCAATGTGCTCACCACGAACGTCATCATCACGCCCATCCCGCTCAACGCCGTGCTCGAGGCCTACCGCTCCCATACCATCACCCTACTCGACGATGATTCGAGTGTGGTGAGCTTGGCGGTGGAGGACGCCGTGGCCATGGAAGAGGGGCGCAAACGGGGCATGGTGCTCCTGCGCCGCGAAGGCTCCACCGCGCGCGACCAGGTGGTGCGGCTCGCCATCGCCGGCAGCGCCGGCAACGGCAGCGACTATGTGACCATCCCCAGCGAAGTCGTCATCCTGAGCGGCGAATCGGAGCTGCCCCTGCCGATCATTCCCGTGGACGATCCCATGCAGGAGTTCCTGGAAGACGTGCGCATTGCAATCGTTGCGGCGCCCGGCGCCACCGTGTTAACCAACCAGGCGGTGGGGGTGACCATCATGGACAACGACGGCACAGTCGAATTCCGCAGCCCGACCTACACCGCGTTTGAAAGCGCCGGCCGCGCGGAGATCGCGCTTCGGCGCACCAGCGATACGAACGGCTCGGCGACTGTGGCCTACCAGGTCGCGGCCGGCACGGCGACCACCAACGACTTCGTTCCCACCAACGGCGTGGTCAGCTTCGCGCCCGGTGAGGTCGTCAAGTCGTTCACTGTGGACCTCCTGGACGACCGGGTGATCGAGCCGGAGAAGACCGTACGTCTCACGCTGCGCAACCTCAGCGACGGCGTGCCGCTGGGGGGCCAGATTGAGGCCACACTCACCCTCCTTGATGACGACACGATCGTCGAGTTCCTCGCGCCGGCCGTGCAGGCGCTCGAAAACGACTCCTCCGCGGGCGTCATCGTGACCCGGTACGGGATCATCACCAACCAGCTCCGCGTCGAACTCGCAGCCACCACCAACGGCACCGCCGTGGTGGATCAGGACTTCGTCGTGACCAACTACCCGGTGGTGTTCCAGCCCGGCCAGACCGCGGTCGTCGCCCAGGTGGTGTTGCTCGACGACGTGCTGTTCGACGGCGACAGGGTTGTGGCCATCACGCTGACGAATCTCGATACCGCCGCCACCTTGGGCACGGTCACCAACGGGGCCATCACCGTACTGGACGATGAATGCGCCATCGAACTGGTCGCCACCAACTACACGGTGGACGAATACGCGCGCACCCTGGCCGTCGCTGTTCGACGCACCGGCAGCGCCCTTCACGCCGTCCAGGTGGATTACAATACCGCCGACCGGACCGCCCAAGGGGGCCGGGATTACGTCACCGCGCGCGACACGCTACGGTTCACGGGAGCGGATTTGTTGCGCGCGCAGGACGGTACCGGTGTAAAGGTGCTGCAAGCCGGCGAAACCAACCAGACCCTCGTCCTCCGCATCTTGGACGACGTGCTGGGCGAAGGCAACGAGACCTTTCGCCTGAATCTCAACAACGCGCGGCTGACGGTCGGCGCCGGGCTGCCTGGCACGGTGGTACTGGGCGCGAATACCAACGCCACGGTGCTCATCGTGGACAACGAGACACCCGGCAGTGTGGACTTCGAGTTCAACCCCGGCGAGGGCGCGAACGACACCGTGCTGGCCCTCGCGCTCCAAGCGGACGCCAGGGTCGTCCTCGGCGGCCGCTTTACTGAAGTGGATACCGTGGCGCTCAACCACATCGCGCGCCTCCACGACGACGGCTATCTCGACACCTTCTTCAACCCCGGCGAAGGCTTCAACGACACCGTGCTGGCGCTGGCCGCGCAGCCGGATGGCCGGCTGCTGGTGGGTGGCCAGTTTACGCGCTTCAACACGAATGCGCTGAACCGGATCGCCCGGCTCAACGCCGATGGCGCGGTGGACCCCGAGTTCCGCGTCGGTGCGGGGGCCGATGCCCCGGTGCGGGCGCTGGCCGTGGAGGCAGCGGGCACCATCCTCGTGGGCGGCGACTTCAACACCGTCGGCTCCGTGGCCCGGTCGCGTCTCGCCCGCCTGCAACCGGGTGGCGCGGTGGACACGGCCTTCAACCCGCGACTGGACGGCGCCGTGCACGCCCTCGCGGTCCAGCCGGACGGCCGCATCCTGGTCGGCGGGGCCTTTGCCACCGCCGGCGGTCTGGGCCGGCCGTTCCTGGCCCGGCTTGATGCCGACGGTTCCGCGGACGCGACCTTTAACCCCGGCGCCGGTCCGGATCGCGCGGTGCATGGCCTCGCGTTGCAACCCGACGGCCGCGTGCTCATCGCCGGCGCCTTCCGGCAGGTGGCCGGTCAGCCGCGCCGTGGCATTGCCCGCCTGAACGCGGACGGTTCGTTGGACACCAGCTTCAACCCCGGCGAGGGCGCCAACGACACCGTTTACGGCGTCGGCCTCGCGGCGGACGGCAAGGTGCTGATCGGCGGCGCGTTTACGCAGTTCGACGGTCAGGACCGTAACCGTTTCACCCGCCTCAACCTGGACGGCTCGCTGGACACGGTCTTTGACATCGGCACTGGCGCGAACGGCACCGTCTTCACGCTGGTGGTGCAGCCGAACACCGCGATGCTCATTGGCGGCGATTTCACCGAAGTGAACCGGCTGCCGCGCAACCGCATCGCCCGCATCCACGGCGACGAACGCTTCCGGCTGAACGTGCTCCAGTTCAGTGCCGCGTCCTACCGGGCGGCGGAGAACGCCGGCGAGGCCACGATCACCGTCGTGCGCGCCGGCGACCTCTCGGTGCCCGCCCAGGTGGATTACCACACCTCGGACGGCACGGCCGTCGCCGGTCAGGATTATGAATCGGCGCGGGGCACGCTGCGCTTCGCGGCCGGCGAAACCGTGCAGACCTTCAAGGTGCGGCTCCTCGACGACGCCTTTGGTGAGGGCAACCTGACCATCAACCTCCAGTTGAGCAACCTGCCGCCGGGTTTCTCGCTCACGGCGCGGCTCCAGGCCGTGCTCACCATCGAGGACGACGAAAGCGCGGTGGCGTTCGCCTCGACCGCCTACAGCGTGCGCGAATCCGAAGGCGCCGCCGCCATTGTGGTGCGCCGGACCGGCCCCACCAACACCGTCGTGAGCGTCCAATACGCCACGGCCGACGGCACGGCCGTGGCCGGGCGGGATTACGACTCGGCGAGTGGCACGCTCAGCTTTGCGGCAGGCGTGACCGAGTTGAGCTTCAACGTGACGGTACGCGACAACGGCGAGATCGAACCGGATCGCACGGTGTTGCTCTCGCTCACCAATCCGCAGGGCGGCGCGGTGCTCGGCCGGGTGAACACCGCCAGGTTGACGATCCTCGACGATGACAGCGTGGAGAATTACGCCTTGAACATCACCCCGCCTATCGGCGGCACGGTGACGCCGACGTCCGGCCTGTATCCGGCCGGTTCCACGCAGACCATCACCGCGGTGCCGGCGCAAGGTTTCCGCTTCGTCGGCTGGGAGGGCACGGTCGTGTCCACAACCAATCCGCTGGTCCTGGTCATGGATCGCAACCACGTGCTCATGGCGAAATTCCAGCCGGTGGCGTACACCTACACGTTCGAGCCACCGTTCAGCGCGGCCGACCTCCGGCAGCCGCCGTGGCAGAGCGTGTCCACCCAGCCGTGGCAATTACAGTCCTCCACCGCCTCGAGCGGCCGGTTTGCCGTGCGGTCCGGCGTGACGGCGGACGGCCAGGACAGCACGCTCCAGCTCACCGTCGAGTCGCGCGGCGGACCAGCGGCCTTCGATGTCCGCGTGAGCAGCGAGGCGAACTGGGATTTCGCGGAGTTTTACGTGGACGGCCTCCGCCTCGAACGCTGGACCGGCGAGGTGCCGTGGCGGACCTACCTGTTCAACCTCGGCCCCGGCACGCACACGCTGGCCTGGCGCTACGTGAAGGACAACAACTTCGCCGGCGGCCTGGACGCGATGTTTGTGGACAACCTCTACATGCCGCTGGTTGGCCCGGATCCCACCGATCCGGCGGCGCAACTCCGGCTCGTCACGGTGCCGGGCGGATTGCAACTCTGGATCACCGGCAAGGTGGGACTTACCTACGCGGTCGAAGCCGGCACCGACCTCGCGACCTGGTCACAGTTGTCCACGCACCTGAACACCTCCGGCACGATCGTGGTGCCTCTGACCCTCGAACCGAATACCCCGGCCCGATACTACCGGGTGGTGACCACGCCTTGAAACGCACCGGCCCAGCCGGTGGTATTTTGAGTACATCAGGCATCGCGCCGGCGGCCAAAGTAACGGCCGGCACCGCACGCTGGCCGGCACCAATGACGCGCGCGCAAAGCGCAGGAATGGATTCCACTCGCGACGGGTCACGAGCCGGCAGACGGGCGGGGTGCTCCGCTGCGCGAAGCAAGAAGCTCAGCCGGCCGCGGGACGGCTCGCAGCACGCTTGGCCAGCGCGCCGGTCACGCCCAGTAGCGCGACGCCGCCAAATGCAATCGCCATGGTCCCCCCCAGCCCGGTGGGCCGGTAGCGCAGCCTCAAGACCGCCGGTTGCGCGCTGGCGGGGATTTCGATCGCGGAGAAACACGGTTCGACGTGACGCAGCTCGACCGGCTGGTTGTCCAACATCGCCCGCCAGCCCGGATACGCCGTGTCGGTCCAGAGCAGCATGCCTGCCGGTCCGGATTCGAGCGTGACCCGCTGTTCGGTCAACGAAACCAGTTCCGCGTGGAAGGCGCGCGGTGTTGCGGCTTGCCACTGAAAGCTGGCCGGGGTGGCGAGGCGGTTGGTTTCAAAACGTCCACCCGCCAGGCCGGGCTCGAAAGTGGTGTAAGTGGCATCCGCCACGCGGTCGGCCCAGGCGGCTTGTTCTGATTCAGGCAGGTTGGCAAAGCAGCGCGGGACCAGCGCCGAGTAACCGTGCAGCACGCGCACACGCTGGAGGTGACCCAGACAGTTGGGAAAGACCTGGTCATACACGCCGGGCGCCAACTCGCGCAGGCGCGCCAGGTTGTGGTCCAGGGTGACGGCCACGCGCCGTTGCTCCGGTCCACCGGCCTGCAAATGTTGCCAGCCGGCGAGGGGTTGGTTCGCGATGAATCGCGCATAAAACAGCGCCACGGGCGCCAGGTTCAGGGCCAGCAGGGCCGGCCACACGCCGGGATAGCGACGCCAGTTCGGCCGCAGGCACAGCGCGGCCAGGGCGAGGAGTCCGGCGGTGGCCAGCACAGTTTCAGGATTCCGTACCGAGATTTCGCGGGGCAGGTTGTTTACCTGAAACTCGCGCAGCACTGGCGCCGCGGTGAGCGCGCTGCGCGTGGCTGCTTCACGCAGAACCGCGCTGCGAACGCGCGGCAGCAGGCGCGGGTAGATCACGTACGCCGTCAAGTTCAGCGCGAACGTGACGGCCAGCGCCAGTCCGGCCAGACTCCAGCCCCAAACCCGCAACGCCGCGGTTTCGCGGCGCAGAAACTCCAAGCCCAACCCGGCCAGCACGATCAGGCCCAGCACCGCCAGGCCGGCGGACCGCGTGTAAAGCGCGGCCTGCAGCGGCGTGGAAAGGATCAGCAAGTATGCCAGCACCAAGCCCACCGCGACTCGCCAGATTGCCGGGCGGTGCGCCACGCGGCGGCCGCAAGCCCCGCCCAGCGCCGCCAGCGCCCCGGCGGCCGATCCGATGAACACCACAAAGCCGAGCGCGTACTGGCCAAAAACCTTGGAAAGGTCGAGCGACCGGAACGTGCCCAGCGCCCACGGATGCAACGCGGTGAGTGACGCCAGGCCGCTCAGCCACGAAACCGGATTCAGCGGCATCGGCACCGGGCGCACGCTGAGGCGGTAAAACTCGATCTGGGCCGCCAGCACCGGCGCGGCCAGGCAGGCGCCAAGCACACCGCACCCCGCCACCATCGGCAGTGTCCGCCGCCATTCGTGCCAGGACAAACCGCTCTGCCCGGCCAGGAACGCCAGCGCGAAGATCACCACGTAAGCGTGCGACTGGATGTTGCCCGCGTAAAACACGCCCGCCACGGCCAACCCGCCCAGCGGCCATGCCCACCAACGACGTTCCGCGACCCACGCGTCCCAGGCCAGCCACAGCCACGGATAAAACAAAAAGGTGCCGGCGTTCCATGGATGCCCGAAAAAAATCGCCTGGTAGCCGGCGCACTGGCCGGCCAACGCCAGACCGACACTGGTCGCGACGCCAAACCGCCAGCGTTGCAGCAGAGCAAACAGACCCAGGCCGCCGAGCCCCCAGTGCAGGATCAAGGTCCAGTTGTAAGCCAATTCGAAGGGCAGTGTGAGATAGCACAGCAGGCGGACCGGGTCGGTTCCATTGATGTGCGCGTCCGCCAGCAGCGGCCGGCCGCCGAAGGTGTACGGATCCCACCACGGCACTTCGCCGGCGCGGTAAGCCTCGTAGATCGTGCGCTGGAGCGGCAGGTCGTAGGTGAGTTGGTCAATCGTGTAGTGATTGGCGGGGACGCCGGAATGGCCGGGCACCAGCCAGCGGTACTTGGCCAGCAGGGCCGGGGCGATGTCGAGCGGCGCCAACAGGCGTTCACCCCACAGCGCTCCGCGGAAGATGACAAGCGCCAGCGCGGTGCTGGTAACCAGGTAGAGGAGGAAGGCCCGCCGGTTCATGCCGTGAGCCGGACGCTGCCGGCGAGGCCGCTTGCGTGGTGAGCCGCTCCGGGATTGGGATTGGGGCTCATGACCGGGCGGGGCGGGCCACCGCCAACAGGCTTTGTCCAAACGGCGGCGCCAGCACGCGGCTTTCGAAGGCGTGGACCCATGGGAAGATCGCCCGATCAAACAGTCGCACGCTCGCGAGACCGAAGCCGCGCCGGCGCAGGACGCAGAAGTTCAACCACCAGGCAAAGTATCCGGCGCAGTTGTAATAGCGTAGCCTCCTGATCTGAAAGCCGGCCGCCTCGATCCGGGCGCGCAACTCCGGCCGCGTGTAGCGCCGGAAATGGCCGAAGTCGCGATCAATCGGCGCGTACAGTTCCGGCCGCGCCGGCACGAACAGGCACAACGCGCCGCCGCGGGCGGCCAGCAGGCGGCCGTAGATGCGCAGTTCGGCCGCATCGTCGGCGATGTGCTCGAGCACGTTCACGCTGAGGATCGCATCCCAGTCCGTGTCGTCGCCGAGGTCGGCGACCGTGCCGCAGACCACGCGCCGGCCGGGGAGACCGGCTCGGAGCCGCTCGCAGAAGCGCGCCTCGGGCTCCACCGCCACGACTTCGCGCACGCCCGGATGCGCGCAGAGCTCGGCGGTGATCTGGCCGATGCCCGCGCCGACCTCGAGCACACGTCCCGCCAGATCGGCGCCGAACTCGCGCAACAGCCGGGCGCGGTAATTGCGCGCCTCGGCCAACGCAGCGAACTCGAAATCCTCGGTGTGCGCCGCGGCGTTGGGCGGAGCGGCCGGCGGTGGGTTCATGGCAGCGGCTGAAAGCGGTATTTGAGGATGCACCAGAGCGCGCGCACGGCATCCTTCCAGCCGATCTTCTTGCCCTCGGCGTAGGTGCGGCCGTAGTACGAGATTGGCACCTCATAAATGCGCACGCCCAGCCGGGCGACCTTGGCGGTGATCTCCGGCTCGAACCCGAAGCGGTTTTCCTCGATGACGATGCGTTCGAGCACCTCGCGGCGGAACGCCTTGTAACAGGTTTCCATGTCCGAGAGGTTCAGGTTTGTGGCCATGTTCGAGAACGTGGTCAGCAGCCGGTTGGCCACCGAATGCCAGTAGTACAGTACACGGTGCGCGCCGGCGCCCTGAAAGCGCGAGCCGAACACCACGTCCGCCTTGCCCGCCAGGATGGGCGCCAGCACGGTGTGATACTCGGCCGGATCGTACTCAAGGTCAGCGTCTTGGACGATAACGACGGGCGCGCGGGCATGGGCGAAACCGGTGCGCAGGGCGGCGCCCTTGCCCTGGTTGACCGCGTGGTGCAGGAGCAAAAGACGGGGGTCGCCGTCGGCCAGGCGCTCGAGCACCTCGCGGGTGCCGTCGGTCGAGGCGTCGTTCACGACCACAAGCTGCTGCACCGGCCGCTGGGCCAGCACCGTCTGGATGACCTCGGCAACGGTGGCTCGTTCGTTGTACACCGGCATGACGACCGCCAGGCAGGGCGCGAGGTCGGCGTTGGACTTGGCTTCAGTCATGTCAACGTGCGGCGGAGCCTAAACGACATGGCACGACGCGGGCGAGCACGAACCCGCGAAACTCCGGCCGCCGGGCAGGAAACCCTCGGTTGTCTCGGCAACGGTCGTCGTGGCAAGAACCGCAATGCCCCAAGCCGTCGGTGACTTCTGCGGCGGGTGATCCTGACGCGGGGTCGGAATTAAGCCGGTGCGGGTGCCAGGGGCGCAGCGGGCGCCGGGGTGACGCCGGGAGCCGGCGGGGTGGCGGCGGGCGCCTGGAACGGTTCAAGTTCCTCGCCCTCGCGCACGAGGCGGGCGCTGTTAAACACCACAATCAACGAGCCGGCGTTGTGCATAATGGCTGCCACGATCGGGTTGATGTAGCCGAAGGCCGCCAGCGTGAGGCCGCCAATGATGAAAAACACGCCGAAGAGAAAATTCTGATTGATGACGTTGCGGGTCATACGCGAGAGCCGCACCAGAAATGGCAGCCGGCGGAGGTCGTTGTTCATGAGGGCGATGGTCGCGCTGTGAATGGCGACTTCGCTGCCGGCGGCGCCCATGGCTATGCCCATATCGCCGGCGGCCAGCGCGGGCGCGTCATTCACGCCGTCGCCCACCACGGCCACGCGGTAGCCCTTGGCCTTCATCTGCCGGACAAACTCCACCTTGTTCTGGGGCAGGCATTCGGCCATGACCTCCTCACAACCGATCTCGCGGGCCACGCGCGCGGCCACGGGCTGGCGGTCGCCGGACACCATGGCGATGCGGCGCACGCCGGTCTTGAGCAGGTCGGCCAGTGAGGTCCGGGCCTCGGCACGGGTCTGGTCGCGCAGACCGATCCAGCCCAGGTATCGGCCGTCCCGGGCCACGTAGATGAGGCTGAAGCCCTCGGTTTCGTTCAAGTCCACCGAGCGGGTGAGGTCGTCGGTTACGCCGTTGTCCTTGAGCCACTGGGCGCGGCCGATGATGACATCCGCGCCGTCCACCTGGGCGCGGATGCCGCGGCCGGCGGTTTCCTTGAAGTTCTTCGGTTCGATCAGCGGAACGCCCACCTCTTGGGCCAGTTCACCCAGCGCCCTGGCGGTGGGGTGATTGCTGTACTTCTCGGCGGAGGCGGCCAGGCGCAGCAACTCGGCGGGTTTGATGTCGCCCACCGGCATGAGCCGGCTGACGGCCAGCCGGCCCGTGGTGAGGGTGCCGGTCTTGTCGAAGATGAAGGCGTTGATGCGCGCGGCCAGCTCGATATCGGCCACGTTCTTGATGAGGATGCCGAGGCGCGCGGCGGCGGACAGCGCGGCCACCATGGCGGTGGGCGAGGCCAGGATGAACGCGCACGGGCAGGCCACAACCAGCACGGAGATGACCCGATTAAGGTCGTGGGTGAAGGCCCAGACCAGCGCGCCCAGGACCAGCACCAGCGGCGTGTAATAAACCATGTACTGGTCCACGATGCGCATGAAGGGCAGCTTGGTCTTCTCGGCGGCGAGGATCAACTCGCGCACGCGCCCGAGCGTGGTGTCGTGCCCGGCCTTGGTCACGCGCACCTCGAGCATGCCGGTGAGGTTTTGCGTGCCGGCGAAGACCTGGTCGCCGGGCTTCTTGTCCACGGGTAGCGATTCGCCGGTGATGGTGGCCTGGTTGAAGGAGCCTTCGCCCGACACGATTACGCCGTCGGCTGCCACGTTGTCGCCGGGGCGGATGCGGATGACGTCACCGACCTTGAGATCGGATACCGGCACTTCCTCCTCGGCACCGCTCGCGAGCAGCCGGCGGGCCTTGGTGGGGGTGAGCTTGATGAGCGATTCGATGGAGGCGCGCGCGCCCGCGGCGGTGCGGGTCTCGATGATTTCGCCCAGGAGCATGAAGAAGGCGACGATGCCGGCGGTTTGGTAATCGCCCACGCCGTAGCCATGGGCCTCGCCGGCTCCCAGGGCGGCCGCGCCCTTGCCGAAGGAGGCCAGCACGGCGATGGCCACGAGTTCGTTGATGCTGAGGATGCCGCGGCGCAGGTCCTTGACCGCCGTCCAGATGATCGGCGCGCCGAGGATCAGGGCGCCGATCATGGCACTGGCACTGGCGACCATCCGGCCGCCGTCGAAAAACCACGAAACCAGGAAGGAATTGATCAGAAACATCATGCCCACGAGCGTCTGGGTGAGACGGACCGGGATGTGCTCGTGGTGCTCGCCACAACCCGGGCAGTGTTCGTGGTCGTGGTGATGCTCGGCATGCGCGTGTTCGTGCCTGGGTTCCTGCCGGGAAAGGAGCGAGGTGACTTGCATGGCGGGGTTGAAGGTGGTTCGGAAACAGGTCAGCGCGTGGCGGGGGCTTCGCGTTTCACCGGTTCGCGGCTGAGCTGCAGGCGTACTTCGCGCGACTGACTGAAATCGCGTTCCGGCAGAAAGAATTTCTCCTGGGCGTTGGTCAGCACCCGGGACAGGCGGGCGGTCAGCAGGCGTTGCCGGAACAACTCCGGGTCTTTCAGGTACTCGGGCAACTGGTCGCGGAACGCCTGTGCTTCCGAGGCGATGGCGGTCACCAGCCGGTTGCTGCCGCCCAGGGCGCGGGCAAGGATGGCCTGGGCTTCACCCTGGGCCTTGCTGGTGACCTGGTCGCGGTAGCCGAGGGCGTCACTGATCTTGCGGCTGCGCTCCTGCTCGGCGGCGTTCACCTGCTCGAAGGCCAGCCGCACGTCCACGGGGGTCTTGGTTTCGACGTCGCTGGGCTCGAGTGTGATGCCCAGGTCCGCCTCGGCAATCTTGGCGCGGACGCGCTCGATCACCAGGTCGCGGAAGCCGGCCTTGTCCTTGTACAGCGCAGCGTCGGCGGTCATCCGGGCCGAGGCGTAAATGAGGGCGTTGTTCAGGATGTTGGTCAGCAGTGCCGGCGCGTTGGCGAAGCCGAAGACGTACCTCACGGGGTCGGTAATGCGGTACTTCACCGTGGCGCGGGCGTGCAGGATATTGCCGTCCGCGGACAGCGTGTAACCGTCGGCCTCGGGTCGGAGCATGCCCGTGGCGGGCGGCTCCTGGTTCAGGGCCTCCATCTCTGGTGTGGTGGCGTGCCAGCCGGTGGTGGAGGTGACGGTCTGGATTTCACCGACCGGGATGCGTACCGGCTCGTTGATCGGATACGGCCAGGCCCAATGCCAGCCGGGCTTTTTGAGCTGGTCTTCGCCCACGCCCATGGGCCGGCCGAAAAGCAGGACGATGGCCCGCTGGTTGGGCTGCACCACAAACATGCCCGAGCAGAGGAACACCAGAACCAGAACCGCCATCAGGAATTTGACGATCTTGAAGCTGCTGCGGAACGCCTCGGCGAGCGCCTGCGAGCTGGCATCATCCACCGCCGGCGTTGCGGGCGGCGGTGCTGCCGGCTGAGGCGGCGCGGGCGGCGGATTGAACGGCGGGGGTTGCGGATCGTTCATGGCTGGGAAGCCGGCTGGTTCTTACGGCCGGACGGGGAGATCGCGCCCTGGAGCAGATCAAAGGGCGGGGTGCGCGGGTCCAGCACCAGCGTGGCGCGTTCCTTCAAGGACTGTTCCAGCGCGTCGAGCTTCAACAGAAAAACGGCCAGCTCGGTGTTTTGCTCGAAGGTCTTGAGCTGGGCGGCGGCGCGGGCCTCGGCTTCGCCCAGGATCTGACGTGCCCGCGCGTCGGCCTCGGCCAGGATTTGCTCGCGCTTCAAGTCTGCCTCGGAGCGGATGCTGATGGCTTCCTTCTCGCCCTCGCCCTGGAACTGCTTCACCAGGCGTTCGCGTTCGGCCTTCATCCGGTCGAAGACCTTGGTGGTGATGCTCTCCGGGAGCCCGATCTGTTTGATACCGAGCAGGACGATCTCAACGCCGAAATTGGTGGTGGCCCTGCGCACCTCCGCGAGCATCTCGGCCTCGATGGCGTCGAACTTGAGCGCCTGCGGGTCCACGGAGATGAAGTCCGCCAGCGGATGGTTGCCCACGGTGTTGTTCTTGGCGGTACGGAGCTGGATTTCCAGGTTGCGCTCCGCCTCGGCCACGCTGTCGCCAAAGTATTCCAGGAACTGCCGGGGATCTTTCACCCGCCACCCGAGGAAGACGTCAATTACGATGATCCGGGCGTCTGCGGTGGTGGTCTGCTCATATTTTTTCTCGAGGTTGTGGATGCGGTTGTCGTAGCGGTGGACGTTCTGGATTGGCCACGGCAGCCGGAAGTACAGGCCGGGCTGCTCGATGCTGCGCGAGTAGCGGCCCAGGGTGGTCACGATCACCACCTCGGTTTGCCGCACCTGGAAGGCGAAAAGCATCGCGGCGAAGATAAGCACCACCACCGCACCGGTGGCGAGGGTCAGGGGGTTGTTCTTCATGGTCGGGGTTAATCCGGTTCGGTCGTTCACTTCGAGGTCGCGGGTAGAGCCACGTCCAGCAGGTCCTGCCGGATGCGGTCCTCGAGGTTGAAGGTCACGACTTCATGCGTGTTGCTGGGGACAAGGACGTACTTGCGGGCCGGCGTCGTGGCGCGGCTCACGGTGTCCAAATACGTGCGCAGGCGGTACACCTCGGGCGAGGCCTGGTAGGCCAGGACCTGGTTGGTGAACCGCGCGGCGGTGCCGGCCGCCAGGGCGGTCATCCGTGAACGGGCGGCTTCCGCCTCGTTCACCTTGCGCACGGCCTCGGCCTGGGCCAGCGGGAGACGCTCGGCGGCGTACGCGCGCGCGTAGTGGTTGGTGGCCTCCTTTTCCTGCATGGCGCCGAACACGCGCTCGAAGTCCGGCGCGATCTTGACCGGCGGATGGATCCCGTGCAGGCCCACGAACAGCACCTTCACGCCCAGTTTGTAGGCGTCGGCCCGTGCCTGGATGCGCTTGAGCAACTCCTCGCTGGCGGCGCGCCGGCCACGGCCCATGATCTCGTCGAAGTCCACGTTCAGGAGGTAGCGCGTGACCTCGGCCTGGGCGATGCCTTGCAGAAGCTTGCCGGCGTCGGCGTGGCCGTACGCATAGGCCACGAGGTCGTGAATCTGGTATTGGACCGGCAGTTTGACACTGAGCAGGTTGACCGGCACGGCCTGTTCGCCTTCCGCGGGGGCCGCGCCGCTCTGAGCCTCGCGGCTGGCTACCAACAGGTTGAACTCCTCCTTCGCGTGCGGCTTGGACCAGAGCACCACACGTTGTTGGACATGCTCCTCCTCCTCGACGATGCCCACGACGAAGCTTTGCACGCGCTCGGTCTGGAAGCGTTGCACCCGGTCAATCGGCCAGGGCCACTTGAGGTGCGGGCCCGGGCCCAGGATTTGCCGGCCAGCCACCGGCCGGCCGAAACGTTGCAGCAGCGCCTGTTCACCGGGCTCGATGAACACGAATGATGTCGAGAGCAACAGGATGGTCAGTTGCACCAGCACCAGCCAGGCAAAGGCACGTTCGAGGAAGCGGTAAAACCAGGTCTGCGAAACCTTGAAGCCGAACTGGTAGTCCAGCGCCTGCGCCGCCGTGGTGATGAGCCCGCCGGGCTGGCTGAGAATGCCGATGAGTCGGCTCTCGTACAGCGGATGGGCGGCCTGGCCTTTGACGCGCGGGCGATAGATTTCCAGCACCAGCGTGATGAGGTTTTCTGCCGCCACCAGGCCCAACACGATCACCAGGATGCGCGCGACGATGCGGTCCACGCCGGGGTAGCCCGCCCAGCCGGCGGCTTCGACGCCCGCGGCCACCACGCACAGCACCGAGCCGAGCAGCACGTAACTGGCCTGGGGCCGCAGCAGGCGCTGATTCTGGAGGCGCGCCAGCACGGCGGCGTACTTGCCCACCTGGAAATACACCAGCGCCAGCAGGCCGTTCAATGTCATCGCCACCGTGGCCTGTTCCGTCGTGGCCGGGCGGTCGTCCGCGATCAGCCGCCACAGGAAGTAAGCACCCGCCACCTGGCCCAGCAGCAGCAGGATGGCAAAACCGGGCACGATGAACCGTTCGAACTGCTCGCGCGCCCGGCGGGCGGGGTACAATTCGGCGTCCGTGCCGGTGAAGAGCGAGGTGCTGCTGGCGCTTTTGCGGAGTTCGTCGAACTCCATCTGTTCGAGTTGCTCGCGTTCCTCGAGGCGCATCTGGACGTAGGCGACCAGCGCCACGAGAAAGCCCATGCCGATGAACGCCGCCGCCGCGTAACCCGTGACCGACCCGGCGTAATGGCCCAGCGCGGCCACCGCCACGGTCAGCACCAGCAGCAGCACCCAGTTCACCAGTCCTTTGGTGGAAATGCTTTGTTCCATGGTTCTAACTCAGCTCGCGGTCTTGAAAGAGCACCAGCGCCACGGCCAGCACCGCGCCGATGTAGCCGGCGCTGTATCCAAACGCCCGCGCCACGTAGGACCACGGGATTGCCTTGTCCATACCGAGGGCGTCGGCCATCCAGAACAACTGCCAGTTGGGCAGCAGCGTGTACGGCACCAGCGCCCAGCCTTCGCCCGCCTCGGCGCGCATGCCGAAGAGGTAATCGGACAGCAGCCCCAGGATGAACAACGCGGTGCATACCGCCAGCGTGGGTAGCATGTCCAGCCGCGTGGAGCACGCCAGCGCCAGCCCTGCCAGCACCCACACCGCCAGCAGGATCAGCATCGCCGCCGGGATCAGCCGCCAGTCCACCACTTGCGGCGTGCCGAAGAACGTGTCCACCTTGGTGAAGAACGCCACGTACAGAAAACCCAGCGTGGTCAGCACACACGCCGCCGTCACCGTGATTGTCACAAACACGCGGTCCAGAAAATAGTTCGCGAAGCCGCCCGCCAGGTACGCCAGCGCCAGCATCCCGAAATAGATCGCCAGCGACCGCGTGTCCGCCTCGCCGTAGGCGTCAAAGGCCATCCGGCTGGCCAGCAGTGAGGCGATGGCGTTGAAATAGGTCAGCACCGTGAGCGCGGCGGCCAGGCCGGCGTACTTGGCCAGGATGAATTGCGCGCGGCTGACCGGCTTGGCCAGCACGGCCAGCGCCGTGCCGGTGCGGATTTCGTGCGCCACCGTGGCCGAGGCGCTCAGCACCGCGCCCACCAGGCCCGCCAGCAGCATCACGGCCAGCACGCTGTCCTTGACCATCTTGGGATCGTCCCCAAAGCCGAAATACGGCACCGCGGCCAGGAACACGCAGAACGCCCCGGAGGCGGTCATCAGCAGCAGGAAGACCGGCTGCCGGACCAGCTCCAGAAAGGTGTTGCTGGCAATGGTCAGGAACTGTCGCATGCACGAGCGCCGCGAGCCGCCCAGCTTATCCGGGTAAAGGGCGATTGCAAACCGATATTCCCTCGCCAATCGCCTCGCCCTGCCCGGCTCACGTTCCGGTCATTAAACCTGGCCGGGAGCGGCTGGAAAGTGTGCGTCTGATGGCACAGAAAAATCCGCAGGGGCAGAAGGCAGTAGTCAGTAATCAGAAGTCAGTAGTCAGAAGCCGGCATCTGGTATTTGGCATCCGTCCTCTGGCATCCGCGCCTCACGGCGTGCGCAGGCGGAAGAAGCCCAGCGGGCCGGCGGCCGGCAGGCGCGCGGTGGCGTTGGTCACCCCGGGCACCGGTTCCCACGCCGGGGTGCTCAGGCTGGCCGTGCCTTCCAAGACCGCGTTGGTCCACACCGGGGACCAGCGCAAGACCAGGTCGTGCCCCTCCCGCCCCGCCCGCAGCGTGGGCCGGGCGGGCTCGCCCACCACGATGGCCGTCTCCGGCTCCGGCTGCGCTGCCCAACTCACCAGTTCCAGTGGCGCGGGTTCGGGTCCACCCCGGACCAGTTTCCAGTGCAGTCGCAACCAGCCCAAGTGCCAGCCGTCTGCCCGCCGGAGGCGAAACCCAAAGTAGTGGTCCGATTCGGGGTCCACCCACCATGGATCGGGGTCGCGGTACATGTAACCCACATAATTAAATTAACCGGCGCGCACCAGTCATCCGGAGGTTGTACTATAACGCAGGGGAGCCATTTCCAGTTTCCGCAGGATGATCCCCAGGCCCTCGGCCTCCAAGCGGGGGTAGATCCAGTTCCGGGCCGGCTCGGGCAGGCCCCAGCTCCCGTACCGGCCGGGCGACATCGCCACCGGCTCGGGTAACAACTGGTGCCCAGCCGTTAGCCGGGGCTCCGGGTCCCCAAACGTCGGCCCCCAGATCAGCCAGTACAAGTCCACGTGCCCCGCCGGATAGTACGCCTCGATGGTGTCGTCCTGGTGGTAATAGGCCACCGGGGCATCCGGAGGACGGTTTGGATCCCACATGGGATCCCCGTAGTGGGCCACAGCCCGGAATCGTTCGTGGCTGAAATCCGCCACCCTGTCCCCGTCCAGGTCCACCGGCCGAATCCACTCGGGAGTCCATTCACATGAGTAGGCCGCATCCGGTACTTCCAGCCACTGTCGCGGGCCCGGCAGACAGGGCCGCTGGCCCCACGCCGGGGCGATCCACAGGCTGATTCCCAGCACGGAGCTTCCAACCAACGTCTTCAGTTCAATTGTTTTCATGCGCTTTGCCTCCTTGCTGAAATCAGGGCGCCACGGTTTGCGGTACCAACACATAACCGCGATTCTGCCCTGAGCTATCGGTACCCAAACCCACGATCCATTCCTGGCTGTTGACATCTTCCGCAGTTAGCAAAGTCCACCCGCCGGGAATCACGCTCCACATCGGGTCATTCAGATCAAACAACAAACCGTAGTTCCAAGGTTTGTTGGAATCGGTTCGCGATATGCTTTGCCGGTAGGCCCGACTGTAGCCGGTGGGGGTGAGCCAGCCGGTGCCCACGAGCACCAGACTGTTGGCGGAAAGCTCCACCGCCCCCAGCGCCTCGCTGCGGCCGGGCTGGTAGGACGCCTCCGGATCGGTCCACCCCACCGTGCCCAGCAGCGCCGGCTCGGTCGTGCCCGCCCACCACACGCAGGCGCGGGTCTGGTTGGTGTAATACCCGCGCCAGTTCACCGCGTCGGTCGCGCCCATGTTGTTGGCGGGGCTGGCATAGGTGTCGGTCGCCGCCCACGCCGGCCAGTTGCCGTCCAGGATCAGGTCATGGGCTTCGAAGCGGGCCAGCGTCTCGGAGCCGTGCAAGAGCCAGGTTTCGCGGCCGGGACCGGGGAGGTGGCCACAAGCCGCACCGGACACCTTGAAACGCAGCACCGGCGGGTTGGCGGGGTCCTCCGCCCGCAAAATCAGGATGCGGTTCGGCCCGCCGTTCAGGTATAACGCGTCGGTTTCGTACACCCCCGCTTTGAAGGTCAGGATGACCGTGGGGTCATTCGGGTTGCAGGAATTGGAGGTGATGAGCTGCTGCACGAGGGCGGTGAAAAAACGCAGTGGAAGGTCGCTCCTCGATTGACACGTGTCACTGGTATAAGGCGTGTAATCCGGCGGCGCCACCCAGTATTCGCGCGCCCGCGCGTCCGCGCCGGCCGCGGCCGGCAAGGCAAAAAGAACGGCGGGCAGAAAACGGCCGCCGCCAAGGTTCCGCCGGGCCGGACGCAGTTTGTCCAGAAATGGGGCAGCATCAACGGGCGGAAAGCGTCGGCCGGACCGGTTGGGCCGGGCCGGGGACGCGGGAGAAAGGGGGAAGTGGTGGTACGAACCGCCCTGGGTAGCGTGCCGTGGGTTCATGGCGGGAAAGCTTAGCAAACGCAGGGCCAGGTTCCGGCAGGATCAGGATCCACGATCATCCGGGCCGGGGTTTTTGAGTTTCCGGGTCTCGCCTTGGAGGACACGTCCGGACGAACGCAGCCACGCAAGCTGGCCGTTCTACCCTCGGACCAATCGCAGCAGACCCGCGCTCAGCGCGTGCCCACGCATGCCGTCACTTGTGAGCACGCCGACTGTCAGGCTTGTCCGCTACCACCCGGGCTCGCCAGCAGACGTGTGATGCGTTCGCGCAGCAGCGCGAAGTCCACCGGCTTCTCCACAAAATCGGTCACCGGCAGCCATTTGGGGTCAATGTCCTTCGTGCTGAAGCCCAGCGGGAACTGCTGGTTCACGGCGGTGAGCATGAGGATGGGCAGGCTGGCGGTGCGGCGACGCAGTTCGCGCGCCAGTTGGAAGCCGGCGCTGGGGTCCTCGGGGAACATCACGTCCAGGATCACGGCGTCGGGCCGGCGCGCCTCCACCCTGGCCAGGGTCTCGCCCGGGGTGTGGAGGACCTGGACTTCGTGGCCCATCGCTTCGCACACGGTGGCGACCGCAGAGGCGAACTCCGGGTCGTCGTCAACAATCATCAGGTAAGCCATGGTCGGATTTGGATTTGGTGGACTTGGGGTTTCAAGGAGTCGTCGCGGCGAGGCCGGGCCAGGTGACGGTGAAGCGTGTGCCCCAGCCGGGGGCGCTTTCCACCTGCACCGTGGCGCGCTCCGCGCTGGCCACCTGGCGCACGATCGCCAGCCCCAGGCCGGTTGAGGCGCGGTTGTGCAGCACTGCCTCCTCGGTGCGGTAATAGTCCTCGAAGATGTGCGGCAGCTTCTCGCGGGGGATGCCGATGCCGTGATCGCGCACAGTGAACCGCGCGCCGACGCCGGGCAGCGGGCCGCAGGCGACCTCCACCACGCCGCCAACATGGGAGTAGTTCACGGCGTTCACCACCAGATTGTCCACCAGCATGGTCACGTGATCCGCCACGCCGCTCACCGGTGCAGGTGCCAGGGCGGTGTCCAGGCGGATATGGCGCTGGCGGGCGGCCGGTTCGATCCGGGCCACCACTTCGCCCACCACGACGGCGAGGTCCAACGCGCGGCGCGGAGGCTCCGCCTGGCCCCGGGAACGCAGGTTGGCGAGCTGAAGCATCTCTTGAATCTGTCGCGACAACGCCAGACAACGGGTCGCAATCTTTTCCACCACCTGGGCCGCCGACGGCGGCAGCGCCCCGGCGTAGCCGCCCAGCAGCACCTGGCTCATCGCGTGGATGGCCGCAAAGGGTGCCTTCAACTGGTGCGTGGTCTGGAGCATGTGCTTTGCGCGTTCTTCAATGCTGGCCGCCAGCCGCCGATTGGTCTCGGCCAGTTCGTGTTCCCGCCGGCGCAACGTCGCGGCCAGGCGCGACACGAGATACCAGATCACCGCCCAGATCAACAACATGGGAATCATGGCAGCGATGCTGCCCGCCGGGGCGGAACCCGCTCCGTCTGATCCGCTTGTAGCCAGCACTGTGGAACGCGGCACCCAGCCCGCGGCCACGGCCCACAGCGCCAGCCCGTGACTGCCCGCCGCCAGCCCCGCCACGGCCAGGCTTTCGCCCGGCGAAAAAACCAGACACGCCAGGATGATGTGGAAGAGGTACATGAATGGCGCTGCCGGCCAGTCGGGTCCCAGCCAGTGGATGACAGCAGTGAGGATCAGTAGATCACTGACGATTTGCGCCCACAACACCGCCCGGAGCGAGCGCCACGGCCCGGTGCCCGCGACCGCGCGACGCGTCAGGCGACGGAAGATCAGGTTGAGCAGCGCGAGCAAGCCGGCCGCCGTGCCCGGCCATACGGGATTGATCTTCAGTCCCAGCGCCGCGGGCAATTCGCGGACCAGCCCGGCTGCCGCCACCGCGAAAAGCACCCCCACGACCAGCCAGCGCAACTGACAAAACCAGATGGCATTGTCACGTAACAACGGCTCGTTCCATTCCCGCTCCTCGGGCGCGCTGGCCGCAGGTTCGACTGGCGTACTGGGCGCCAGTTCGAGGCGGTACACCGCGAGGCCGGTCGGGTCGGCGTCGGGCGCGGCTGTGGCCGTCATCGGCGCTACTCCACCTCCCAGGTGGTACCCGAATTGAGCAGGGCTTTCAGGTTGGGTTGCCCGCGTTTGGCCAAGGCACCGCGGATTTGTTCCATCAACAGATCGTCGTAGGTCGGGCGTTCGACCTGGCGGAACACGCCCAGCGCGGTGGGAAACTGCGGCGGCTCGAGCTCGGCCAGCAACGCCGCCAGGGCCGGCGACTCACTTCGCGCGTTGTGGACGAGCAAGTCGCCCGTCCGCGCGGGTTCGGCCTCGAGGTCCACGATCGCCGGTTCCATCTTGGACATGACCAGTCCGCGGCGGCCGCCCTTGCCGAAACGAATGGGTTCGCCGTGCCGTAGCAGAATCCGCGATTCCTCGGCGCTGGCCCGGTCCGCGACTTCATCAAACGAACCTTCGTTGAAGACGCGGCAATTCTGCAGAATCTCGATGAATGCCGCACCCCGGTGCCGCGCGGCGGCGTCCACCGTCGCCGCCAAATGGGTGGGGTCCGCGTAAAGCGTGCGCGCCACAAACGTGGCCTGGGCGGCCAGCGCGGTCAGCACCGGGCTGATGGGCTGTTCGATGGTGCCCAGCGGGCTGGATTTGGTGCGCTTGCCGAACTCGGAGGTGGGTGAGTACTGGCCTTTTGTGAGGCCGTAAATCCGGTTGTTAAACAGCAGCACCTTGACCTCCAGGTTGCGGCGCAGGCAGTGAATGAGGTGATTGGTGCCGATGGACAGCCCGTCGCCGTCGCCGGTCACGACCCAGACCGACAGCGCGGGGTTGGCGCATTTGACGCCGGTGGCAATGGCCGGCGCCCGGCCGTGGATGCCGTGGAAGCCGTACGTGTTCACGTAGTACGGGAAGCGCGACGAGCAGCCGATGCCGGACACGAACACGAAGTTGTGCCGTGGGATGCCCAGCCCGGCCAGGACCTTCTGGACCTGCGTCAGGATCGCATAATCGCCGCAGCCGGGACACCACCGCACTTCCTGGTCGGTCTGGAAATCTTTGCGAGTCAGTTGCCGCAGGCAATCCGCGCCGGCGGGGAGCGGCGTCTCGGGCAGGGACAAGGTGGGGGCGCTCATGGTCTCAGCTCGGCTTCAAGGGCGTTGCGAATTTCGCGGATCAAGAACGGCCGGCCTTCGATCTTGGTCAGCGGTTTGACCGGCAAAAGAAAACGGCTGCGCAACAGCGTGGCCAGATGGCCGGAATTGTTTTCGGGCACCAGAATCTTTCGGAAGCGGCGCAGCACCACCTCCAGGTTTTTCGGCAAAGGATTCAAATGCCGCAGGTGCAGGTGCGACACCGCATGGCCTTCCATCCGCGCCTGGCGCACGGCGGCGACGATCGCGCCGTACGTGCTGCCCCAGCCCACCACCAGCAGGTCCCCATCAGGCTCGCCATCCACCGCCGCCGGTGGAATGGCTTCGGCGATGCCTTCGATCTTGCGCGCGCGCAGTTCCACCATGCGGGCATGGTTCTCGGAGTCGTAAGTGACCACGCCGCTGATGTCCTGTTTTTCCAGGCCGCCAATGCGGTGTTCGAGTCCCGGCGTGCCGGGCGTGGCCCAGGGACGGGCCAGGGTTTGTGGGTCGCGCCGGTAAGGCGCAAAGTCCGGACTGCCGGGCGGCGGGCCGGGCATCCGCAAATCCGGCAGGCGGTCCGGGTCGGGAATGCGGAACGCCTCAGCGCTGTTGGCCAGAAAGCTGTCCGACAGCACTAGCACCGGCGTCATGTAGCGGATGGCCAGCCGCGCCGCCTCGAAGGCGATGTCGAAGCAGTCCGCTGGGGTGGCTGCGGCCAGGACGGGCAGGGGCGCCTCGCCATGCCGGCCGTACAACGCCATCAACAGGTCGGCCTGCTCGGTCTTGGTGGGCATGCCTGTGCTGGGGCCGGCGCGCTGGACGTTGATCACCACCAGCGGCAGTTCGGTCATCACTGCGAGGCCGAGCGCCTCGGTCTTGAGCGAAAGCCCCGGCCCGCTGGTGCCGGTGGCGCCGAGCGCCCCGGCAAATGACCCGCCAAGGGCGGCGCAAGCCGCGGCGATCTCGTCCTCGCATTGGATGACACGGACATCGAATTCTTTGCGCGCGGAAAGCTCGTGCAGGATGTCGCTGGCGGGCGTGATGGGGTAGCTGGCGTACAGCAGCGGGCGTCCGGCCTTGCTGGCGGCGGTGATAAGCCCCAACGCCATGGCCTCATTGCCGGTTACGCGTCGGTAGCGGCCCTTGGGGAGATTGCCCGGTGCCACGCGGTAATGCACGCGCAGCAGTTCGGTGGTGTTGGCGAAGTTGTAGCCGGCGCGCAGGCTGGCGCCGTTGGCTGCCATCACCGCCGGGTTCTTGCGGAATTTGTGCATGAGCCATTCCAGCAACGGCTGGAGGGGCTGGTCGTACAGCCACAACGTCATGCCCAGCGCGAAGAAGTTCTTGCACCGCGCCCGCGCGCTGCCCGAGAGCCCGCTGGCCTTCGTGGCCTCCTCGGTGAGTCGCGTCATCGCCACGGGGATCACGCGGTAGCCTTCGAGCGAGCCGTCTTCGAGCGGGTTCGCCGGGTACTTCGCCTTGGTGAGGTTGGTCGGGGTGAACTCGTCCGTGTCCACGATGATCAGGCCGCCCGGCTGCAATTCGGGCAGGCTGACCTTGAGCGCCGCAGGGTTCATCGCCACGAGCACGAACGGCGCGTCGCCGGGCGTTGTGACCTCCTCGCTGCCAAAGTTCAACTGGTAGCCACTCACCCCGGCCAGTGACCCCGCCGGGGCGCGAATCTCGGAGGGAAAATCGGGAATGGAGCGGATGGCGCAGCCGGACAGGGAGGCGAGATCGGCAAACTGGCTGCCGACCAGTTGCATGCCGTCGCCGGAGTCGCCCGCGAAGCGCACGGTGGACTGCTGCAATTCCCGCAATTCCCGTCCGTCGTCAGAACAACAGGGTTCCATGCTTTCAACTCGTTTGCCCGGCAATCTTCCCGCCGTCCGGCTCCAACCGGCCGGTTCTGCCCGCGGCTTGCTCGCCGCGCGGCAACGATTCATTCGAGCGCCGTGCTAATAGGCTGCTTGTGCGCTCCTAACGCGCCGATGTAAAGCCAAAATATCCGGCGGAAACCCGGGCCCGGGCTCGATCAGCGAGGGGTGGAACGCGCGCGGCGTTGGCGCCGATCCAAGGCCGTCGGGGTGTTCGCCGCCGGCCTTCACCCCCGGCCGGGTGTGCTCCGGCGCTTCCGACTGCTCAAGCCCATCCGACGGAGCGCCGCGCCGGTGTGACTAAGCTGGCAGGCCGCGATGGCTTCCGGTGTGCCCTCGGCCACGATGCGGCCGCCGGCCTCGCCGCCCTCCGGCCCCAGATCAATCACCCAGTCTGCCTCGGCGATGAGGTCGAGGTTGTGCTCGATCACGATCACCGAATGACCGGCGTCCACGAGCCGTTGGAGGACTTCGACCAGCCGGCGCACGTCCGCGATGTGCAGACCGATGGTGGGCTCTTCGAGGATGAACAGATTCCGCTTCGCGCGCCGCCCGGTCGGAGCTGGCATTTCGAGCTGCGGCTTCAAGCCGGTCAGCAAGTGCGTCACCAGCTTCACTCGCTGTGCCTCGCCGCCGCTGAGCGTGGGGCTGGTCTGGCCCAACTTGAGGTAATCCAGACCGGTGTCGTGCAGCGCGTCGAGCGCGCGCCGGATGCGAGGGAACACCGCGAAAAACTCCCGCGCCTCGGCCACGCTCAGATCGAGGACCTGCGCGATGTTCCGGCCGTTGAACTCGATGTCGAGCGTCTCGGGGTTGAACCGCCGCCCGTCGCAAGTCTCGCATTTTACAAACGCCGGCGGCAGGAAGTTCATCTCCAGCTTCACCACGCCCGCGCCGGCGCAGCCCGGGCACCGCCCTTGGGGGCTGTTGAAGGAAAACCGTCCGGGCCCGTAGCCGCGCAGCCGCGCCTCCGGCACCTGGGCGAACAGCGCACGGATGTCGTCGAGGAAGCCGACGTACGTGGCCGGCGTCGAGCGCGGCGTGCGCCCGATGGGTGTCTGGTCCACCTCGTACACCGCCGCGATGGTTTCATGGCCGGAAACGATGCAGGCAGAGGCCGGAGGCCGGTTACCCGATGTCGGAGACGCTGCGGTCTTGCCCCGGCCGGACTTGAGCGCGGCTTCGAGCGCGGGGAGCAGGCACTCGCGGATCAACGTGCTCTTGCCCGAGCCGCTCACGCCGGTCACCAGCACCAGCCGACCCAGCGGGAAATGCACCGTGAGGTCCTTGAGGTTATGGACGGCGGCGTGGCGCAGCGTCAACCATTGCGGAGACGAGGGCTGAGGGGCAGAGGGCAAGTGGCGAGAAGATGACGGCGCCGCCGTCGTTTCGGACATCGGACCTCGGACTTTGGACGTGATAATTCGCCCTTTGCCCTTCGGACTTCGGATTTCGAGTTTAACCACCGGTCTGCGCTCGCCCCGCGCCGGGTGCTTCATCGCCGCGTGTTCGCGCAGACAGCGGCCGGTGATCGAGTCCTCGTGGCGCAACAGATCCGCCAGCGTGCCGGTCGCCACCACCCGCCCGCCGTTCACGCCGGCACCGGGGCCCAGATCAATGATCCAATCCGCGTGCCGCATGGTGGCCTCGTCGTGCTCGACCACCACCAGCGAGTTGCCGCGCGCGCGCAGCCGGGCCAGCGTCGCCAGCAAACGGTCGTTGTCCCGCGCGTGCAGGCCGATGGTCGGCTCGTCCAGCACGTACAACACCCCGCTGAGATTCGAGCCCAGTTGCGCCGCCAGTCGAATGCGCTGGTTCTCGCCGCCGGACAGCGTCGTCACCGCGCGGCAGAGCTGGAGATAGCCGAGGCCGACCTCCCGCAGGAAGCGCAACCGCTCGCGGATTTCAGGCAGGATGTCGCGCGCGATTTCGGCCTCCCGCCCACGCGGTTTCCAGCGTGCGAACCACTCCGCGGCCGCTACGACGGACATGGCGCCCAATTCCTCGATCGTCATCCCCGACTCGGGACTGGCGGCAACCAGCCGGACTGCTCGTGCCACCGGGTTCAGCCGCGTGCCGCCGCATTCCGGGCACGGCTCACGCTGGCCTTCCTGCCAGCCCCACCACGATTCCTCGATGGCGTCCGCTCGCGCGCCGCGGTCCACGTCCGCGGGCAGGTAGAACAATTCACCGAAGCCGCGGCAACGCGGACACCAGCCGGCCGGTGAGTTGTAACTGAAAAACTTCGGATCCAGCGGTGCGAAAGACCGACCGCAAGATGGACACGCACGCTCGGTGGAATGCACGGAGAGTTCACCGTGCTTGTCCAGGGCGAAAAGCGTGCCCTTGCCGATCTCGAGCGTTTCGTCCACGAGCTGCTGTGCGGACCTGGTCGCGGCGGGCAATCCCCGGCCGGCGGGGAGCTTTCGCGAGCGCGTCCGGGCTTCAAGCACACCGGTGACCACCTCGACATTGTGCTCGCGGAAACGGTCCAGGCGGAACGGCTGGTCGGTGCGATGCATCCGGCCGTCGGCCCGCAATTCGGCGTAGCCGTGCTTGCGTGCCCACTCGGCGATCTCGCTGTGAAAGCCCTTGCGTCCGCGCACCACCGGCGCCAGCAGCAACAGGTCGCCGCGGCGCCGGGCCTCGGCTTGGAGTCGGACGCCGACCTGATCGCGGGTTTGGGGCTCAACCGCCACGTGGCAGTCCGGGCAGAATTGCGTACCCAGTCGGGCAAACAGCAGCCGGATGAAGTGATAAATCTCGGTGACGGTGGCCACGGTGCTCTTGCCGCCGCCGCGCGAGTTGCGCTGCTCGATGCTGACGGTGGGCGGGATGCCGGTGATGCGGTCCACATCCGGCCGTGCCATCTGCTCCACGTACTGCCGCGCGTAGGTGTTCATCGAGTCGAGGGAGCGTCGCTGGCCCTCCGCGAACAGGAGGTCAAAAGCCAGCGTGCTCTTGCCCGAACCGCTCACACCAGTGACGACCACGAAAAGGCCGCGCGGAATCTCCACCGAGAGATTCTTCAGGTTGTGCTCGCGCGCGCCGTGGATGGCAATCACGGCGTCGGCCGCGAGCGGGGGCTGGAGTTCGTGCAGCACGAGCCAAGACTTAGCACGCGCCGGAGCTTGCGCCAGCCTTGGTTGATTTGTTCCGGATCAAACCGGTGAATGCCCGCCAAACACGCGCAGGACACCAAAGCGCGGACAGAGTTTGGCCCCCGTTCTCGGTGCCCATCAAAGTGTGTTGAATCGCCCCGCAGGCGATTCGCCGAACCGTCCACCGTTCGCGTTTTAGCCGTGTCTGGGGGGCGAGTTCGTTGGCCCGCGTTTGGGTTACAGCAACCCCGCCGTCTCGGGGAAGCCGCAGAGGATGTTGAAGGCCTGCACCGCCTGGCCGCTGGCGCCCTTCACCAGGTTGTCCTCGGCGCTCATGACCAGCAGCCGCCCGGTGCGCGGGTCCACGCGCCAGGCGATTTCGATGACGTTCGTGCCGACGACGTTCTTGGTGTCCGGCAGCGCCTTGCCCTCGAGCAGCCGCACAAACGGCTCATCGCCATAGGCCGCGCGATAGCACCCGGCCGCTCTCGCGGCCAGGGCGGCCGCGGGTTCGGCACCGTGCGCGTCCAGGGTCGGCGTCAGGTAAAGTGTGGTAAGGATGCCTCGGTTCACCGGGATCAGGTGCGGCGTGAACTGGAGCGTTACCGGCCGGCCCGCGGCGAGCGAAAGCTCCTGCTCGATCTCGGACAAGTGCCGGTGCCTGGGCACGCCGTACGGCCGCACGCTTTCGTTGCACTCGACGAACAGGTAGTCGAGTTCGGCCTTGCGGCCCGCGCCGCTCACGCCGCTGAGCGAGTTCGCGACGATCCCGTCCGGCTGGATCAAACCGGCCCGCAGCAGCGGGATCACGGGCAGCAGGATGCTCGTCGGGTAGCAGCCCGGCGAGGCGATCAGTGTCGAGCCGCGAATGGCGTCGCGGTAAATTTCTGGCAGGCCATAAACGGCCTTGGCCAGCAACTCGGGCGCGGGATGGTCGTGGGCGTAAAACTCCCGGTACACGGCGGCGCTGCGGAGCCGGAAATCGGCGCTGAGATCAATCACCAGCGCGCCTTCGCGCAGCAGCGGCACGGCGAACTCGGCGGCGACGCCGTGTGGCAGCGCCAGGAAAAACACCTGCGCCTGCCGGGGCAGCACCTCGAGGTTCGGCTCGCAAAAGCGCAGCGTCCGGGCGCGCGGATGACTGGCGAACTTGGGAAAGACCTGCGCCACCGTCTGGCCGGCCTGCTGGCGCGAGGTGACGGCGACCAGTTCCGCAAACGGGTGATTCAACAGCAGGCGCACCAGTTCTTCACCGGAATAGCCGGACGCGCCGATGATGGCCACGGGGACCTTCGCCGTTGGACCGGCAGCTTGTGTGGACGAATTCATGTCGTTCAGCCGGCGTGAACGTGCCGGCGGGGGAGGTTGGAAACAGCCGGCCCGCTTGGCAAGCGAGACGGTTGGCTGGCCCAGTGAAATCTTCCGGCCGGCCCGCTTGTCAGGAGGCTATGTTCAAAGCGGAACCACCATGATCGCAGCCAAAGTGCAAACCATGCCGAGCAAGACGTAAGTGCAAGTGGCAGGACAAGTCGTTGTTGGGCTCAAGGCTTGAGTTTTACCCGGTAAAAGCGTTGGGGGGCATCGCCCACAGTTTCATCAACCAAGACTTGTGTCGCATTTGTCTGTGAAAATTCGGTCAGCACCGACCACGAGCCCGAGGGGGCAAGCGCGGTGGTGGATTCAACCACGTAGCGCCATCCCACCGCGCCATTAACTTCGAGGGCAATACGGTTGGTGTCTGGCCGGATCGCCAAACGTGGCCGGGCATTCTCCACGCGCAAGAGCGACAACCCCGCTCCTGCATCCGCGACCAATATCTTGTCTTCCGCCAGGACGGCGTGGACGGCGTCACCGGAGGTGTCAAAACTTCCAAGCAGTATTGGCCGGGAGCGATCACTAACTTCCAGCAGATGGATTCCACCTGGACCGTCCGCCACGCAGGCCACAGAGCCTACAAGGGTAACTCCTTGTGCCTTGCCGGGTGTATCATACGTGGTCACAAGGACTGGGTTTGCAGGTATGGTTACGTCAAAAACCAGCAGTCCATGTTCTCCAGCAGCCAAAAAGGCATGTTGCCCTTGCACCGCTATGCCTTGCCCTTCTCCGCGGTCCAAGACGTATGTTCCCACGCGAATTGGGCGAGTTGGATCGCCGATGTCCAGTATCTCCAACCCTCCTTCAGTGTAGCCAGTGAAAGCCACCAGGGCGTAGCGGCCCAATACAGCCACATCACGAGCGTAAGCAAGGGTATCGTATTTGGCGACCTGCCGCGGGGTCGTTGGATCGGTGACATCCAGGACCTTCAAACCACCCCGGTGGTCTGCGACATAGGCGTGGACACCGTCCAGCGCGACGCCGAGAGCCTGCCCATCGGTGTCGAACTCGCTCACTCGTTGAGGCTTACCGGGATCACGCACGTCAAACACTTGTAACCCCGTCCAGCCGTCGGCCACGTAGGCAAGGTGATCCCGCAGGACTACTTTGTGAGCGTAGCCACCGGTGGGATGTACACCCACCCGTACCGGTTGCGCTGCATCGCTGATATCCAAAATCCACAAACCGGCGTTGTCCATCGCGACGTACGCGTGCTTTCCCTTTACCGCCACCCCCAAAGCATCACCATGTGTGGGGTGTCGTCCCAAGGCAGCAGGTTGTCTCGGATCAGACAGGTCAAAAATCTGCAAACCTTGGTTATCCGCGGCCACGTAGCCGCGGTTGCCGACCACATGAATCCCATTGGCGATCCAGCAATTGGGCAGTCGGCTCACGATGGACGGGGATGTGGGATTTCGAACATCCACGATTCGTACTCCATCCGATGGCGGGATGCCCGCGAGGTAGGCAAAATCTCCCCAGACGGCGACATCCACAACGTATTGATGATGCAATCCCCCGACGGGAGCGGTATTGCCCAAGTTGCCGATGTCGTAAATCCCCATGCCCGAACCAGCAGATGCCACATACGCCAGGGTCCCGGAAACAGCGATTCTTGCGACCATGCCGTTGGCACCATAGCGAGCCACGCGCACCGGGCGGGTTGGGTCGCTGACATCAATCGCCCACATCTGGTAGTATCCGTCCGCGACGAAGGCGTAAGCCCCCCGCACCTCTACGTCGAGTGCTGTTCCAGTTGTGCTGCAGTTCCCGACCGGGACCGGAGTGTCCGGCTGCCGCACATCAACTATCTGCAACCCAGCCTCGCCATCCGCCAGGTACGCATAATTCCCCGACACAGCCACTCCAAACGTTCGACCTGCGGTGTCGTAACCTCCAACACGCACCGGAGCCGATGGACGCGACACATCAATCACCTGAAGGCCGGCAAAGTTGTCTGCCACATAGGCCAGGTTGTCCACCACCGTGACGTCTTGAGCCAAACCACTGGTGGGGTAGTTGCCAATCCAGACCGGCGAAAATGGATTCCGAACGTCGAAAATGCCCAGACCACCGCCGCTCATGGCCAAGTAAGCATGATCACCAGCGGCATGGACTTTCAGAGCCACTGCGGCTCTGGACCCTGGCCATTGCAAGAGCGCCGTTAACTGCAACGCTTGGGCATGAGTACGAGGCGGGTTTCCGAGCAGGGGAAGTCCAAGAAGTCCAATCAGCAGGCAAAACCACCAATGCCGGCCAATTGCACGCCCGCTCCGGCAGGGCTTTGCCAACCAATTCGCAAGTGCAAACCCCGTGATCCATGGCTCAAGATACACCCCAAAGTTCACGGTGGACCTTGAGCTCAAATTGCGCTTTCCGTCAACGTTGAGGCGGCCAAAGACCGTTTGGCGCAGGGCGGTTTTCTGACAAGTCTCCAAGCCCTGGCTTCAACAGGCCCGGAGGGATGTAACACGGCCACTCCCGGTTGTGCCCCGCGATGATTCGCGATATCAACCCGAGCCGGGTCCCCAACCCGGGCCCTGAGTCGGAGTTTTGTTCACGGCCGCCCAAGGCGAGGCCGCGTCACAGGTGGCTAGCCGGACAAAATCCCGCGCCCGCCGGCTGGCCATCGGGCGATTCGCCGCTACTATTGCGCGGTGAGCCAGGACAGCATTCAGAGCCCTTACAACGCCACGGTCATCGGTCGCGAGGAAATCAACCCGCAGCTTCTCATCCTGCGCGTGCAACCGGACCAGCCGCTGTTCGATTTCAAGCCGGGCCAGTTTGCCGTGCTCGGCTTGCTGGGCAACGCTCCCCGCGTGCCCGAGGCCACACCCGAGGAGCCGCCGTCTGCGCCTGACGCGCTGATTCGCCGCGCTTACAGCATTGCGTCCTCGAGCGCGGAACGCCGTTACCTGGAATTTTACCTCACGCTCATCACCAGCGGCCAGCTCACGCCGCGCCTGTTCGCGCTGCGGCACGGTAGCCGGCTCCATCTGGGGCCGAAGGCCAGCGGCGTGTTCACGCCCGACCGCGTGGCGCCGGGCAAGAGCCTGATCCTCATCGCCACCGGCACGGGGCTGGCTCCATACATGTCCATGTTGCGGACGATGCTCGTGCATGAGACACAACGGCGGTTCGTGGTGCTGCACGGCGCCCGGTACAGTTGGGATCTGGGTTATCGCGGTGAACTCGAAAGCCTCGCGCGCCTGCGGCCGAACTTCATCTACATCCCCAGCATCACGCGCCCGGACGAGGACCCCGCCTTTCGCGGTGTGACCGGGCGCTTGCAAACGCTCATCGAGCAACGCGTGATCGAAACGGTTTCGGGCGTCGCGCTCGACCCGGCCACGGCCGACGTTTTTCTGTGCGGCAATCCGGACATGATCCAATCGGTCAAGGCCTTGCTGGAGGCGCGCGGTTTCCAGGCCGACCACGGCAAGGTCGCCGGCACGGTCCACGTCGAGGAATACTGGTGACCGTGCGGACGATTTGAGGCGTCCGGCGCGGCTTCCCAGCACGCCGTCTCTCAGCCGGGCAGCGCCTCGGCGGGGTACGAGTTGGACTGGCAGGCTGGTTTTCGACGACATCCTTGCGCTTCCGGTCTTGGTCTTTAGGCTCGCGCGTAACGCAAACTTGGATTCGCAGATTTTATGAAGACCGGTTCCGCCTCCGCTCTGTCCCGCCGCCTGTTTCTGACCACCTCCACTACTGCGGCAACCGCACTGACATTGGCACCCGCCGCGGTTCTTGGCCGCGCCGGTCAGAAGGCGCCCAGTCAGAAACCGGCCCTGGCCGGGGTGGGTGTCGGTGGTGTGGGCTTTGGCCAACTGGCCGAACTCGAACAGGAGGGTTTCGAGATCGCCGCACTGTGCGACGTGGACGACGTGTATGCGAAGAAGGCCTTCGACAAATGGCCGCGGGCGCGGCGCTACCGCGATTTCCGCGAAATGCTCGCCGCCGAAGGCGACCGGATTGACGCCGTCTATTGCGGCACACCGGATCACACGCACGCGCTGATCGCCCTGGCCGCGCTGCGTCGCAAGAAGCACGTCTGTTGCGTGAAACCGCTGACCCGCACCTTACACGAAGGCCGGGTGCTTCTAGCGGCGGCCAAACAAGCCGGCGTGGCCACGCAGATGACCGCCGCGCCGCACACCACCGAGGAGCCGCGCCGCCTCCACGAATGGCTCGATGCGGGCTTGCTGGGCGCCGTGCGCGAAGTTCATATCTGGAGCAACCGCCCCGTCTGGCCGCAAGGCATGTTGCGCCCGGCCGGCGAAGACCCCGTGCCGGCCACACTCGATTGGAAGCTCTGGCTCGGCCCGGCGCCGGCGCGGCCGTTCAAAGACAAATGGCCGGCCGGCAGCTACCCGCTCGCTCAACTCAAGGCCAGCTTGGACTGGGTCGCCCAGTACAACGGCGTTTACCACCCCTTCAATTTCCGGGGCTGGTGGGATTTCGGCACCGGCGCGCTCGGCGACATGGGCTGCCATCATTTCAACGCGGTGATGAAGGCGCTCCAACTCGGCCCGCCCGCCCGTATCGAGGCCACGGCCACGAAGGTCACCGCCGAGACCGCGCCGTTGGCGGCGATCGTCACGTACGATTTCCCGGGGCGCGGAAGCCGCCCGCCTGTGCGGGTGGTCTGGTATGACGGCGGCCTGCAACCGCCCCGGCCGGTCGAACTCGACGAGCCGCTGCCCGAGGAAGGCGCAATCTACATCGGTGACGAGGGCCGGCTGTTGTACTCATGGAAAGGCCCGCGGTTCCTCTCGGCAAAACTGGCGGCAAGGGCGAAAGATGTGCCGAAGACGCTGCGGCGCCGGCCGGGTACGTGGGGGGAGTTTTTCCAGGCGTGCACAGGGGGCGAGCCCGCCGGCTGCGCGTTTGACTGGGCGGTGCCGCTGACCGAACTGGTGCTGCTGGGCAACATCGCCATCCGCACCGGCAAGCGGCTGGATTGGGACGCGGCGGCGGAGAAGTTCACGAACCACGAACCGGCGAACGCCCTGTTGGCAGAACCGTATCACAACGGGTGGTCCCTGGAGACAGTGTAATCTGCCGCACTCGCGTACCAACCGTCCGTTTGGGGCGAGCGGTAAGACGCCGCCATTCGCGGTTACCCCCACGGCTGCACTATCGCCCGGCGCCACGCCCAAAAGGGTCTTTTCAGCGCCGCCCACCCGGTTACGCTGGAGAGCGCAACGCCATGCCCGATACGAGTCAGCCACCGCTCACCGGCGCCAGCGTCCTCTTGGTCGAGGACGAGCCGCTGCTACGCCGCCAGCTTGCCGCGTACTTGGAGCGACAAGGTGCCGAGGTCACTGCCGTCAGCCTTCTGGCTGCGGCGCGCGAGGCATTGGCCGCGCTGCCGTTTGAGTTCGCCCTGCTGGATGTGAATTTGCCCGACGGCACGGGCACCGATCTGCTCCGCGAAGGCGCCTTCTCGGCAAACACCGGCGTCGTGGTGATGACTGCGGAAGGCGGCGTGGCCGGCGCGGTCGAGGCCATGAAGCTTGGCGCGTTGAGCTATCTCACCAAACCCTTCGAGCCCGGCGAACTGCTGCTGGTGTTTGGCCAGGTGCGCCGCGAGCGCCAGGCCCGGCGCCGCGAGGAGCACCGCCGCGACGACGCCTCACTCAGCGATGGCGACGTGTTCTTCGGCCAGGGGCTGGCCGATTTGCGCGCCCAACTGGACCGCATCCTGGCCGCCGACCGCCGGATGGAACGCGGTCTGCCACCGGTGCTCATTACTGGCGAGACCGGCACGGGCAAGACGCTGCTGGCTCGCTGGCTGCACCGCGAAGGCCCGCGCGCCGGGCAGCCGCTGGTGGAGGTGAATTGCCCGGCCTTACCCGAGACGTTGGCCGAGTCCGAACTTTTCGGCCATGAGCGTGGCGCCTTCACGGACGCCCGCTCGGCGCGCATCGGCCTGTTCGAGGCGGCGGACGGCGGCACTTTGTTTCTGGACGAGCTTTCCAGCCTCTCGCCGCCGGTGCAGGCCAAGGTGCTGAAGGTGATCGAAGACGGCTGCCTGCGCCGCGTGGGCGGGAACAAACCAATTCCCGTGGACGTTCGCATCATCGCCGCCTCGAACCGCGATCTGCGGACCCTGGTGGCAGCCGGGCAGTTTCGGGAAGATCTCATGCACCGGCTGGATTTGTTCCGGCTGCACCTGCCGCCTTTGCGCGAACGGCCCGGCGATCTCCTGCCCTTGGCGGAGGCGCTGCTGCAGCGCATCTGCCGTCGCCAACGACTGGCGCCGCGTCCCATCAGTGAGGCGGGTCGTCGCCGTCTGGCCGCCTGGCCCTGGCCGGGGAATGTGCGGGAGCTGATGCATGAGATCGAACGGGCGCTGGTCTTCGAGGACGGGCCGCTGGAGTTTGCCCATTTGGAACGCCTGGCAACTCAGGCCTCAACTCCTTCTGCCGCCAGCCTGCCGCCGGAGCAGTGGTTCAATCCGGCCTTTCGTTTCCCTGAACGCGGCTTCTCGCTCGAGGCGGCCATTGACCGTTTGGTTCATCACGCCCTGGCCCAAGCCGGTGGCAACGTATCCGCCGCCGCCCGGCTTCTGGGTGTGACTCGGGACGTGGTGCGCTACCGGCTGGCGGGCAAAACCGGCGCGGCAAAAGGCGACAGCAGTACTGGGGAATAATCCCCAACCCATAGAAGACGTTCACTTTGGTCGTTTGGGGAATAATCCCCAACTCTGATATATTCAGTTTAAAGCCTACAGGCCTACTGTCCGCTTAAGCGTTCAGCCAAAGTAACTTGTGAAATCGGGTCATAGCTGGCATGGCGTTTGCATTTAAGGTAGCCAGTTCGACTTAACAACAACGACTAGATTAGAGACACCATGAAATCCCTAAAGTCAGCACTGTTAGCCGCGTTGTTCGGGCTGGGCTTGATTGCCCTGCCCGTGTTTGCCAACGACGACGCCGGCAATGTGAATCCACCTGAACAGCCGGAGACTCCGGCGCCGCCTGTCGTGGCCGACCCGCCGGTGACGCCCGAGCCACCGGTTGTTGACCCGCCTGTGGTGACCGATCCTCCGGTGACACCGGAGCCTCCTGTGGATCCGGAGCCACCTCAGGACCCGGGAAAACCTGGCAAGCCCGGCAAGCCGGAGAAACCGGGTAAGCCTGAGAAACCCGAGCCGCCTCGCGGCCTGCCACCGGAGATCAAGGACCTGATTGAGAAATTCCGCGCGGAGCACCAAGCGGCCATGGAAGAGTGGCGGAAACTCGCGCAGGAGATGCGTCAGGCCACCAAACAACAACGCGAGCAGTTGCGCGAGCAACTACATCAGATCCTCGCGGAGCAAAAGGAGAAACGCGAGCAGATCCGGGAACAGATCCGGGAGCGCCTCGAACAACTGGCGAAGGATCTGCCCAATCGCAAGGAAGTGATCGAAGCCGCCAAAGAGCAGCTTCGCGCCCAGAAAAAACACGCCAAGGGAGACTAGGGACCTGTTGGGGAGATGCACGGGCCATAGGGCTACGATAGAGCAGGCGACGCGGCAGCGTCGCCTGCTCATTTTGACCCGGTCCCGCCGCGCGTCGAAACTCGAAAACCGAAGTTGACCACAGCGCAGTTTGTCCCGCCCATCCATCTTCGATTTTCGAGGCAAAGCGGGGCTCGACGCCCACCGCTTGTCCCGGTAAACCGCCTCCGGTCATGCGCCGACCGCCGCCACCCACAGTGCACCAGGCAGGTTCCGTGGTCGCGCCCGCCGGGCGCTTTCGGACTGGTTGCTTCCGGCTGTTGGTTGGCTTGACAACACTGGCCACAGCCACGGCTGCCGAACCGACGCCCGATTCGCCCGAGAGGCCTTTAACTGAGGAAGCCTTCATCGCTGAGCTTCAGAAGCTGGCGATGCCCTCGGTCTGGACCACGGGCGGTAGCTTGCGCGCCGGCGGCGGGTACCGCGACAACGTGCTCCTCAGCAGCCTCAACCCGGTCGCGGCCGGCTTCGCCACCGCCGGCGGCGACTTCATGCTCAACCGCCTGCCCACCGACGGCACGGAAGTGTCGGTGTTCGTGACCGGCGATTACACCCATTTTGTGGACGAGCCCGCCGCCGACCCGGAGGCGCTGTTGCTCGCGCAAGGCGAGGTCAAGCGCGACCTGGGCCGCGCCTGGACCGCCGGTCTGCGCGGCCAGTACGTTTTCATCAACCAGGTTTTCGACGTGTCCGCGACCGAGGCGGACCTGACGACCGTAACTGCCCGTGGCCACCTGATCTCGGCCATGCCGTCGCTGGTACGCGAATTGGGCCGGGGTTGGACCGCGACCGTCACGGTGGACGGCTCGCGGCAGATTTTCGACGCGCCGCTGGACAAGTACTGGGAAGCCATCCCCGCCGGGACGATGGTCCGCGAGTTCGGCCGGTGGGCCGAAGCCGCGCTCACGTACCGCTACGATCGGCGTTGGTACGACGATCGCCCGCCGCTGGACGCAGCCGGCGAATCGTTACCGGGCAAGCTGCAGTTCGAGTCGCACGAAGTGGAGTTTCGCCCCCGTTTTTTTCTGGATGCCGGGCGGCGCTGGAGCACCCAGCTTCGGCTGGGTGCGCTGGTGAACCGAGACAACGGCGGCGGTTATTTCGACTACCTCCGTTACAGCGCGGCTGTGCAACTCAAATACCGGACGGCTGACTGGGCCTTGCGCGCCGAAGTCCGTTGGCGCGGTTACGACTATGATGTGCAGCGCGCGTCCGAGACCGACCCGGAACTCCGGTCCAAGACCGACTTTGGCTTCACCTTGCGCGGCGAGCGACGGCTGGTGCGCAAGTGGACGGTGTTCGCCCAATACGAACGCGAGTCGAGCAACGACACATTACCGACGTCCGAGTACGAGGCGAACACCCTGCTGGCCGGACTCGAAAGGGAGTTATGAACCTGCATAACCGGGTTGTGGAGCACATCTGTCCCAGGTGTGCTGGACGCGCCTGGCGTCCAGCATCGTGTTCGCCTCGAGGCGTGGCACGACATTCGGCAAACCTGGCGGGGCACGTTATTTCTCGCGGGTACGGAAAGGCTGCCCGCTAGACCTCGGCGCTAACCATGCAGTCGCGGTTTTCACCATGAGTGGCTCGCTGAAATCCACCGGCGCCGCGCGCGGGCTGGGCGGCGTGGCCATTGCCCTCACGCTGCTGGCCTTTGCGACCGCGGTGATCTGGGCACGCCTCGAACTGGGCGCTCAAATGCGCGCCCACATTCTGGACCGTGACGCGGTGATCTTGCAGGCGCTGGCCCAGCGCGAAGCCGCTGAAGTCGCGGCCCAGGACTCTGCGCTGGATCCCGCCGATCCGTCCGCGCAGTACGCCATGCTGCTGGGCATGGCCAACCTCACAAACATCATCGCCGCGCGGTTGTTTGACGCTGAAGGCCGGTTTGTGGCGGGCGTGCCGGTCGAGGTCAAGGAAGCCGCGCTCAGCGAAGCCACGCTGGCGCAATTGCGTGCGCTCGCGCCGGTCACGCGCTTCCGTCCGGCCGTGCCGCGCCACGAGCTGTTTCTGTACCTGCCCGAGCTGGACTCGCCGTACGCCGAAACCCTGGCCTGGGTCGAGGTTTATGTCCCGCTGTACACCGCGCAAAACCGCACGCTGCTCGGCGTCGCCCAGTTCATGCTCGAAGGGTATTCGCTCCAGCGCGAATTTGCCCGGCTGGACCGCCGGTTGAACCGGCAAAGCGCGCTGATCTTCGGCGCGGGCGCGACACTGATCATTGTCGGCCTGGGCTGGGCCTTCCGCCGGCTCGAGCGTGCCAACCGGTTGCTCGCCGCCCGCACCGCTGACCTGCAACGCGCCAATCAAGCCCTGGCCGACGCCGCCAAGACCGCTGCCGTGGGCGCAGTGGCCGCGCACCTGATCCACAGCCTCAAGAATCCCGTGGCGGGCTTGCAGTCTTTCGTGGTGGCCCGTCAGGACGCCGCCACGCCGGCGGAAAGCGAAGAATGGCGCGAAGCCCTGGCCGCCACGCGCCGCATGCAAAGCCTCATCCAGGAAGTGGTCCGGGTGTTACGCGACCAGGAAAGCGCGCCGGTCTTCACGCTCACGCTGGCGGAACTGGCGGGGTCGGTCGCCGCGCAGACCCGGGCGCTGGCGACGGAGCGGGGCGTGCGCCTCGAGACACGGTGCGAAGGCGAGGACGCACTGGACAACCGCGCGGCCGGCTTGCTGCGGTTGATCCTGGCCAACCTCGTTCAGAACGCCATCGAGGCGACGTCGCGCGGCGGCGGTGTGGAACTGGCCCTGCGCGCGAGCGGGGCCACGGTGGTTGCGGAGGTGCGGGACGAAGGCCCCGGCCTGCCCGAGACGGTGCAAGCCCGGCTGTTCGAGCCGGTGCGCTCGACCAAGGAGGGCGGCTCGGGCATCGGCCTGGCGATTTCGCGACAACTCGCCCAGCATCTCGGCGCGGAACTGCTGCTGGTGTCCACGTCCGCGCAAGGCACCGTCTTTCGCGTCACGCTGCCGCGGGTTGGAGCCTGATGGTCAAATCGGAACGCCACCTGTAACACGGCCCCCCAAAGTCCCGAAGGGTCGAGCACCGCGAGCTCCGATCTTACCCGTGCACGCAGCGGTGGTTAACTACCTTTGTGAAATTCATGGTCCCATCTGCCGTCCCGACGTACTCTGGTCTTGCGGTGCCGGTTAATTCGCCGTTTGCACTCATGAACGCTCAGGGAACGAACTCGAAGCGGGCGGATGGTCAGCTAACAGGCCTGGCAGGTGAGTTTTTCGTCGCCGCAGAACTTTTGAAGCGTGGCCTCCAGACTTCCGTGACCTTCGGTAACGCTAAAGCGATTGACCTCCTGGCGTTCAACCCCAAGACCAGACGGTCCTTTACTGTTCAGGTCAAGGCTCTCCGCAAACCGGCTCAATTTCCCATTTCCCATGACCGCGTTGAGCGCGAACACATTTATGTCTTCGTCCTGCTCAACTCGCCCGGAGTGCCTGTTCAGTATTTCATTGTGCCCGGAACCATTTTGGCGGATCAGCCGGCTCGATTCACAAAGTGGTTTCTGGATCGCAAGTTCCCCGGCATCCCCCCAAGCGCGCTGAAAGACTTTGCCGACGCCTGGCATGTTTTTGAGAGCTAGCCAATTCACAAAGCCGCCGTATCTATGTATTCGCTGGTCAACTGGCTGTCAGGAATTGGTTAATTCGCAAGCAAGCCCATGAAACCCGACTTCATTTACGAGCGTTGCCAAACCGCCAGCCGCATGGAGGTCATGTTGCTCGTCGCCGGCGGGCTGGGTGCAATTACTGCTGCGCTTGTGGTTCTCGCGCACGGTTGGTTGCCCGCCATGGCGATGTTGCTTCTGAGCGTGGTGGCCTTCGCCTTGGCCCGGCTCTTTGACCTGGCGTCCGACCTGTTCAAGTGCCTCGGCCGCCTGGAGGCGAAGTTCGATTCCGACAAGCCAGCGAGGAGCGAGCCGGCCTCCTGCCCGCCCACCGCGTAGCGGACTTCCGGCCGCGCCCGCCCGCAGTCGGCCATTGACCGGGCTGCGCCGGCCGCCGATAAAACGCGGCGGTCATGTGTTGCGCGCCATTTGACGCCTATCGGGAAGGGTCACGTTGGGGCCGGCCGGAACTTTGGACGTTGCTGGCGGTTTTGGTCCCCCTTCACTTGCTCGCCCAACCCTCCAGCCTGCCCTGGCGGTGGTCCAATCCACGCCCGCACGGCAACAATGTCTATGATCTGGCCTTCCGTGACGGTTGGTATTGGCTGGCGTGTGACCGCGGCCAGCTTTACGCCGGGACGAACCGCTTCGTCTGGACGACCGTGCCCACCGGCACTACGCGGGCGTTGCGCGGGGTCACCTTTTGGGGCGACCAGGTGATCGTCTGCGGCGAGGAAGGCACCGTGCTGCGCGGGTCGCTGGCGACCGGTTTTCGACCCGCCGCCGTGACGCCGGCCACAACGGATTGGCTCGAAGGCGTGGCCGCTTCGAGCACGATCTTGGTGGCCGTGGGCGACAACGCCGCGGTTTACCGCAGCACCGATGGCGGGGCGACCTGGCAGCGCGTAAACGGTTTGCCGTTCTCGAATTGGCTGCTCAGTGTGGCCTGGGGCGCCAACACCTTCGTGACCGTGGGTGAAGGCGGCGTGATCGCCACCAGCTCGGATGGCCTGACGTGGCGCCGGCGCACCAGCAACGTTACCACCGGCTTGAACCGTGTGGTGTACCAGGGAGGCCGGTTTTACGTGGTGGGCGAGAACGGCGTGCTGCTCTCCAGCGCGAACCTGGGCGCGAACTGGTCCCGTGAGTCCCTGGGCATCACGAACACGCTGTACGCCTACGCCCAGGCGGCCAGCGCCTCGGGCACGCCGCGGCTGGTGGCGGGCGAGAGCGCGCTCTGGCTCAAACTGAGCGCGACGGGTGGCTGGACCAACCAACTCGGCAGCGAGGCTTGGTTGCCCGCGCCCACGTGGGACTACTACGGCGCGGTGTGGGACGGGGACCGGTTTTTCGTGGCCGGGCGCACCGGCCTGATGGTCGAGAGTCTTCAAACCAACGTGAGTTCCGGCTCCACCACTTACGAGGGCATGCTCTGGTTCGAGGAATCCGACTCGCCGCGCGACTGGCTCTGGGACGTGCTCGCCCTGCCCGGGCTTTACGTCGCTGTCGGCGACCGCGCGCAGGTCATGACCAGCGCAAACGGCGTGGATTGGTGGAGCGAAACCGTGCCGTCAGCCGTGACCAACGCCGTGTTCCTCGGTATCGGTGGCTCCAGCAATCTCGTCGTGGCTGCCGGCAGCGAGGGGACGTTGATGTTCAGCCGGTCCGAGATGACCAACGTGGTGTTCACCAACACCGTGGTCGGGTTGGTGAACTGCGTCTGGACGACCAACTCCGTCGTGACCACGAACGCGGTGAATTTGCTGGGCGTACGTTGGAGCGCGGTCGAGCCCCGGCCCGGCACGAACACGCTGCAAGGCGTCTGCGAGCGCGCCGGCCGGTTCGTTGTGGTGGGCGACTTCGGCACCGTGCTCACCAGCACCAACGCCACGGACTGGCGCGCGACCTCGCTACCCGGCCAGCCGCACCTGAGCGCCGTGGCCGCGGGCGACCCTGGCTTTGTTGCCACCGGCAGTGGCGGGGCGATCTGGTTCAGTCCGGACGCCGTGGACTGGTCGTCCCGCGCCTCCGGCACCACGAACTGGATTTACCGCGTGGCCTGGCTGAACGGCGGCTTCGTGGCCGTGGGCCAGAACGGAACGCTGCTCACCAGCCCGGACGGCCAGGCCTGGACGCCGCGGGTCAGCGGCACCACCGCCTGGCTCACGGACGTCGCCCACACGGCCGGCCGCTACTTCGTGTGCGGTACGCAGGGCACCGTGCTGGTCAGCTCCAATGCCGCGGACTGGGCATCGGTCGGCACAATCACCGGCAAATCGTTATACGGGCTGGCGACGCGCAACGGCCAGTTGGTGACGGTGGGTGTGGAAGGCGTAATCCTGCGCGCGCTGCTGGATACAACCGCGCCGGTGCAGATCGCCAGTTATGGCCATGAATCCTGCCCGGACGCGCGCGTGGATCGGTTCCGGTTCCGTGGCCACGTGGACCAGCGCTTCGTCTTGGAAGCCTCGGAAGATTTACGGGTCTGGCAGGCAGTGGGTGAGTTCGGATTCGAAGACGAGGAGATCGAGCACGAACTGGTGCGCACCAACCTCACGCCGGCGGCGGCCGAGTATTTCCGGGCCAGGCTCAACACACCTTGATCAGACCCTTGGCGACACCACCCTTCGCGGGGTCGAAAAACGCAGTGATGAAGGAGCGCCCCCGCCCGGCGGACTTTTTTCCGCGCCCGCGCGGAAAACGGAGGGCAGTCGTAGCGAAATTTCCAGTCGGATCTTCGACGCGAGCTTCGAGTTTCCTGATGCGGGACGCGAGGCTCGTCCTGTCACCCTCGGAGGCGCGTGGGTTCCCCCAAACCGGTTTTTTAGAATGAAACTGCCCCGCGCGCTCCACACCTGGCGGCTCAGCCTGCGGCAGGCTATCGCCGTGCAACGCCGGCTGGCGGCGCGTGTGATCGTGGCGCCGCCCGACCGCGAATTGCGCCGGGTGGTCGGCCTGGACGCGGCGTTCAGCGTGGACGGCCGGCATTGCCTGGCCGCCGCCGTTGTGTGGGACCGGTTTGACCGGCGGGTGGCGGAGGTGGCGACCGCGCACCGGCCGGTGCGTTTCCCGTACGTACCGGGATTGCTGTCGTTTCGCGAAGCGCCCGCCCTGCTGGCCGCCTTGCGCAAGCTGCGACAACCGCCAGACGTGCTGATGTGTGACGGCCAGGGACTGGCGCATCCCCGGCGTTTCGGCGTGGCCTGTCACCTGGGCGTGTTGTGCGACCTGCCGGCCGTGGGCTGCGCCAAAAGCCGGCTGATCGGCGAGCACGCCGAGCCCCCCGCTCAGGCCGGCGGTACGACCGCGCTGACCGTTAAGGGCGAGGTGCTCGGCGCGGTGGTGCGCACCCGCACCGGGACACGACCCGTGTTCGTCAGCGTCGGCCACAAGCTGGACCTCCGGAGTGCCGTGGCGCTGGTGTTGTCCTGCGTGCGAAAAGGCCGGGTGCCCGAGCCGACGCGTCTGGCGGATCGGCTGGTAGCGGCGTGGAAGCGCAGCGGTGAGCCGCCCAAGGTCTGAGGCGGAGCGATCCGATTGAACCACCGAGGGACCCAGCGCGGGGAAGCCGCCAACTTGGGTGCGCGGCTGAGTCCGCAGGATCAGCCGCTGCACGCACGGACGCCGGACGGTTGGCCCACCTGCTGCGGCGGGTGCATCGCACCCAGCCGTGTTTCGAACACGGCTGCGCAACCGGCGCAAACTTCTCAGGATGGCAGCAAACCGACACGAATCAAAGCGGCGATTTCCCCCACCCGGTACCACCGGGCTGCGCCTCACCGCCAGTGAGTTGCCCCGCAACTCCAGAATCGGCAGCCGCCTGATTCATGCGTGCGGATTCGTGGTTTTTCAAAGGCACCGACCAGGCTGGGGCAAGACGGAAAAGGTGTTTGACGGCATGTGCGGCTGCCCCCATAGGCGGCGCCTCAGCGGTTGAGCAGATAGATCACCCCCCCGAACAGCGCGGCCACGAGGGCACCAAACGCCACCGCGACCAGATGCACGCGGCGGCGATGGCGCTTGTTGCTCCGGCCCATGCCGGGCAGGAGGTAATAACGCCGGTCTTCGCGGTTGCGCTTGCGGCCAAACACGCTTTCCGTTCCGTCGAGGCCGCCATGCTTCAACAACCGGCGCGGCCCGGCAAACGCTTTCTGTGGGCCGCCGTGTCGCCGAGCACCTGCGTTTGTGCTGTTCAAACGCGCGTGCCTGTGCAAAAGAGCAGCCCGCTAAGTTACCCGCGGTCTCGACGACCGAAACAGTACAAGCCCATGCGTGCCGCCAAATGCCGGTCCGTGGATGTGCGCCCGTTGCTCGCGGCGGGGCGGCATCCGCTGGAGGTCATCCGTCCCGCCGTGGACGCCTTGCGCCCCGGTGAGCGGCTCGAAGTGATCGCTCCATTCCTGCCGTCGCCGCTGATCGAAAAACTGGGAAGCGAAGGGTTCCAGTGCGCGGTGCGCAGCACCGGCGGCGGGAACTGGACGGTGACCTTTTGGCGGGTGAGCTCGTAAGTTCCGGCCATGACCCCCTCCCAGCTCAGCGAACTCAAGCAGGCCGCCATCGTCAGTACATTGCGCGCCTGCCAGTTGTTCGCCGGCCTGCCGCCGGCGGACTTGAAAAACGTGGCGGCGATCACCGTACCCAAGCCGCTGGCCAAGGGCGATTACCTCTTCCGGGAAGGCGATCCGGCGCGCGGCTTTTATGTGGTCCAACAGGGGGCAATCAACGTCCACCGCGTGGGCGTCTCGGGCAAGGAGCAGGTCATTCATGTGTTCCGCGCGGGCGAATCCTTCGCCGAGGTGACGCTGGCCACCGAGACCGGTTACCCGGCGAACGCCCGTGCCATCGAGCCCAGCCAGGTGCTGCTGGTGCAGAAACAGGACTTTGTCGCCCTGCTGCGGCGGCAGCCGGAGCTGGCGCTGCGCATGCTGGGCTCCATGAGCCAGCATCTCCGTGTACTGGTCGGGCTGTTGGACGACCTGACGCTCAAGGATGTCGAGACCCGCCTCGCAAACTGGCTGGTGAAGCGGTGTCCTGACCCCGCCGGCACCCAGCCCGTGGACATTGAGTTGACCATGACCAAGCGCGTGCTGGCGGCGGAACTGGGCACGGTGAGTGAGACGTTTTCGCGCACGCTGGCCAAATTCCGCGGGCAGGGCCTTGTTACCGCGCGTGGCCGAGTGCTCACGGTGCATTCGCCCGCGCGGTTGACTGCCTTGCTGCGCAAACATCTGGGGGAGTAACCCACCGGCCGTCCACGTCGTGACCGGGAACGCCAGACCTCTGTGGCTGTGTTGACGGCTGACAGATGGCGGACACCGGAGGTGGTGGCCCGATCACCGCTCGCCCGACCTTGATGTCCGTCAAATACCGCGGCAGCCATGCCTGCTAAAAGTCACTTGGTTTTCGAGAAGAAATCCTGACACCGCAACCACATAACAACGTGCCCACGATGAACCCTCACCCGACCCTCCTCGCCAGTGCCGTGGTCCTCGCTGCGTCAGCGGCGGTTTACGCGCAGACGCCGGGTTCCAAGCCCGCCAAGCCCGGCGCTGGTCTGGCCAACGACTGGCTGCGCGCGCAGTCGGAGACGTTCGAGGCCTTTGACTTTGGCGGACAGTTCCGCCCGCGTTTCGAGCACAAGGAGCACTTTGCCATTCCGGGCGAGCCGGGGGCGGTGGACTTCCGGGAGAAGGGGGTTCCCACCGGCAACACGTACTGGCTGTTCCGGACCAAGTTCCATCTCGGTTACACGCCGGCCGACTGGGTAAGCGTGTACGCCGAGGGGCGCGACAGCCTGTCCGTGAACGACCGGCGGGAGCCGGAGCCGGAAAACGACCGGATTGACCTGCACCAAGGATACTTGTCACTGGGCAACGCAAAGGCGTTCCCGCTTACCGCCAAAGTGGGCCGCCAGGAATTGAGTTACGGCGACGACCGCTTGGTGGGCACTTTTGACTGGAACAACATCGGCCGCGTGTTCGACGCCGCCAAGGTGCGCTTCCAGAACGACACACTCTGGGTGGACGCTTTCGTGGGCCGGCTGGTCGTGCCGGTGGACGAGGTGTTCAACGTCGCCAACGACTACGACTGGTTCTCCGGCGTGTATGCCTCGACGCGCGCGCTGTGTCCCAAGCAGGAAACGCAGTTTTACTTCCTGGCGCGCAACGTCGGCACCGGCTCGCCCACGGCCGTGAACGAGCCGCTGATCGGCCTGGCGACGCCGCGGGACATCTACACCCTGGGGGCGCGGCTCAAGTCGCTGCCCGGTGAACTCAAGGGTTGGGACTACACGGTGGAGGCGGCCGGGCAGTTCGGGCGCTTCAAGGAAAGCGCGGCCGGCGTGGCGCTTGACCACGAGGCGTTCGCCGTCACGGCCGGCGGCGGCTACACCTTCAAGGACTGTCCGATGACGCCGCGGGTCGCGCTCGAATACAATTTCGGCAGCGGCGACAGCGATCCCGACGACGGCCGGCACGAGACGTTCGAGAACCTGTTTCCCACGAACCACAAGTTCTATGGATACATGGATTTCTTCTCCTGGCAGAACCTGCACAGCCCGCGGCTAACGGTGTCGCTCAAGCCCGCCAAAGGGCTGACCGTGTCGGTGGACTACCACGTGTTCTGGCTGGCGGACACGGCCGACTACTTTTATGCCGCGAGCGGCGCGCCGCGCCGGGGTGCCGTGCCCGGCTCCGGCACCGGCTACGACCGCAACCCAGGGTACGACAACCACGTGGGCTCGGAGATTGATTTCGTGGCCACGTACGCGCCGAAACCGTGGCTCAGCGCGCAAGCCGGCTATGGCCATTACTTTGTGGGCGACTACGTCCGCCAGTCGCTGGCGGCGCCCACTCACGGCGCCAGCGATGCGGATTGGGTGTACGCCCAGGTGGTGTTTCAGTTCTAAGTGGTGGCCCATCCCGCCTCGCTCACGCAGACCGGCGAACGCCCATTGTTCAATCGGTCATGCAGCCTGTTTGCCCCTGACCCGGCCGGTGCCTTTCCGCGCCGGGAACGCACTTGACCGGTGCCGGGGCGGGCGGAAGCTTCCGGCCGGATCATGAGCAAGACCATTTTCGAGCGTATCTGCGCGAAGGAAGTTCCGGCCAACATCGTGTACGAAGACGAGCACGTCGTGGCCTTCCGCGACATTAATCCCCAGGCCCCCACGCACGTGCTGGTTGTGCCGCGCAAGCCAATCCCCCGCCTGGCCGAGGCGACGCCGGCAGATCACGCGTTGCTGGGGCATCTGTTGCTAAAGGCCGCCGAGGTCGCGCGGAAGTTGGGCCTGCCCCAGGGCTACCGGCTGGTGATCAACAGCGGTCCGGACGGCGGCGAATCCGTGCCGCACCTGCACATCCACCTGCTGGGCGGCCGGGCCATGGGTTGGCCGCCGGGCTGATCGCAGCAGGCTCAGGGACGCTTCAGGTACCGGGCCAGGCCATCACGAAACGGCTCGACCGGCAACCGGAACAGCTCGTTGGCGGGTCGCGGGTCGCCGACGTTGTCTTCCTGCAACATCAACAACTGGTCGCGGTTCAACGGCGCCGCGCGTCCGAACAGAGGTGGGAAAATCCCTTCGAGCAACCGCGCCTGAATGCGCGCCAACGCCAGCGGTACATGAATCTTCAGCCGCCGGCGACCCGTCACCGCGAGGATGGCGTCGAGCACGTGGTTGAAGCTCACGCGCTCGGGGCCGCAGAGATCGAAGGTGCACCCCACCGCCGCCGGCGCGGTCAGGGCCCGCACGAACGCCAGGGCCACCACCTCGACCGCAACCGGCTGGAGCAGTCCTTGTCCGCTGCCCATGACCGGCAGGACGGGGGACCATCGCGCCAGCGCGGCAAACAACCGGGTGAAGTGATCGCCCGGGCCGAAAATCAGCGACGGGCGGAAAATGGTCCAGGCCAGTCCGCTGGCGCGAACAATCTCCTCGGCCGCCCACTTGGTCTGGTGATAGCGCGAACCCGCATTGGGCCGCGTGCCCAGCGCGCTCATGTGGACGTAGCGCGAAGCACCAGCGGCTTGGGCGGCGGTCACGACGTTACGCGTCGCGGTAGTGTGGGCGTTTTCGAAGGTATTGCGGCCGATTTCGCTGATGATGCCCACCAGGTGAATGACCGCGTCGCAGCCCGGCACTGCGCGCCGCAGCGAGTCAGGGTCGAGGACATCGCCGACGACCGCCTCGGCACTCAGCCGCGCGACCAGTTCGCGGGCGTGCGGCGAGGACGCGTCACGCACCAGCACCCGCGCCGGATGCCCGGCCTCGCGCAGCGCCGCCAGCACGGCCTGGCCGACAAAGCCCGTGCCACCGGTGACCAAGACCTTCATGGCCCGTCAATCTAGGTCTCGCGGGCTGGCTGGTCCACAGTCCCTCTCGCCAGAACCAAGAACGCAGGACCAGGGCAGCGGGGTTCAACGGAGTCTTGCCTCACCTGACAGACTCGAAGAGCCAAAGCCGAAGGCCGGCATCCGGTGTCTGCTTTCCCGGGCTTAATACCCGCCGGCGCCGACCCGGGCTTCCTTGACCGGTGGCGGGGCGCCGGCCTTTTCGGCCGCCTCGCGTCGCCGGTATTCGTCCAATAGCGCGGCGGTCACGCTGGCGCCGCAGCGGGTAGCGCCGAGGTCGCGCACGCGTATGAGGGCGTCGAGGTCGCGCACGCCGCCCGCGGCCTTGACCTGGACCTTGGGCGAGCACGCCGCCCGCATGAGCGCGAGGTCGTGCTCGGTTGCACCGCGGTAGTTGTAGCTGCCATCCGGCTGTTTCACGAAGCCGTAGCCGGTCGAGGTTTTCACCCAGTCGGCCCCGGCCTTTTCGCAAACCTGGCAGAGCTTGCGCTTGAAGTCGTCGCCGCTCAGGCCGGCGCCGCCTTGTGCGAGATAGTCGTTTTCGAAGATGACCTTGACCTTCGCGCCGTGGCGATGGGCCTCGTCGCAGACCGCGCGGACGTCCCGCTCGACGTAATCCCAGTCGCCGGACAGTGCCTTGCCGATGTTGATGACCATGTCAATTTCGACCGCGCCGTCGCGGCAGGCGACCTCGGTCTCGTACCGCTTGACCTCGGTGGCGGAGTTGCCGTGGGGAAAGCCGATGACGCAGCCGACAAGCACGCCCGTGCCGCGCAGCAATGCGGCGGCGCGCCGCACGGCATACGGCTTGATGCATACGGACGCGACGCCGTAGCGCGCGGCGATCCGGCAGCCTTCGTCCAGTTCCGCGTCGGTGAGGGTGGGGTGGAGGAGCGAATGATCCAGCATCTTCGCCAGTTGCTCGTAAGTGTATTTCATGGCGGGTGATTGTCGGGTGTTGGGCCTGGCGGGCAATTCGGTACAGTAAGATGGCAAGGTGCCTGAAGATTTGTGGAGGCGACGCATGTCTGGTCGCTTCAGGTCTTGAGCAGCTTGATGACCCGGCTGCGCTCGGCGCGCTTGCGCTGGTTTTCGTCCAGGATGCGCTTGCGGAGGCGCAAGTGAAGCGGCGTGGCCTCGACATATTCGTCCGGGCCGATGTATTCGAGGGCGCGTTCGAGGCTGAGCCGTAGCGGCGGGTTGAGCTGGATGCCCTTACCCTCGCCCTGGGAGCGCATGTTGGTGAGGTGTTTGGCCTTGCAGGGGTTGACCGGGATGTCGTTGTCGCGGGCGTTCTCGCCCACGATCATCCCTTTGTACACGTGGTCGCCGGGCTCGATCATCAGCCGGCCGCGCTCCTGAATGGCGTTGAGAGCGTAGGCCGTGGCCATGCCGTCCTCCATGCTCACCAGCGAGCCGTTTTTGCGGGCCGGGATTTCGCCGCGGTCGGGTCCGTACTCGTGGAACAGGTGGCTCATCACGCCCAGGCCACGGGTGGTGTTGACCAGATCGGTCTCGAAGCCGATGAGTCCGCGCATCGGGATCAACGCCTCGATGGTGACCTGGTCGCCGTGGTGATGCATGTGCGTGATCTCGGCCTTGCGGAAGGCCAGGTTTTCCAGGATCGGGCCCATGAACTCCTGGGGGATTTCCAGGAAGAGTTTTTCAATGGGCTCGAGCAGGTTGCCGGCGGCGTCCAGCTTGTAAAGCACCTCGGGCCGGCTCACCAACACCTCGTAGCCCTCGCGCCGCATTTGCTCGACGAGGATGGCGATCTGCATCTCGCCGCGGCCGGATACCTCGAAGACCTTTGGGTCGGCGGTTTGCGCGATGCGCAGGGCGACATTGGTGCGGACTTCTTTTTGCAGGCGCTCCCAGATGTGACGGGCGGTGACCAGCTTGCCGTCCTGGCCGGCGAGCGGGCCGTCGTTGACCGCGAACTCCATCTGGATCGTGGGCGGGTCAATCGGGATATACGGCAGCGCGCCGCGCTCGGGCTTGTCGGCAATGGTTTCGCCGATGAAGACGTCCTCGAATCCGGTCAGGCCCACAATGTCGCCGGCGTGGGCCTCCTCGATTTCGATGCGTTTGAGCCCCTCGAAGTGGTAGATCATGGTGATCTTGCCGGGCGTGACGCGGCCGTCCCCGTGCAAGCAACAGGCGGCGTCGCCTACCTTGACTTTGCCGGAGAGGATCTTGCCGAAGGCGATGCGGCCGAGGTAGTCGCTGTAATCGAGATTGGCGACGAGTACCTGGAAGCCTTCGCCGGCCTTGGCGCGCGGCGGCGGAATGTGCTTCACGATGGCGTCGAAGAGCGGCTCCATCGTGCCGCTGACGTGCTCCAGCTCGAGTTTGGCGAAGCCCGCCTTCGCCGAGCAATAAACGAACGGGAAGTCCAGTTGTTCGTCCGTCGCGTTGAGCGAGAGGAAGAGTTCGAAGACCTGATCGAGCACCTTTTTCGGATTGGCGTTTTCGCGGTCAATCTTGTTGATGACTACGATGGGCTTGGCGCCGGCCTCCAGCGCCTTGCGCAGCACGAAGCGGGTTTGCGCCTGCGGCCCTTCGGCGGCGTCCACCACCAGCAGCACGCCGTCAATCATGTTCATGATTCGCTCGACCTCGCCGCCAAAGTCGGCGTGGCCGGGGGTGTCCACGATGTTCACGTGGTAATTTTTGTATTTGAACGCGGCGTTCTTGGCGCGGATGGTGATGCCTTTCTCCCGCTCGAGGTCCATCGAGTCCATGATGCGCTCCTCGCTGGCTTTGGCCTCGTTGGCGCGGAAGGTGCCGGACTGCTTGAGCAGGCAATCCACCAGCGTGGTCTTGCCGTGGTCCACGTGCGCAATGATCGCGATGTTGCGGATGTGTTGCATCAAATATAGTTGCTATTCGTATGGCCCGGCCGGACACCGGGGAGCCAAATCCTGCCGCGAGCCAAACAGTGTGCCACGGCCGGGACGGGTAGCAAGCGCGGCGTGCGCGGCACCCGCGCGGCGCGGTGGGCGTGACGAAGCCGCGCCCACGGCGTATCTTCAGGCGGGCGAGACGGGAGCACCGCGGGTACAATCCACATTGCCATGAACACGCTATTCCTAGAACTGGCCATCATCCTGGTGTTGCTGCTGGCCAACGGCGTCTTTTCCATGACTGAGATCGCCGTGGTATCCGCGCGCAAGACCCGGCTCCGCCAGCGCGCGGATACCGGGGACGTGCGGGCGCGCGCGGCCCTGGACCTGGCGGAGAACCCGAACCGGTTTCTCGCGACCATCCAGGTGGGGATCACGTTGGTGAGCGTGCTGGCGGCGGCGTTTGGTGGCGCCACCGTGGCGGAGCACCTCGCAGAGTTCTTCCGACGCGTGTCCTGGCTGCGGCCCGCCGCGGAGCCGGTAAGTTTCGGGTTGGTGGTGGCTGGAATCACCTTCGTCACCCTGGTCGTGGGCGAGTTGGTGCCGAAACGGCTGGGTCTGGCCAACCCGGAGGGCATCGCCGCCGCACTGGCTGGACCGATGCAGGCCCTGGCAGGTCTGGCGCGCCCGCTGGTGGCGTTGTTGAGCGCCTGCACGGAAGGCGTGGTGCGGCTGCTGCGGGTGAAGGCGCAGACCGCCGCGCCGGTCACCGAGGATGAGGTGCGCCTGCTGGTGCGGGAAGGCATGCGCGCGGGGGTGTTTCATCCGAGCGAGCCGGCCATGGTGGAAGGCGTGCTGGCGCTGGACCATCTGCCCGTGCGGCAGTTGATGACCCCCCGCGCCAAGATCATCTGGGTGAACGTGAATGATCCGCACGACGCCATCTGGCACAAGATCGTGGTCAGCGGCCATACCACTTTCCCGGTTTACGAAGGCAACCGTGACAACGTGGTGGGCGTGGTGACGGTGAAAGCCATTTACGCCAACCTTGCGGCCGGCATCCCGCCCAAGGTCCGGGACCTCATGACGCCGGCACTGGTGGTGCCGGGCTCGGTGTCCGCCGCCGCCCTGCTGGACACCTTCAAGCGCACTGGCAAACACCTGGCGCTGGTCACCGACGAGTTCGGCGGCATCGTCGGACTGATCTCGCTCCACGACATCATGGAGGCGATCATCGGCGAATTGCCGTCCCCGGACGAACGGCTCAAGCCGACCGCGCAGCGGCGGGACGACGGTTCCTGGCTGGTGGACGCCGCCATCGAACTGGAGGATTTTGAGCGGATCGTGCCCGAGTTCTACCTCCCGCCCGCCACTGAGCGCGATTACCGGACCTTTGCCGGCTTCGTTTTCCAGCAACTCGGGCATGTCCCCGCCGAAGGCGAGACGTTCCGCTGGCGCGGATACGACGTGGAGATCATAGACATGGACGGCCACCGCGTGGACAAGGTGCTGTTAATGCGGACGCCGCCGCCGGGCAGTGCCGGGGCCGAACCGGCAGCGTGACGCCGGTTTTGGGCGGGACGCAAGCCTTGGCGGCTTGCGGGTTACAAACGAACGTGTTACAGCCCGTGGCCATGAAGTTTTTCTTAATCCGGCCGCGTAATCAGCTTGGTGAGGTCTTGGAACGTGCCAGAGCAACCGGCTTTCGGCGGACGCGGCTTGGGCGGACGGCGCTGAGACTTGCGGTCGGCCTGCTGGCAGGCTTCGAGGCGGGCGCGACGGGCGTGGACCTGCTGCGCGGCCAGCGCCATTACGAGGCGGCCTGCGCGGTCTGCCACGGCCCGACCGGCCGGTACGATCCCACCCTGCCGGGCGTGAAGGCGCTGGATCCCAAACCGGCCGACCTTAGCGATCCGCTCTTCAACAGCCGCGAGCCGGGCGGCGACTGGTTCATGGTCATCAAGCACGGTGGCGCGCCGATGGGGTTCTCGGCCTCGATGCCGGCGTACCGGGATGCGTTCTCGGACGCGGAAATCGAGGAGCTCGTCGCCTACCTGAAAACCCTGCCAGGGCCGCACCATTACCCGCCGGGCGACCTCAATTACTTCCGGCCGCTGCGGACCAAGAAGGCCTGGCTGGAGGATGAGGTGGTGCTCCAATCCCGTTTCGCCCGATACGACCGCGAGGGCGACGACGTGGTGTACACCGCGCTCGAATTCGAGAAACGCTGGTTTGCGCGCTGGCAGACCGAGTTGAAGCTCTCGCACGAATTTGAAGGCTTGCACGGGGACTGGGACGAATTCGAGGCCGGCGTGAAGTACGCCTTGTACGACAACCTCGAGCACACGTTCCTGCTTTCCGGCGGGACCGACCTCGCCTTCGCGCTGCAGGGCGAGGCGAGCATGGAATTCATTCCCTACCTGGCGGCGGCCAAGGGCCTGGGCGAGGCGTTCACCCTCCAGGCCAGCGTGAAGAGCCATTTGCCGCCCGAAGACGCCTCGACCGGCGACGTGGAACTGGCGGCGATGGTGCACTGGATTCCGACGCCCTGGCCGCGCGGCATTTTCCCGGGGGTGGAACTGACGGCCACGGCGCCCTTCGAGCCGGGTGACCGGGACGCGCTGCGCTGGACCGTCGTGCCGCAACTGAACTTCGGCCTCAGCCGCCGGGGTCACGTGCGGGCTGCGGCCGGCGTGGAACTGCCGTTGAACGACCGGACCTACGACTTCCGCCTGCACTTCTACCTGCTCTGGGACTTCGCGGATGGGCTGTTCTGGGAAGGCTGGAGGTTGGGCCGCACCGTGGCGCGCAGTGATTACGAGTGAGCGCTGGCCGGACGAACGTCAGTAAAAGCCCCGCGCGAGGCGGGGCTTGAACGTCGAGGAGGGGAACGGACGCCGGGGTTACGCGCTCAGGGCTTCTTCTCATCCAAAGCGCCGGGCGGGGCCTTGGCGTTGAGGTCGGTGAGGACCTCCTGGGTGAGGTCCGGCAGCCCGGCGTTGTACATGACAAACGGCACCTGGTTGGCCTCAGCGGCGGTGTTGAGCACCAGGTTGAACCCGCCCGCGCGGGCTTTGGCGTCCACCAGTTCCCGGATGTCCCGGAAGATGTTTTCGCGCAGACGCTGGATCTGGTCCGCCAACTGGGTCCGGAAGTTGGTGTCGAAGTCGCGCACGCTGCGCTCGATTTCGCGGATTTCCAAAAGCTTGCTGTTGGCGGCGTCCTTGCGCTTTTTCTGCTCCTCCTCGGAGACGGCGAGGTCCCGTGCTTTGCGGTCCAACTCGCGGTACTCGGTGTTGTACTTTTCGAAGTCGTCGAGCATCTTCTTGCGCTCTTTCTCGTACTCGGCCTGGCGCTCCTTGACGGTGACGTCAGACTGCTTGGTCTTCCAGTAGCCGTCGAAGACCGTCTTCATGTTGATGACGGCAATCCGAGACTGGGCCTGGGCGGAGAGCGCGGCCAGTGCCAGGACCAGGCCGGCCAGGAGGCTGCGGGTATATGTGTTCATAGGTTTGTTGTGTGTGCGGTCGAGGTTCGAAAGCGGCTAGTAATCGCGAGTGTAGCCCACGCTGAACTGGAAGCGCCCCTCCCCATCCACGAAGGGATCGTGCGTGATGGGGATGGCGTAGTCCAGCCGGAGCGGACCCATGCCGGGGATGTTCAGCCGGACGCCGATACCCCAGTTGTCCGTGTAGGCACCGTAATCCGAGCCGGCGGTCTCGAAGCTGTAGGATTCAGGATACACGTTGCCGATGTCATAGAACGCCGCCAGGCGCAGGCGTTCAATGATGGGAACGCTGTACTCCACCGAACCGAACCAGAACGTGCGGCCGCCGATCGGCTCATCCCCGGTCGAATCGTAAGGGCCGACGCTGCGGAACTCGTAGCCGCGCAGCGTGTACAAGCCGCCCAGGAAGAACCGGTCGAACAGCCGGACATGGGTGTCAAAACCGTGGTTGTCCACCACGCCGATACGTCCCATGAGCTCAATGACGTGCCCCGGGAAGAAGCCGCGGAAGTAATGGCTGGTTTCCAGTTCCAGCTTGTAGAAATCGGTGTCGCCGCCGAGCGGGCCGCCGGCAATCTCGCCGCGCAGGGTGGTTTGCTGGCCCCGGTTGGGCAGCAGCACACTGTTGCGATTGTCGAAGGTGATCGCACTGATGAGCTTGGACGCCAGTGAGTAGCCCTCCTCGGCCCGGATTTCCGGCGGCACCGGATCCACTTCGATCGGCTCGCCGTCCGGCCCGGGCACGGTCAAAACCGGAGGCATGTCCACGATGCCGATGTTCTCAAGCGCGTAGCCCAGCGTGCCGCGCCAGAAATCGTTCCATAGCGTGCGGGTGAGCGTGATGCGGGCGCCGCCCTGGACCACATCGTAGATGTCGCTGTAGTACAGCAGTTCGCGGTAGAAGAGATCGGTGGCCAGAGCGAGCTTGCGGCCCAGGAACCACGGTTCGATGAAGGTCAGCTGGAAATCGCGCCGCTGCGTGCCGATGGCCAGCCGGAGCCGTACCTTCTGGCCGCCACCGGTGCCCAGGAAATACGGCGGCTTGAACAGGTCGTAGTTGCCCTGGCTGAGTTCGAGGAAGCCGGTCAATTCATCCAGCGAACTGAAGCCCGCGCCCACGCGCACGTCACCGGTGCTTTTCTCCTCCACGCCGATGACGAGATTTTTCCGATCGGGCACGTCGGTGGGCTCGGGCGAGGCGTCCACCTTGCTGAAGTAGTTCAGGCCGTAAAGCCGGTTGGTGCTCAGCTTCACGCGCACCATGTCGAAGACCTCGCCGGGGTTCACCGCCAGCTCGCGTCGGATGACCTTGTCCCGTGTCTTGGTGTTGCCGCGGATTTCGATCTTCTCGATGTAGGACTTCTGCCCCTCGTTGACGCGGTAGTTCACGTCCATCGTGCCCTGGGCGGTATTCGGCATCAGTTGAGGCGAGACGGTGGCGTCTATGTAGCCGCGCGCGCCATAAAAGTCCTGCACGCCCTCGCGGTCGCGGGCCAGGCCCTTGGGCGTGAAAATGGCCCCCGGCCCCATGCTCGGGCCGCGCGTGACCTTCTGCTTTTCGCGCGTGTACATGCGCGTGGTGATCTCGTCCGCCGGGAAGAGCTTGTTGCCAGTGAACTCCACCGAGCCGACGCGGTACTGGGTGCCCTCGTTGACGAAGAATTTGATCACCATCCACTTCGGGTCCACCTGCTCGAACTGGATGTCCCGGATTTCGAAGTCAATGTAGCCGGCGTCCCGGTAAAACTCGGTGAGGCGTTGGCGATCCTCGGCGAAGACGTCGTCCTTGAGTTTGCCGCTTCCGGTGAGCCAGGAAAACATCCAATGACGGCGGGTTTTGATGACGCCGCGCAGCTTGCGCTGGCTGAAGGCCTGGGCGCCGATGAATTGTACATCGTCAATCTTCACCTTCGGCGCCTCGGTGATCTCAAACGTCACCGTGCCTCGCCCGAGGTTCGCGTCAATGATCGGCACGTACTTGACCTGAGTGCGCTGGTAGCCGGCTTTCTGGTAGAGTTTGAGGATCTCCTGGGTGTCGTTGAACAACTTGCGCTCGTCCAGCGGCTCCCCCACCTTGGAGGTGACCTTCTTGAGCAGTTTCTTGTTCGAGTACTTGGTGTTCCCGCGGAACTGGATCTGGGTGAGCGTGGGTTTGCCCTGGACCCGGAAAACCAGCTTCATGCCGTCTTCCACCGGCACCTCGTCCACCCGGATATTGTAGAAATAGCCGGTCCCGTAAAGACTCCGCACGTCGTCATCCACGCTGGTGCGGTTGTACGTCTCGCCGGGCCGCGCGCGGATGCTGGCGCGGATCAGGGCGTCGCTGGCGGCGGGCGGGCCGATGTGTTCGATCTCGATGGCTTTGATCACCGGGCTGGTTTGGGCGCGCAACGTCGGCGTGAACACCGTCACCAGCACCCCGATCAACACCAGGTGAATCCACGCGGGTAGCTTCATGCCGTGGTCTCGGTTTCACCGGGCACGTCGTCCAGGTGTACGTTCGCGGCGCTCTCGAACCGGGTGTAAGGCTTCATGAAGGTCAGGTGAATGTCCCCGGTGGGGCCGTTGCGCTGCTTGGCGATCAGGAGATTCACCGGCACCGCATCGCTGTTGGCTGCCGCGTCGTCGTCCTCGTCACCCGAGGCCGGCTCGCGGGGGTCCTTCGGATTGGCTTTGTACAGCAGTCCCACCACGTCGGCATCTTGTTCAATGGCCCCGGATTCGCGGAGGTCGGACAAGCGCGGCTTGCGGGTCTTGTCGCGTTCCAAGTCGCGGTTCAATTGGCTGAGCACGATCACCGGCACGTCCAGTTCTTTGGCCAGGCCCTTCACCCCGCACGAAATTTCGGCGATCTCCTGAGCCCGGTTCGGGTCCCCGCGACGCGCGGAAGCAGACTGGAGCAACTGCAGGTAGTCAATCACAAACAGCTTGATGTCATGGCGTTCCTTCAGCCGGCGCGCCCGCGCGCGCAATTGCAGAATCGTCAGCCCGGCGGTGTCGTCTATGAACAGCGGCGCGCTGGCCAGCTTGCCGGTGGCCTCGGAGATGCGCTGGAAGTCCTTCTCCTCCAGGCCGCCCTCCCGGATGGTGTGGTGGTTCACCCGCGCCAGCGAGCAGAGCAGGCGCATGACCAGCGCCTCGGCGGTCATTTCCAAACTGAACACCCCCACCGGCTGGCGCAGCTCCGTGGCCACGTGCTCGGCGATGTTCATGGCCAGGCTGGTCTTGCCCATGCTGGGCCGGGCGGCGATCACGATCATCTCGCCCGGCTGCAGGCCGTTGGTCTTGCGATCCAGATCGGGGAACCCGGTGGCCAGCCCGGATAACTGGCCGCGGTGGTTGAAGAAGTACTCGATCCGGTGCATCGCCTTGTTCACCAGCTCGTTGATGGACTTCGAGGTGGCGGCGTTGCGTTCGTGGTTCACGGCCAGCACCTCCGCCTCTGCCCGGTCCAGAAAGGCGCCCACGTTCGCGCTTTCCTCGTAGGCCTCGCCGACGATCCGCGTGCAGGTGCCGATCAGCCGGCGCAGCAGGTATTTCTCGCGAACAATGGCGAGGTAGTAGCCGAGGTTCGCCGCGGAAGGCACGGCGTCCATCAAGGCCGTCAGGTACGCGTAGCCGCCCACCGTCTCGAGCACCCCTTTGTCCTGCAGCCGGGCACCCAGGGTCACCAGATCCACCGCCGCCTGCTGGTCGCTTAACTCGACGATGTTGGCGAAGATCACCTGGTGGCGCGGGTCGTAAAAGAAATCCTCGCCGCGCGTGAAGTGCTCGAAGCAGGCGCCCACGCCTTCCCGTGGTGACAGCAGCACGCAGCCCAGCACGCCCTTTTCCGCTTCGATCGAGTGCGGCGGGAGGCGGTCCAGTCGCGGCGAATCAGCCCTGACCGTCTTCTGGCGGCGGGGTCGTTTCAAGTCCGGCCCAGGCTGGCCGGCGGCGGGTTCGGACAAAGCATCAATCACGCGCCGAGCAAAGCAAGCCGGCGGCGCGGACGCAATGCCGGGTCGGGGAAAGTTCTTCGCCGCACTTCACCGGTCGTTCACAGGGTTGTCCACCGGCGTCATGGCCCGTATCAATTTGGGCCCAGGCAGCGGGCTCAAACCAGCGGCCCCAGCCGGACCAGCCGTAATACCGGTTCGCCAGCCGCGCGGGATGCCGCCAGATCCACCGCGAACTCCGCCACCCAATCGTTGTGAGCTTCCGGGTCCACCAACATCTGCTGCACGCGCCAGGTCCGCTTGTCCTCGGAGGGCGTGACGTAGGTGTGGCGCACGTTGCGGGCCTCTGGCGTCAGCACCAGTTGCTCATGCTCGACCAGGTAGGCGTCCATCGCCTGCTGGAGCCGGTCGGCGGTCCAGGGATGCTCCGTAGCGCAGACTTCCAAGTCTGCTATATCGCGGATTTCCAAATCCGCCCGGGGTTCCAGTCCAGGAGATCCCTTCGATTGGCCCGGCGCAGCCGACTGGGGAATCGGCGATACCGCAGGTTCGGAAACCTGCGCTACCCCCAGGCTTTCCAGCGCCGCTTCGTAGTCCCCAATCACCAGGCCGCGCAGGAAGGTGAAGATGCGATTGCGGATGGCGGCGGTGAACGCTTTCGCGTCGCGGGTGATGTCGGCAGCGGCCTCCTCGGCGCCAAGCGGCTTCAGGTCCGCGCCGCTAATCTTCGCCCGCTCGGCGGCGACGCGCCGCTCGTATTCGGGGTCGCGCATCTGCTCCCATTCGTCGAGCAGGCTCGAATCCACCGCGCGGATCATGGTGCCGAGGTAAAGCTCCATTTCGCGGAGTTGATCGTTTTTGGCGCTCTCCGGCACGGTCTGCTTGAGCACCTTGTAAACCGAGTTCAAGTGCCGCAGCAGCAGGCCTTCGGCGCGCTGCAACTCGTAGTCGCGGATGTAGTCGGCGAAGGAACGGAAGTTCTCGAACATCTCCCGCGCGATGCTCTTGGGCCGGATGTTCTCCTGGCCCACCCAGGGATGCTTGTCGGCGAAGGCGTTGAAGGTGGAGTAGATGAATTCGCGGTTTGGCTTGGGGTATTCCAGTTCCTCCAGCTTGGCCATGCGCTCCTCGTATTCGATGCCCTCGGCCTTCATGGCGGCAACCGCCTGACCTTTCACGCGATCCAGTTGCTTGCGCAGGATGAGGTCCAGGTCTTCGAGGATGGCTTCCACCAGCGACAGCACCACCAGCGCGTAATCCTCCTGCTCCGGGTTCACCAGCGGGATGGTTTCCAGGAGGTAAAGCGACAGCGTCTGGTCCATCGAGAAATCGTCCTGCAACTCGACGTTGACGCGGAGTTTGCGGCCGGGGCTCGACTCGCCTTGCCGGCCGTCCTCGGAATCCCGGGGCAGAATCTCGATGATTTTCCGTTCCACCAGCGAGCGGAACAACTGCCACGCCCGCTTGGTGTGCTCCTTCTTCTGCCGCGGTGTGTCGTGGCAATCGCGGATGAGCTGCTGCATCGCCCGGCAGCCGTCGCCCTCGCGGCTCAACACGTTCAGCAGCATCCCGTGCGACACCTGGAAGCGCGACGTGAGCCGCTCCGGCGGCGCGGCCATGAGCCGCTGGAACGTCTTCACGTCCCAGTTCACGAAATTGTGGTCGGGCGGCTTGCGCTTCACCACCTTCTTCCCATCGCGCGCCGCCTTTTCTTCGAGCTTCAGATTCTCGATGACGTGCTCCGGCGCCTGCGCCACCACCCAGCCCTTGTCGTCAAAACCCTTCCGCCCCGCCCGCCCGCTGATCTGGTGAAAGTCCCGCGCGCTCAGGATGGCCGTCGTCTGCCCGTCGAACTTGCACAGCCGCGTGAACAACACCGTGCGGATGGGCACGTTCACGCCCACGCCCAGCGTGTCGGTGCCGCAAATGATCTTGAGCAGGCCCTGCTGTGCCAGTTGCTCGACCAGCACCCGATACTTCGGCAGCAGCCCGGCGTGATGAACCCCGATGCCGTGCTTGAGCCACTTGCGGATTTCCGGGCCGTAGGGCGAATTGAACTTGAAGCCCTCGATCTGGTTCGCAATGCGATTCTTCTCCTCGCGCGTGCAGACGTTGAGGCTGGTGAAGTCCTGGGCGCTTTGCGCCGCGTCCGCCTGCGTGAAATGCACCACATACACCGGCGCCTTGCCCTCGGCAGCCAGCTTTTCGAGCGTCTGGGCCAGCGGGATTTCCGAGTAAGCGAACTCCAGCGGCACGGGCCGCTCGACCGACTTCACCGCCGCCGTCGGTCGCCCGGTGTGCTTGGTCAATTCCTGCTCGAAGAACTCCGTTTCGCCCAGCGTGGCGGACATCAGCAGGAAGCGCGCTTGCGGCAAGGTGAGCAACGGCACTTGCCAGGCCACGCCGCGCTCGCGGTCGGCATACCAGTGGAACTCGTCCATTACCACGTCATCCACGTCGGCGTCTGCCCCCTCGCGCAGCGCAATGTTCGCCAGGATTTCCGCCGTGCAGCAGAGGATGGGCGCGTCGCGGTTCACCGAGGCGTCGCCAGTGGACAACCCCACGTTGTCCGGCCCGAACTCGCGGCACAGATCGCGCCACTTCTCGTTCACCAACGCCTTGATCGGGCAGGTATAGACGGAGCGCCGCCCCCGCGCCAGGGCCGCGAAATGCAGCGCCATCGCCACGAGCGACTTCCCGGACCCGGTCGGCGTGTTCAGGATGACGTTCTTCTCCTCGAACAACTCCAGCACCGCCTCCTCCTGCGCCGGATAAAGCGTCAGCCGCCGCGCGGCGACGTAATCCAGAAAGCGCCCCAGCAGATGGTCGCTGCTGAAGTTCTCATCGCGCGGCAGCAGATCGTATAGCGTGGTCGGCATGGGAAGGGCGTCTATAGCCAAGGGGAATGTTCATTCCAGCGGCGGTTTCCCAAGCAGGAAATCGCCCCAATACATGAACCGCAGGCCGGGCAGAGATTCCTCCGCGCGCTCGCGCGAGCAGAGGACCAGTGGCTGAAAAGCAGGATGGCGGCGGCAGAACTCCAGCAAGCCGCCAAGCTCGCGCACGACGAAGTTGCCCGTCTTGACTTCCACCGCCCATTTCCCCCAACTGCCCACCAGCACTCCGTCCACCTCCAGCGGTTCCTCGCGCCAGTAATAGACCTCCTGCCCGCGATTCCAGGCGTGGGCCAGGCAGGCGTTCTCCACCCAGTACCCCCAGCGCGGGTCGGTTATGGACACGTCCTGGAGCGCGGCCATCAAGCCGTTGTTCAACACCACGATCTTCGGCGGCGCGGCCCGGCGGCGCACCATGCGCGGGGAATACTTCACCAGACCGGCGACGAGATAAGCCTGTTCCAGCACCGCCAGGTAATGGGCCACGGTTTCCAGCGCGCCGGCAGCGTGCAATTCGCCCGCCAGCTTTTGCAGCGAGATGATTTCTGCCGGATGCCCGAGACAAACCAGAAAAAGCTGTCGCAGCAAGGCCGGTTTGCGCACGGGTCCCATCATCAGGATGTCGCGCCCAATGGCCGGCTCGATGATGCTGTCCCGGAGGTAGGCGCGCCAGCGCGTGATGTCTTCCCGCAACGGAAACGCGCCCGGGTAGCTCCCCCGCCGCACCAGATGCTCCACCGCCTCGTCCCCGGGCATGCCGAAGGCGGCCCGCAAATCCGACGCCGACCAGTGCAGCAGCCGCAGCGTCTCAAAGCGCCCCGCCATAGTCTCCTTCAGCCCGCGCCCCACGAGCAGCGCCGACGATCCTGAGAGCACCAGATGGACGGGCCATTTCTCCCGGTGAATCTGGTCGGCCTTGGCCTTCACGAGCCGTTCCCACTTGCCGAGGTATTGAATTTCGTCCAACAACACCACTGTCGGGCCGCGCTTGAGCCGCGACTGAACCTCGCGCCAGATTGCCTCCCACCAGCCGGGCAGGGCGGCTTCGGGTGTGTCCACCGCGTGGTACACGGCGTTGGGCAAGCTGCGGGCCAGCTCGAGCAGCAGCGTGGTCTTGCCCACCTGGCGCGGGCCGGTGAGCACCTGCACGCGACCGGGCGGCGGCTCCCGCAGGCGGCGGGCCAGTTCGGCAGCGATGGCCTGCTGGGAGTGGAGAGTGGCGTCTTCTGACATGGTCGAATAATTATTCGACTACGTTTGTCTGCGCAAGCCCCACGTTCACTACCCTGCGGCCCGGCGGCGTCCACGCAACGCCGCAACTACCCCGCTTCTGGAAGAATCACGGCGGCGCCGCCATCACCAAGCCGAACAATTGCCTTGTGAAAATGCGCGTTGCCGCAGCGAGCCTGGCACACCTACGCTCGGCCTAGCAAAGCTCAGACACGATGTCGCAGGAGAATCCGCAACGCGAGGACGCGGCGAATGCTCGCCCCGGCGAAGGAATGGGCGGCGGACCAGCACCTGTCTTCATTACCGGCGGCAACCACGTCATCTACCAGATCGTCCTGCCTCCCGGCCCGGAACGCGAGGCACTCCTGGCCCAACTCGCCTCCGGCCAGTTCAAACACGAGGTCGCGCCCGGGTTAGCCCCGCTGCCCGCCCTCGAACTGCGCCTCGCCTACGCCGACCTCCAGCGCCGGGAATGGCGCGTTGTCGCCCGCCAGCCTGGTGAACTGCCAGCGCTTTCCGAGTCCACCGTCCCATCGCCCATTACCCAGACGCCCGGTTTCGCCAAGGCACTCGAGACCTTCCAAGACCTCGCGACGCGCACGTTGGAGAACAAGTCCGAGGAAGCCGCGCTCCACCACGCCGCCGCGCTGCTCGGTGATGCCTTGGCCGCCGTGCTACCCGAAGCCGAGCGTGCGCGCCTGGCCAAACTCGGCCGCGGCGACGGCCTCCCGCCCTTCCTCATCATCGAGAGCACGGAGGAAAGCATCCTCAGCTTGCCGTGGGAACTGCTCCGGCTCGAGGGCGCCTACCCGGTGAAGGAAGGCCGGCTTGATGTCGCCCGCTGCTTCCCGAACGAACACGGCGCCACGCTTGCGCCGCCCACCGGCCCGCTGCACCTGCTGCTGCACGTCTCCGCCCCGGCGGACAGCGGCCTGCGCTACGAAGTCGAAAGCCATCGCATCTACCGCGCCGTCCGCGAGCACGCCCGCGTGACCGTGAACGACATGGGCGAAGTCCACGACCTCGTCGCCCACCTGGCCGCCGAGCAACCCGCCAACGCCGTCCACTTCTCCGGCCACGGCGGCGCGGGCTGCTTGCAGTTCGAGGACGAGTTTGGCGACCACCACAACCTCAAAGCCACCGACTTTCTATCCGCCGCCCGCGCCGCCCGCCCGAAGTACTGGCCCAAGCTCTTCTACCTCGGCTGCTGCCACGGGCAGACGCCGGTGGCGCACGGGCCTGCCGTTGCGCAGATCACCGCCACCATCGCGCCTCCGGCACCCCTTCAACCCTCAACCTTCCGGCCCCCAAGTCACCTCCACCGCCGCACTGCTCCATCGCGACGGCTTCGCGCAAGTCGTCGCCCACTACGGCCCGGTCTATGACACCCTGGCCACCAGCGCGGAGGAAGCCTTCTACGCGAGCCTCGCCGTGGGCCGGCGCACCCGCGAGGCCATCGGCGCGGCCCGGCGTGTCCTGGCGGACCCGGCGACGATGCCGGTTCACGAAGGACGCCGGCACGGCGGACCGGAAGCCCTGACCGGGGGGCCGGTGCCCTTTGCCTGGGCGCTGCTGGTGCTTTACCACCGCGGGCTGGACCATCCCCTCGCGCCGCCCGGCGAAGCGCGTCCGGCCTCCGGCGCCGGCGGCGTGCAACGCGAGGAGCGCCCCGTCCGTCCCGGCGCCAAGACCGAGGAACTCGTCCACGGCTTCATTGGCCGGCGGCGGGAGCTGCACCGGTTGCGGCGCGAGTTGCGGGGCGATCCCGGACGCGGCATCCCGGCCAAAGCCGTCTTCGTCGTCCACGGCCTGGGCGGGTTGGGAAAAAGCGTCTTATGCCAGATTGCCCGCCGGGTGCTGGACCCCTCGGGCCGCGCCACGCTCAACCTCTGGTGCCGCGAGGTCGAGGAACGGCCCCTGCCGGTGAGCGGCCTGCTCGAGCAGTTCCTCGAAGGGGTGGACGCCTGGAAGCTGCCCGGCTGGAGCGAGTTCGCAGCCCGTGCGGAGAAGCAGACCGCTGATGCCGCTGAGTTGCTGCCTTCGCTGATCAAAGAACTCGTGACCAACCGCGAGAAGTATTGGCCAAAATCCGCCCCCGACCGGCTCCTGCTCCACCTCGACAATCTCGAATCCCTCTGCCGCCCGCCCGGCTCGCCCAAGGAACAGGCCGAGGACGACAACCCCGACACCCTCGCCCCTTGGCGCGACGACGCCTGCCGCCGGCTCTGGCAGGGCCTCGTCCAACTCGCCGAGCAGTCCGCCGGCCGCCTCCTGCTCCTGGCCTCCACCCGGTACTGCAATGAGGACATCGCCCCGGCGGACCGCTTCCCCTTCCCGCCCATGCCCCGCGACGCGGTCGAGCGGATGATGGACTGGTTCCCCAGCTTGCACGCCCTGAGCCGCTTCTCCCGCGCTCGCCTCCTGCCGGAACTGTCCGGCCATCCTTTCGCCGTGCGCGAGCTGGCCACGCTGGTCGGCGAGCGGCGAAAGAAGCGCCGCACCCCGCTGCCGCCGCCCAAAAACGCCGCCGAGGCCGAAACGGAATGGCGCGAACTCATCGCCCCGTTGCTCGGAGAGAGGCCTGACCAACTGAGCGGCAAGCTCAAGGAGCATCTCCTCTTCGAGCAAGTCTGGAGACAGGTGCTGCTGCCCGCCGACCACCGCCTGCTCGTGCGCCTGACCATCCTGTGCCGCCCGGCCGACGAAGCCGCCGTCAAGGCGCTCGCCGCGGGCCTGCCCGACACCGCCTTCCCGAGGCTGCTGGACACCGGCCTGCTGACCGAGCACCTCGATCCGCGCCAGCCCCCGCGTTTCGACGTGCATCCCCACGTCGCGCGCCTGGCCGAGCCGCTGGCGGGCGCGAACTGGCCGGTGTGGCGGGCTGAGGGCACCCACCTGGCCGCCGCGTGCTTCTCCGAGCGCGCCCGCAACACCCGGGACCTCACGGACGATGATTGGGACGCCGGACACTACTGGCTCGACGCTGGCGAGCCGGACGGCGCGTTCGGATTCCTCGGCATCTTTGCTCAACAGTTCCTCGACCAGGGCCGTGGCCTGCTGGCGCTCGACCTATTGAGCCGCTTCACCGACCGTCCCGGCCGGCCCCGGCTCGCGGACTCTTCGCTGGGCGCCTGGTGGGGGCTGGCCGGCGAAGCCTTCGCGACCCTCGGCGATCTGGCCGGGGCGCTGAAGGCGTATCGGGAAGCGCTGGCGGTGCGCCAGCGGCTGGCGGCGGCGGACCCGAGCAACGCGGGCTGGGCGCGGGACGTGGCCTTGAGTTTGCAGCGTGTCGGTTACGCGCAGGCCGTCTCGGGAGCGGGGCAGGAAGCTTTGCGTAGTTGGAGCGAGGCGCTGGCGATCCTGCAGCGGCTCGCCGCCCAGGATCCCTCCAACGCAGCCTGGCAGCTTGATGTGGTCAAGACCTTGAACTTGCTCGCGGGCCTTTTCGATCTGGCCAAGCCGGAGGGCCGCGAGGCGGCAGCGGAGTTTCTCCGTCCGGCGCTCGCCATTGCGGAGCAGCTTGAGCAGGCGGGCGCCATGATCGAGACCGGACAATCCGCCCTGACGCGGCAGTTGCGAGAACGGCTCGCTGCGTTGAGTGCCCCTCCATCCTCGGAATGAACGCCCCCACCCTCAAAGACTTCCTCGCCTCGGTCATCGCCGGCCAGTTGCCAGCGTCCGCCTCCGGCCAGACCGCTGGCGACATGCAGCGCAGCGCCGGGCCGCCGGGCACCAAGCCCGTGTCCAAGCCCGGCCTCCCGCCCCTGGCCGAGCGCATCGCCGATGAACTGGTGCGCGAGGCCCTCGCCTCCGGCCTGCCGCTCACGCATCAAAAGGTGGACAAGGGCCGGCTGGGCGGCGGTAACACGGCGGAGGTCGTCGCCCAGGTCACCCTGCACGCCCCCTTCGCCTTCAAGCTCGATCAGGCCACGAAGAAGCTGGCCGAGGAGGGCGAGACCATGCGGAAGATCAAGGCCAACGCCCTGCCCGGCGTGGACCTGCCGGCGCGTTTCCGCGCCGCCTGGCCGCACATCTACGCCGTGCGCGGCCTGCGCCCGGACGAAGGCCCGCCCTACGCCTACCTGATGGAGTTCTTCCCCCGCGAGGACGGCTGGATTTCGCTCGAGGACCGGCTTTACCCCGCCGGCCAGGGCGCGCCGCCCTCGCACAGCGAGGCCATACGCTGGATCGGCCTGGTGCTGGACACGCTCTTCCTCGGCTACGCGGCGTCCGTGGACCGCCGGCACAAGCCCAGCCTGATGGCGGATTACTTTGGCCGCATCCGCGAGCGGCTCGAGAAGACGGCGGCGCGGGACGGGCGCTTCGCCTCGCGCGCGTTGCTCGTGAACCACCAGCGGCTGCGCCCGTGGAAGCGTTACCTGGACGAGATCGAGCGGCACTACGGCTACCTCGAGGAGATCACGCCGCCCTTCACCAGCGTCACCCACGGCGACCCGAATCCCGGCAACCTCATGCTCCGCGCGACCACGGCGGAGGCGGAGTTGAAGTTGATTGATCCCAAGGACTGGATGACCGGCGACTATCTGTTCGACGTGACCAAAATCACCCATTTCCTCGAAGGCACCGGCCCGGTCGAGAAACCGGAGCAGGGCGGGCCGGTGAAGACAGCCTTCGCGGTCAACGGCGCGGTGGCGGAACTCGCCTACACCTACGGCAAGCCGGCATGGACGGAACTGTTGGTCGAGGCGTGCCGCGAGCGGGTGGCGCAGTTCGCCGCCCGGAAGGAATCGCCGGACCCACATTGGGCGGCGCGCTACGACCTGGGCACGGCGGCCAATCTTCTCGGCCTGCCGCTGGGCCGGCTGGACAAGGGCCGCGAGGACGCCGCGCTCATCCTCTACGGCGAAGGGTTGCTGTGGCTGGACCGCTTCTGCGCGCGGCTGGGCGTGGCGTCCGGGCAGTTGCCAGTGGTGCTCGCGGCGGGCGCGGACGAGGTCGAGCCGGAACCGCTCCGGCGGGCACGCGCCTGGGTGCGTGAGCAGGTGCCGGGCGTGCGGGAGGCGAAGGACGAGAAGCGTGGCTTCCAACTGCTGCACTGGGAGCCGGTTCGCCCGAACGACAAGGGCAAGCCGGTCGAGCTGTCGCTCGAACACGAGGCGCGCTTGATCCCGGCGGACGACCGGGCGGTGATGAAGCTCCTCGAAGCGCTATCGCGCAGCGAGGGCCGCCCGGCGGGGGAGCATCTGCTGCCCAAAGACAGCCCGTTCGCGGCGCTGGTGGTCCACCGCTACGAGCGAGAACCGGGGGCGCAGAGCGTGGACCGGTATTACGACGTGCCGGCGGCGGCGGGTGGGGCGTTTGGAGTCCCAGCTTTAGCCGGTTCTTGGGATGCCCCGCAAGCGTCGCCGAACCGGCTAAAGCCGGGACAACCAACGGGGGACCAGCGCCTGATCTCCCGGCAGATCACCGTGCGGGAGCGGCTCAGGACCAGCAAATTCATGACGTGGAGCGGAACGGAGGTCGGCCCGCGCGCGTTGAACCTGGAACTGCCGTTCGTCACGCTCGGCTGCGGCGGCCTGACGGCGCGGCTAGAGTTCAACTGGGTGGACGATCTGGAGATTTGCGTCCGCGAGGCGATGGCGGCGGACACACCGGAAGCGGTGCGACGGCAGAATCCGTTCTTCATCGCGGCGCAGTTGGAGGGGCTGGCGCTGGAAGGTCTGGCACCGGTGCTGGAACACACGACGTTCCGGCAGAAGTTCGGCCTGCGCCCGGCGGGTGCCGGTGCGGATGCGCGCGACCTGCTGGTGGTGAACGTGGACACCGTGGTAGCGCAGGATTTGGAGACCAGGCGCGTCGGCACGTATTGGGACGTGGACCTCAGCGGCACGCAGGCGGTGGACGGGGCGGAGCTGCATCGGCTGGCGGACTTTGCCGCAGCCCTGTCGGCCCGCTACGGCTTGAAGCCCAACCCCGGCACCAAAGCCTGGCGCGACGCACAGGTGACGGGCCTGCTGGAACGGTGGAAGGAAGCGTGACTCATTGGAAGTTCCACCTGGCACCGAGCGCCCCCTCACCCCATCCCTCTCCTCCGGTGGGGGAGAGGGTGCCCGAAGGGCGGGTAAGGGGGAGATCGTGGCGCATGGTCGGCAGATAAAGATCAGACAATGCTGAACATCGGCATGATTGGGCCGGGCAAGGTGGCGGATCGTTTCCTTGCCCCGGCGTTGAAGCAGGTGAGCGGGGCGCGGCTGTGGTCGGTCGTGGGGCGTGACTTGGGGAAGGCGGCGGAGTTCGCCCGGCGGCATGGGGCAGCGGCGCCTGCGCCGACACACACGGATCTGGCCGAGGCTTTGTGGGATCCAGAGCTTCACGCGGTCATCATCGCCACGCCCAACCACCTGCACGCGCCGCAGGCCATCGCGGCGGCCAAAGCCGGGAAGCATCTGCTGGTGGAGAAGCCTCTGGCAACAAGCGTCGAGGAAGGCCGGGCGATGGTGGAAGCCGCGCGGGCGAGCGGAGTGACGCTGGGCGTGGGCTACCACCTGCGCTACCACGCCGGCCATCGCCTGCTGGCGGAACAGATTCGTGCCGGCGCGCTCGGCGAGCTGCTTCATGCCCGCGTGCAGTGGACCTATCGGGCGGCGGGCGTGGACCTGGCAGGCAAGCGGCTGATCCTTGAGCCGGACGCGGTGCGCCACACCTGGCAACGGCACGGACCGGGCGAGACGCGGCCAGACCAGCGCCCCCTGACCGCGCTGGATTTCGAGTTGTTGCCGCACGTCTGGCGCGACCCGGAATCTGTTGAGCCTGGCGAGCAGGCTGGCGATCTGGTGTTCAGCAAGGACTTGCTGGGGCGCATGGTCTTTGCCACCTGGCAGACCGGCGGGCGGTCGGTGACGCTGCGCACGCTGTATGTGAAAAAAAAGCCGGCCCCGTGAGCCCACGATGTTTGCACCCCGTGGATAACGTCCGCAACGGGCATCTCACGCCAGCCGGCGCACCTGCCATACACCCATCGCCCCACCGGGTCAATCCCCCATGCTAACCATCCGCGTCCTCGATCACGAGACCCGCGCCACGCTGGCCCGCTTGCTGGACGCGGTGCGGCACCCGCGGCCGACGGGAAGGAAGGGCTGCGCAACGTGGAGTTGCTTCAGCGGGCGACCGGGTAAGAAGTCGTCAGCGCGGCCCGAACCCGCGGCACAGGTCGCGCCACTGTTCGTTCACCAGCGCCTTGATCGGGCAGGTGCAAACCGAGCGCCGACCCCGCGCCAACGCCGCGAAATGCAGCGCCATCGCCACCAACGATTTCCCCGACCCGGTCGGCGTGTTCAGGATGACGTTCTTCTCCTCGAACAACTCCAGCACCGCCTCCTCCTGCGCCGGGTAGAGCGTGAGCCGCCGCGCGGCGACGTAATCGAGGAACCGACCGAGCAGCAGGTCGCTCGTGATCCGGTCCTCACGGGGCAGGAGGTCGTAGAGGGTCACGAGGTGGAGTCGGCAAACAGATTGCAGTCTCTTGCCCTAGCGGCGCGTTCTGGCGGCGCGTTCCGCGTAATCTCGCGCAAGAGGGCTTCCATCCACCGGTTCATTTCCCGATGCGTGCGGAATCGTTGCACGGGAAACTTTGGCAAAGGCGGCCCCGGGGGCAGCGCCACGACCGTGGGCTGCCCGGCCCAGAACCGCACCCTCGCCCGGTTGTCATCGCTGATCTTCACGGCCTCAGCCTAACACCACCCGACCGCGAGCGGAAGACCGGGCAAGGCGCGCAAGGGGCTGCTGCCGCTGCGCCGCGCGCGATGATCTTGTGGGCGGAGTGCTTCAGCGTTCCAGCATTGCCCAGACGAAGTTCGGGCCTTTGTCCTGCACGCGGCCCATTTTGATCCAGAGCAGCGTCAGGTGCTCCAAGTGCAGTGCGGACGACAGCGGGCCGGCATCCACCGGCCGCCAGCCCAGGTCTTCGCAGAGTTGACCAACAGTCGCCTTCGTCGCCGCGTCGTTGCCGGCGATGAGCATCGCCGGTTTCAGGCCGCCGTAGCCCGGATAGGCGCTGTTCTGGAAGTTCTCGAAGTCGTAGATCGTGAACGCCTTCACGATCCGCGCGCCGGGGGCGAGCCGCTGGACTTCCTCCGTACCGGAAGTCCGGCTCTGCAGTCCGCGCGTCAGGCCCGGCCCGACGGGATTGGTGCAATCCACGAGAACCTTGCCCGCGAGGTCCAGGCCGGCGAGCGCGCCGCCGACTTGGCCGATGCCGATGAAGGTGAGGTTCATGGCTTTTCTTCCAAAGCTTGGAGCACGAGCCGCGCGACTTCGTGTCCGGAGTGCTGCTGCTGGCCCGTGATGAGATTGCCGTCGCACGTGGCGAAGGGCTAAAACGCGGCGGCGGTGACGAAGTCCGCGCCCAGCTTGCGGGCCTCGTCCTCGATGCGGAAGGGCATGACCTTCCGCTCCACGACCTGGTCCGCGAAATCCTCCTCGCTGTTGGCAAAGCCGGTCATCTTGCGGCCGCGAATCAACGGCGAGCCATCTCTATGCTTGAGGTCGAGCAGCAGGCAGGTGCCATGGCAGAGCGCGGCGGCCGGCTTGCCGGCGGCGAGAAACGCGAGGAACAGCGTCTGCAGCGGCACGTGGCCGCGGAAGGTGAACAACGGCGACTGCCCGCCGGCAACTAGCAGCCCGGATCCCGGCGAACGGCCCGCGGAAATCCACACGCGCCGGCTTTTCATCGAGGAGCAGGGGATCGTCCTGCGCGAGGACGATGCGCGCGCGAGTGGTCCCGCCCTCGCCTTGAAGGCGCTGGCGGCCTCGCCGCCGCTGCTGCTGCGCAGTAATCCCTACTTCCGGCAGATTCTGCTGGAGCACGCGCGCAAGCACGGCGTCGAACTGCGTCCGCTGTACACGGCGGACGATTTTCCGTCGCTGCACTGGCTGGTGCGCGCCGGGTTGGGCTGGCGCCGGTGAGTCTGCTGCTGGCCGACTCCCTGCCGCGCGGACTTGTGGTGAAGCCGCTCAAACCCGCAGCGCCCAGGCTTGAAATCCACGCCCTCTGGCGCGGCTCGACCCCGCCGTCCACGGCCGCCCGTTTGCTCCAGATGAACGGAAAGGGATTTGCCTGAGCCGCCGCGCGGCAACGTAATCCAAAACCGCCCCAGCAGGTTGTCGTTGGTCAGGTCCTCATCGCGCGGCAGCAGATCGTAAAGTGCAGCCCCCAGTTACCCGCGATCCCATCGCAATGTTTGAGTGATTGAACGCCCCGGCTCAGTCGCCCACCTTCATGGTCCACATACCGCGCGGGGCGTTGGTCGTGCCCGTGCCCACAGTGTCGGTGATGCGGTGAATGGCCACGTGGCTGTCATGGAAGAGGTAGTTGAACCGCCGGGCGTGTAGCCCGTACGCCGTCTCGCCCCATTTCTGGCGGCCGCCCGGCACGATCTGGTACGGACTTTGATCCCCGCTCGAGGCCGGCCCGACCGGTCCCATGCTAAAGGAGGGCCAGTCGTTGCCGGCGATGTTTCCGCCCTCGGGTTGTTCGACCAGCAGCAGCGTGCCGGCGGGGTCCTGCACCACGGTTTCCTGGAAGCCGCGCGGTTCCCAGTCCGGCAGAGAACCCGGCGCCGATCCCCGCAGGTTGTAGTAAACGCCCACGCCATACTCGGGGGCCGGCAACGGGCTGTTCCGGGTCGGGAGCATGAAATTGGGCCCGGCATAGTTCATGGCGTAGGTCCGCCGCTGGCCGAACACCGCCCAACTGATTGTGATCTCGATCTTGTCCGCCGGGCACTTGAGAATCCGCGGAATCGTGGCGCGGTCCGCGATGCCGCCCGAGATGCCCACGATCAGGTCCGCCTCCGGGGCCGAGCCGCCGATGTAGCGATGGAGGTAATCATCCCATGAAAGCTGGTACTGATAATCGCCGGTGGCAAACGCCGTGGGCGGGTACTGGCTGAAGTGATCGGTGGTGAACAGGCTGAAGCCCAGCCCGAGTTGCTTCATCTGTGCGGTGCACTTCAGCCGCTGCGCCCGTGACTTCGCGCCCCCGAGCGCCGGCAAAAGCAGTCCGGCCAGGATGGCGATGATGGCAATCACCACCAGCAACTCGATCAGGGTGAATGCCCGCACGGCACGGGCCGGGCGCTTCGCCGGATTTGCAGACTGGAGGTCGCGGTGCATGGTCGGGAGCTAGCGGTTGGCCAGCTCAACCTGAAGGTTCTTGGTGATGACAAATCGCTTGCCGGCCGGCGCGGCGGGCACCTGCTTGAGGTAACCTTGGGCGACCAGGTCGTCCAGGCTCGCGGGCGGCTGGCGTTGTTCAGCGCTGTATTTCCGCACCAACTGCGTGAGTTCGCCCAGCACCCGAGCGATCTCGTCCTCGGCCTGGGCCGACGCATTCGTGGTGGGTGGAGCGGCGGTTGAACGGCCGGACCGCCCGCAGCCGATGAAGCCGGCGCTGAGCCCGATCAGGCTGAGCGCGCAAAGGACAGGTACAGCCGAGTTGCGTCCCCTGCAACGCCCACGTTTTGATGATCCGAGCATGGCTGATTTGTGTGCTCGCCGCAGTGTCCAAACCGTGCCGGCCGATCTGGAGGTAAGCTGCCGGGTCGGGCCGTAGCCGAGCACCTTGCTTTGTAGAAATTTTCATCCACCCGCCTGCGAAGGTCAACCGCCTGTTCTCGGGAGGTTCACGGCGGGCGCTGCTCAGTTTCATGGAGCTGCTGTAAAACGCCCCGAGAGTCACCGGGCGAAGCGGCAACCAGCCAGGTTGCCACCCGAGGGCGACTTCTACTGCGGGCTGGTCCCAGTGAGCCGCCGGGCAAGCCGCCCAGCTCCACGGTCGGCTGGAACCTGCCGCTACACGCGCCGCTGCGGCAGTGGCCGGCGCTGGGTTCATCACCTGTTTTGCTCGGCGTAAAAGGCGTCCACCTTGGCCGCCACGTCCTTGAAGCTGATGTCCGCCTCGTAGATGAGCTTGAACTGCTCGATGGCCTGCTCCTTGCGGCCCATGGCCTCCAGCGCGGTGCCGAGCGCGTAGATCAGCGTCTTCTTCTCCTCATCGAGGACCGGTTTTTCCCTGATCGCGTTTTCGTACGTGCGCGCGGCCAGATCGTACATCCGGCGCCGGGCGAAGCACTGGCCGAGGTGGTAGAGCGCCTGGATGCGGATGTGGGGGTTATTCTGCGCCTTCTGGAATTCCTGGATGGCCTCATTGATCCGGCCCAGTTCCAGGTTCAGCATTCCCAGTTCGAACCGGAGCTGGAGGTCGTTGGGATAACGCTCCACGCGCTTCCGGGCCTCGGCGAGCTGGAACTCCTGCTTCTCGCGCCGCAACGCCTCGGCGCGCGCCGCCTGCTCGGGTACCGCGGGATCGAGCTGGCGGATCAGGAAGTCGTACCGGCGCTCGCGCACCTGGGCGATGGCGCGTTCCAGCGTGGGATCGCCCGTCTCAGCGGCGGTGAGCCGGCGATAGTATTCCAGCGCCTTGTCGAACTCGTTCTGCTCGGCGTACAGCTCGGCCAGCGCGCGCACCAGTCGGAGGTTACCCGGTTCCTGCTCCAGGCGGGCTTGGTACTCCGCCAGCAGGTTGGCCACGGCGCTCTTGCCCTTGTAATCCCGCTTTTCCTGTTCGAGCGCGACGGCCTCCTTTTCGTCCTTGAGGATGTCGCGGTACGAGCCTTGGCCGCCCTCGAGCGCCGCGTAGCCGCCTTCGGTGAGCGTGCGGTTCGCGGCCACGTCCTTGGCGGTCTGGACCACCTCGGCATCGTGCGGGTGCGCGGCTGCGAGGGCGTTCATGATGGCCTCGGCCTTGGCGCCCTGGCCGGCGCCGGCGAGCAGGCGGGCCAGGCGCAAGGCCACGTCGCGGTCGCGCGGGTCCTGCTTGTAGGCGATTTCTAGCGAAAGCTGGGCCGTGCGGGGCAGGTCGGCGGCGAGGGCGGCCTCGGCCAGGATTTTGTGGGCTTCGAGGCTGCCGGGTGCGGTGTTGAGCGCCTCCTCCGCGAGCTTGAGCGCCTCGAGGGGGTTCTTGCGTATGGCCACCCGGGCCTGCATCAGCCGCGAGGTGGAACCGAGCATCTTGCGGAACAGCCCGCCACCGCCGCCGCGCTTGAACTGGGCGGCCCGCAACACCTCCCGGCAGGCGTAAAAACCGGGTTCCTGTTCAAGCACCCCGGTCAGCAGTGTGATCGCGTAATCCAGGTTGTTGCGCTCGAACGCCAGCCTGCCTTTCTCGTATTGCTCGCGCAAAGCGCGGGCAATCTCATGCGACTGTTTCTCTGGCATGGGTCAAGTCTAGGGTTTCCGCCGGAGATAATGCCACAGCCTTTTGTTTGGCACAGCCCGGGTCGTCGGAGCGCTGCAGACCGTCTGGTTGGACCGAGCACGACCGCGCTCGTCACGACGGGGTCGCCTGAACCGCGAAGGCCGCCGTTGTTGCCGGGTGACCTCCGGCGGGTGCCAACGTAAAAAGGATGCCCGGGTGCGAAAGGCCGTTGAAAAGGCCGGCGCGCGCGCCTAATCTCCCTGCAATGCTTTACGACCGGCCATACATGCGCGACCAGCGGCCGCGGCGCCTGCCCGTGCCGTCGGCCACGACCCTGCTGCTGGTCGTGAATCTGGTCGTGTTTGTATTCCAGAACATCAACGCGGTGTACCTCCGCTGGCCGGTCGAGGAGGAGCTGGCACTCAGCCGCGACGGACTGGAAACCGGGAAGTACTGGCAGTTGTTCACCTTCCAGTTCCTGCACCTCGGGAGCTGGCACTTTGTCTGCAACGCCATCGGACTGTTCTTCCTGGGCCGGCCGCTGGAGGCGACGCTCGGCAAGGCGCGGCTGATCGAGGTGTATTTCGGCAGCAGTTTCCTGGGCGGGCTCTTGCAGGCCACGCTGGCCCTGCTGATTCCGCGGCACTTCGGCATGCCCACGATGGGCGCCTCGGCCGGAGTGTGCGGGTTGCTGGCCGCGTTTGCGCTGTTGGAGCGAGACCGGACGTTCCTCTTCATGTTCTTGCTGCCGATCCGCGCGTGGCACCTGCTGTTGTTCACGCTGGGCGTGACGGTGTTTTTCGTGCTGGTGCCTTCCGAACCCGGCGTGGCACACGCCGCGCATCTCGGCGGCTTGCTCGGCGGCATGGCGTACGTGCACTGGTTTGTCCGGCTGGAACGGCGGCTGTTTGACTGGCGGACCGTCGCCCACCCGGCCGAACGCCGCGGCGAACTGGTGCGGGCGCAGCGCGGCGAGACGCGGACGCGCAGCCGGCCGGAACCGCCGCCCGAGGAGTTGCCGCCCGCCGAGTTCATCCGCCGCGAGGTGGATCCCATCCTCGACAAGATTTCCGCCCACGGCCTCCACAGCCTCACCGAACGGGAACGCCGCATCCTCGAGCAGGCGCGGGCACGGATGTTGAAGCGCTGATTGAGGGGCGGGCGGGTCTTGGCCGCGCAATTGGGGACCTGCCCACGGCCGCGAATCAGAACTGCCGCAGAAACCGCACGTCGTTCTGGTAGAAAAGCCGGATGTCCGGAATGCCGTAACGGATCATGGCGATCCGTTCGATGCCGAAGCCGAACGCCCAGCCGGTCCAGACTTCCGGGTCGTAGCCCACGTTTTCGAACACCTGGGGATGCACCATGCCGCAGCCGGCGATTTCCAGCCACTCCTTGCCCATTTTGCGCGTGAGCGCACTGCCGAAATCAATCTCGAAGCTCGGCTCGGTGTAGCTGAAGTAGTGCGGCCGGAAGCGGATCTTCGTCTCCGGTCCCATGAGTTCCCTGAACACGAACTCGACCGTGCCCTTCAGGTCCCCCACGGTCACGCCGCGATCCACATACAGGCCCTCGACCTGGTGGAAGGTCGGGTTGTGAGTGGCGTCCGCGTTGTCGCGTCGGTACACCCGGCCGGGGACGATGATCCGCACCGGCGGCGGCTGCCGGGACATGACGCGGATTTGCACCGACGAGGTGTGGGTGCGCAGCAGCAGGCGCGTCGGGGTGTCCAGGTAAAAGGTATCCTGGGTGTCCCGCGCCGGATGGTCCGCCGGGGTGTTCAATGCATCAAAGCAGTGATATTCGTCCTCGACCTCCGGTCCATCCGCGACCGCGAAGCCCAGTTTGCGGAAGCTGCGGACGATATCCTCCGTTACTTGTGTGAGCGGGTGTAGATGGCCCAGGACGCGGCGACGGCCGGGCAGGCTGAAGTCGCTGGGGTGGGCGGGACGAGTTGCCTGCAATTCGAGGGCTTCCCGGCGGGCGGCCAATGCCGCTTCGAGTTCGGCTTTGACCGCGTTAAGAGCCTTGCCCGCGGTGGGGCGCTCCTCCTTGGGCAGACTGCCGAGCGATTTGAGCAGGGCGGTGAACCGGCCGTTCACACCCAGAAACGCTGCGCGCGCCTGTTCGAGGGCGACAAGGTTTTCCGCGGCGGCGAAGGCCGCCAGCGCATCCTGCTTGAGCGGGACAATGTCGGGCAAAGAAGACATGGTTGCGCGCAGTTGAACGCCCGCAGCGCCTCCGGCGACAACAAGCCTTTCCAGCAGCCGTCCGCGTCCACCGAAGAGCCGCGGGCCGACGGCCGCCGCGGGTCTCAGGCCGCTTTCGCGGCGGTCTTGGCCTGCAGCGCCTGCTGGGCGAGCTTGACCACTGCGGCGAAGGCCGGGGCGTCCGTGGCCGCAAGGTCGGCCAGAATCTTGCGGTCCAGCGCCACCTTGGCGGCCTTCAGCCCTTCGATGAACCGGCTGTACGTGAGGCCGGCCGCGCGCGCGGCGGCGTTGATGCGGATCTGCCATAACGCGCGAAAGGTCCTCTTGCGCACTTTCCGGTCGCGGTAGGCATAGACCATCCCGTGGTCCACGGCATCGGAGGCGTAGCGATAAAGCTTCGAGCGGCGCATCCGGAAGCCCTTCGCGCGACGGATCATCCGTTTGCGGCGTTTCCGGGAAGCGGGAGCGTTGGTGACACGCATGGCAGGTGAGCGGTTGGAGAAAGCCGGGCTCAGCCGCGATGGCTGAACGGCAGGTTTTGGGTGACACGGTATGCGTCGGTCGGATCCACCACCGCAGCGGAGCGCAGGCGGCGGCGGCGCTTGGCGTTCTTGGTGGAGAGCAGGTGCCGGCGCCCGGCGTGGGAGCGCAGGACCTTGCCGGTGCCGGTGATTTTGAACCGTTTGGCCACCGATTTCCGGGTCTTGATGCCTTTGGGACGACGCATAACCAAGATGATCGAGTCGAAAAGAGCGGGCATCTTAGGGGTGGCGGTGCTTGGCGCAAGCGGGAATTTCTTGGAAAATCAGACACGGGCCGCAACTCACTTTTCCGCACCCGTCGAATAGGCGGGGTTCGGCCAGCGTAACGGTTGGCACCCGGGTGGGCAGCAGTGGCAAACATCTGGTTGCGGTAAAGGGCGGCCTCCAACCGCACGGAACCAGTCGCACTGTCAACTCCGGGGCTGCGGCTGGCCGGGAAGCCCTCCGCTAGCCCGGTCGCCCGCGCTGCTATGGCGTGGCGCTTACCCGCCGGTCGCGGACAAATACGCAGAACAACTCCTCGCTCACACGGCGTGCCCGCGTCAGCCGGAACCGCCGCGCCTGGGCCAGCTGCGGCAGCCCCGCCCCCTCGGCGATGGTGGGTGCGGCGCGTCCGCCAAACACGAACGGGCAGATGGTCAGGTGCAGTTCGTCCACCAGGTCGGCCCGGAACAGGGCGTCGTTCAATTCGCCGCCCCCTTCACACAACAGCCGCCGCACGCCCCAGTGTTCCGCCAGATGAGTCAGCACGGCGGTGAAGTCCACTTCGCGCTCGCCCGCCACGATCACTTCGTCCGCCACCGCGGCCAGCCGCTGCAACCGCCCCGGACCGGCCCGGCGCGTGGTCAGCACGAGGATGGGCGAAAACCGCTTCGCGAACAGCGGCAGCGCCGGGTCGAGCGAACCGGAGCCGCTGACCAGCACGCGCAGGGGGTACTCGGCCAGTCCGTGCCGGAGCCGGAGCCGGCGGTACTTCGGGCCGCCGGGACCGAGGGTCACGTCCGCGCCGGCGGTGCGCGCGCCGCACATCACCGCGTCGGCGGTCGCGCGCAGTTCGTACAAGTGCGCCAGGTCCCGCCGGCTGCCGAAGGTGTGAATGCGCCGGTTGGCCGTGGCGATCTTGCCGTCGGCGCTCATGGCCATGTTCATCAGCACGAACGGGCGTTCCCCACGCCGGTGGGCGGCGCCAACGGCCAGGCGGGTGATTCGCCCGGCCGGGCGTGCAGCGGTTTGGGACGGTGCCGGGTTCACAGCAGCAGCATCGCGTCGCCGTAGCTGTAGAACCGGTAGCGCTCGCGCACCGCCTCGGCGTAGGCGCGCAGGACCAGTTCCCGGCCGCGCGTCTCCCCCGGCGCGGCAAAGGTGCTCACCAGCATCAGCAACGTGGACTCGGGCAGGTGGAAGTTGGTCAGCAGCGCGTCCACCGCGCGGAACCGGTACGGCGGGTAGATGAACAGGCGGGTCCGGCCCCGACCCGGCACCACGGTGCCCGTGCCGGCCGCCGCCGCGCTTTCCAAGACCCGCACGCTGGTGGTGCCCACCGCCACGACGCGGCGGCCCTCGGCCCGGGCCGCATTGACCGCCGCCGCCGTGGCTTCGGGCAGTTCAAACACCTCCTCGTGCATGACGTGGTCCTCGAGCCGCGCGACCTTGACCGGGGCGAAGGTACCCAAGCCCACGTGCAGCGTCACACAGTGCACCGCCACGCCGCGCGCCTGGACCTGGTCCAGCAGCCCCGGCGTGAAATGCAGCCCCGCCGTGGGAGCGGCGACCGAGCCGGGCGGGCGGGCATAGACGGTCTGGTAGCGCTCGCGATCCTCGGGCCGGGGCGCGCCGTTGCGCGCGATGTACGGCGGCAGGGGTACCTCGCCGAAGTCGTCCAGGACGGCCCGGACTTCCGCCCCCTCGAACGCCAGCCGGTAAAGCCCCTCGGCATTTTTGGCGCGCACCGTGGCCGCCAGCCGCGCCGCCACACCGGGCCGCGCGGCGCGGAATTCCAGGCGCGTGCCAGGGCGGACGCGTTTGCCGGGCCGAAGCATCACCCACCATTCGTTGGGCGCGGTTTCCTCGCACAGCAGCACCTCGACCTCGCCGCCGCTGGCCGGCTTGAACCCGCGCAACCGGGCGGGAATGACCCGGGAGTCGTTCACCACCAGCACGTCGCCCGGGCAGAGGTACTCGAGCAGGTCGGGGAAGCGGCGATGTTCAAGGCGGCCTTCGGCGCGGTGCAGTACCAGCAGACGCGCGGCGTCCCGGCGCGGCGCCGGTTCCTGGGCGATCAGCTCCGGCGGCAGCTCGTAGTGGAAATCGGCCGTGCGCACGGAGCCGTTTTAGCCGGGCGGGGCGGCGCTCACAATCCCGGGTCGGAATCGGCCCCGCTTTCCGCGGGTGCAGCCGCGGGGCCGGGGCTGTGGTGGTGGAACCAGCGGTGCCGGTAGCGTATCAGCCAGGCCACGATGAGCACGTTGGCGACCAGGAGGGCCACGATGCCCCAGCGGAAGCGGTGAAGCAGGTCCAGCACTTCGATGGGGATGAAGAAGGCGGTTTCCCCAATGGCCAGCCACACCGCCCAAGCACACCCGCACAGCAGGCCCAGCCCTTCGGCGAATAGGAGCAGCGCGTACAGGAGCGTGCCCGAGGCGAGGGACCGCAGGCCGGCCGGGGTCAGGGTCTCGAGTTTGGCGGCCAGCGTGGCCCAGAACTCGTGTTCCGGGTCCTGGTGCAACACGCGCAGCAGGGTGTCCAGTTCGCGGGGCAGGTCATTGTCCGCCAGGCTGAAGATGCCCACCGCCAGGGTCAGCAGCAGCAGGCCCTTGCCCAGCTTGATGGCCGTGATGGTGTACAGCCCGGCGCCGTTGCGCGGCTGGCGCGCGCGTTTTGCCCCGCCCGGGTTCATGTCACCGCAGATGCGCCTCGAGCCACGCGGTGAGCTCCGCGATGGCCACGCGCTCCTGCCGGCCGGTGTCGCGCTCGCGCACGGTGACGGTGTCCTTGAGCGCGGGCGTTTCGCCGAGGGTGTCGAAGTCAATCGTCACGCCGAAGGGCGTGCCGGCCTCGTCCTGGCGGGCGTAGCGGCGGCCGATCGAGCCAGACTCGTCGTAGAAGACGGTGAAGCGCGTGCGCACCAGGTCCCGCACCTCACGGGCCTTGGCCACCAGCTCGGGCCGGTTCTTGAGCAGCGGGAAGACCCCGACCTTGATCGGCGCCACGCTCGGGTGAAACCGCAGGATGACACGCGTCTCGGGCTTGCCCTTGGTGTCGGTGTCGGTGACCTCGCTGTAAGCGTGGCAGATCAGCGCCAGGATCAGGCGGTCCACGCCCGCGGAAGGCTCGATGACGTGCGGCACGTACCAGCCCTTGGCGAGGCCGTCGGCATCCGCCCGGGCCAGGGCCTCGGCCTGCTCGGCGGTTTCGCCCATGCGGGTCAGATAGGCGCGGCGCGCCTCGAAGTACCGGCGCCAGAGCGCGTCCTGCTTTTCTTTGGGCAGTTTGGCCCAGGCGTTTTTGAGCTCTTCGTCGAAGACGGTCATGGGCTTGCCGGAGAAGCGCTGGTGCTGGGAGAGGTCGAAGTCGCTCCGCGCGGCGATGCCTTCCAGCTCCTGCGTGCCGAAGGGGAACTTGAACAGGATGTCCACGCAGGCGCGGGCGTAGTGGGCCAGTTCCTCGGGTTTCTGCCAGTACTCCTCGAGCGTGTCGCGGGACAGGCCGAGGCTTTCGTAAAAGCGGAGGCGCTCCTCGACCCAGTACTGGTGCCACATCTGCCAGCCCCAGTCCGGTTGCGGCTCGCCGGGGTGGCCCGGGCCGGCGGGCGTGGCCACGCGGCCGCAGATGGCCTCGACGGCCTCGTCGGGCTTGATGAAGTACTCCAGCTCCATCTGCTCGAACTCGCGGGAGCGGAAGGTGAAGTTGCGGGGGGTGACCTCGTTGCGGAAGGCCTTGCCGATTTGGGCGATGCCGAAGGGCACCCGCTGGCGCGAGGTCTCCAGCACGTTCTTGAACTGGACGAAGATGGCCTGGGCGGTCTCGGGGCGGAGGTAGGCCAGACTGGAGTCGTCCTGCACCGGGCCGACGTGGGTGGTGAACATGAGGTTGAAGGCGCGCGGCGGGGTTTTCTCGCCGTGGCATTCGCTGACCATTTTGCTCGGGCGCTGGGGGCAGGGGGTCTCGGCCAGTTGATCGGCGCGGAACCGGCCCTTGCAGGTCTTGCAGTCCACCATCGGGTCGCTGAAAGTGTCCACGTGGCCGGAGGCCTTCCAAACCTGCGGGGCCATGATGATGGTGGCCTCCAGGCCGGCCACGTCGTCGCGCTGGTGCACCAGGCGGCGCCACCACAGGTCCTTGACGTTGCGCTTGAGCTCCGCGCCCAGCGGACCGTAGTCCCAGAACCCGGCGATGCCGCCGTAGATTTCCGAGGAGGGGTAGATGAACCCGCGCCGCTTGCACAGCGACACGATTTTCTCCATCAACTCGTTGGCTTTCGGCTCCGCCATAAAGCGCGCAGTGTCCGGGAAGCCTGCGCGTGGTGTCAAGGAAGCGGGCGGAGGCGCCAGGCCTGGTGGGCGCATTTTTGGGGCAGCCAAGGAAAACGGCCTGCCGTGGCGCAACGCGTCCTGCCTCTTCGACCTCAGGATTCGGCTCCAATCCGCGGGAAGCCGGCAGCGCGAAGTGGCGTCCGGATCACGCGCCGCGCGGGACTGCTCGGCGATGGCAGGCCGACGGACTAGATTTGTGGGCTTTCCCCTTGACCCCCTGCAGGGCTGATTCTGATTGGTTCCGGTCAGCCGGAGGACTTGCGGCAGGTAAACGTGCGTGGCAGCAGGTCATCACACCCCACTGGAGCGAGACTTGGTGTTGCCACGGCGGTCTTCGCCCCCGCTTACTCGTCTTCCACCTCGATTACTTTCCACTCATGCACGCCGGCGGCCCAGTCGGGCTGAAGCTTCACCAGCAAACGCAGTGCGGTGGTGGTGACTGGCGCGAAACGCACATCGCACCAGCGGTCGCGCGCCACCGGATAGGCGCCTTTGACGGCGACCGGCTTCCACGTCTCGCCCTCGCGGTATTCAAGGTGCCAATTCGCCGGCAGCCGGCACGCGCCACGGCCGGTATCGTCGAACCAGTAAACGCGCGCGCCGCCCAGGGTGACCGGCTGCGACCAGGTGTATTGCGCCCATTCCTCCGTGCCTTTGCGCGGCCACCAGTGGCAGAGCGCCGCCGGTTGTTCGCCGCTGTTCCCGGGTTCGAGGCCGTCGTTGATGCCGGCGGGCTGGGAGTTGTTGTTCGCAAACGAGACGCTCACGTTGGCTCGCGCCTCGGGTCCGCCCACGCGCGGCACCGGTGGTTTGGCCGGCAGCCAGACTTTCATTGGGCCGGCCTGGCGGTTGTCCCAGGCGTAGTAAGGAATGGCCTTGAACGTCACTTCGCGGGCCGCGGGCCGCGGCTGGTATAGCCGACGATGCCAGTCCATCTCCGGGGCCACCCGCGCGCGGCCGGCCAGCGTGGTCACGCCGCCCAGCAGGGTTGTCTCGCGCGTGGTCTCCAAATCGCCTTCGAGCGGGAAATACAACGAGTCGAGCGGCATGGTCTGGTCCACCTGTTCGAGACAGTACACGAGCGGGCCGCGTTGGAGCGCGAACATCCCGTGGTTCGCCTTCACGTGCGGATGCGCCAGAATGCGCTCGGTCGGCATGTCCAGGACGAACGTCACGCGGTCGCCGGTCCGCCACGTGCGGGCCAGCAGCGCGTAGCCCGCTTCCAGCCGGGGGCTGACGACGTCCTCGCCGTTGACGGCGACGGTGAACCGGCGGCACCAGCCCGGCTGCCGCAAGCGGAGGGCGAAGGCGGCGGGCTGCGCGAGCTCGAGTTGGAGCGTCACCTTGCCGTCCCAAGGATAATCGGAGGTGACCGCGAGTTTCACGTCCTGCCCGGCGACCCGCGCCTTTACCGTGCCTTGGATGAACAGGTTCACGTAAAGCGAATCCGCGCTGGTGGCGTAGGCGTAGCCGCCCAGCGACGCGAGCGTGCGGGCGACGTTCGGCGGGCAGCAGGCGCAACTGAACCACGCGGACCGGTGATGGTTCCCCCGACTCTCGAGCGGGTTCACGTAAAAGAACTTCGTGCCGTCCCGGGAGACGCCGGCGAGGACGCCGTTGTACAGCGCACGCTCAAGCACGTCGGCGTACTGCGCCTGGCCGTACAAGAGCGCGAGCCGGTGCGCCCATTGGGCCAGTGCGATGGTGGCGCAGGTTTCCTGGTAAGCGGTAAGGTTGGGCAGATCGTAGTCCTCGGTGAAGCCCTCGTTGTGCGCGCTGGGGCCGATGCCGCCGGTCAGGTACTGGTTGCGCTCAGTGGTGTTGCGCCAGACTTGGTTTAGCATCTGGAGCAGCCGTTCGTCACCGGTCTCGCGGGCCACATCCGTCGCGCCGGACATTAAGTAAGCCGCGCGCACGGCGTGGCCTTTGATGTTCCGGTGGTCATAGATCGGCACGTCATCCTGCCAGTAGGTGCCGTCGTAGCGTTCGAGGGGGGTGTTGTGCTCGGTGGCGAAAAACTTCCGGCCGCGGTTTTCCACGAAGAACCGGGCCAGCTCGAAATAGCGGCGCTCGCCGGTGACGCGCCAGAGCTTGACCAGCGCCAGCTCGATTTCCGGGTGGCCGGGATAGCCCAGACGCTTGGGCGGCGGGCCGAACACGGAGTCGATGTAGTCGGCGAACTTGCACGCCACGGCCAGGAAGTTCGTCCTGCGCGTTGCCTGATAATGTGCGACCGCCGCCTCGAACAGGTGCCCGGCGCAGTACAGTTCGTGGTTGTCGCGCAGGTTCACCCAGCGTTTGCCGGGTTCCCGCACTGTATAATAGCTGTTCAGATAGCCGTCCGGGTGCTGCGCGGCGGCGAGGAGGGCGATGATCTCGTCCAGTTGCCGGTCCAGTGCCGGATCGGGATGCGTGGCCAGCGAGTACGAGGCGGCTTCGAGCGCCTTGTACACGTCCGAGTCCATGAACACCGGGCCGGTGTAGCCGTTGGTGACGCGCCGGGCGGCGAGGCGCAGGTTCTGGAGGTTTTGGGCTTTCTCGAGATTCGCCAGGTTCACCGGGATCGAGGCCAGGCGGTTGGTCTCGCGGCGCGGCGCCCAGAACGCGTCAGCGATCTGGACCTGGGTGAACGGCACGGCGTCGAGTTTGAGCAAAGGCGCGGGCGCGGCGGCGAGGAGGAACGGAGTGACGGCAAGGACCGCGGCGAAGGCTTTCATGGCGCACATTGTGAGGCAGCGGCCAGCCGGCAGGCAAGCGCGCCGCGGCGGCTAGGGCTTCTGCCCGTAATAGGCGCCGGGGCCGTGCTTGCGCAGAAAATGCTTGTCCAGCAGGACGCGCGGCATGGCCCTGGCCCCCGGATTGATCGCGAGCGTCTCGCTGGCCAGCTGGGCGATGAATTCCAGCGCTTCCGCGTGCTGGACCGCCTCGGCCACGGTGCGACCCCAGGCAAAAGGGCCGTGGTTCACCACCAGCACTCCGGGTGTGCGCAACGGGTCCAGCCGCGCGAACCGGCTCACGATCACCTCGCCCGTGTTCGCCTCGTAATCGGTCCGGATTTCGCCGGCGGTCAGATCGCGCGTGCAGGGAACCGGTCCCTCAAAAAAATCCGCGTGCGTGGTGCCCAGCGGGGGAATCTCACTGCCGGCCTGGGCCCAGGCCGTGGCGTGTGGGCTGTGGGTGTGGACGATGCCGCCCACCTCGGTAAACGCGCGATAAAGCACCAAGTGCGTGGGCGTGTCCGAGCTGGGCCGAAGCTTGCCTTCCATCGCCTCGCCCGTGGCCAGCGACACCACCACCATCTGTTCCGGCTTTAGATCCGTGTAGCCCACGCCGGAGGGTTTGATAACCATGCAATTGCTGGCGCGGTCCACGCCGCTGACGTTGCCGAAGGTTTGGATGACCAGTCCGCGGCGCACGAGTTCCTGATTGGCTTCGCAGACGGTTCGTTTGAGGTCCTCTAGCATGGCGAGGGGTAGCATGAGCCGTTCTGGCGCACACGCAAGCCGTTACTCGGTAACTCTCGGCAATGCGTTGGGCCTGTGGGGTATTCCCTACGGAATGACCAGTTGTCGCGGCGCCTCTACCGGCCGGGCCGCAGGCGAGTGGGTAGCATGAAAAGGCGACACCGGGCACTTTGCGGCGCGGCTCTCTCTGCAACCGCGTCGGCTGACAGCGGAGGGCGGGCTTGCCGTCGGCCGCAGAGCCGGGCCCCCGGCCCGATGGCTTTACCTCGGCAAAGGCTCCAGCGTTGCATCTGCGGCAGGTTACAGCGGCTGGAAGCGCCCGCCACGGCAGGAGGGGATGGTTGCCGCCACGCCGCAGAAAACCGCGCTTTTCGGTAAGCGCAAAAGTGAGATGCGCCCAAGAGCAAAGGTACGTTGAAAACGTGCTTGAAATGCAGATCGCTAATAGGATACATTTATTCTTGGTATTGTATTCTGAGCAACCGATGAAACCAAATACCTCATCCTTGGCACTGGCCGCTTTGGCCTTTTCCGGCGCCGCTTGGGGCGCAGTCATCAGCTACCCCGACTTTTCCAGCGTTGCGGGGTTGACCCTTAACGGCTCTGCCGCCCAGATTGGCAACGTGCTGCGTCTGACTCCGGAGGACTTCAGCCGTGCAGGCAGCGCCTTCAACACCACCCCGATCACGCTCGCCAGCGACACCTCGTTCAGCACCTACTTCCGCTTCCGAATCAGCCGGCCCACCATCGGAGGGAGCGACGCCGACGGACCCGGTGCAGATGGCTTGACCTTCGTGGTGCAAACTGTGGCCGCCAACGTTGGCGGCATAGGTGGAGGCATCGGCTACCTCGGTATTCCCAACAGTCTCGGAGTGGAGTTTGACACCTGGAACAACGGCGCTGGTTGGGGTGACCCCAACGGTAATCACGTCAACTTCGACTACAACGGCAGCTTTTCCACGAGCGGAGCGGTGCCGGTCTCGCCGCGCCTGAACGACGGCGACATCTGGCACGCGTGGGTGGATTACAACGGCAACACGGACCTGCTCGAGCTGCGTCTATCCTTGAGCGACAGCCGTCCGGCCACCGCGTTGTTGTCCCAAACCGTGGACCTGCCCGCGATTTTCGGATCGGCCAACGTGTTTGCCGGGTTTACCTCCGGCACGGGGGCGGCGGTGGGTAACCACGACATTTTGAGCTGGGAGTTCCGGGATGATTACTCGCCCATCCCCGAGCCAGCCACAGGTGCCGCGGTTTTCGGGGGAGTTGCCCTGGCTGTGGCCGCGAGGCTGCGACGTCGCCCTAGCGAAAACTGACTTGGGACCACGCACAAGCTCCCTTGTGCGGGGCTTAGGGTGCGGCTGCGACAGCTTCGGGAGCTTGTCCGGATCACTGACGCCGTTTGAGCTGAACCCGGCTCAAACGGCGTTGCTTTTGGAAGCACACCGGCCGCCGCATCGGCAGGAGACGACTCAGCCGGTGCCGGATTGCTCCGGCGGCGTTGCGCGGAGGGCGTCCACGCGCGGGGCCAGGCCGGGCGGAATCCAGGTCAGCACCTGGGGATGTGCCTCGGCCAGGCGGACCAGATCGGCCTCGTCCTTGGCCCGCTTTGAAGGCCGCCGCGCCGGGTCGGCCAGCGCCCAGACCTTGTCCCGGACCAGGTCTTCGAGACAGGCCACGGGCAGCTCGTGGCCCAGTACCCGGCCCGGGACGGCGCGTTGGGGGAAGGCGGCGTAGCGGGAGTTGACCGTAATTTGCAATCGCAGTCGGCTGCCGGGCAGGCGGGCGTTGATGGAGTGCGGCTGTTCTTCGACGACAAAACCGCGCTCGCGCAGCGCGGGTACCACCGCCCCCGCCGCCGCCACGGCGAAGTCGGCATCCAGCGTCACCACCGGCTCGACGTAGTGATCACCGCCAGTCCGCCGATCAGGCAAAAAGACTGACCGCTGGCCCGCAAGGCTTCCAGGGCCGGGCGCAGGTCGTCCGGGTGTCCGGTAATGGCGGCGAGGAATTCCTGCTCGCTCACCCCCGCAGTACAACAAGTTGAGGCCGCCGCGGCAAGCGATCGGAGGCCCGGTGGGTTGCCGCGGCTCTGGCCCCAATCCTTACGAGTGAGGTCAGAGCTTGCATGTGGTGGTGAATTAAGTCAGGACGTTTTGGTCTGACAGCGCATGCCGGCGATCAATCACCACGGCGACTTGGCGCTCTCTTGGCAGACGCTCTGGGTCGGGCCGCTGCTCTGCGACAGTCACGTGGGCCGCCCCCAGGACGTGAGCGATCAACTCCGGCCGATGCTCGAACGCCACCGTGCCCTCTGGAAAGGAAAGCCGGCGCACTTCTACGCCGACAGCGGGAGCAGCGCGGGGGTTTACTTGAACGCCATCGCCGCCGGAGGCGGGCACGACACCGTGAGCGACAACCAATGGCCCGGCCCGCTGGAACGCGCCGCCCAGGCGCTCCCCGCGTCAGCCTGGCAGGAGAACGGCGGCACGGCCCACGCCCTCCTGCGTCATCAGCCCGCAGGCCGGAACGCGCCGCAATTGTTTGCCGTGAGCCGGCGACGCGACGGGCTGTTCGACCATTACGGCTTCATCGCCTGCGACGACGCGCCGACCGACGCGGCGCGGGTGGGCGAGCGCCATCATTTGAAGGGCGACCAGGAACAACTCTTCAGCGAAGTGTTGAACGGCTTGGACCTGCACCGGCCGCCCTGCCTGGCGCTCATCGCCAACCAGATTTACTACCTCATCGCCGCGCTGGCCTACGACCTGATGGGGGCGATCAAGCTGCTGGACCTGACCGACGACTGCCAGGGCTGGCGGATCCGGACGCTGATGAAGAAGCTGGTGCTGCTGCCCGGGCGGATGGCCTGGCGTTCCCGGCAATGGGTGGCGCGCGTGCGGGTGCCTGGGGCGTGGCTGTGCTGGTGGCAGCGCTGGGCGCAACGCGTGTGGCCAACCAACGGCCTGGGCCGCCCCCGCTGGTTGTGGCCAGCGGCTGACGCGCCCGCCAAACGAGCCCTCGCCCCCACCTCCGCCCCGGCAGACGCCGGGCCTGGCGGAGCTTGGTCTGCCGATCGGCGCACGCCCCAAGAGAAGCTGTCTTTCGGCCGAAACAGCATCGGTTGTCCCCCGCGAACGCAGCCCTTTGCGGATTTCAACCTCCCCGCACGTCCATTCGCCCGCTCAAACCGTCAAGTGGGCGCATCTCAGTTTTTTGCAGGATTGAAGGCGGAGTGGGGGAAGAGCAGGGACCAGCGGCCGCTGCGCCAAAAGGTTTCCAGACAGAGCAGGGACTCATCTCCACTCTGGCTCCAGAACTGACCGGGTCGTTTGAACCGACATTGATACTGGCGACAGGTCGCTTCCACCGGACCACTCCCGATGGGTTCGCCCGCCCGGCGGCCCGCGCGATAATCCATCCGGTCTTTGTGTTCGCGGAAGTATTCCACTTCCTGGGTTGCCGCGATGGCACTGGCTCCGCTGGGCAGTGTGGCCA
>Ga0101944_10000280_pt1 | contig 159608 bp, 154 predicted proteins | sample DewCreD2012metaG_FD_75245 | JGI IMG/M metagenome (GOLD analysis project Ga0101944, IMG submission 75245) | Hot spring sediment bacterial and archeal communities from British Columbia, Canada, to study Microbial Dark Matter (Phase II) - Dewar... ...
TAGAGACGGGACGTCATGGTGTTTCACCGTTCAGAGAGGTGGTTTTTTGCAAACTCAATTATCTCTGAGACGTCCCTTTTGTGTTGTCAATGTTCTATTTTCTCAACTGCGTAAGTACTGTCAGTTATCAGTGTCGTCATCGCCTGGGTCGGCGAAGTATTCGGCTTGCTCTTCGCGCACGGAGCGAGGAGGGTCGCCGCAGAATAGCTCCGCTTTGTCCATCATTCCACCCAACATACGACCGATTTCAAGGCATTTCTCAATCAATTGCGCGCTTGTCTTTTGATCAATATACTCGCACTCTAAGGCAGTCTCGATCCAATGCTGGGTTTCCATCTGTTCCCCGTCCGAATCCGTCAGTTTGCTGACGAAATGTTTTTCATATCGCCGTTTTGCCCATGCCTCTGTGATATTTGCGCCGATGGCTCGGGAAGACCGACGGATCTGATCGGTCAATGAAAACATCTCTTCTTTCGGAAACGATTTCGTGAGTTTCAGAATCTCGCGTTGCAGTTGGCGGCTTTTCTGATACACAATCAAATCGCGAAAACTGTCTGCATGTTTCAATTCGCTCATTTTCTTCTCCTTCACTGTCCACTGTCCACCGATCACTGATCACTGATTACTGATCACTGATTACTGATTACTGCTCACTGTTCACTGCTCACTGATGACTGATGACTGCTCACTGCTCACTTCACCGCCGGAAACCTCCCCGGCTCCACCTCGCGCATCATCTCATACACCGCATCGAAAATCGTTTCAGCATTAGGCTTGCTCCAGTAATCGCCGTCTGAACCATACGCGGGACGATGCGCCGCGCCGCTCAGGGTCTTCGGCTCGGAGTCGAGGTGATAATATCCCCCCTGCTTCTCGATGACCTCCTGCATCATGTACGCCGTCGTCCCGCCGGGGACATCCTCGTCCACGAACAGAATGCGGTTGGTCTTCTTCAGCGACTCGACGATGCGACCATGAATGTCGAACGGCAAAAGCGACTGCACGTCAATCACCTCTGTCTCGATGCCGACCTTGCTCAACTTCTGCGCCGCGTCGAGGGCAATGCGGCAGCACGCGCCGTATGTCACCAGCGTCACATCGTTCCCCTCGCGGATGACCTCCGGCACGCCCAGCGGCACGGTCATCTCGCCGATGTTATCGGGCAGGCGTTCCTTCACGCGGTAACCGTTCAACACCTCCACCACCACCGCCGGCTCGTCGCACTTCAACAGCGTGTTATAGAACCCTGCGGCGCGGGTCATATCGCGCGGCACAAGCACGTTCATCCCGCGCACGAGATGGATGATGCCCGCCATCAGCGACCCCGAATGCCACACGCCCTCCAGCCGATGCCCGCGCGTGCGGACGATGACCGGCGCCGCCTGTCCGCCCGCCGTGCGCCAGTGCAGGGTCGCCAAATCGTCGGACATGAGTTGCAGGGCGTAGAGCAGATAATCGAGATATTGAATTTCGGCAATCGGTCTCAGCCCGCGCATCGCCATTCCAATCGCCTGTCCCAAAATCGTCGCCTCGCGGATGCCCGTATCCGTCACGCGGAACTCGCCGTATTTTTCCTGCAAGCCCTTGAAGCCCTGGTTTACATCGCCCAGCCTGCCTACGTCCTCGCCAAAGGCAATCACGCGCGGATCGCGCGCCAGCATCGCGTCGAACGCGGCGTTCATCACCTCGAAGCCGAACACCGTCGGCGATGACTCGGAATACGCGGGCTTGACCTCCCTCACCTTCAACGCGCTGCCCGAATACAGATGCGAACCGTACCGCTCCAGATTGACCGCGTCCTGCTCATGCTTCCATTGGATGAGGACCTGCTTGGACGGATGCTCCTCGTCGCGCAGGATTCGCAGCGCCTCGTGCGCCGCGGCGTGAATATCCCGCCTCGCCACCGACGGGAGGTTTGCCAGCCGTTCCCGAACATTTGCCAACTCTGACGCATGACTCGATGTCGCAGCGATTTCGTCCAGCATGTCCATCACCTGCGCGCGCTCCTCGAGAATCGGGTTGAAGTACGCCTCCCACGCCAGTTTGCGGATTCCCTCCACAGCCTCGTAGTCGGCTTTTTCGAGCGCGGCAAGTTCCGGGTCCGAAATGACGCGGTTCTCGATCATCCACGCGCGCATCTTGCGGATGCAGTCGAATTCCTCCTCGAACTTCAACCGTTCGGGAGTCTTGTAGCGTTCGTGGCTTCCCGATGTGGAATGTCCCTGCGGCTGTGTGACCTCGATGACATGCACCAGCGCGGGGATGTGATATTCGCGGGCGGTTTCGGCGGCGGCGGCGTAAGTTTCGAGCAGAGCGGGGTAGTCCCAGCCGCGCACCTGATAGAGGTCGTAGCCGTGCAGGCATTCGGGTTCGGGGCAGGGTTCGCGCTGAAAGCCGCTCAGGATGGCGTAGATGTTTTCCTTGACCATCTGAAACTGGTTGGGGACCGAGATGCCGTAGCCGTCGTCATAGACCGTGATGACGGCGGGCGCTTTCAACACGCCGATGGCGTTGACGCTTTCCCAGAACATGCCCTCGGCGGTGGAGGCGTTGCCGATGCTGGCAAAAGCGACCTCGTTCCCGCCGCGCGAAAATTGCGTGAAGCCCTTGAGTTCTTCCAGTTGACGATACACCACCGAGGCGTATGCCAGCCCCACCGTGCGCGGCATCTGCGTGCCGGTCGGCGAAACGTCGGCGGCGGAGTTGAACATCTCGGTTTGGTTCTTCCACGTGCCGTCGGGGTTGATGTAGCGCGAGGCAAAATGCGCGTTCATCATACGCCCGCCCGAATTGGAGTCGTGGGCTGTGTCGGCGTGGGCGTAGAGTTGGGCAAAAAATTCCTGGATGCTCATCACCCCCAGCATGAACATCCAGGTCTGGTCGCGGTAATAGCCTGAGCGCCAGTCGCCTTTGCGGAAGGCGCGGGCAATGGCGAGGTTGGCGAGTTCCTTACCGTCGCCGAAGATGCCGAACTTCGCCTTGCCGCTCAACACCTCGCGCCGACCGATGAGCGAAGCCTGCCGCGATTGGTAGGCGAGGCGGTAGTCTTTGATGATTTCTTCTTTTTCGAGGGGAAGCGCAAGAGAACCCTTCTTATGAGGCATGAAGTCTCTCTCCTTGTAGATTGGTCTTTAAAAGTTAAAAGCTACACCGCTCGCGAAGATTCTGTAGCGCGACATTTATGTCGCCTTTGGGCTGCGACTTGAAAGTCGCGTTACGAGTGGATGAGGCGATTATAACAAAAGCGAGTCTTTGTAACTCACCTTACGCGAAACGTCCCGAAGGCTCTCGCAAATTGTGCCTATTTTCCAGTCAAACCTTCGGGACGGTGCGTAACATCAGTTTGCAACTCCAAAACCTGCGGTTGCGGCTATAATTCCCTCGATGAGTTCTGTCACCATCCCGGTCAAGACGAAAGAGCCGCATCCGCACCTGCGCGCGATGAACATGTTCCGCGACCTGTCTGCCGTCGCCGACCTGATCGAAGTGTGCTTTGCCGACACGATGGACAATGACGGTCAGCGCTACATCGCCGACATGCGCCGCGCCAGCCGCGACAACGGCTTCCTTCAATGGGCGTCGCACATGACCGAAAACGCCACCCTCCCGCTGACGGGGTTTGTGTGGGAGGAAGAAGGGCGCATTGTGGGCAACGCCAGCCTCATCCCATTCCGTGAGGGAGGCAGGCGCATCTTTCTCATCGCCAACATTGCCGTCCACCCCGAATATCGGCGGCGCGGCATTGCCCGTCTTCTCACCCAGCGCGCCATGAAATACGGCTGGGACAGAAAAGCCGCCGCCCTCTGGCTTCACGTGCGGGATGACAACCCCGGCGCTCTTCACCTCTATCAGGAACTTGGCTTCGAAGAGGTCGCCCGCCGCACTACCTGGGTGGCGAAACCTGACCCGCACCTTCCTCAACCTTTTTCGGATGTTCAAATCGTCCCGCGTCATCCGCGCTTCTGGATTCAACAGCAGGACTGGCTTCGCCGCCTCCACCCCGACGCTCTAGCCTGGTACCGCTCCTTCAACTTCAACTCCCTCCGCCCCGGTCTCATGAACTGGCTCTACCTGTTCTTCGTGGACGTGAACATCAGACAATGGGCGGCAGTGCGCGGCGATACCTTGCTCGCCACACTCTCCTGGGTTCCGCAGGGAGGCAGAGCGGAGCCGTTGATTGCGGCAACAGGCGAAAGGTCCGGCGCGGAGGCGCTGGCGCAGTTGCTCATCCACGCCCGCCGCACCTTGACAGGTCCATCCCGCCTCTCGCTCGAACATCCCGCCGGCGAGATGACCGAAGCCTTCCTCGCCGCCGGCTTCACGGAACGCCGCACGCTGATTTGGATGCGTGCCGAGCCTGCAACCGCCAGCCGCCTTCCTCGTACTTAACGGTAGCACACTTCACGAGGAGTAAAAATGACAAGATTTATCCTGCGATTACTGATCAACGCCGTCGCGCTGTACCTTGCCGTGCTGATCGTCCCCGGTCTCGACCTGCAAAGCAACATGGTCTCGCTGGTCTGGCTGGCGTTGATCTTTGGCGTCATCAATGCCCTGTTTCGTCCCCTGCTGAAATTCCTCACCTGCCCGTTGATTTTACTGACGCTCGGTTTGTTCACGCTGGTTATCAACACCTTCCTGTTCTGGCTGACGAGCGTAGTCGGTCGGTGGTTTGGTATTGCGCTGGTCATCAGCGAGCCGGTCTGGTGGAACGCCTTCCTCGGCGGGTTGATCGTCAGCGTTGTGAGCGTGGTCATGACGATGATCCTGAAGGACGAGTTGAAGGGCAGGCGAAGGTAAGCATTAAAAGAGACGGCTCTTGTGAGCCGTCTCTTTTTTTTCGGTTTTCAATTACCAACTCTCGCCTTACGCGAAACGTCCCGAAGGTTCTCGCAAATTGCGCCTGTTTTCCAGCCAAACCTTCGGCACGGTGCGTAACATCAGTTACCAATCACCAATTACTCTTGCAGCAACCCCGGCAACCCTCCTGCCGGTTTTGCCATCCGCACTGCGCGCAAGATTGCTTCCGCCAGCGCTTCCGCCGCAAACGCGCCCACAGTCGTCACGTCTGCACGGCGCGCGCCGGTCGAGAGCGCAAAGATCACATCGCCGTCGAGCATGGTGTGCGCCGGGCGGATGGCGCGGGCAATGCCGTCCTGCGCCATCTGCGCCACTTTGGTCGCCTGCGCTTTGGTCAGCCGCGCATTCGTCGCCACCACGCCGATGACCGTGTTGGCGCGCGTTGCCAGTCCCAGCAGGGCGCGCCCGAGCGGTTTCTTCATCATCGCCAGCGTATCGGCAAAGTATTCCTTCCCGCCCACACGCAGCGGACCGACCTTCCCCGAGCGCAGCCCGGCGACGATTTCACCCGTTTGCGGATTTACCACATCGCCCCAGGCGTTGACGGCGACCAGCGCCCCCACCACCACACCTCCGCCAATCGCCAGGGACGCGCTTCCGACTCCGCTCTTGGTTGCGAGGCTTACCCCGAACATTTTCCCCACCGACGCCCCCGTCCCTGCACCGACGTTCCCTTCGGCGGGCGGGAGGGAGGAGGCTGAGGCGGCGGCGCGGTATCCCATGGCGGCATCCGGTCGAACGTCGGCGCGACCGAGGTTCAGGTCAAAGAGAATCGCGGAAGGGACAATGGGGACTTTCGCCGCGCCGGTGTTGAATCCGATGTTCTGTTCTTCGAGGAATTTCATCACACCGCCAGCGGCATCCAACCCAAACGCCGACCCGCCCGACAGCACAACCGCGTGAACTTTCTCCACCAGGTTAACGGGATCGAGCAGGTCGGTTTCGCGTGTGCCGGGCGCACTGCCGCGCACATCCACGCCCGCCACTGCTCCCTTGCGGCAGAGGATGACGGTGCAGCCGGTGAGCGCCTCGTCATTTTGCGCGTGTCCTACTTCGATGCCGCGCACGTCTGTGATGGCATTATGAAGGGTCATACGTCAGGAGGGTGATGCACTGGCGTCCCCTATGCCAGGCTGCGGACGAGTTCCAGGAACTCCTGCCATTCCTCCTCGAAGAAATGCACAGTGACGTTATTCAATTCGATGTGGTAGGTGGTCTCGCCGTCGGGCTCTTCGGCTTTCCAGGCAAAGTAGTTATCGGTCTCGGCGATGGTTTCTGTTTTGGGCTCATTGTGATTGCTGCTCATTGGGCTTCTCCTTTTTAGGGTCTTGTACGGATTTGTTTTTTGCAAACCGCAGTTTGAAAGACTGCAGGGCGTTCTTGATCAATTCGGTGATGCTGGGCGGAGGCGGCGGCGTCTCTTTTTCGGGCCAGGGGTCGAGATCGAACATTTTACGCATCACGTACCTGCCCAGCAGCAGGAAGGTGGCAAGGAACGGCGCGGCAATGACCACGCCCAGCAGTCCCAGCAGGTTGGCGGCGATGAGGGCGGCAACCAGCACAGCGGCGGGATGCACCTTCAATGTCCGCGCCATGATGCGCGGGGTGATGAAGTTGTCCATGAACCAGTCAATGACCGAGGTGCTGATGACCACAATCAGCATGTAGGTCAGGGCGTTTTCCTGCAAGCCAAACGGTTTTTCCGGCTGGAAATACGTAACCAGCGCCATGATGATCCACGTCACAGCGGGACCGATATAGGGCAGAAATTTTGCCAGCCCCGCCAGAAAGGCAATGCCGATGGCATACCGAACCCCCAGGGCGGGCAGCAAAATGGAATAGATGACCAGCGCCAGCAGAAAGATGATGATTTGCCCGCGCAGGAAGGCATTCCAAATGCGGCTGAGTTCGTCGCCCAGCCTTCTCAGGTCTTCTGTGTAGCCGGGGATGTCAATCTTCAGGATGTTTTCGCGCAAGCCGCTACTCTCCGACATGACAAAGTACGAGACGGTCAGGACGAAAAGCGTCCATCCGATGGTGGTTGCCGCTCCTCCCGCAACCACACCGACCAGACCGCCCGCCTGACCGAGCAAGGAACGCAGCACGGGAAGCACCTGCTGACTGAGGGCGTTGAGATCGAAATTTCGCATGTCCAGTTGAAACGGACCGATGACAAACACCTGCGTGGAAAGTTCGGAAATGTATCTTGGCAGGTCGCGGATGAGCCCCTGAATCGAATTGACCAGGCTTTGCACCTGTCCGACCAGCCCCACGCCTCCCCATGTAAGCAAGCCAATCAAAACAGAAAGAATCAGCAAATAGACGATGTTGACCGCCAGTTTCCAGGGGATATGCAGTCCATTTGCCAGCGCGGCGATCAGCGGGTGGAGCAGGTAAGTGATGATAAGAATCATCAACAGCGGCGGGATGAGATTGGAAAAACGATAAATCAGAAATGCGGCAATGCCAAACATTGCCAACCCGACAAGCAGTTTGGTGGTCGCGCTCCAGCGCGGTGATGCAGTTACAGTTTGCGACATTGAAGGAGTCTCCGCTTGCTTCTATTCTAGTCAAGAGCAGGGGGTTTGGCAACCATGAAACAAAAATCCCCGCAGGGCGCACTGCCTTGCGGGGACATCCCCTCGAAACAATCAGCACCCGCCCAGGAAGGGGAAGAACGTACACCACAGGTAATTGGCGTCAATGTACCAGAGGAAGCCGACGCACAAACAAATGACGAACAGCACCGCCACAGCAATGATGATGGGCAAAACATTCACCCGCCGGGCGGGCGCAGGTGTAGATACCGGCGTGGACACAGATGGCGCGGGGCTGGCAGGCACGCTCCCCACATAATCGGCAGGCGGAGGCGGCGGGGCAACGGGCCGCGAAACCGAAGGTGCCCCCGCGGCGCGCGGCGAGACCATCGTTGCGCCGGGGTCATTGGTCGTTACCTCATACACCAGCACGATCTGCTCGCCCAGCGAAACGACCTCACCCGCCTTCAGGACGCGCGGTCCTGCCAGACGCTGACCGTTGACAAACGTCCCGTTGGTCGAGCCGAGGTCCTCCAGCACATACTTCCCGCCCTGAAACGTCAGGCGGGCGTGGCGGCGCGAGACCTCCGCATCGTTGATGACGATCTCGTTGGACGAGTCGCGCCCGATGTTCAGTTGACTCCCTTCGAGGAGGAACGTCGCACCGGGAGTTGGTCCCTGCCGCATAATCAGTTGAAATTGAGACGCCATAATTTCTCCTTGCAGTAAATAAGAGTAACATGAGTCTAAAGGTATCAGTCAAAAAAGTCAACGGCGCGGTAGTACACTTGACACGAAAATACACGGGGATACAATCAATGCGGAGAACCTATGAACAATCTTTCCCTCCCCGATTTTTTCGACGCCGCCAAAGTCGGGACCGTCTGGCGGGTTCCCTACGAAGAACGCGCCGGACAAGCGCGCGGCTGGGCGCGTCAACACGGACTTCAGCCTGCCGCCTCCGACCGGACTCGTACCTGGCTGCTGCTGATTGACCTGCAAAATACCTTCTGCATCCCCGGCTTCGAGCTCTTCGTCGGCGGGCGGAGCGGGCGCGGCGCGGTGGACGATAACACCCGCCTGTGCGAATTCATTTACCGCAATCTGGGCAGCATCACGCACATCACCGCCACGATGGACACGCACAAGACCCTGCAGGTCTTCCATGCCATCTTCTTCGTGGATGCCGATGGGAATCACCCTGCCCCATACAGCGACATTCACGTCGCTGATTTGCAGAGCGGCAAGTGGAGATTCAACCCTGCGCTTGCGCCGCAATTTGGCATTGCCCCCGAATACGGTCAGCAGATGATGATTCACTATGCCGAGCAACTGGAGAAGAAAGGCAAATACGCCCTCACCATCTGGCCCTACCATGCCATGCTGGGCGGCATTGGTCACGCGCTGGTTTCCTCGGTGGAGGAGGCGCTCTTCTTCCACTCCATCGCCCGCGCCGCACAGTATGACATCGAAATCAAAGGCGACAAGCCCTTCACCGAAAACTACTCCGCCATCGGTCCCGAAGTGTTGACCGGTCCGATGGGCGAGACGCTCGGCGTGCGCAATACCAAATTCATCGAGCAGTTACAGCAGTTCGACCGGCTCATCATCGCCGGGCAGGCAAAATCCCACTGCGTGGCATGGACGGTCTCCGACCTGCTCGAAGACATTCAGGCAACCGACCCCGCGCTGGCGAAGAAGGTTTACCTGCTCGAAGACTGCGCCTCGCCGGTGGTCGTGCCCGCCGTGGTGGATCACACCGAGGCGGCGAACGCGGCGTATCAGCGCTTTGCAGAAGCGGGCATGAATATCGTCAAGTCAACGGATGGGTTTTTGTAGTACAGAGGTACACAGGTAAACAAGTAGACACGTATACAGGTAGACAGGTACACAACTTCACATGAGCATCTTCGACCACAAACGCCTCACCAACGAAACTTTCAAACTCGACATCGAGCGCATGCGCCGCGGCTGGTATTCGGATAAATACTTCGAAAACATCGGACGCATGCTCACCGCCCTCGCCGCGGAGGGATACACCTATTCCGGCAAACATCACAACCTGCCGCCGGGCATGTCGCCGGAAGACATCGCCGTCGGCAACATCGAAGTGGAGATGCAATGGTTCACCCGCCGCGCCGGCAAGACCATCGTCGTCGGCGTGGACAAGGCGCTCGCCATGCTGCGTCACTGCACCGGCTATTGGGACGGCGACACGTTTGTAGATACTTCTGACCGGCTGGAAGTGTGGGCGGTTCACGATGGCACCATCGTCGAATCGGATGGCAACCCTCTGCACGTGCAGCCGGTCATCAAAGTGCGCGGACGTTACCGCGATTTTGCCCTGCTCGAAACCCCCACGCTCGGCATCCTCACCCGTTCCAGCCGCGTGGCGACCAACGTGTACGAAACGCTCGTGGCGGCGCACGGCAAGCCGGTGCTCTTCTTCCCGGCACGCTTCGACCTGCACGAAGTGCAAGCCGCCGATGGCTATGCCTACAACATCGCCGTCCAGCGTTTCAACCGCGACTATGCTCATGAACTGGGTCCCTTCGTCTCGACCGACGCTCAAGGCGACTGGTGGGGCGGCGCGGGCGGCGGGACGGTGGCGCACGCCGCCATCGCCTCCTTTCTCGGCGACACAGCCGAAGCCATGATGCAGTTTGCACGCATCCTGCCGGCGCGCATCCCGCGCATTGCCCTGGTGGATTTCAACAACGACTCCGTGAGAGACTCCTTGCGCGTGTTGGAGACGATGTTCATGAAATATAGGGAATTGAAAGACGCGGGGGATGAAGCCGAAGCCGCCAAGTATGTGTTATACGGCGTGCGGCTGGACACCAGCGGAAGCGTGCGTGATGTGTCGGTGGCGCCGTTGGGCGACCCGGCGCTCGACCTCGGCGTCAACCCGCGGCTGGTGTTCAACGTCCGTCAGGCGTTGGATTCGGCTTGGGAATCGTGGCGCCTGCCCGAGGTCTGGAAAGAGGCGGCGCGTTCATATTGCCGCAATGTGAAGATTGTCGTCTCCGGCGGGTTCAATCCCGAAAAGATTCGCAAGTTCGAAAAGTTGGGGGTGCCGGCGGATATTTACGCCGTCGGTTCGTGGCTGTTCAACAACAACGGCTCGACCGTGACCGATTTCACCGCCGATGTGGTGCGCGTGAAGGTTCACGGCGAATGGGTGAATATGGCAAAGGTGGGGCGCAAACCGCTCGATAACCCGAACTTGGAGAGGGTGTGGTAAATCGCTTGTCGTAAAAAGCGGAGTTGCTTGAAAGGAAAGAGGAAAGAAGAAAGAATCTTTCCTCTTTCTTCTTTCCTCTTAGATTTTTATTCTCTCCACCTTGAACGGGGTGGCATCCATTTTTTCTTCATCGAACTCCCGCGCGGCGAGGTGACCGGCAAACACCGCCTGCGCGATGATGCCAGGGGCTTCGGCGTCGCCGATGAGCCGCAGCGAGTGGATTCTGCCCTCGTTGAGCGCGGGCTTGAGGGCGGAATACAGCGCATCGTTGGGGGCTCTGTCGCTCACCAACACCACCCCCGTGCGCGGAATTTCGGACTCTTCGCCCGAAATCGTGTTGGTGAGTTTCACCGCGTCGTTCTGAATTTCGCTCAGCACAGTTTGCGGATACAACCTGACGCCGAGTTTCATCAGCCTTGCCTGAATCTTTTCCTGTTCGAGGGTGAATTGCGCCCAATAGGAAATCATCGGCGCGGGTGTGACCAAGGAGACTTTGCAACCGTTCAGGGCAAGCAATTCCGCCAGCACGCCGCCCATGTAGTAGTGGTCATCGTCGTAAATGACCCAATCACCAATTACTAACTTGCCAATTATGCCCTCCATCAAGTCATCAGGCGTCAACACATTCTCCAACTCGTGTCCCATGATCGGCTTCCACAGCGTGCGCCCCACGCCGTCGCGCCGCCATGTTGCGCCGGTGGCAAGGATGATGTTCTGCGTGCCCGTTTCGAGAATTTCCTCCGCCGTCATCGGGCTGGAGAGATAGAGCGAGACATTCTTCATTTTTCGGATTTGAGTCAGCCGCCAATCCACGACCCGCCGCCACTCGTTCAGACCCGGCAGCGCCGACTCGCGCAAGACGCGCCCGCCCGCTTCCCGTCGCGCCTCCAGCAGTGAGACCCGATACCCGCGCTGACCCAGCGCCCGCGCACATTCCAGCCCTGCAGGTCCCGCCCCGATGATCATGACCTCTTTATCGCTTTTCTTCGGCGCAATCATTTCGGGATGCCAGCCGCGCCGCCACTCCTCGCCCATGGTGGGGTTTTGTGTGCAGCGAATGGGGACATAGCGCGTATCGCCCGTGACGCAGATGTTACAGCCAATGCACTCGCGGATGTCCTCGATGCGCCCCTCTTTGATTTTCGCCGGCAGGAACGGGTCGGCAATGGACGGACGCGCCGCGCCGATGAAATCCATCACGCCGCGGCGGATGGCGGAGACCATCGCATCGGGCGAAGTGTAACGCCCCACCCCCACGACCGGCTTGGTGGTCAACTGTTTGACGAATGCGATGTACTTTTCCTGATGCCCCTCCTTCTCGAAGCGCGAGGTCGCCGAGTCGTGGTTCCAGCCGCTGATGTTCACATCCCACAAATCGGGCAGTTCTGCGAGCGTGGCAATCACGTCATGCCCCTCGCCCTGATGGGTGATACCGTCCTCACCGAGCAGTTCGTCCACGGCAAAGCGCACTGCCACCGCACAGCGGTCGCCTACTGCCTCTTTTGTGTCTTCAATCAACTCACGCAGGAAGCGCACGCGGTTTTCCAGCGAGCCGCCGTATTCGTCGGCGCGGTCATTGTAACGTTTGACGATGAATTGCATTGCCGCCGTCATGCCGTGACCGGCGTAACAGTATACAATGTCGAAGCCCGCACGTTTTGCCCGCAGCGCGGCATCACGATGCCATTTGCGCACATTGCGAATATCCTCTTTGTCCATGCGGCGGGTTTGAACGGGTTCATAACCCGACCCGCCCAGCGTCCCCATCGAACGCGGCGCCAGCGGCGGCACGCGCGAATACAGATTCACGGCGTCAATGCCGTTGTAGGAAAGTTCGATGCCTGCCAGCGCGCCGTGACGATGTACCGCTTCTGTCATCAACTGCAAAGCGGGGATATCGTCATCGCTCCAAAGACGCCCCTCGAAGTAGGGGGAAAGGTCGCTGGTGTGGTGAATTTCCGTCTCCTCGGTGCAGATCACTCCCCAGCCGCCCTCCGCCTTCATGCCGCGCATGGCGGCGAGTCCGTGCGGCATGCGGTGTCCGAATCCGTTGCAGTGCGGCACCTGATAAAAACGGTTCGGAGCCGTTACTGGACCAATCCGAACCGTTTCAAAAAGGATGTCATATGGACTATTCATTGGGCTTTTTCTCCATTCAGGATTCTGGGGATGACTTCCAGCATCTCGCTTCGCACTCGACGAAAGACCTGCATCACCTCGTCGTCCGTTCCCTGCGCCTTGGCGGGATCCACGAAACTGTGGTGGGCGCGTCTGCCTGCCTTGCCATGCCACACGGGACATTCCTCCGCCGCCGAATCGCAGACGGTGACGACGAGGTCGAAGTCTTTCGTGGGGAGGTCGTCTATGTGTTTCGATTTGCCCACGTGAGCGATGCCGATTTCGTTGAGCGCTTGAATTGCCTTGAGATGCACATAGCCGGCAGGTTTTGTGCCGGCGGAGTATGCCTTCCACTCACTGCCATAGTGCGCGTTGACGATGGCTTCCGCCATTTGCGAGCGGCAGGAGTTGCCGGTGCAGAGAAAGAGAACGGTTTTGGTCATAGGGGAAATCTGTGCGAAAGAGGACGCACCGCCTGTTTACCTGTCTACCTGTGTACCTGTGTACTCCCTGCCTGCCTGTTTCCTTACCCAAATCTTCCGGTGATGTAATCTTCAGTCCGTTTGTCCTTGGGGGCAGTGAAGATGACGCTGCCTTCGCCATACTCGACGAGTTCGCCCTGTAAAAAGAAGGCGGCGTAGTCTGCAGTGCGCCCCGCCTGTTGAACCGAATGCGGCACGAGGATGATGGTGTAGTCCTTTTTCAGTTCCTGCAATGCCGCTTCAACCTTGCCGGTGGAGAGGGGGTCCAGACCGGAGGTTGGCTCATCGAGCAGAATGATTTCAGGCTGCAGAGCCAGCGCGCGGGCAAGGCAGAGGCGCTGCTGCTGTCCGCCGGAAAGCGCGATGGCGGGGTCATCGAGGCGGTCTTTGACCTCGTCCCAAATGGCGGCGAGTTTCAAACTGCGTTCCACTGCTTCGTCCAGTTTCGAGCGGCGTTTCTCCCCTGCCAGTTCCAAGCCGTAGGTCAGGTTGGCGCGAATGCTCATCGGCAGGACGACCGGACGCGCAAAGACCATCCCCACTTTGCGGCGCAGGGCGATGACATCCGTTTTGGGGTCTAGGATGTTTTCGCCGTCAATGATGACTTTGCCGTCCACAACTTCCACGTCTGCCAGGTCGTTGAGGCGGTTGAGACAGCGCAAAAGTGTGGACTTGCCGCCGCCCGCCGGACCGAACAGCACCGTGATGGCGTTGGCGGGAATCTCCATGCTGACGTTGCGCAGCGACTCGGTGCCGTCGGAGTATTGCAGGGAAAGGTTTTCGATGACGATCTTGTTCATGGTTTCTTTTCAGGCGGTACGGAAGACGCAGAGCGGTTTGTACTGCTCATGGCAGGGGATTACCATTGGCGCTTTGCCCTTGCCCGCGAACGGATGAATGTGGCGATGACGTTCATCGTCAACACGAACACCAGCAAGACCAGCGCCGTGCCGTATTGGATTTGGATGGGCATTTCGGGAACCTGGGTGGAGATGACGAAGAGGTGATAGGGCAGAGCCATGGTCGCATCGAAGGGCGAGCCGGGCAGACGCGGCAGGAAGAATGCCGCGCCGGTGAACAGAATGGGAGCGGTTTCGCCGGCGGCGCGTTCCAGCCCCAGGATGACGCCGGTGATGATGCCCGGCAGCGCCTCCTTCAAAACGATGCGGCGGATGGTCTGCCAGCGGGTGGCTCCGAGCGAGATACTGACCGTGCGGAACGCCTGCGGCACTGAACGCAGCGCCTCTTCTGCCGTGCTGATGATGACGGGCAGCGTCATGATGGAGAGGGTCAGGGAAGCCGCGAGGATGGAGGTGCCGAACCTGAGGAAGAGGACGAACAAGCCTAATCCGAACAGTCCATACACCACCGAAGGAATCCCCGCGAGATTGATGATGGCAATGCGGATCGTGCGGGTGAGCGGCGTATCTGCGGCATATTCGGAGAGATAAATCGCGGCGGCAATGCCAAGGGGGACGGAGAAGATGGCGGTGCCGATGGTCAGATAGAGTGTGCCGATAATGGCTGGCAGGATTCCGCCTTCGCGCATACCGCCGCGCGGAAACCCGCTGAGAAACTCCCATGAAATGGCGGGTGCGCCCTGCACAACGATATAGACGACCACAGCCACAATCGGCAGGACCGTGAGGAATGCCATCACCGTAAGCCCGGCAAAGCCGAGGCGCTGGACGAGGTGGCGGTTGAGGGAGAAAGTGGGTTTCATCATGGTTGAAAGGATTTCTTTCGTCTTTCCTCTTTCATTGTGAAGGAAAGACGAAAGAAGGAAAGATGAAGACGCTTACGAAAGGATTCTCTCTGCGCGTTTTTTGGCGCGAAAGACGACCGAGGAAGCGGCGATGTTCACGCCCAGCGAGATGAGGAACAGGACGATGCCGATGAAGAACAGCACATGGTAATGTGTGCTTCCGTTGGCAACCTCGCCCATTTCGGCGGCGATGGTGGCGGTCATGGTGCGGACGGGGGAAAAGAGACTGCCGAGTTTCAACGCAAGGACGGGGGCGTTGCCGGTCACCATCATCACGGTCATGGTTTCGCCGATGGCGCGCCCGATACCGAGCATCACGGCGGTCAGGACGCCGGATCTGGCGGCAGGCAGGGTCACGCGCCAGATGGTTTGCCAGCGGGTGGCGCCCAGCGCCCAAGCGCCCTCGCGGTAGGCGCGGGGCACGGCGTCGAGCGCATCTTCCGCCACCGAAACAACAGTGGGGACGGCGATGCCGCCGAGGAGGAGAGAGCCGGTAAAGGCGGTCAGACCCGTCGGCAGGTCCAGAAAGACGCGCAGGAAGGGGGAGAGAACGAGGATGCCGAGAAAGCCCAGCACGACGGAGGGCAGTCCGCCCAACAGTTCGACGAGCGGTTTGAGAATCTCGCGCACCCAGCGGGGGGCAATCTCGGAGATGAAAACGGCGGTGCCGATGCCAAACGGCACGGCAATCAGCGCCGCGCCGATGGTGACGATGATCGAGCCGGTGATGAGCGGCAGGATGCCAAACATCTCTTCAATGGGATACCAGCGGATGCTGAGCAGATTGCCTGCCTCCACTTCGCCGAGCGCGGGCAAGCCTTCGCGCATGAGGAAGACAAAGATGAGCAGGACAAAGACGATGGCGGAATATCCGCTCGCTTTGATGGCTCGTGTGATGACAAATTCGCGCCAGTTCAACGATTTTTCCATACGAGTTCTCCCGCCTCTCTTACGGAGAGGGGTTGGAGGTGATGACAGGCACAAAACCCAAATCCGCCACAATCTGCTGCGCTTCGGCGGAAAGAATCCAATCGAGATACGCTTTCGCAACGCCTGCCGGCTCTCCGTTGGTGTACATATACAGGTCGCGCGCAATCGGGTAACTCTTGTCATTCACCGTGGCGATGGACGGCAGGACATACGCGCCGCCCGCTTCTTTTGCAATGGCAATCACCTTCAGGTCGGGAGGCACATATCCCAAGCCGTCATAGCCGATGGCGTTGGGGTTCTGACGCACCTCCGTGATGATGCCCTCGGAGGAGGGCAGGAGGAGCGTATCCATCGAGAAGAGAGTCTTGTTTTCCTTTTGTCCCAGCCGCAGGACGGTTTCGAGAAAATACACATGCGTGCCGGAATTGGTCTCGCGTGAGAGGCGCACAATTGGGCGGTCTTCGCCGCCGACTTCCTTCCAGTTGTTGATTTTCCCGCTGTAAATGTCGGAGACCTGCTGTAAGGTCAATTGGCTGACCGGGTTTGCCGGGTTGACGATGACGGCAATCGCATCGCGCGCCACGATGAATTCGACCGGGTTCCCGCCGTTGGCTCTGGCTTCTTCGATTTCCTCCTGCTTGATCTGACGGGAAGCGTTGGCAATGTCCACAGTGCCGTTGATGAGGGCGGCAATGCCCGTCCCCGAGCCTCCGCCCGTCACCGAAATGCGGACATCCGGATGCGCATCCTGATATGCCTCCGCCCACGCCAGCGCGAGGTTGACCATCGTGTCGGAGCCTTTGTTTTGAATATATGCGGTGGGAGACTGGGGCGCGGCTTGCGCAGGGGATGGAGAATTACATGAGGAAAGAAGGAAAGAGAAAAAAAGGAAAGAGGAAAGAAGAACAGATTTGATAGTGTGATTCATCGAGGGGAATTATAGTCGAAAGTATTCGGCGCTGACATGATAAAATCGCTTCATGCCCGACCTGCAACCTGTTTTCTCCGTCCAAAGCCTCGACTTCTACTACGACAATACCAAGAAGGCGCTCTCGAACATCAACCTTGAGATTGCGCCGCGCAAGGTTACTGCGCTCATCGGTCCATCGGGATGCGGCAAGTCCACGTTTCTGCGCTGTCTGAACCGCATGAACGACACCATCCCCGGCACGCGCGTGGAAGGAAAAATCCTGTTGAATGGCAAGAACATCTACGACCCCGACATGGATGTCGTCCATCTGCGCCAGCGAGTGGGGATGGTGTTTCAGAAGCCCAACCCTTTCCCGCAGTCCATTTACGACAATGTGGCGTTTGGTCCGCGCGTGATGGGCTTGAAGGTCAACCTGAACGAAGTGGTGGAACGCAGTCTGCGTGCCGCGGCGCTGTGGGACGAGGTGAAGGATAACCTGAAGAAAGATGCGCTTGGGTTGTCGCTGGGGCAGCAGCAAAGATTGTGCATTGCCCGAGTGGTTGCTGTCCAGCCGGAGGTCATCCTGATGGATGAGTCCACTTCTGCACTCGACCCCATCGCCACGCTGCGCATCGAGGAATTGATTGCCGAACTGAAACAGGCATACACGATTGTCATCGTCACGCATAACATGCAGCAGGCGGCGCGCGTATCGGATTACACCGGTCTCTTCTGGCTGGGGGAACTGGTGGAATTTTCGGAGACGAACGCAATGTTCACCCGCCCCAAACAGGAATTGACCGAGGCATATATCACGGGGAGGATGGGGTAGTTTGAAATCTGATGGTCTGATAGTCGGATAGTTGGGGAAGCGGTTAAATGAACGAGTGAATGAGAGACATCTCATCCACTCGTTTTTCATTGCCAATTACCAATCACCAATCACTGATCACTGATCACTAATCACTGGTTACCGATCACTGGTTACTGATTACTCTCCCACCCCTCACTTCTTCTGACCTTTCCAAAACTCATCGTCTGTGGCTTTGATTTCTTCCATTTCGCCCGTGACAATGAAAATGGTGCGCTCGCAGATGTTGGTGACGCGGTCGGCGACGCGCTCGAGGTTGTGCGCCACCCACAGGAGCCAGTTGGCGCGTTCGATGGTTGTGGGGTCCTGGATGACAAAGGTCATCAGTTCACGATAGACCTGGTTGTAGAGGGCGTCCACTTCGTCATCTTCGATGGGAATCGCCTTTGCCATTTCGGCGTCCTCATTGACGAAGGCTGTCAGGGCGCGGTGCAGCATGTCCACGCCCTTTTGCGCCATGCGGGGAATGTCAATGAGCGGCTTAAGCAGGGGTTCGTCTCCCATGCGGATGTTGATGTTGGCGATACCCTTGGCGTAATCGCCCATGCGCTCGAGCTCAGAGATGATTTCCATGCACGAAGCCAGCAGACGCAGGTCGCGCGCCATCGGCTGCTGGGTGGCAATCAGCACCATCAACTTGTTTTCGATTTCGAAACGCTTCTTGTTGATTTCCAAGTCTTCCGCAAAAATCTTCTCGGATGCCTTGATATCGCGTTTTTTTAACGCCTCGACAGAATCGAGTACTGCTTGCTCGACCATGCTGCCCAGCATCAGCACTTCATCCTTGACCTGCTGAATTTCGGCTTCAAATGTTTTCCGGATCATGTTTTCCTCTTTGGCGTCGTTTCAATGGCATTATTGTACTATCAGCGGTATTCTTTTGGGGTAATGTTTTGCCCGTTTAGCCACAGCCGCAGGCGTGTTTCGATCTGATCACGCACACGCCGCGTGACTTCGAGGCGGTCTTCGTCGCCCGATTTCGCGGGGTCATCGAAGGGCCAGTGTTCGTGAATGCCCATATTCAGGAACACAGCAGGGCATTTTTCCTCGGCATCTGCACAGACGGTGATCACATGTGTGAAAACGGCTTTGCCGAGATATTCAGTGACGGATTTGGACCACTGTCCTGAAATGTCAATACCGACTTCACGCATCGCCTCGCGGACCTCCGGCAGGATACTGCCCTTCGGCTCTGTACCTGCGCTGAAAACATCGAATTGTTCCCCTGCCATTGCGCGGAGTAATCCCTCCGCCATTTGGCTGCGTGCGGAGTTGCCTGTACACAAGAATAAGACCTTTGCCTTGTTCATGATTAGCCAAACCTTCCTGTTACATACTCTTCAGTGCGTTTATCTTTCGGGCGGGTAAAGATGGTCTTGGTCTCATCGTATTCTATGACCGTGCCGGAGCGGGTGTTTTCGTAGAGCATCATCATGGCGGTATAGTCGGAGACGCGCGCCGCCTGCTGCATATTGTGTGTAACGATAATGATGGTGTAGTTCTTTTTCAGTTCCTGCATCAATTCTTCGATACGCAAGGTCGAGATTGGGTCGAGCGCCGAGGCGGGTTCATCCATCAAAATGATTTCGGGCTGAATGGCAATGGCGCGGGCGATACATAATCGTTGTTGTTGTCCACCGGAAAGAGCATAGGCGCTTTGTTTGAGTTTGTCCTTCACTTCATCCCATAATGCGGCGCCGCGTAGAGATTGTTCGACCAAATCGTCCATGTTGCCCTTGAAGCCATTGATGCGCGCACCCCAGGCGATGTTCTCATAAATGGACTTTGGGAAAGGATTGGGTTTTTGAAAGACCATGCCAATACGGCGGCGCACTTCCACAGGGTCAATTTCTTTGCCATACAAATTGGTGCCATGAAGCAAAATTTCTCCGCTCACCCGGCTGGTCGGCACGAAATCGTTCATGCGGTTGAAAGCGCGCAGGAGAGTGGATTTGCCGCATCCCGAAGGACCAATAATGGCGGTGATTTTCTGCTTTTGGATTTGCAGATTGACATCCTTTACCGCTTCGAAGGAGCCATAAAAGATGCTCAAGTTGCGGGTTTCGATGGCGTATGGGGAATTTTCAGTTTGCATGTTTCCGACTTTCCTTGCAGATTGAAATGAATTCGGCACTACCAACGCCGCTGAAAGCGGTTGCGCAGCAATATGGCGGTGGCGTTGAAGGTTAACAGCAGAACAAGCAGGACAATGATCGCCGCCGCCGCAATGGCGTGAAATTCATCCTGCGGGCGTGCTGTCCATTGATAAATCTGGATGGGCAGAACGGTGAACTTTGTAAACGGGCTTTGCGGATCAACCGTGACAAAAGTCGAAGCGCCGACGATGATCAGCGGCGCAGTCTCACCAATGGCGCGCGACATCGCCAGGATGCTGCCGGTCAGAATGCCGGGCAGGGCATTGGGCAGAACATGACTCCAGATGCTCTGCCATCGGGTTGCCCCCACGCCAAAAGCCGCCTGACGGATCGAATCTGGGACGGCTTTGATGGCTTCCTGTGCGTTGATCACCACTAACGGCAGGACAAGAATACCCATGGTGAGCCCCGCAGACATGAGAGTGCGCCCGTTGGTATCGGTGATGCCAAACATGGCTCCGCTGGTGAATGCTTCCATGGCGCGTACAAAAATCGCCAACCCAAGCATGCCATACACAATGGATGGAACGCCTGCCAGGTTGTTGATATTGGTCTGGATGATGCGGTTAACCATGCTCTTCCGGTCAGCATACTCTTGCAAATAAATTGCCGCACCTACTCCTACCGGGAGGGCAAAGGCAATAGCGATTCCCACCAGCCACATTGACCCGAGCAGGGCAGTCCGCACCCCGGCAAATTCTGCCCGGCTGGACATGGGCGTTGTTAGAAAGGCGGGCGAAAGCCAGGAGCGAAACTCGAGACGTGCATTGGGGTACTTCTCGCGCACTTCGGCTTCGATGGCAGACTTCTCGAAAAGGGAGCGGAATAAGGGATAGGTCTCAAGTGTTTTGATCTGGATGATGCGTTCGATAATGAGGTTGTAAAGTTCGCCCTCACTGCGGGCGGCAAGGGGAGTTTCTTTTTCCAGCTTGTTGTACGCGCCTCTGGAAAGGTTTGCCTGCAAAACGGCGATCAATTCATCTTTGCTCAATTCTTCGAGAGGCTTTTCACTGATGGTAAGGGGGTCCTTCTTGAACTCATATGCCACATAGCCAAATGCGCCATCCACAACATTTAGCAGGAGCGCCGAAAGGCTGACAATGGCGATGAGCAAGGCGGATAGAAAGAGCAACTGCCATATCCAGGCGGTGCGATATCGAAGCGCCACAAAACGTTCAAGATCTTGCTGTTCAGGATAGGTGTACTTTATCATGGTCACTACTCGTATTGTTCGCGAAACTTCGTCACAATCCATTGACTGACGATGTTCAATGCCAGCGTTACGAGGAAGAGCATCAGGGCGATGGCAAAGAGGCTGTTGTAGTCCACCGTACCGTAAGGCAGGTCGCCACCGCTGATGCGGGCAATGTGGGCGGTCATCGTTTCTGCGGCTTTCAGAGGGTTGAAGGTAAATTCAGAGGTCGCCCCGGATGCAATTGCCACGATCATAGTTTCACCCACGGCGCGCGAAATTCCCACAATAACAGCGGCGCCAATGCCGGAAAGCGCCGCCGGAAGAACCACCTGAGTACTGGCTTCAAAGGGTGTGGCGCCCATGGCGTATGCCGCCTCCCGCAGGGAATTGGGTACAGCGCTTAGAGCATCCTCACTCATGGAGGAAATGAGCGGCAGAATCATGATGCCCATTACCAACCCGGCCGACAGCATGTTGTAAACGCCTATGCGCTCCGAGCCGATTAGTTCACGCAGTAGCGGCGTGACGAAGAGCAAGGCAAAATATCCATACACCACTGTTGGAATGCCCGCGAGAATTTCCAATACCGGCTTGAGAACGGCACGGGCACGGTGGCTGGCATATTCACTCAGGTAAATGGCAGCACTCAACCCAAGCGGTACAGCCACCAGAATGGCAATTGCGCTGGTCGTTAGCGTGGCGCTCACCAGCGCCCAAATGCCGAATTCACCGATGGCAGGAACCCATTTGGTTGACATAAAGAACTCCGCCAGCGTTACTTCAGGGTCGAGAAAGAATAACAACGCCTGGTCTCCTAACACAATGACGATGCTCACCGTCACAAAAATGGTCAGGAAACCTACAATGAACAATCCCGCCTCAATGGCACTTTCTCCCAAGCGGAGTTTACGTTTTAATATCTTTGGACGAAACGTTGTGTTTACAGTTTCTTGTTTGGCGGCTGCTTGCATATATTGCCTCTCCCATTGCATTTGTTTTTTCATACACTGAGCCCGCTGCAAAAAAACCATTTCCAAACACGAAGGACAAAGGTCGCAAAGTTTTCGACCGTTTCAGATGTATTCCAAGAACTTTGCCTTCTAAAATTTCTTTGAGTGCTTCGCTCTTTTGTAGTTAATGGCTTATTTGCAGTGGAGTCGTACATTCAGAAAACGACAAATTTGGGCTGGTCATCTCCAATCGAACAGGATAGACCAGCCCATGGGATATTTTGTTGATTACCGCTTACTTGGTGGCACTGAGCCAGGCGCCCCAGGAGGCATCAATGGCGGATTGGGGGGCTGGGAAGTAACCCACATCTACGATGTTGTCTTCCAGGTTGTTGAGGTAAAAGGCAATGAAGGCGGCAACTTGCGGTTTTTCCTGCATAATCTTGGCGTCTGAGTAGATGAACAGGGGGCGGGCAAGCGGATAAGTGCCGTTATCTACATTTGCCTGGTTGGGTTCGACGCCGTTGACGCTCACGGCTTTCAGGCGGCCCTGCTCTTCCACATAGTAAGCATAGCCAAAGTAGCCGATGGCGTACTTGTCGCCTTCCACACCCTGCACCAGCACATTGTCATCTTCCGAGAACTGCGCGCCTTCCAGCCCCAGCAGGGCGGCTTCACCCAGCGCCACGTCGGCTTTGCCTTCGGCGTTCTTGGTTGCCGGTGCGACTACCGCTTCGATGAAGTAATCGAAGGTGCCCGAGTCAGCCCCGGGGGAGTAGATCTTGATTGCTTCCGCCGGGAATGACGGGTCTACCTGATTCCACATTTTGTACTCGCCGGAAAAGATCTTGCCGAGTTGTTCGAGGGTCAGGCTGGTGACAAAGTCGTTTTCAGGGTTGACCACCACAGCCAGGGCGTCGGTGCCAACGCGGAACTCCAGAGGCTGACGTCCAATTGCCTGGCAGGCTTCCACTTCGCTGGACTTGATGGGACGCGAAGCGTTGGAAATGTCGGTTTCTCCGCTTTTGCAGAAGCGTTCAAAACCCGCGCCCGTGCCGATGCTGTCCACTGTGATGTTGCCGGTATAACCTTCCTGCTGGAACAATTCCGCCATGCGCTCGGAGAGCGGGAAGACCGTGGACGAACCGGCAGTGATGATGTCGCCGGTCACATCGGCGGGTTCGGGAATTTCAGGAAGAACGACGGGCATCATAGGGACATCAGTGGGCGTAGCCGCAACAGCCTGAGTAGGAACAGATGTGGCGGAAGCCTTTGTCGGCGCAGAAGTGGCTGGAGCCTGAGTGGCAGCGCCCCCGCCGCACGCAGCAAGCACGAGGCTCGCCAGGACGAAAACGAACAATAAGGAACGAACTGTTTTGGTCATTTCTTTTCTCCTTTGATTTTGTAACAAGGGGATGATAACAACCGGCTTTTAATGGAAATGGAAGGATGGGTTAACATCTGGTTAAGAGAGTGTTTTCAAAGTTCTTTCCATTTGCTTATCCTGCGTAGCCTCTCTAGCGCATTGGTCTGCGACGTTACACCTGCTCTGGCGGGCGGCGTCAGGGGGAACGTCCGCTGCGCCATCGCAAAAGAGACGTCGGACTTTGCGCTGTGATACGAAGCACCTGCGAATTAAAAACGTATCTTACACGGTGGTGCGAGATTCTTGCCCTGAGCTGGCAGGTTGAGCCTGTCGAAACCCTGCCGAAGGGTATCTCGCATTTTCGGGCGGCATGAACCCCCATTCGGGGTCAATGTGTCGCGCTACAAGAAAACTGTAAGGTGAGTTAAAAAGTGATGTTACGCGGTAGCGCGAGATTCATCTCGCGTTTTCAGGAGACATAAATGTCGCGCTACGAAGGAACTGCATAAGGTGAGTTAAAAAATTACTGTCCGCCGGTGCCGCGGCGGACAGTATGTCTCCCGCAGGAGACAACACAAGGAGGAGAAGTTCAATCACTGCGAAACAGGGTTAGTTTATTGTCCGATTCGAGCAGTGTTGATTCATAGGGCGAAACCTCCCAGCGCCAGGTGTTCAGGTCGGTGAGGGCGCGGTAGGCGGTCAGGTCGAGTTGAAGCGGGGTGACGGAGACAAAACCCTCCGCCAGTGCGCCCACGTCGGTGCCGCGTTCGGGGACGCCGGTCGGCGCGTCGCCGCCGATCCAGTAGTAGGGTTTGCCGCGCGGGTCAATGCGCTCGTCGAGGCGGCTGTGATAGACGCGCAATCCCTGGCGGGTGAGGAGGATGCCGCGAATTCTGTCGTCGGGGAGGGAAGGCACGTTGATGTTGAGCAGGATTTCGTGAGAAAGACCGTTTTCGATCACCTGACGGACGATCTTCGATGCGGCGCGGGCGGCGGGACCGTAGTCAATATCTCCAATATGGTCGTCCACTGTTTCGAGCGAGACGGCGATGCCGGGGATGCCGGCAATCACGGCTTCCATTGCGGCGGTGACGGTGCCGGAGTAGGTGACATCGTGTCCGAGATTGGCGCCCGCATTCACGCCCGAGACGACGAGGTCAATCGGTTCTTTGAAGAAGCCCAGCGTGGCAAGCGCGACGCAATCGGAGGGCGCGCCGTCGGATGCAAATGCCTGGGTGCCGTCTGCAAGGCGGACTTCCCGGACGCGCAGGGCGCGGTCGAGCGTTTTGACGTGTCCGCCGCCGGACCAGTTTCGGTCTGGCGCGAGCACCGAGACTTTTCCCAGCCGGCGCATTTCGCGCACAAGCGCCAGAAGCCCCGGCGCGAGGACGCCGTCATCGTTGGTGACGAGGATGTGCTTGGTCATTGGTGTTTGCCGCTTTTCAGGTCGTTTTGCCGCTTTTGGAATGTGTCCAGAGCAAAGACCATTATTAGACTGAGGATCATGAGGGAAAGGAAGATTGTTTCCATGTGTTTACTCCCATACGGACGCCCTATCCATGCGCCCCTGCCAGGCGGAGGAGGGCGCTGCCGACGTAGTTTGCCGCCCAACTGCTGAGGATGCGGGCGGGAGTCCATTCGGCTTGTTTGCGGATGCGGACGCTGCCATTTTTCAGGGCGGCGATGAGGTCGTTTGCGGTATGTCCGTCGAATTCGGTTGCGCCGAGACCGATGGCTTCCACGACGTGCGCGTCACTGCTGGCGGTTTGGGCGATGTGCAGTCGTTCCGCCAGGATGCGGGCGTAGCGGTTGCTCATTCGGTCCAAGGTGGTGGCGTTGTAGGTTTCGATGGCGAGAAGAATGCCGGGGACATCCGCATGGCGGAGGGCTTTCAAGATCGAGTAGGCGCTCAGGCTTTTCATGCCAAGCCCGCCTGCCATGGGATGCGGCGCGATGCAAAAGCCGCCCAGTTCTCCCACGCGCAGGATGGTTTCGACCAGCGGCTGGGCGGGCGGGATTTTCTCCGTAACATTGAGCGCCAGCAGGTCGCCTTCGGAGGTGGTCACTTCGGTAGCAGGGATGACTTCGATCCCATAAGCAGGGGCAAGTTCCAGCGCCTTGAGGGCGCCGGCAATTTCATCGTGGTCGGTGACGGCAACCACGTCCAGCCCGCTCTGCCGCGCGCGCTTCAAGACGGCAGGGACGGAAGCGGTGCCGTCGTAACTGTAAAGGGTGTGGATGTGCAGGTCGGCAAGTCCCATAATTGCTCCTTTGATTTCCCCATCAGTGTAGCAAAGGGCGTTTAAGAACGGTTCAAGGATGGTTTAAGAGTGGGTTAACGATTAAGACACAAGAGCCCGGGAGGAGAACCGGGCTCTGTGTAGAGGAGAGATGTAGTCTTTTTTGGAGTGGTTCAGGAGCGCTTTTGCACGTCTTCCTGCTGGCACAAGAAGGCGAGCCGCTTCTGTCTCACGTCCATGGAGAGGACCACAAGCAAACCCAAAACCAACATCATAAGGAGGAGAGTTGCCACGCCCGTAGGATAGCATGGAGTCCGGAATCCGTGCTTTACAGAAGGTTTGCCGATGCAAAACAATTATGCAAAGCCTGTTTTAGGCTGCGTCATTGGGAAATTTTTCGTTTACATCCCGTTAACCCGATTTTCCCGCCGTGTTAATCGAGGGGTGTACAATTAACAACATCAAAATGTCTGCGCCGGCATGATTGACCAGCCTGCCTTCTGGTTATATGATGCAACCCAAGTGAAAAAAACTTCTCCTGTGAGCGCCCATGTTGAAAATTGCCGCCGTTGATGTCGGTTCGAATGCCATGCGGATGGCAATAGGGGAAGTGGACGAACGCTGGCAGGTGCAGGTCATCGAAAATGTACGCCTGCCTGTGCGCCTGGGCGGAGATGTGTTCGGGACGGGGGTTCTGCAAAGCCGAACCATTCGGCAGACGGAGGAGGCATTCCTGCGCTTCAAACATCTGGCGGAAACGCACGGCGTTCAGCGCCTGCGGGCGGTGGCGACCAGCGCCGCGCGCGAAGCCGCCAACGGCAGCCTGTTGATAGATCGCGTCCGCCGCACGAGCGGCATCGAACTGGAAATCATCAGCGGGGAGGAGGAAGCGCGGCTGATCCACCGCGCGGTGATCCATGCCCTCGGCTCGAAGAAAAAACGCACCCTTCTGTTGATTGACATTGGGGGAGGCAGTGTCGAAGTCACGGTTTCGAACGGACAGAGCATCCTCTCCACTGAAAGTTACAACATCGGCACGGTGCGCCTGCTCGAAAAACTGGACGATGTGAAAAAATCCCGTCAGTCGTTCGGAAAACTGGTGCGCGAATATGCTGAAGCGGCGCGCTACCGTATCGAACGCGACCTCGGAGACGAGAAGATTCAAGTCTGTGCTGGGACAGGCGGAAACGTGGAAGAGATCGGGCATTTGCGCCAGAAACTGTTCAAAGGCGAGAGCGACCGCCTCATTACCCTGCCCGAGCTGGAAAAACTGATCGAACGCCTTGGCGCGATGAGCGTTGCGGAGCGGATCCACAAACTGGACCTCCGTCCTGACCGCGCCGATGTCATCCTGCCAGCCGCCATCGTCCTGCACATGGTTGCCAAAGAGGCGGGCATCAAGCAAATCGTCATTCCAAACGTGGGCTTGAAGGACGGCATTCTGCTCGACTTGGCGGATGAACTTGCAAAGAAGCCGCGTTTCCCGCGCCGCGAACAAGCCTGGGAATCGGCTTTGCATCTCGGGCGCAAATACCGCTTCGACGAACGGCACGCCCGGCTGACCGCCCGGCTGGCAGCGCGTCTCTTCGAGCAGACCCGTCCGCTTCACGACCTGCCGGATGACGACCTGCTCCCCCTCGAAATCGGCGCGCTCCTGCATGATATTGGTCACTTCATCAACTCGGTGGATCACGACAAACACGGCTTCTACCTGCTGAATGCCACGCGGCTGATTGGGTTGAGCCAGCGCGAGCAGAACATCGCCGCCAGCCTCGTCCGCTATCACCGCAAACGGACGCCCGCCGCCGACGACGAACACTTCAAAGCCCTGCCTCCCAAAGACCGTGGGGTCGTTCTCAAACTGTGCGCCTTATTGCGCCTCGCCGATTCGCTGGATGTCAGCCATACCGCCAAAGTGAACGATGTCATCCTGCGGGAAACCCCATCGGGCTGGCGCATGCGCATCCTTGGCAAGGACGAACTCCTGCTCGAACACTGGTCGCTCGAAAAGCGCAAGGCGCTCTTCGAGGAAACGTTCGGCGTTACTTTGGAATTGGAGTAACCGCACCGCATGACCGCCCCCAGCCAACTCCTGCTCGACGCGCTCGAAAAACGCTGGAAGACCTATCTGGCGGAACGCAAACGCTGCCGCACAGAATTTTCCAACGAAGCCGTCCACGACCTGCGCGTGGCGCTGCGCCGCCTGCTCTCGCTCATCCAACTGCTCAACTCGGTCGAGCCGCGCCCGCGCCTGTGCAAGTTGAGCCGCGCCCTCAAGAATCAACTCGACGACTTCGACGAATTGCGCGACACCCAGGTGATGCTGGCGGAAATCTCCGAGACCATCCACGACCTGCCCGTGCTGGAACCTCTGCAACACCACCTCGAACGGAAGGAACGACGCCTGCTCAAAGACCTGCGCAAGCAACTCAAAAACCTCGACCTGAAAGAAATCGCCCGCCGCATCCGCAAAACGCGCGATGCACTCACAGCGCAGGAAAAGGCGGATTGGGGCGCGCCCCTCCTGCGGTCGGTGGATGACGCGTTTCAAATCGTCCGGCAAAGGCTCATGCTGGTGGAGCCCGCCCAGCCAGCCACCATCCACCGCGTGCGCATCGCTTTCAAAAAATTCCGTTACATGGTCGAAATCATTCATCCTCTGCTGGAGGACTTCCCCGAAGAGAACCTCAGGCGCATGAACGAATATCAAACGTTGATGGGCGAAATTCAGGATGCGGAGGTCTTTCTGCAAACCTTGGCGGATTTCGAGACAAGCGCCTCTTCCACCGACCTTGAACCTGTGCGCCGCCACTACGCAGCCCGCCACGCTGACGCCGTTTCTGCCTACCTCCAAACCAAGGACATGCTTCACACCTTCTGGCGTACCGCGCCCGAAGAACCTTTCCCCTGGGAGAAGACAAAATGAAACTCTACCTCGTCCGACACGCCATTGCCGAAGACTCCGCCGAGTATGAAGATGACAGTCTGCGCCCGCTCACCGAAAAGGGACGCGACAAGATGAAAAAGATCGCCGCCGCTTTACGGGAACTGGGCGTTGCGCCCGACCTGATCGTCTCCAGCCCCTATCTGCGCGCCAGCCAGACCGCCGCAATCCTGGCAAAGGAACTCAAATACAAGGAGGAACTGACGTATAGCGAAGCCCTCACGCCCATGAGCGAACCCGATGTTATGATTGGCGAAATCAACGAAAAATACACGGTGGACGAATTGATGCTCGTCGGTCATGAACCCAGTCTGAGCGCCCTGGCAGGCGTTTTGTTGACGGGCAGCGCCGAAATTGCCATCAACCTCAAAAAGGGCGGCGTGTGCTGTCTCTCGGCAGACAACCTGCGCCATGATCGCAAAGCCGCGCTGGAGTGGCTGATCACGCCGAAGATCTCGACCCGCATACCTGTGTAGTGCAAGCCTCAATCTTGCGCTGCACTTGCTAACGTATGAGCAAGGAACCCTCTCTCTCCAACCCCGATCTTTTCCTCAACCGCGAACTCAGCCTGCTGGAATTTCAGCACCGCGTGCTCGAGGAAGCGTTGGACGAAAACAACCCGCTCCTCGAACGAGTCAAATTCCTTGCCATTTTCGGCTCCAACATGGACGAGTTCTTCATGGTGCGCGTCTCGGGTTTACGTAAGCAGGTGGAGGCGGGCATCATCGAGGTCTCGCCCGATGGTCTCACCCCGCGCGAACAACTTGCCGCCATCCGCAAACGCGCCATCGAACTGTTCGATACTGCCAATCAATGTTTCCAACGCAAACTCCTGCCCAAACTGCACAAGGCAGGCATTCACATTCTCGAGTACGACAAACTGACCAAAGCCCAAAAAGAAAAAGCGGATGCCTATTTTCGCGAGACCGTGTACCCGGTACTCACGCCTCTCGCCCTCGACCTGGCGCACCCCTTCCCTCACATTTCGAATCTCAGCCTGAACCTTGCCGTCGTCATCCGCGACCCAAAGGGAAACGAAAAACTTGCCCGTCTCAAAGTGCCGGGTACCCTGCCGCGCCTGGTACCTATCAAGCGGTCCTCCGGCGGCACCCGCAAAGACGGGACAATTCCCTATCATCATTATTTCGTCTGGCTCGAACAAGTCATTGCCGCCAACATCAACCTGCTCTTTCCCGGCATGGAGGTCGTCTCCGTGTATCCCTTCCGCATTGTGCGCGACGCCGACACTGAAATTCAGGAAATCGAAGCAGACGATCTGCTCGAAACGATGGAACAGACCATCCGTCAGCGCAAGTTTGGGTCGGTGGCAAAGGTCAGCGTGTATGACAAATTGCCGCCCAGCGTCTGCGAGGTGTTGATCGAAAATTTGGAAATCAAACCCAGCGACATCTTCATTCAGCGCAAGCCGCTGGGACTAGCAAACCTGTGGCAGATTTACAACAGCGTCGAACGGCACGACTTGAAATACCCCATATACAAACCGCGCCTCCCGGCGGCATTCAAAAATGCAGAGACGACGGAAGATATTTTCGAAGCCATCCGCCAGAAAAACATCCTGCTCCACCACCCCTACGACTCCTTCAGCCCGGTGGTGGACTTTCTCAACGCCGCCGCCCGCGACCCGAACGTGCTTGCCATCAAACAGACCCTCTACCGTGTCGGGCGCGACTCACCGGTTGTACATGCCCTGCTCGAAGCGCGCGAACGCGACAAGCAGGTCGCCGTTCTTCTCGAACTCAAAGCCCGCTTCGATGAAGAGAGCAATATCGGCTGGGCACGCAAATTGGAAGAAGCCGGAGTACATGTCGTCTATGGGCTGGTGGGGCTGAAGACGCATTCCAAAATCTGCATGGTCGTCCGTCAGGAAGGCGACGGTATCCGCCGCTACGTCCACCTTGCTACCGGCAACTATAACCACCTCACATCCAGCCTGTACGAAGACATCGGCATGTTTACCTGCGACGAAGCCATCGGCGCGGATGCGACCGACCTGTTCAACTTCCTAACCGGCTATTCCGCCCAGGTTGAATACCGAAAATTGCTGGTTGCGCCGGTCAACCTGCGCCAGAAACTGGAGGCTTTAATCCGGCGCGAAATCGAACATGCGAAGAAAGGCAGCAAGGCGCATCTGATCCTCAAGATGAATTCGCTCGTGGACCCGCAGATGATCCAACTGCTTTATGCTGCTTCGCAGGCAGGAGTGAGGGTGGATTTATTGGTGCGCGGTATGTGCTGTCTGCGCCCCGGTTTGAAGGGCATAAGCGAAAACATCCGTGTGGTCAGCATTGTGGGGCGCTACCTCGAACACAGCCGTATCTTTTACTTCCACAACGACGGGCGGGAGGAAATCTATCTCGGTTCCGCCGACCTGATGCAGAGGAACCTCGATCACCGCGTGGAGGTGATCTTTCCCGTTGAACAGCCCGATCATGTCAACTACCTGCGCGACCACGTTCTGGCTGCATACCTGCGGGACAACACCCGCGCGCGCCTGATGCAGCCCGACGGGACCTATATCCGCATGAAGCCGAAGGAAAAGGAAGAAAAACTGGACATCCAGGACTGGTTGATGAGCCGCCAATACACAAAGGATTAAGTCGCCGGGCGTTGCTCCTTTGCTGCTTTACCCAAACTGACCGATCGCCCCCGCGATCAGACCGATCTGCCCGAGGTGATACAGGGCGATATTGATGATGCGTCCGTTACGGATGGGGGCGACGAACTTGTTCCACGCCAGGACAATATCTGAAAGATAGAAAAGGAACGCGCCGCCGCTCACCAGCAGGGAAGCGCCCGCCTTCCAGGCAGGGTTCGAGAGGGTGGTCATCGCGGCGTAGAGCATGGCGGTGATGACCGCCGCGTAGAGGACGACCGGCGCGACCAGGCGGCTCTGTCCGCCGGCGCGCATGGAGGGGATGAGCCGCCGCATCACCCGCACCCCGCCCACCGAGAGGATGGCGAGCAGCACCGCCTGCCAAAAACCGAATTGCCGCAATTCGTTCTGGAACCCGGCGAGGTAGGCAATGTGCGCCAGCAAAAAAGCAACCAGCCCATACAGAAACCAGCGCTCTTGGGGGAACATCAGGAACACATCCCCCGCCAGCGAAAACAGCACCCCCAGCCCAAACCAGAACGCCAGCCCCTGCAAACCTGTGACCGTGGACAGCCAGAGGAACAGGCAAACCATCACGGCGGGTTTGGTCAGGTATTCCAGCCTGCCCAATCCTTTCCATAAAACCATCACCTGCAGCGCGGCAAAGACAAACGCCAGAATGAGCCAGAGATTCATTTTGTGCCTCCCGAAAAAGCCATGCCGCTTGAGCGCCCGCTGCGCCCCGCCTGCAATGACATTACTTTCTCACCTTACGTAGTTTTCTCGTAGCGCGACATTAATGTCGCCCGAAAGCGCGAGATACCCTTCGGCAGGGTTTCGACAGGCTCAACCTGCCAGCTCAGGGCAAGAATCTCGCGCTACCGCGTAACATGAATTACTTCTTCTTGATTCGATACCCGAACCTTTGCAAAGCGTTCTCGTCGTTCCGCCAGTCCTTCAGCACCTTGACGCGCAGTTCCAAAAACACGGGGCGTCCGCCCATCGCTTCGATTTCGCGGCGTGCGTCGCTCCCGATGCGCTTGAGCATCCTGCCTCCCTCGCCAATGACAATTCCCTTCTGCGAGTCGCGCTCCACGAAAATCGTTGCGGCAATGTATGCCATGCCGTTCTCACGCTCCTTGAACTCGTCAATGCGCACGCCCACGCTGTGCGGCACCTCGTCGCGCAAATTGTTCAGGCACGCCTCACGGATCAGGTCGGCGGCGATGTCGCGTTCGTAGGCGTCTGTGATTTGATCCTCGTCGAAGTCTGGAGGACGGACTGGACTGAGGGAAATCAGCAGATCGAGCAGCGTATCGAGATTCTTCCCCTGCAGCGCAGACAGGGAAACGACGTGCGCTTCTTTCTTAACCGACGCCTGATACGCTTCGAGATGGCGGGTCAACGCCTCAGCCTGGACCAGGTCCATTTTGTTGGCGGCAAGCACGAGCGGAGTCCGATGCGGCAGGTCGTCGAGCAGAGAGGTGATCAGGCGGTCCTCCTCCGTCGGCAGGACGGATGCGTCCACCAGCCACAAGACAACGTCCACGCCTTCGAGCGCCTCCTGCGCCTCTTGGTTGAGGAAACGTCCGAGTTTGTGACGGGGGTTGTGAATGCCGGGCGTATCCACAAAGACGAGTTGATGCGTCTCGGCGGTGAGAATGCCGAGTTGACGTTTGCGCGTGGTCTGCGGCTTGGGCGAAACCGCCGCAATTTTCTGCCCCAGCAGGGCATTGATGAGCGTGGATTTGCCAACGTTTGGGCGACCAACGACGGCGATATACCCTGTGCGGAAGTCGTTCATGGAATCCTTTCGTAGATGCGGATGGCGGGGTTGATGAACTCGAAGCGGACCTGCGGCAGGTAGGGCGGCAGGGTGTATTTGAATTCGGCGATGAGTTTATAGTGGTCGGAGCCGCCGCTTTCCAGTTGCTTGAAGAACTCACATTCGGCTGGCATGGATTGGCAATAGTGAGGGTCGCCGAAGCGTTCGGAGGTGAAACTATCCACCACGAAGTAGTCCGTCTGGCGCTTCACAAGCCCCGCTTCGCCGGCGTTGAATTCGAGTTTGTCGCCCGCCGGCACGGGTTCACTCCCTTTGACAAAATAAATCGGGTAGTTGTGTTCGCGTTCGAAGCGGCTGCCGTCATAGGTTGGCGGATAGTAGGTATGTTCGAGCGATTTGCTCGACGGGAGTGTGTCCATAAATGCGGAAGCGGGGATGCGCGCGTCGTTCATCACCAGCAGCATCAGACTGAGCAGGCGGGCGAATGAATACAGAACAATGCCCGCCACTGTCAAATGAATCGCCAGCGGATAGAGAGCCTTGCCGCTGGCTTTGGCTCTTGCATGTATCTCCGCAACGAAAAACGCGGCGAGGATCGAAAGGAAGGGCATCAGCGTCAGGAAGTAGCGCAGTTGGTAGTTGTAGGAAATCGTCATCGGCAGGTCGAGGACGAAAACCGCCAGCAGAAGGACGGCAAAGGATTTCCCCTGCGGGTCTCCGTTTTGCCGCAGGCGGATGACCTTCCAAACCGCCCAGATCAGCGCCATGCCAAACAACAGGACAAGCGCGAGTCCCAGTCCGTTTACCAGGACGCCGTATTGACCGAAGATGCCGCGCACGCTGCCGGGCTGGTGACCGTAGTTTGCCTGCCATTGCAGGGTGGTGAACAAACGCTTGAAGTAGAACGCCATCCAGGTCAATGCCTTGGGGGTGCCGAGGGCAAAACCGAGGAAAGCGAGCGTAACGCCGATGAACAGGGTCTCTGCAATGGCAAGCCAGTTTTTGCGGATGCCTCGCCGCTGTTCGAGGAGGTACACGGTCAGCGGGGCAAGGATGAGGCTCCCGCCGATGTACTTGCTCGAAGCCGCCATGCCTACGGTCAGGAAAGAGGCGTAGAGGCAGGCTTTACGTTTTTCCACAGCGGCGGCTTCGGCTGCTTCAGGGTAACGACTGAAGTCGTTGCCACCCTTGATGTATGAAAGCAGACAAAACACGGAAAGCGTGGTGAAAAAGAGCAGGTAGGTGTCGTTGTGGGCAAAGCGCCCATTGTGCGACATTTCGCTGACGCAGATAAGGAACAATCCGCTCAAGCCGGCGACCGTGACACTGCCTCCGATGCGGCGGGCGATGAGGTAGGTGAGGACGACCGTCAGCCCGGCAAGGACCGCCGAAAGGACGCGCGCGGCGATGAGCATTTCCGTTACCGAATACCCCAAGGCAAAGACAATCTTCCCGAGATAGTACATCGCGTACTGCGGCAGGTCGGGATAGTCGAAGTTGGTCTCGCTGAATTGGTAGCCGCTGGTCAGGGCGTTGATGGAGCGGACGACGATCTCGTCCGGGTGCCAGACGGACGGCGCACCCCACGAGATGCCGGGCAGAGTGAAGGCAAGGAAGAGGAGAAACAATCCCAGCGGAAGGATGAACTCGTATTTTTGCAGGATGGTTTGTAATTTCTTTGTCATTTGTCAATGATGCCTGTCAGGACGATTCGGAAAAGACCTCCGAGAGTTGGTGTATCCCGGAGGTCTTATGGTATCACGCCATCACCGCGCCTTCCATTTTCAGCAGCCATTCCTTGGTGGGCAATCCCTGCCCGTTGTAAAGCTTTCAATCGAAAAATCCCAAACTTTGCCGCGCTGTTTTACGGAAACTTTTGCATATCTTGAACGCGCTTTTTGCCAACTCAAGGTCGGCAGATGCGCCAGGATATCGAAACTCCACCGCATAGTCTGTAAGCAGGCGGAATTCCTGTTCATACGATGTCCAAAGCGGTTCTGTTTTTGCTGCCAGTCCGAGCAAATAGGTCAGGTCGTGGGCTTTTTTGAAGTATATGCCTGCTTCTGCCAAGCGCGCCTTGAGATATTTTTCCACGCATTGCTGGGCGAAGAAACACGCCGCATCGTAGTTCGGATTCTTGCGGGCGCGAATCTCGCGAAGCAATGATCCCCAGTCCTTTTCGGCTTTTTCGACCCATTCACGCGTGAGAGGCTTCATAAAGCGCGATGCCTTTTTCTGTGATCTCTCGGAAGAAGCAGTCCCCCATTTTTAGGCGCTCTTTTATTTCCGCCGGTTTGCGGACCATGATATCAATGGGGAATTCCGGTTTGGTCGCCATCCAGATTTCCGTCGCTTTTTCGGGGTTGCGTCCCTTGAAAGACATGACGATCAAAATATCCACATCGGAATCTTCGGTTGGGCTGCCGTAGGCATACGAGCCAAACAGAATGATCTTGTGTGGGTTGAATTTTTTAGCGACTTGCCTCGCAAATTTCCGAATCTTCGGTCTGGAAATGGTGGACATAAACCCATTATATCTGATTGTATAGGTGAGCCTTATGCCATCACTGCGCCTTCCAATAGTAGCAGCCACTCTTTCGTAGGCAGTCCATCTCCTCCTCCGTAGCCGTGGAGTTTGCCGTCCGCGCCGATGACACGGTGACAGGGAATGACAAGCGGCATGGGGTTCATGGCGTTGGCGCGACCAACGGCGCGGCAGGCACGCGGACGGTTGATCTCGCGGGCGATCTCGGCGTAGGTGCGGGTCTCGCCGTAGGGGATGCGATACACCGCCTGCAACGCCTCGCGCTGGAACGGGGTGAAGAACGTCCAGTCAATGGGGATGGTGAAGGCGGTGCGTTTTCCGTTCAGGTATTCGGAAAGTTCTTTGGCATAGGGTTTGATTTTCCTCGCATCCGGCGCGATGGGACGCTTGAGACGCGCGAGGTAGGCATCCAGCGCGGGCTGGGCATCCGCCCATTCGACGGCGACCAAGCCCAGGTCAGAGGCGGCGAGGCGCAGGTCTCCGAGCGGAGTCCCGTTCAGTTCGCCGATGTAGATGGGAGCTGGAGCAGGAGTCTTCTTCATAAAAAAATCGCCGCCGAGGAAACGCCTCGATGGCGATTATAGTACTTTTTCGACTTTCGACTTTAGACCTTGGACTAATAATTTGACACCCTGTCAATCAGACCGAGTTCGCGCGCGCGGTAGTCGCACCAGCGGAAGGTGAACACAGATATAACCGCGAAGACGACCGTCAGCCCAAGCAGAATGCTGAGCAGTTGCAGGTTGCTGTACTGCGCCAATGTGGGGAAGGCTTGCGCTACCTCGCCGATGAGCGAGCGGCGCATGAGTTCGAGCCAGTAGGTGATGGGCATGACATAGCCGACGGGACGAAGCCAGGCGGGCAAAACCTCCAGCGGGAAGATCGCGCCGCTGAAGAGATAGAGCGCGCCCGCCACCGCTTCGCCGATGAGGAAGAAGTGATGCGCCACCATAAGCGTGATGCTGGCGAGAATCAAGCCCATCATGGCGAGCATGGTCACGCCGAGCAGGAGCGAGACGAAGAAGAGTCCCCAGTTGACCTGCGTCAGGTCGAGCGGGACGTTGAGGAAGAGCACCCCCGCCGTCAGAATGACGATGACTGCCACCGTGCCGATGAGGAAGCGGGAAACGCCGCGTCCCAGCCAGTAGAAGGGGATGTTGATGGGCGCGATGTACATGTACTTGAGCGTCTTGTAATGCTCGCGGTCGTCAATCACAGCCCACGAGACCCCCGCCATGACCGCGCCGACGTAGGTGTAGAAGGCGTTGCCCAAATAGATGTATGGGAAGAGCGGGGAGTTGTATGCGCCGCCGGTGATAATGCTGTACATGACCACGAGAATCGCGGCAGATGCCAGCGGTTTGATGATGACGTAAATGGCAAACAGAAAGGGATCGGTCCAGTTTGACTCGACCTGCCATCCCAGCCAGGTCGCCATGGTGAAGGAACGGGTGGTTTCGGAACGGTTCATGAATTCTCCAGTTCAATTACCACTTACCAATTACTGCTCGCTAAAGAACGGTAAATGGTAATTGGTAAGTTATCGTCGGCTTTCCGTCAGCCTGCCCTCTCGAATGGCGAGTTTCTCCATGTAATCGAGCAGGAACTTGGCGGCGGTGAGGAAAAGCACGCACAGACCGACCAGCACCGCGATTTCCACTTCCACACTCAGGAAGCCGAGCAATGCGCCAGAAGGGAAGATGAGTTGACGCATGGCATCCAGCCCCAGCGTGAGCGGGATGATGGAAGCCGCCGCCGCAACCCAGAAGTTGAGCGACTTGATTGGGAAGTAAAAGCCCGAAACAAGATAAATCGGTTCCTGCGCCAAGTTCGAGATGTGCCATGCTTCGCGGCTGAGCAGGAGAAACAGCGAGGCGCTCATCATGCCCATGCCGTAGAGCGCGGTCATGGCAAGGAAGAAAACCAGCAACAGTTGCGTGAAACTGGCAACCGAGTACGTCACGTTGAACATCAGCGAACCGACAACGATAATCACGGTGGCGCGCAGAGCCGTGGCGAACAAACCACCCACCGCCATGCCGAGCAGGATTGCCATCATCGAGTTCGGCGCAATGATGTAGAGCGCAAGGTTGCCCTGTTCCTTTTCCCAATACAACTGGCTGGACATGCTCCACAGCACGTTCATCCAGAAGGAGGTCATCGCGCCGCCCATCACCACGAAGCCCACATACTCCTCCGGTGCGCCGATGGCGCGATAGACGTACACATACGCCGCCACGCCCAGCATCGGCAGGAAGATGTCGAAGAAGATCCACGACTTCTCGCGTTGTTGACCGATCACGCGCGGATAGGCGCGTGCGACGATGGTCTTTAGAAACAGCCGCCAGCCCGTCACTTTTTGCGAAGCGCTCAGCGCCAGCGAAGGATTAGACTGCATGAGGCGCCTCCTCTTTCTCCACGTCCTCCATCTTCTGCCCGACCAAATCCATGAACACATCTTCGAGCGTCGGTTCGCGCTTGGTCAGGCGTCTCACCTTCACATCCTTCTGCGTCAGGATGTTGATGACGCTTGCCAGAGCGGACTCCTCCTTCAGGATCAACTCCAGTCTCGCGCCGCCTTCGATGTCGGTCAGCGCGGCTTTCTTGACCTCGGGCTGTTCCTGCAAAATTTGCGACGTCAACCCGTTGAGCGGACTCGTCTCGATCTCGAAGATGGCGTCGCGCTGGAGGTTGCGCTTGAGGTTGGCGGGCGTATCGCAGGCGAGCACGCGCCCCTTGTTGATGATTGCCACGCGGTCGCACAACTCCTCGGCTTCGACCATGTAATGCGTGGTCAACAACAGCGTGCGGCGTCCCTCACCTTGGGATGCCTCCAGCCAACTGCGAATCAACTTACGCACGTCGCGCGCCGCGCCCACGTCCAAGCCCAGGGTTGGCTCATCGAGGAACAGCACTTCGGGGTCGGTGAGAAAGCCGCGCACGATGTTCATCTTCTGCCGCAGCCCCGTCGAAAGGTCGGATGATTTGGTGTGGATGCGGTCTTCCAGCCCGACCATCTTGAGCAGTTCCACGATGCGCTGATTGGCTTCCTTCGAGGGCATTCCGTAGAACTGCGAAAACATCCACAGGTTCTCGCGCACGGTCAGCAAGCCGTAACCCGACGACTCGCCGCCCGAAACCATGTTGATGCGCGGTCGGACCAGGTTTGGGTGTTGGATCACATCATAGCCGGCGACGCGCGCCCAGCCTGAGGTCGGGGCGAGAAGCGTGGTGAGGATTTTGATGAGGGTCGTTTTGCCGGCGCCGTTCGGTCCCAGGAGTCCGAACAGTTCGCCGCGTTCCACCGTCAGGTTCACGTTTTCGAGGGCAACCAGTTCCTTGCGGATCTGCTTTTCCTTTTTATTGCCGCGAATCTTGTAAATGCGGCCCAAGTCCTTTGTTTCGATGGCGAAGTGGGTCATTTTTCTCCTGAATGCTGGAAAATTTGTTCTATTATACATCCCTTCCCCCTTGCATCGGTGTAAATTGTCGGAAAATCGTAGGGGAATCGTAGGTTTTGCGTCAAGCAGGCTGGAGACCCTTGTGATAAATTAGGGGCGTAAGGTGATTTCTCTTCTCCTCCTTTTGCAAGGGAACCGCGGTCGGCGTCCGCGGTTCTCGCATTTAACAGCGGGGTTGGCAGTATAATGCAAACACTCAAATCTGCGAGGTTTCCATGCCTGTACAAATTACCATCATCGGTCTCGGACAAATCGGCGCATCCATCGGTCTTGCCCTGAAGGCGCGTGGCGCCGGGGTGACCATCGTGGGTCACGATAAAGACCCCCGCGCCGCCCAAGCCGCCCAGCAGGCTGGCGCCATTGATACCTGGAAGTACAACCTGCCCGACTCGGTGCGCGATGCCCGCATCGTGGTGCTTGCAGTGCCCTTTGCCGAAGTGCGCGGGACACTGGAAATCATTGCCCCCGACCTTCAGGAAGGGACGCTGGTGCTAGACACGGCTCTTGCCAAAGGGGCGGTTGCTTCGTGGACCCGCGAACTTTTGCCTGCGGGACGGTTCTACGTGGGACTCTTCCCTGCCATTCACCCCGACCATCTGCACGGCATTGACTATGGCACTCCCGCCGCCCGCGCCGACCTGTTCGAAAAGAGCGTGACAGTGGTCACTGCACCTCCCGGCACGCCGGAAAATGTGTTCAACCTTGTCATGGACTTTACCTCTCTGCTCGGCTCATTGCCCCTGCTGATGGATACCGCCGAAGCCGACGGCTTGCTGGGCAAGGTGCAGGTCCTGCCGCAACTTGCCGCCGCCGCCCTGCTCGATGCCACGCTCGACCAGCCCGGCTGGCTGGAGGCAAAGAAACTTGCCGCCCGTCCCTATGCCGCCATGACCTCGGCGTTTGCCTACCACGATGACGCTGTTTCTCTGCTCGAAGCCGCGCTGGAAAACCGCGAGAACATGGTGCGCCTGCTCAACTCCTACATTACGTCCCTGCTCCATCTTCGCGATGAACTCGAAGACGGCGACCGCGAAGCGCTCGGCAAACGCCTCGAAAATGCCTGGAAGGGACGCATCCGCTGGTTCGAGGAACGCTCCGAAGCCGAATGGCTGAATAAGGATGCGCAGAAGATTGACACGCCCTCCTTTGGCGAGCGTATCAACCAGATGCTCTTCGGCTCTGCCCTCTCTGACCGCTCCAAACGCAAGTGACCCAATGCTTTTGCTACATCGTCGAGTGCGCCGACGGGACCTATTACACCGGCTGGACGGTGAACCCCGAAAAGCGGGTGCAGGCGCACAACGCCGGACGCGGCGCAAAGTACACGCGCACGCGCCGCCCGGTGCGGCTGGTTTATGTGGAAGAACAGCCGGACCGCGTCACAGCCATGAAAAGAGAACGCGCCATCAAGAGGCTGGGACGTGAGGGAAAGATGAAGTTGGCGGGAAAAGCGGACAAGTAAACAACACACAAAAAACGGCTGGAGCCATGCGACTTCCAGCCGTTTTCTTTGTGCTTCTAAGCATCTGTCTTGAACTTACGCGTAATCGGCGTTCTCCAACGCCAATGGTCGGTTTCACGCGTCAGAGGGCGCGCTCTACGCAAGGTTTTTTAATCGGTAAACAGCGGCAAATGCCCAAGCGAAATGATGTGCATCCACTGCGCGCGGTCGCCTTCGGTGAAAATTGCCGCCTCCTTGACGACGGTGGAACCCGCCTTATCGAGAATCATCCGCATTCCCTGCAGGGTGGAGCCGGTGCTGATGACATCGTCCACAATCACCACCCGCTTGCCCTTCATCATCTCGATGTCCTTTTCGTCCAAAATCAACACCTGTGGCTGACCGGTGGTGATGGAGAGCGTCTCTGCCATCAGCGCTGCGCCCATGTAGGGCTTATAGACCTTGCGCAGCACCACATACGGTTTCTTCGTCTCCACCGAGAGCGCGTGAGCCAGCGGAATGGACTTGGCTTCCGCCGTCACCAGCACGTCATACTCGATGCCATCGAGTTTGAGCGCCAGTTCCCGCGCGCAAGCCTGAACCAGTTCCGTATCCCCCAAAATATTCAGGATGGCGATTTTCAGCCCGGGCTTGACCTCGAAAAGGCGCAGGTCGCGCTTGAGTCCGGCAATTTCCACGCTGTAGGTTTCGTATTTCGACATTTCTCGTTCCTGATTTCCTGGAATTTCTCGCCCCGTAGTTTATCATAATTCATCTTATAATGCGGGCTGTTTCCGATATGCTTCCCGACCTCCGTCTCCACGACCACCTGCGCCTGCGTAAACCGCATCCCTGCGGCTCCTACGAATGGACCGTCACCCGCCTCGGCGCGGACATCGGCTTGGAATGCCTCGGTTGCGGGCGGCGCGTCCTGCTCACCCGCCGCGAACTTGCCCGGCGGCTCAAAGCCAACCTCACCCCCCGCGAGACAGAACCTAATGAATCAAAAAACGCCTCCTAGAAAACCTCACATCGTCTTCTACTTTTCCGACACCGGCGGCGGGCACCGCTCCGCCGCGGAAGCCATCATCGAAGCCATCGGCATCGAATACCCGAACCGCGTCACCACCGAAATGGTGGACTTCTTCAAGGACTACGCTCCGCTCCCCTTCAACAAAATGCCCGACTGGTACCCCCACATGGTCAAAGCCCCGCAGTTGTGGAGCGCCAGTTTCCACGCCACCGACGGACGCGCCCAGGCACGCGCCATCACCGCCACCATGTGGCCCCTTGCCCGCCGTGCGGCAAAAGCCCTCGTTCAAAGCCACCCCGCCGACCTCATCGTCACTGTCCATCCCTTCGCTAACACGTTTGCGCTCAAGGCGCTGGGAAAAAACCGTCCGCCCTTCATCACCGTCGTCACCGACATGGTCACCACTCACGCCCTGTGGTACGACGCCCGCGCCGACCTCATCCTCGTCCCAACCGAGAAGGCGCGCGAACGCGCCATCAAATACAAGATGAACCCCGAAAAAGTGCGCGTCGTTGGTCTGCCCGTCGCCGACCGCTACTGTCAGCCAATGAAGCGGAAGAGCAACCTGCGCAAAAAACTCGGCTGGACGGTGGACAAGCCGACCGTGCTCCTCGTGGGCGGCGGAGAGGGGATGGGACCGCTGGCGAAGACCGCCTACGCCATAGACGCTTCGGGGCTGGACCTGAACCTGGTCATCGTGTGCGGGCGGAATCAAAAACTGAAAGCGACTCTCGAAGAACATTCATGGGAAAACCCCGCCTACATCTACGGCTTCACGCGTGAAATGCCCGACTTCATGCGCGCCGCCGATTTCATCGTCACCAAAGCCGGTCCGGGCACCATCGCCGAGGCACTCAACGCCGAACTGCCCATCATCCTCTACGCCAAACTGCCCGGGCAGGAGGATGGCAACGTGACCTTCGTGCAGGAGGAAGGCGCCGGCGTTTGGGCGCCCACGCCGCAGGAGGTGGTACGGACGCTGACGCGCTGGATTTCACGTCCTGCCGAGCGGCAACAGATCGTGGAAAACTGCCGCCGCGCAGGCAAGCCCGAAGCCGCGCGGACGATTGCAAGAACGATTGGGGAAATGCTGGGGCTTGATTAATACAACGGTATCCTCGCCCCGCTGACCTTTGCCGCCTGCTCCGAGAAAAGATACTGCATTGCCGCCACGATGACCTCGGGCGTGGTGCCGGTGCCTTTGTTCTCCACATCAATCGCCCTCACCTGGATGATATTCGCCGTGACGCCATGCTCTTTGAGTTCGGCGGCGAGGGTAAGGACGAGATTCTCCTGCGCGGCTTTGGCGGCGGTGTAGGCGCCGCTCTTGCCGGGCGGATTTGCCACCGTCGAGGCGGAAACGGCGATGACACGCCCCCAGCCGGCGGCGGCAAGTTTCGGAGAGAAGGCGCGGAACAGGTGGAACGTCGTCCACACGTGCTGGTTGAGCATGAAGGTCAGGTCGTCGGTGCTGGTTTCGGGCAGAGGCTTGCCTCCCACCCAGCCGCCGACGAGGTGGATTAGGGCGTGGACAAAGCCGAATTTGTTCGAGACCGCCTCGGCGGAGTCCCGAACCGCCTGTTCGTCGCGCAGGTCAACGATGGAGGCGAGGAGTCGGTCTTCGGGGAGATTCAGTTCCTTGACCAGGGAATCCAGTTTTGCTTTGTCGTTGTCGAGCAATGCCAGGTTGTGACCCATTTCGGCAAAGGTCTTCGCGGTCTTTTGCCCAAGCGCACCCGTTGCGCCTGTGATGACAATAGTTTTATTCATACAATGCCCTGATCTGGTCTTCGGTCATGCCCTCGACGATGGCGGGGTCGCTTTGTTCGGGCAGGTGCGCCTTGCCGCGAAAATCAATCAGGTGCCCCGACTTGGCGGCTTTGGTTTGCAGGTAGAAGAGGTTGTGCTCGTTGGTCGGCAGGATGTGCGGCAGGCGTTCGTTGATTTTGACGCCGTGCTGTTCGAGTTGGGCAATCTTTTTAGGGTTGTTGGTCATCAGGCGGATGGATTTGACCTTGAGCGAGTGGAGCATGTGCGCGGCGACGGCGTAATCGCGTTCGTCGTCGCGGAAACCGAGCGCGAGGTTTGCTTCCACCGTGTCGAGCCCCTGATCCTGCAGGGCATAGGCGCGGACTTTGTTGGTCAGCCCGATGCCGCGTCCTTCCTGGCGCAGGTAAAGCACCATGCCGCGTTCCATGCTTCCGATTTTTTTGAGCGCGGCTTCCAACTGGTCGCGGCAGTCACAGCGCAGAGAGCCGAGGGCGTCGCCCGTCAGACATTCCGAGTGCAGGCGCACCGGCACATCCTCCGCGCCGATGACATCGCCCTTGATGATGGCGACGTGTTCCTTGTCGTCGCGGTTGTTCGAGAACGCCACGATATGAAAATCGCCGAAGCGCGTGGGTAATTCGGCAACCGCTTCGATGTGAACGCAGATGCCTGCCTCGCCGTAGCCTTCGCATTCATGACAGCAGTCCTCTTCCAATAAAACCTGAATCTTTTCGTGCAGCAATGTCGTCATAATTTCCTCCGCAAGCCTTATGCGGCTCGCTCGATTTTGTATTGAAGCAGGACGCCTCCATCCTCCCAACTTTCCGCATGGAGCAATTGCAAACGGACCGCGGCGCTTCTTTCCAAGCCTGAGCCTGCCGCCAGCGTGGGGGCTGAGTCTCCGCCGAAAATCATCGGCGCGACATAGGCATACAGTTCGTCTGCCAGCCCCAGCCGTATCAATTCGAAATTGAGCGTGGCTCCGCCTTCGACCATGAGGCGCTTAATTCCCAATTCATGAAGGGTCTGCATCATTGCCCGCAAGTCCACCCGCTCGCCCTCGTGGACGAACACTTCCACGCCCAGCGAACGCAGGAATGCGAACTGCTCATTAGATGTTCGAGGTGTGGTGAATATTACGACGCGCCCCCCGCCCTCGTGTAAGAATTTCGAATGAGGCTCGAACTTTGCTTCGGAAACCACCCCCACCTTGACCGGGTTCGGCGTCAGCCCGCGCGCCGCCCGTTCCGCCCGCCGCGCCTCTGATTTGACCGTGAGTTTGGGGTCTTCGTCGAGGAGAGTCCGCCCGCCGACCATGACTGCATCCGAGTCGGCGCGGAGCTGGTCCACGCGTTCCTTGTCGCGCGGGGAGGAGATGGCTGCGCCGCGCCGCTGGAAGGTATCTATCTTGCCATCGGCGGTCATGGCGACGTTGATGAAGACGAACGGGCGGTTCATTCGTTAATTGTACGCGCTTTCCTCCCTGATTGGATTTTCTTCATTGTTCTGTTGGAAACGGGGTCAACAGGATTGAATTTTCCCAGTCTGCCCTCACCCCCACCCCTCTCCCAATATGGGAGAAGGGAGAGAGTGAAAAGCACACGAAAATGAACATCAGACGTATTTACAAAAGACCCATTATCGAATCGGCGTCCTGCTTGCCTTGTCCAAGATGAAATCGAGCAGGTAGTGGTTCACCGCCTCCGCTTCGTCGTGTTGGACCCAGTGGGTCGCTTCGGGGAAGAGGATGAGGTTGCCCTCGTCCACGTAATCCATGCTGGGACGCGCCATGCGGTGGCTGAGCGCCACATCCTTCATGCCCCACATCATCAACGTCCGCACACGGACGCGCGGGTCTTTCGGCAGTTTCGGCATGTAGCGGATGACCGCGCGGTACCAGTTGACCATGGCAGTCATCGCGCCGGGCTGTGACCAGGCTTCCTTGTACTTTGTGATGTCTTCTTTGGTGAAGGTGTGAATCTTTCCGCTCCCGAGCAGGGCGCTGACCGCTCCGCGCCAGTTGTCCGCAGACATGGCGCGCTCGGGAAACCAGGGCAGTTGGAAGAAGAAAACATGCCGCGAGCGGCGAATCTGCTCGAGGTCGCGGGTCAGGAAGCGGCGCATCACGGCAGGATGCGGCACGTTCAAGATTCCGAGGCGATGCAGGCGCTCGGGGTGGAGAATCGCCAGCGTCCACGCCACCACTGCGCCCCAGTCATGTCCCACCAGGTTGACCTTTTCGTATTCCAGCGCGTCAATCAGACCGATGATGTCCTTCACCAGTTCCTCGACGCGATAGTTCTTCACGCCTTTGGGCTTGTCGCTCAGGTTGTATCCGCGTTGGTCGGGGACGATGACGCGGCATCCCGCTTCGACCAAAGCCGGTATCTGCTTTCTCCAGCCGTACCAAAACTCCGGGAAGCCATGCAGGAGCATGATAGGTACGCCGCTCTTCGGTCCTGCCTGAACGACGTGTAATTTCACCCCATTGGTTTCGATGTAGGTGTGTTCGAGTTCCATTGATGGACTGCCTCCAAAGCGAGGCGGGATTGTACCAGAGAAATTTCCGGCATTGTTTTGAAAGAGGGATTTTTTCTCTTGCCAAATCATCGAAATCGGAGCAAAATGAACTTGTCTGCTTCGCATGTGCACCGAAGGCGGTGAGGTCTCGCGCCGCTGGACGTCTGACCGTTCTTTTATGTTGACGGCGGTTGCGATTTTTTTTGCCAATGCTGTTCGCTGTATCCTGCTAATCTCATATATACGGTTAAAGGTGTATAAAAGTATGTGGCGTCAATTTACCTTTTTTGCTCTTATTGGATTAGGAAGCAGTATAACATCTATAGTCGCAACGATTTTGCTGGCTTTTGTTTTCTCGCTTTTTCTTATGGCGGCGGTGGTGATGGCTGTTGCCGGTGCGAATACAGAAATAATCTCTACTGTGCTGGAAATCCTTGTATTGCCCCTCGCTGGTGCCTTGGCGGGGTTATCAGGCGGTTTAATGGGTGGAGCAGTCATGCGCCGCCTTTGGGACATTTCTTTTCGCTGGCTTTTCGGCTGGGCGACAACCTGGCTTCTCGGAGGAATTGGCATTTGGTTGAGCATTTGGGGTTGGCATGATTCCATGACTACAACCGAAATGCTTTTTTCCAGCAGCGGCATGTGGATGTTATTTGGAATAGTTTGTTCTTTCGTGTTTTCTGTCCTTTTTGCGCCGTGGAAACATAAGAAAACCGGGGAGCAGACATGAGTGCAGCCTTGCCGCCCAACATGTAGTACACGCTTGGGTTGTCTGCGCAAGCCCCCCTAGAGCGTTTTGTAAATGGAGATTCATCACAGATAAACGCGGATAAAAACAAATTTTAATGAAAAATGCGCCGAACTCGTTTTTACTTCCATTTCTCTGTGTTCATCTGTGGTTACACAATGAATTTCAAAGCACTCCCTTAGCATGTCGGGTAATGTGATAGTCAATACCCTCCCCTGAAATACGCCGCAATCAAATCCGAAAGATCGGCGGTGGTGTTCTGCCGCGCTACCGCGAAGAAATCGTAACTCGTGGCGTGACCGCGCCCATAGCGCGAGGCGTAATCCTGCAAAAAGGCAAAGAAGGCGTCGTCGCCCATGCGGTAATTCAGGGCTTCCAGAAAGTTCGCGCCGTTGAGATACACCGCGTTGACATAGGCACGGAACGTCGGCGCTTCGTACACACTCGTATCCACATACCCCGACGGACCGAAGTAATTGACGCGGAACTGCCACCACCAATCGAGCGAGTTGGGGTAGATGAACTTGTAGAAAATCGCCTCGCTGTACACGCACAGCGCCTCGTCGAGCCACGGTTCCAGCGCCTGGTCGCTCCCCACCAACCCAAACCACCATTGATGTGCAATCTCATGCACACCGATGGTCACGAGATTACTGCGCGCCGAACCGTTGTACTCGTTGTAGAACTTGGTCGCCAAAAATACCAGCCCGTCGTATTCCTGCCCGTCGTTCAAATCCGCCTGCACGATGCTCAGACTCCCATACGGATACGGCGCGAACTTGGCGGAATACAGATCCACGGCGCGGACCGCCGCGTTCAGGATGGCGAGAGCCTGCGTTTCATAGCCTGGATAATAATACGAGCGGATCTGCGCCCCGCCGGCAGCTGCATCCATCACCCGGAACTGGTCGCTGGCTGACAGCGCAAACGTCCGCGCGCCGGAGAGGCGGTAGCGCCTCCATTCGCCGTTCGGTTCCTCCACTCCGCTCGCGGCGAAGACGATGTTCCCCTCCGTAACCTTGACGTTCACCTCGAAATCCGCCGCGTCATAGACGAGATGCTCGCCGAGGGCGTAGTCGTCATGCAATACCCAGCCGCCGCGATACGGCACAACGAATGGATACCAGTCCGTCAAGTTGACCTGGTCCACGTCGTAGCCGTAGGGGTCGTCCTTGACCTTGGCGGGGAGCGCAATGCGAAAGCGCATCGCCAGCGTGATTTGTGCGTTGGGTTGAAGAGGCTGCGGCAAATAGACCGTGAGACGATGATCGCTGATGTCGTAGTTGAGGCTGTTCCCGTCGAGCAGGATGTGTTCCAGCGTGAAGCCGCCGCGGTGCATCGGCTCGACTGCCATGACGATTTCGTTCAACGTCACACCGGTTTGATTGGTGTAGGCGACGGTCTCGTCCACGGCGAGTTGATGTCCGTAGTAATCGAGCAGGGCGTAGAGGGTGTATTGTGTCCGTGCGGATTGCGGGGAAGCCGTTGGCGGCGGGAGAGGGGTGGCGGTGAATTCGAGGGTGGGCGGCGGAGTGTTGGTCGGCGGGAGGGGGGTGAAGGTCGAGACGAGGGTCGGCGCTTCGATGGGGATGTAGTTCGCGTCGGCGGGCTGGAAGGGCGTCGGCGTGGGAGAGGCGTTGGGGTTCGAGGTGACCAGTATCGGCGTGGGACGAACCGTCTGCGCGGGGGTGGATAAGGTGCAGGAGGTGAGAAAAAGCAAAAGGGCGAAAAAGGCGCGTCGAAGAGGAAGTCGCATAAAAATAGTTTCCCTCACCCTTCGGGAGAGGGGCTGGGGGTGAGGGTGCGTAGAGAATTAGTAGGTCTTCTGAAAATATTTCGCCATCAAATCAGAGATGTCGGCGGCGGAGTGTTCGCGGAAGACGCGGAAGAAATCGGCGCTGGTGGCGCGTTTGCCGGCGAACTGGGTGTAGTAATCCTTCAGGAACGCAAAGAAGATTTCGTCACCCACGCGCTGACGCAAGTCCTCCATGAAGCGCGCGCCGGTCAGGTAGGTCTTGTCCCAATACGGGCGCTGACCGCCGCCTTCGTAGATGGGCGTATCCACAAAGCCCGCCTTTTGAAATTCGAAATAGCGGTAGCCCCACCACCAATCCACGAGGTCGGGATGCACCGTTTCGTAGTAGATGCGCTCGCTGTAGGTGCAGAGGGTTTCGTCGAGCCAGGGTTCGAGCGCCTGGTCGTCGGCGACGGCGTCGAACCACCACTGATGCGCGGTCTCGTGCGCGGCGATGATGACGAGGTAATTCTTGGGCGTGTTGTCGTACAGATTGAAGTAATCGCGGCTGATGAAGTAGAACGCCGAATATTCCATGCCGTCGTTGAAGTCGCCCTGCACGGCGGTCATGGTCTTGTGGCGGTAGGGTCCGAACTTTTCCTCGAAGACTTGCAGCGCCTCGACGGTGGTCTGGAGCATGGCTTCGCCGGGCGCGTCGTAGAAGGCGAAGTAGTAGGCATAGACGGTCACATCGCCGACCTGGCGCTGGGCGACTTTGTACAATGTGCTGATGGACAGGGCAAACGTGCGCCCCGCTTCCAACTTAAACCGACGGCTGCCGGCTGACCCCGAAGCCACTTCTGCCCCCGACGACGCCACCTGCGGACTCGACCCGTCGGTGAAGGTAACCGTCACGTCGAAGTTCGCCGTGTCGTAGACGAGATGCTCGCCGTAGAACCAGGGGTTATGCAAAATCCAGCCTTCGCCGGGCTGATACGGCACGATGAAGGGATACCAGTCCACGAGGTTGAGTTGCCGCTCGGAGTAGCCGTAAATTTGCGGGCGGACTTCGTTCGGGTTGCTGTAGGCTGGCATCGGCGGGAGGATGAGTCCGTAGGTCATCGTGAGGGTGACTATCCCGCCGGGTTGGAGGGGTTGAGGGAGGGGGATTTCGAGGCGTTGGTTGAGGTTGGGTAATTGGTAATTGGTAATTGGTGTTCCATCCACCGCGAGCGAATTGAGGCTGAAGCCGCCGCTCCACAGGTTGGGCTGGACGGCGAGGACAAGTTCGGTCAGGGTTTCACCCGTCCAGTTGGGGTAGATGATGGTCTGGTCCACCGTCGCGGCTTTGGTGGAGTAGTTGAGTTGCAGGTCTATGGAATATTGGGGGCGTTCGATGGCAGGCTGGGGGAAGGACGTGGCGGTTGGGGGTTCGGTGGGGAGAAGGGTCTCTGTGGGAGTAGTCGTTGCGGTGGGGAGGATAGGCGTCTCGGTTGTGGGAATCGCTTCGGGGTCGGGGGAGGAACAAGAGGCAAAAAGAAAGAGGAAAGAGGAAAGAAGGGCGAGTGTTGCGAGGGTCTTGTGCATGGAAGGATTCTAACCGAATAAGTTCCCAGTTTTGACGCAAAAGTTCCTTACAAGGTTCCAGGCACGCCTGTAGTGGACGTTCTCCCCTGGCACCGCCCGCCAAGTACGCGCAAGATTTTCTAAAAAGTTACGACCTGCCGCTTATCTTCTTCCACCCGAACGCGAGCATGAAGAATACCGTCGCTGTCAACACAATCGCCGCGCCAGAAGCAATACTCAAATAAAACGACAAATACAAACCAATCACACCCGCAAGCGAGGCGAAGAGCGCGGCGAGCAGCATCATCGTGGACAGGCGATTCGTGAGCAGGTAGGCGGTCGCGGCGGGGGTGACGAGCATGGCAACCATCAACGCCACACCGACGGTTTGAAGTGAAACGGCGACCGTCACGGCAATGAGCGCCAGCAGGATGTTGTTGAGCAGTCCTACCGGCAGGCGCAGGGTGGCGGCAAGGACCGGGTCGAAGGACAGGGTCATGAATTCCTTGTAGAAGGCGAAAACCATCAGGAGGACAAATCCGCCGAAGATGAGAATCAGCCACAGACTGTGGGATGAAACGCTGAGCACGTCGCCAAAGAGGAAGTGGGTCAGGTCCACGGCGTAACTCTTGACGGTGGAAATCAGCGCAATGCCGAGGGCAAACATCCCCGCGAAGATGACGCCGATGGAAGTGTCCTCCTTGATTTCGGCGTTGCGGCTGATGGCGCCAATGCCCAGCGCGGCGAGGACGGCGGTCCCCAGCGCCCACCAGAACAACGTGTCCCTTGCGCCGCCGCTGATGAGATAACCGAGGGCAATGCCCGGCAGGATGGTGTGGGCGAGCGCGTCGCCGAAGAACGCCATGCCGCGCAAAACGACGTAGGTGCCAATCACCGCACAGACGATGCCGACCAGCACGGCGGCAATCATGCCGCGCGCCATGAATTCGTAGGAGAGAGGGTGGAGGAGAAGGTCAATGAACATGGTCATGTTCTCCTTCGTCGCAGCAGCTGTCCACACTCAGAACGGTCTGCCCGTCAACGGGTTTGAGCCGGCCGCCGTAGGCTTTCAGGAGATTATCGGTGTGCAGAACATCGGCGGGCGGACCGAACGCCACCAGCCGATGGTTGAGCAGCATGATGCGGTCGAAGTGAGTCGCTGCTTGGTCGAGGTCGTGCGTGGCGACCATCACGGTGACGTTTTCCCTCTTCAGCCGGTCGAGGAGGGAGAGGATGCCCTCCTGCGAAGGGGTATCGAGACCGGTCAATGGCTCATCCATCAGCATCAGTTCGGCTTCCTGCGCGAGGGCGCGGGCGATGAACATGCGCTGCTGCTGTCCGCCGGAGAGTTGACCGATCTGACGCGAGGCAAGGTCAGCCAGGTCCACCGTTTCGAGCGCACGGCGCACGGCATCCCAGTCCCTTTTGCGGGGCCAGTTGAGCGGACCCAGTTTGGCGAACCGTCCCATCATGACCACATCCGCAACGGTGACCGGGAAGTTCCAATCCACCTGCGAGCGTTGCGGGATGTAGCCGATGCACACATGTCTGCCCGGCATCGAGCCGAAAACCTTCACCTCGCCGGAAGTCGGCGGCAGCACGCCTGCCACTGCTTTGATGAGAGTGCTTTTTCCCGCGCCGTTCGGTCCTACAATCGCCACACGTTCTCCCACATGCAGGTGAAAGGTGACATCCTCCAGCGCGGCGCGTCCGTTGTAGCGGACGGTGAGATGGCTCACGTCTAAAATGGGTTGGTCAGGCTGGTGGTGGGTGTGAGGATACATATTTACCTCACCTCACCCATCCCCAACCCGCAGGGCGGGAAAGGGTGAGGTCATTTCAACGCATTTACAATCAGCGTCACATTATGCTTCATCATGTCAATGTAGGTCGCGGCGGGCGCGCCGTCGGTCAATGACTCCAGATGCAAATCGGTGACCACTCTTACGCCGGTCTCGGCGGCAATCTGGCGGGCAAGCGCCTCGTTATCCGACGCATCCAAAAAGATGGCAGGCGCGCCGCTGGCTTTGATTTGCGCAATCAGGTCTGCCATCTGCCCGGCGGAGGGTGAAGCGCCCGAACTGAAACTCTCGATGACCGTGCCGGCAATTGTAAAGCCATATCGCTCGGCAAAGTACCCCAGTGATTTGTGGTTGGTGACGAGTAATTTTCTTTCGGCAGGGATTTGCGAAACCTGCTCGACGATCCACGTATCGAGCGCTTTGAGTTGGGTGATATACGCCTCGGCATTGGACCGATAGACCGCCTCGCCCTCTGGATCGAACGCAATCAACCCGTCGCGGATATTCTCCACGTAGTGGATGACGAGGTTCGGGTCCAGCCACATGTGCGGGTTGCCCGCCTCATGCACGTGACCTTCGCCTGCTCCTGCCTCCCCGGCATGTTCCTCCATGTGACGCGCTTCGAGCCCCTCCGAAGCCGTGACGATCATCCGCGTGCCGCCGGCATTCTCAAGCAAAGGCTCGATGAAATGCTCGTAGTCCATACCATTGACGATGAGCACTTTGCTGTCTGCCACCTTTGCCGCGTCCTGCGGGGTGGGCTGATAGGCGTGCGGGTCTGCGCCGATGGGGAGCAGGGACTCCACCGTCAGGCGGTCGCCGGCGACGTTGCGGGCGATGTCTGCCAGGAAGGTGGTGGAGGCGAGAACGACCGGGCGGCGGTCACTGCCTTGGGAGGCTGAGCCGCATGAGGTCAGGAGAAGAACCGAAAGAAGGGAAAGTCCAAAAATGGTATTGATAATCTTTTTCATTTAGAACCTCGATTTTTTATCCCCCAAGCAAAGCGTGGGGGAAAGTTATTTGGTAAAGTGCGCCAGAGAGCGCACAGTACGTACAAAGGACTGCCGACGCAGCAGACGTAAAGAGCAATTTATTGGCAGTTTTGGCACAAGCCAAATAACTGAAGCCAGTGCTCCTTGATCTGATAACCGGTGCGGCGGGCGATGGCTTCGGTCAGCACTTCGAGGTCGTCGCCCTCGAAGAATTCCACCTTCCCGCAGTTCTGGCAGAGCAGCAGGTGCTGATGACCGCTACCGGCGGAAATGAACGCCTGGCATCCGCTTGGCTGATGCACACGCTGGATGAGGTGGAGTTCCTCCAATTTTTCGAGCGTGCGATAAACCGAAACCAGCCCCAGCGCGGGATATTTTTTCCGCGCCAGGTCGAAGACCTGAAGGGGGGTGAGTGCATGGGTGGATCCCTGAACAGTTTCCACTACGGCGCGGCGCGCTTCGGTCAGGCGGTAGCCGTTTTCCTGGAGTTGGGTAAGCCAAGGGATGGCAGTCATGGCATTCTCTAATTGAAATTGATTTTCAATAACAATTATATGCAAGCCAAGCAAGTTGTCAATGGTGTTTCTGCGCTCATTAGGCAACCCATCGCCAGTCTAAGAAACCCATCAGCAAAAAGAGTTGCAGGGTGAAAGAACCTGCCCACAGAGTGAACCGCGCGGCGCGGTTTGGGATGCCGCCCATAACGAGGAACGCCGGAAAGACGGCAAGCATATAGCGGCTAAAACTGTCCAAAAGATGAGGCGGCGTGCCGCGCATGAAGAATAAAGCGAGATTCAGCCAGGCGTATATGGAGAGGGTTGGGTCGAGCCGACGCAAGCCAAAAATGAGCAAAGTGAGGATGAATGCCAGAGAACCGAGGTCAATGTAATCCACAAAAACGCGCGGAGTGTCGAGAAGGCGCTCGAGGAACAGCCGAACCCCGGTCCAGGGCAGGACAGTGCGAATGCCCCAGTGAGAGTTGAGCGTTTCGGTGATATTTCCCAAGCGGGCAGCCTTCAGGTACAGATTCCAGCCAACGAATGTGAGGGCAGGAAACAGGGAAGCCAGCCAGGAGAGATTGCGAAAGCCTGCTGACGCCTTGCGCCAGGTTACAGGTTCCAGCAATCGGAAGCCGGCAATTTCCCTCAGCCACAACAAACCCAGAACGGGGGTTAGCAAACTTCCCTGCAGGCGGGTCAGTGTGGCAAAGCCGCCCAAGATGCCCGCCAAAACCCAGCGCCGCCGGCGGGCAGCCAGCCAGGCGCCTAGTGTGAAGGCAAGAAAAACAGAATCGGTGTAGGCGGCGATGAGAAAAAAAGCCGAGGGAAAGATGGCAAGGGAAATAACCGCCGCCCCTGCCTGGTCACTCGGCAGCCCTTCGGTGCGGGCGACCTCGTAAAAGAGGATGAAGACTGCAAGCGCGGCAAGATTCGAAATCAGCAGAGCGGAGAATAAAAAGTCCCCGGTGAGGGATGCAAGCCGGCCGGTCAGCCAGGGGTAGAGGGGCAGGTAAGCAGCCGTCCCGTCGTTGGGATCATAGCCAAAAGCCGCAATCTTGAGATACCAGTCCGTGTCCCAGCGTTTCCAGATGTTGATAAAGTGATGGGAGAAATTGTCCTGTCGCAGCAGCGTTTCGGCAACGGCGTTGATCGGTTCGTTGGATAAAGGTTGCGGGGCGGGACCCAACGCGGCGGTGTATCCGAGAAATGAGGCGGTCAGGCGCAGGAGAAGGAATAGCGCGATGCAAAGAAGCCATCCCCGCTTTATGCCCCACTGTTTAGCCGCCATCCAGTTCAGCACCCTCGTGCGGCAGGATTTCCTTCTTGAGCAGGAAATATGCGCCGGTAAAGTGGTCGTCCACACTGCCAACCAGCATGGAACGTCTCTGCGGGATGATGGTGACGACTTCCCAGCCCGCCAGTCCGTGATTATCGAGCGCCGGGAGGTTGTATTCGTTTTGCAGCGGGTCGTTGCCCATGAGCGCTGCGGCAGGCAGATAGACCATCTTGTAGCGAAAAACCTTTCCCCCGCTTTGGATGCGCCGCTTTGCCGCTTCAATCTGGACCCGGCGCTCGCGCTCCAGTTCTGCCTCGATCTCGTTCTTCATCCGCGTCAGTTCGGGCGAGGCGAGAATCTCCCTTGCGACTTCGAGGATTTCTTCATCGTCGCTCGCCAGCGCTGTGATGAGGAAATCGTAGCCGCGCCGGTCTCCAAGTTTGACAAGCCCTTCTGCCGCCTCCAATTGCACCAGCCATTCATCGCTCTCGCTCATTAACTCGTAGAGGGTTTCCACATCACGCATTCGGACAAGTTCATCTATCTGCCTCGACATTTTTTCTCCGCACGAATTGATTTCGGCAATATTGTAACATTTTGCGGTTTCAGGTTCTTTCGGAAACTTCGTAGAGCCGGCGGGAAGACAAAAATACAAATGCCCCTCTCCAAACGGAAAGGGGCATATCCATTTACCGATCACCAATTACCACCTACACACTCACCGCTTCCAGTTCCTCCATTTTCTCGAACTGGCTGTTGTACAAGTCGGCATAGAAGCCGCCCTGCGCCAGCAGCTGGGCGTGTGTGCCCTGCTCGACGATGTTGCCGTCGCGCATCACCAGAATCAGGTCCGCGTGCTGGATGGTGGACAGGCGGTGAGCGATGATGAAACTGGTGCGTCCGCGCATCAGTTGGTCCATCGCTTTCTGGATCAGGATTTCGGTGTGCGTATCCACCGAACTGGTGGCTTCGTCGAGGATGAGCATGGGCGAGTTGGCAAGGAAGGCGCGGGCGATGGTGAGCAGTTGCTTCTGTCCCTGCGAGATGTTGGTCACTTCCTCGTTCAGCACGAAATGATAGCCTTCCGGCAGGGTGTGGATGAAGTGATCCACGTGGGCGGCTTGAGCGGCGGCGATGACTTCTTCCTCCGTGGCGTCCTCGCGCCCGTAGCGGATGTTATCGAGAATCGTGCCGTTGAACAGCCAGGTATCCTGCAGCACCATGCCGAACATAGTGTGCACGTCGGCGCGGGTGAATTCGCGCAGGTCGTGACCGTCAATGCGGATGGAGCCGCTATCCACGTCGTAGAAGCGCATCAGCAGTTTGACGATAGTGGTCTTGCCGGCTCCGGTCGGACCGACGATTGCCACCCGCTGCCCGGGCTGAATCTCCGCCGAGAAGCCTTTGATGACCGGCGTGCCGGGGACGTAGCCGAAATACACATCGCGAAATTCGACCTGCCCGCGCACGCGCTCCAGTTTGACGGGCGAGGCGGTTTCGGGCGTCTCTTCCTCTTTTTCGAGGAAGTCGAAGACGCGCTCTGCCGCGGCGACGGTGCTTTGCAGCACGTTGGAGATGTTCGCCAGTTGGGTGATGGGCTGGGTGAATGAGTTGATGTACTGGATGAACGCCTGAATATCGCCGACGGTGATGGCTTTGCGGATGGTCAGCCAGCCGCCGAGGATGACGACCGCCACATAACCCAGGTTGCTCACCAGCCGCATGACCGGCATCATGATGCTGGAGAAGAATTGCGATTTCCACGCCGAGCCGTAGAGGGTGTTGTTGTATTCGTTGAATTTGGCGATGCTCTTCTCTTCGCCGTTGAAGGCTTTGACGATGAGATGCCCGCCGAACATTTCCTCCACATGCCCGTTGACGTGACCGAGGTAATCCTGCTGTTCCTTGAAGAAGCGCTGCGACTGGCGCACGATGATCATCACAATCATCATCGAGGCGGGGATGATGGTCAGCGCCACCAGCGTCATCTGCCAGGAGATGGTGATCATCATGGCGAGAATGCCCACCACGGCAACCAGCGAGGTGATGATTTGCGTCAGGCTCTGGTTGAGGGTCTGGTTGATGGTGTCCACGTCGTTGGTGAGCAGGGAGAGCGTCTCGCCATGCGGCGTGCCGTCGAAGTAGCGGAACGGCATGCGGTTGATTTTTTCCATCATCTCGCGGCGCAGTTTGTAGGTAACCTCGATGGCGACATCGGTCATCAGCCAGCCCTGGGCGTAACTGAGAGCGGCGGAAAGCGCGTACAAGCCGAGGGCGGTCAGCAAAATGCGCCCGATGACATCGAAGGGCACATCGCCCGTGCCGGCGATTTTCGCCAGAATACCGTTGAACAGCTCGGTGGTAGCGTTGCCTAAAATCTTCGGTCCCACAATCATGAAGACGGTCGAACCGATTGCCAGCAGGAAGACCAGGGTGATTTTGGCGCGGTACGGCGCGAGATAGGAAACCAGTTTGCGAAGCGTGCCTTTGAAGTCGCGCGCTTTTTGAACGGGACCGCCCATCATGTGCGGGTTGTATCCCATGGGTCCGCGCCCGCCCATCGGTCCGCGCGGGGACGCCGTGGATTGGGGTTTGGGTTCTTTGGGGTTCGAGCCGTTCATGCCAGCGCCTCCTGTTTGAGTTGCGAGAGGGCAATCTCGCGGTAAATTTCGTTGGTTTTCATCAATTCCTCGTGTGTGCCTTGACCGATCAGCCTGCCTTCATCCAAAACGAAAATCTGGTCGGCGTTTTTGATGGTGGCGATGCGCTGTGAGACGATCAGTACCGTGCTTCCTTTGAGCGACTTGAGCAGGGCGCGGCGCAGACGGGCGTCGGTGCGGTAATCGAGGGCGGAGAAACTATCGTCGAAGATGTAAATTGGAGCGCGCTTGACCAGGGCGCGGGCGATGCTGAGACGCTGTTTCTGCCCGCCGGAGTAGTTCACGCCTCCCTGCGAGACCTCGGCGCGCAGCCCCTCGCTTCGCTCCCGGACGAAATCCGCCGCCTGGGCAATTTCGAGGGCGAGTTGCAGGGTTTCCTCGTCGGCGTCTTCGTCGGCGTAGCGCAGGTTGCTTTCGATGGTGCCGGTGAACAGGTTGCTGCGCTGCGGGATGTAGCCGATTTTGTCGCGCAGTTCCTTGAGCGGCACGTCGCGGATGTCCACGCCGCTGACGAGGAGCGAGCCGCCGGTCACGTCGAAGAAGCGCGGGATGAGATTGACCACGGTGGATTTGCCCGAACCCGTCGTCCCCATGATGCCGACCGTTTGTCCGGCTTCGATGCGGAAGGTCAGGTGGTGGAGCACGTCGTCGTCGGCGCCGGGGTAGCGGAAGGAGACATCCCGAAATTCGATGGTCGGCTGGAAGGATTCGGGGAAGTGTTTGGGCTGGGCGGGGTCGAGCACGGTGATGGGCATTTCCAGCACGTCGGCGATGCGGTGGGCGGAAACGTCGGCGCGCGGGAACATGATGAAGAGCATGGAGAGCATAAGGAAGGCGAAGACGATTTGCATGGCGTATTGCATGAACGCCATCATGTCGCCCACTTCCATTTGCGCCTGCGCCACCTGGTTCGAGCCGACCCACAGGATGAGCATGGTGGCGCCGTTCATGATGAGCATCATGAAGGGCATCATGATGACGAACAGGCGGTTGACGAACAGGTTGGTCTCCGTCAGGTCGCGGTTGGCGCGGTCGAAGCGGGCTTCCTCGTGCCGTTCGCGGTCGAAGGAGCGGACGACCATCATGCCGCTCAGGTTTTCGCGCGCCACCAGGTTGAGTTTATCCATCAGCGATTGGATGATGCGGAACTTGGGCATGGCAATCGAGAAGATGGTGATAATCATGAGCAGCAGGATTCCCACCGCCAGCGCAATCGTCCACCACATGGAGGGGCTTTTATCCACGGCGCGGATGATGCCGCCGATACCGATGATGGGCGCGTAGAAGACCATGCGCACGAAAATACCCATCACCGACTGCACCTGGGTGATGTCGTTGGTGGCGCGGGTGATGAGCGAAGCGGTGGAGAAATGCTCGAACTCCGCGCCGGAGAAGCGCATCACTTTCTCGAACAGGAAGCGGCGCAGGTCGCGCGCCAGCCCTGCCGCGATGCGCGAGCCAAGCAGCCCAACCAGAATGGTAGCGACCGCCGAGACCAGGGCGATGAGCAGCATCTGCCCGCCGACTTTGAAGAGATAGGCGTTCTGCATCTTTTGAACGTCCACACCCAGCGCTTCGTATTCGGCGACGACGGCGCGCGCCGCGGCTTGACGAATGGCTTTTTCTCCGCCCAGGGAGGTGAAGCGTTCGTCAACGGCGCTCAACAGTTGTGTGCGCTGGGATTCGGGCATGAGTTTCAGCGCATCGAAGATGTCCATGCCGGGCGGCAGTTTCGAGAGGTCGAATCCGCCGCTTTTGAACATCGCCGCCGCCTGGTCGGGGTTTTGAAGCGCCTGCTCGATGCCGAAGACCGTCAGTAAAGGCTTGGCGAGAATCGTTTCCAGGTCGGTGCGCGTGGCGGCGTCGGTCGTCTGCAAAACGTAGATGGGAGATTCGGCTAAAGCGGGATATTGCTTGAGATAGGCGTCATAGTCTGGCGAGGCGGAATCAATCCATTTGTACTGCGCCAGAACCGCGTCTTTTTCTTCGGTGGTCAGGAAGAGAGTCAGCCGCTCCATCGTGACCTGACGCATGGCGTCCGGCAGCGGGCTTTCCACTCCGCTCTGCTGAATGCCCACGTTGACGATGCGCGACATGTAATCGGGCAGAGCCAGGTCGGCGTTGGCTTGCAGGAAGAGCAGGACAACCGCCAGAATCAATAAAAGCGTGAAAGGTTTGAGGTATTTGAGGATACGGGACATGGGGACTCCGGGGGGGGTGAGTGATCAGTGATCAGTAAGGCAGTAATCAGCGGGCGGCGTTACGGTTCCATCTCTTGGGCGGCGCGGGTCAGGATTTCGAGCGCCTCGCTGACCCTGACTTGCTCTTCGGGCGAGAGGCGGCTGACCAAATCGTCCAGCCAGCGGTAACGTTCGTTGATGCCTTCCTCGATGAGTTTCGTGCCACTGGGGGAGAGTTTCAGCAGTTTGGCACGGCGGTCAGAGGGGTCTTCGGCGCGCTTGATGTAACCCGCTTGGACGAGTTTTTCCACCAACTGACTCGCCGCCGCAGGCGTCACATCGAAGCGCTCGCTGATTTGCGACATGCCGCAGGCGCCCTTGTGATACAACTGCATCAACACGCCGAACTGCGCCATCGAAAGCCCGGTGGATTTGGCAAAGCGCGCCCAGTCGCGCATGGAACGGTGCATGAAAACATCCATCCATTCGCGCAGGGTTTGGGTAATTTGGAGCGTTTTGGGCATAGTTAAGCCTTCTTTTTAGTTAAGCAGGCTTAACTTTATAGCGAAGTACGTTTTTGGTCAAGAGGCGGGAAGGTGAGAAGATGGTTAGAGTTTGAATTCCAGAGAGAAAACCCCTGACTGGCTGTTTTATGAGCCTGCGATGTTCAAAAATCCTAATTGCGCGAATCAGTGTTTTGAATTATTATTCACGACATGAATAACTTTTCGGAAACGTCATACCGGGAACGCTGGCTTACTCCCCTGCTGCAGGCTGCCATTCAAGACCACCCTATCGTCGTGTTGACAGGCGCAAGGCAGGTCGGAAAAAGTACACTGCTCATGAATGCCGAACCCTTCAGAGGCTGGCGGTTTCGCACCTTGGATGATTTCGACACGCTGGAACAGGCGCATTCCAATCCGGAGTCTTTATGGTCGGGGGTAAATCAAGTTGTCTTGGACGAGGTTCAAAAAGCCCCCAATCTTTTGCCGGCAATCAAGAGAACAGTAGATCAACATCCCGGAAAGTATCAATTCGTGCTTTCCGGGTCTGCCAATTTGCTGCAGATGAAACGAGTCAGTGAAAGCCTGGCGGGGCGCGCCGTTTACTTTGTGCTGGATCCCATGTCAATGGGCGAAATGAATAACCGCCCTCATCCTGATCTTCTCGCCCGTCTATTGCGCGGCGAATTCCCGGAAGAAGGAGAAATACCGTCCGCCTTGTCCGACCCGGCAGAGATGATCCTTCGCGGCTTTATGCCTCCCTTGCTTACATTGAATTCCTCACAGGCATGGGTACGCTGGTGGGAGGGATATGTGGCGACCTATCTGGAACGTGATCTGCGTCAGGTCGCACAGATTGATGCGCTATTGGATTTTCGCCGTGTTATGGAACTGGCTGCCCTGCGTTCCGCCCAATTGCTCAATCAATCGGAACTCGCCCGCGATGCACGTCTGTCCCAACCTACCACACATCGCTATCTGAACATCCTGGAGACTACTCACTTATTCAATCGTTTGCCCGCCTTTACCGCAAGCCGCACCACCAGATTGTTGAAATCTCCAAAAGTCTTTTTCAACGATCCCGCGCTGGCTGTCTTTTTGTCGGGATATTACGAAGTAGATGACCTGCTCAAGGCGCGCGAATATGGGGCTTACTTTGAAACATTTATTTATCATCATCTGCGGATTCTAGCCCGCTTGATGACACCCGCCGGGCGACTCCACTTCTGGCGAACTATGGACGGTACAGAAGTAGATTTTGTCCTTGAACATGGCAGACGGCTGCTGGCAATCGAGGTCAAGTTAACAGGTACTATTGGCTATAAAGACACAGCGGGACTGCGAGCGTTCTTGACGGATCATCCACATGCTTCTGGCGGGTTAATCCTTTATAGCGGCGCTCGTGTCAAGCGGCTGGATGAAAACATCCTTGCCGTTCCCTGGTCTTCCATCACCGGCTAGTTTCGCGTTGTGCTTCAACGTCTTCCCAAAAATGTGCCCAGGAATGGTATTATCAATGCCTCGCGAAAACACTCTTGCAGGGTTTTCAAGATTTGTTCATTGCGCTGTTGCTGGTTTTTAAGGCGCAGGCACGGAACACAGACAAGAAACCAAACGTTGGGAGAGTATGGAAAAAGTCTTCATCAGTTATTCGCGTAAAGACATGGATTTCGTCCGCAAACTGGCTGGCGACCTCGAAACCGCCGGCTACGATGTCTGGTGGGACATCACCGACCTGCGCGGCGGCGACGACTGGGTGCGTAACATCCCCGAAGCCATCAAAACCAGCCTCTATTTCATCGTCGTCCTCTCGCCCAACTCCATCGAGTCTGAATGGGTGCGCAAGGAATACACTCAGGCGCTCTCCCTGCGCAAGAAAATCATCCCCATCATGCTCGCCGCCTGCGAAGTGCCGTTCGCGCTCAACACCATCAACTTCGTCAACTTCTCGGAGGGAGAATACGCCGATAACTTCACCAAACTCCTCACTCCGCTTGGTTTCACCGGTACCCCTCCTGCCGTCGCACCCTATAAAAAGAAGGCTCTTTCCCTGCCGCCAGCGTTCCTCAAATTTGGCATACCGGGAATTATCGGACTGATCCTCCTGCTCGCCCTGGGAGGGAAGGCACTCTTCACGCCTCCCCCTGCGGTGACGTACACCCCGTCTCTGACTCCGCCGTCGCCTGCCTCGCCCACCTCTACCGACCTCCCCGCCTCAGCCACGCCTTCCCCCACCCTCACCGCCACAGCGACAGGCACTCCCACACTCACCTCCACTCCTACCGCGACCCTCACCCCTTCGCCGACGCGCGTCTTCGAAGTGGAAATCCGCATCTGCATCACCATCGAATCCCCCAACATCTACGTGCGCTCCGGCCCCGGGCAAACGTACCGGGCAGAAATCCTGGCTTTGCTCGATGAAAATGGGACGCGGCTGAACGTCTGCCCGTGGTTCTCGGCGCAAATCACCACCGATGGCGACACTTGGCTGCTCATTGCCCCCAACCAAAAGGAGGCAAGTCTGCGTCCGTTTGAGGGCGGCTGGATTCGCCGCGACCTGCTCGACAAACACACCCCCATAGACTTGTTACCCGTCGTCACATTGACGCCCACGCCCACCCCCAGCAATACTCCGACCATCACGCCTTCCCCAACTCCGACCGAGACCTTCACCCCCACCGCCGAGCCGCCCACAGCCACCTCAACGCCCTGACCCCTCCAGGCTCCTCCAGGCGTCATCGCACTCCTCGTCAAAGCCTTTCGGATGCAGGAAGGTGGTTTCGTTTTGCTTTAGTCGTTCGACTACCACTGTCACCACATCCCGTGAGCGGACGAGGCGCGCCTCTGCGTTTCCTACCGTCCCCCGCCTTTGCAAGCCGCGCTCTTCGAGCCAGCCCTCTGCAAGAATAAAGTTCCGGCAACAATGGTCAATTTCGCGGTATTCGAGACGGGTTGGTTTTCCATCTTTGAGAATAGTCAGATATTTGTCGCGCCGGTAACGGACTCCCGCCATGCTCTCCGCCAGGTGAATGGTGGTGTTTGCGCCATGCCCCACACCAAGGAGAAGCACCTGTCCATCCAGTTCATAGACCCTGCCCACCGGGCTGTCCAAGCCGTGCGGGAAATCAATCGGGTGCGGGGCAAGGATTCGTTCCGCGTGTGGACCGAGCGCCGCAAAGGCATGGTTGTTGTCGCTGCGCAAGACGCCGGGCAGACGCCAGAAAGTATCGGCGACCACGCCCATTTCGGCGCAGTGACTGCGGCTTTTGTCGAAGGGATGGTCGTCGTCGTAACTCATGCTGGGCATGACAAGCGTGCCGTTCGGTCCCAGTGCGGCGCGCAGTGCGGCGATTAAGCCGGCTGGTCCGCCCTCGACGGGTTTGACCTTCGAGAACGATGTGTGGACGAGTAACACGCTGCCCGGCTGGACGCCGAGGTCGAGCAGTTGGCGGGTGAGGGTTTCAGCGGAGATGAGGTTCATGGGGATGAGTCCGTATCAGGTCCAGAGAAGAAGCGGAGATGGGGTAAAAAAAAGAGCCGCTGTGCGCGGCTCCGTGTGTTGGTCAAGTCGAGATGTATTCCCGTAAATTGTGTTCCACCGCGTAGGCGGCGGCTTCGGCGCGGTTGTTGACGCCCAGTTTCGAAAGGATGCTGGAGACGTAGTTTCGCACCGTGCCTTCGCCCAGGAACAACTGCTTGGCAATCTCGCGGTTGGTCTTGCCTTCGGAGACGAGCAGGAGGACGTGTTTTTCCTGCTGGCTGAGGTGCGCGAAGGCGGAGGCTTCCTCTTCCTTGACGGCACGCCGTACTTGTTGGAAGACTCGCTGAGTAACAGCGGGATCGAGCAGCGCTTCGCCGCGTGAAACGGCTTCGAGCGCTTTGACCAGGTCGTCGCTGCCGATTTGTTTGAGGATGTAGCCCGAAGCGCCCGCGCGAATGGCGGAAAACAGCATTTCATCCTCGGCGTAGGAGGTGAGCATGATGACCTTGACGTTCGGGTGTTTTTCCACAATCTGTTCGCAGGCTTCGATGCCCGAGGTGCCCGGCAGGCGGATGTCCATCACCACCACGTCGGGTTTGAGGGCGTCGGTTTTCTCGAGCGCCTCGCGCGCCGACGACGCCTCGCCCACCACGTCGAACTGCGGGTGGCGTTCCAGCAGGGATTTCAACCCCAAACGGACGACTTCGTGATCGTCCACCAGGATGATACGTTGTTTGGCAGGCTGTTTTGGCATACTGCGGATTTTACCCCAAAACGCTCTGTTTTCAGCAAAAACTTCCTTCGCCGGATGGGATTGGGCGGCTCTTCCCCCGCTCTGGGCTGGTTCAACATCTTGGGGCGGATTCTCCTCCCCGGCTTTGACCCCTTAACTCACCTTACGCGGTGGCGCGAGATTCATCTCGCGTTTTCAGGCGACATGAACCCCCTTGCGGGGACAATGTGTCGCGCTACGAGAAAACTGCGTAACATCAGCCCTTAAAAAAACGCCGGAGCGGAGAAGCCCTCCGCCCCGGTGGGAGATGCGGCGAATTATTTCGCCTTGACCGCAATGGTGCGAGGTTTGACATCCTCCGCTTTCGGCAGAGTGATGGTCAGGATACCGTTTTCGAACTCCGCCTTCGCCTTGTCGGCGACCACATCGGTAGGCAGGATGATGGAGCGTTCGAAGGCACCATAGCGGCGTTCGCGGATGTGCCAGGACCGATCCTTCTTGTCCTCTTCCTGTTTGATCTCGCCCTTGATGGTCAACACTTCTCCCGTGACGCTGATCTGCACTTCGTCGGATTTGACGCCCGGCAGGGCGGCTTTCACAACGATTTCGTCATTGGTCTGGTACATATCCACGGCAGGCAGAGACCAGGCGCCAGTAAGGGAGAGCGGGCGGGTGAAGGCATCATCAAAAAGACGGTCCATGGCGTCCCGCAAGGACATGAGCTCACGTACAGGTTCCCAGCGAATCAGGTTGGACATAGCGACCTCCTTTTGATTATTGTTGGTTTGGTTTTTACGCCCACAATATAAAAAGTCTGCGTTAGAAAAACGCAGACTTTTTATCAAAGATTCGTATGAAAATGAGGCCTACTCTTTTTCTTTTTCCTTCTTCCGCTTGAAGTCTACAAAGCGGTAGCCAACGCCGCGCTCGGTGAGGATGTATTGAGGGTTGGCGGGGTCTTTTTCGAGTTTCTGGCGCAGGTAGTTGATGTAGAGGCGGACGTAGTGCGGTTCGTCGCGGTATTCGTAGCCCCACACTTTGATGAGAATCTGGTCATGGGTGAGCACCCAGCCCGCATTTTGGACGAGATGGTAGAGCAGGCGGTATTCGGTGGGGCGCAGTTTGACCAGTTTGCCTTCCAGCCACACTTCGCGGCGGTCGAAGTCAATTTTGAGGCGGTCGTCCACCTCGATGATGTCGTGCATGGAGCCGCCGGCGCTTTCTGTGCGGCGCAGCACGGCTTTGACGCGGCTGACCATTTCGCGCGGGCTGAAGGGTTTGGTGATGTAATCGTCCGCGCCCAGTTCGAGTCCGCGCACACGGTCGTCCTCTTCGCCCTTCGCCGTGAGCATGATGACGGGGACGTTGCTCCCCTCGCGGATGGTTTCGAGCACTTCGAAGCCGTCCATATCGGGCATCATTACGTCGAGCAGGACGAGGTCCGGGGTCGTATCGCGCAGTTTTTGGATTGCCTGCCTGCCGTTGAACGCCTCAACGACCTGAAAACCGTCGTGTTCCAGGTTCATGCGGATGAAGCGCACCATGCGCTCTTCGTCGTCCACGACAAGAATGCGTCTTCGTTCGAATTCTTCGGGCATGCGGGGTTATTCCCTCACAAAGCCGATCAGGCTTTCTTCTTCTTCGCTTTCGAGGATTTCGATCAACGATACTTTGGAAAGGGGCCAGATGACTTTGGTTACATTGGGCTCGATGTAGTGGACATCCTTGCCATCCCGCAAGCGCGGGTTGCTGAGCATGATGATCGTATCATTACTTTTGGGAAGGTCTTCGATTTCCCCAACCACCGAGGGCTCGCCCGCGATATGAACAATGACGGAGTATGGCATGACGCCGCCTTTCGATGCAACCGGGCTAAATGTTGCGGAGAAGCACTTGAATCTTGAGTTTGCCCAGGGCAACAACATCGCCGTGCTTGAGGGGTTCTTCCGTATGCGGGGCGAGGCGGCGCCCATTCAGGTAGGTGCCATTGGATGAACCCAGGTCCATGATGACGACACGGTCTCCCTCTCGTTTGACGACAGCATGCAGGCGGGAGACGCCGGAGGCGTACGCCTGGTAGGGTGTCAGGTCAATATCGGGCATGATGGGCTGTCCCTCGCTGAGGCGTCCCATGGTGAATTCGTTGCGGCTGGCAAGCGGCAGGATCTTGCCGCTGTCCATCAGGTGCAGGGAAAGCCAGCTGTTGGCAGGGGAGGAGGGAGGCTCAGCAACGGGTGTCGCCTTCTGAAGGTCATCCACGATTTGGTCCTGGGTGATGGACTGCGTGGTGAGCGACTCAGCCCCGTTCAATTGCGCTCCGCACTCAACACAAAATAAGGTACCCGATACGTTTTCGTGCTGGCAATTGGAACAAATAATCATGATATTGTCTCCTTTTTTGGCGATGCAAGGAACAAGGCACGCGTACCATATTTTATCTTCTTTCCGCCTTCTGCGGAAAGACCTCTTTCCTGTTGGATGCGTTCCACTTCGAGCGAAATGGTCATCGCCAGACTGCGTTCGCCCTGCGACATAAGATTGGCGGCAAGCGCTTGGAGCTGGCGGGTGCCGGCTTCGACATTGCCTTTCTCGATTTCCATGCGCGCCCGTTCCTGCATACGATACAACATCAAACGGGAGAGCGCTTTGACGATCTCCGCCGGAGGCGCTTCTGCCTCCGCTTCAGCCACGACGGGACGCTGGAGGCGAAGCCGAAAAGGCGGCGCAGGCAGGGGGGAGGCAGGGATTGTAACCTTGACCGTGCCGTCTAAAACGGTCATACTCTCTGATTTTACCGCCGTTGGTAGAATTATGTACTCAAAAATCACCTGAGTGGCAGTATCTTGCAATATTGATCCCAGGTGCAGGGTGGGTTCGTCCACCAGAATCAGTCCGGGGTCCGGCTGGAGGCGGAAGGCGTAGGAGAGTTGTACGCCTTCAATGGGGGTCGTCATCAGGCTGACGTCCTCCGCATAGACCTGCGCCAGGGCGTTGAATTTTTCGAGGAGCAGTTTTTTGATGTCTTGCGGCTGGGCAATGAAGGCGCTGCTCCCGCCGGTGCGGGTTGCCAGTGTGTCGAGGAAAATATCGTTCCAGTCCGCGCCAATGCCCATGGCGCTGATGCCCACCCCTTGTTCGCCCAGCCGCGCCGCCAGTTCGAGGCATTGTTGTTCGTCGCCGTAGGTCTGCCCGTCGGTGAGGAGGATGATGTGATTGAGGCGTTTTGAATCCAAACTCCGCATGACTTCTTTGGCGCCGGCTTCGAGCCCTTGGAAGATTTCCGTCCCGCCGGAAGGCTGGATCATCTGGATGCGCGCCTCGAGACGGGCGCGGTCCTGATGGTAGGAAGCAGGGATGACCACTTCCGCCCGGTCACTGAACGCCACCACGCTCAAGATGTCCTGCGGGCGGAGGTTGCGCAAAATCTGAATGGCGGTGGATTTGACCACGTCCATCTTTTCGCCTTTCATGGAGGTGGAGCGGTCGAGGACGATGCAGACATTCAGGGGAGGGGCGGGGGAACCGCGCACTTCGGGCGGCGCTTGAAATTCCAAAATGACATACAGCATCTGGGGTTCCGTCATGCGCACCAGATTGGAGCGGCTGTATAACACTTTGTATTCGTAGGGGAGATTGGGTTTGGTTTCGGGCGGGAGTGTGGCGTCGTATTGGGCGCGGCGTTTGGGGTTGGAAAGCGTTTCGTATGCCTGTTGTACTTCCAGGAATAGTTCAGTCTCCCCTGCCGCTTTGTTGCGGTCGGGGTGCAGTTTCTGGGCGGCTTCAAAGTAGGCGCGTTTGATCTCCTCCGCTGAGGCTTCCCGCGCCACGCCCAGAATGGAGTAGTAATCCCTTTGTTGCGAGGACATTCCTATCCGATGAGTTGAGCGAGGATGACGCTGATATTGTCGGGACCGCCGGCGGCGTTGGCGGCAGTGACGAGGTTCTGACAGGCGCGCTGCAGGTTGGGCGATTCGTTGACGGCGCGGATGATATCCTGTTCGGCAACGACGCCCCATAGCCCGTCACTGCAAATCAACAGAGTGCCCAGCTGGGGAAAGGCGAGGGTGAAGATTTCCGGGTCGAGGATGTCGCCCTGTCCAAGCGCCTTGTAGAGCACGTTACGGTGCGGGTAGTTCTCGGCTTCTTCTGCGGTAATGTGACCGAGTTCTTGCAAACGCTGCACCAGCGAATGGTCACGTGTGACCGTTTCGATGCGTCCGTCGGGATAGACGAAGTAGGCGCGGCTGTCGCCCACATGTGCAATGGTGACCTGTTGCCCGAGGACAAGCGCCGCTGTGAGGGTGGTGCCGCTGCCCGGCGCTTCGCGCTGGATGACGCGCTGCGCCTCGTTGACCGCCGCCGCCATGATCTCCTGAAAGGACTCTTCCAGCAGATCCGCCTTGATTTGGAAGAGGTAGGGAAGAAACTTCTTGATGACATAACCCGCCACAGTGCGGACCGCGGCATTGCTTGCCACCTCACCAAATTGATGCCCCCCCATGCCGTCTGCCACGATGTAAAGCCCAAAGGGCAGGTTGCCGGAATTGCCCGCCATGGTGGTGGTAACTGCCAGCAGACTGTCCTCGTTCAATTCGCGTTGTTTGCCAACGGATTGTCCCGCTGCCGCCACCAGTTGGGGAAGGTCGAATTGCGGGCTTTGGCTGCTAACGATGGCTTTCAACTGCTCTTCCGTGAGAGGGGCAGTACTGGCAATGTCCGTCGCTTTTTCAGCGGGCGGCTGTTGTTTCCCAAATAACCAGCGGAATAACTTTTCCACAAAAACTCCTTCTCACGCGAAGAATTCAGGCGAGCAATGCATAGACATGGTGATCAGTGGAGCCGAAATAAACCACGTCGTCGTATACCAGCGGCGTTCCAGTGATGGCGCCCTCCGTGCCGAATTTCCAACGCAGACGTCCCGTGCGGTATTCAAGACAATAGAGGCTCCCATCCACCGAGCCGCAGTAGATGGAATCCTTGTAAAGCACCGGCGAACCGTTGACTTGATGCTCGGTGCGAAAGCGCCAGACTTCCTTGGCACTCTTCGCTTCCACAGCGTAGATGAAGCCATCCGCTGCGCCGACGATGATTAGGTCTTCGGCAATGCACGGTGTACTGATGGACGATTTTCCCAGACGAAAACGCCAGATGACCCAGCCGTTGCGCGGATCGAGCGCGTACAGGGTTGCATCCACGGAGGTGAAATAGATTGCCTGCCCCGTGCCAACGGTGGAGGCGGTCACTGCCCGCTTCGAGCGGAAGCGCCATTTCAATTCTCCGCGGAAGTTCACCGCATAGTAATCCCCGCTTTCAGCGCCAAAATAGACCATGTCGGTCATGACGAACGGCGTGGAACGAATGGCATCCGCCGATTCAAAGCGCCAAGCCATCCGCCCGGTGTTGAAGTTGACAGCATGCAGGTAATGGTCGTCCGAACCGAAAAAGAGATGTCCCTCGGCAATCGTGGGCGAGGAGCGGACGGGACCGTCGGTGTAATACGTCCATACCACCTTGCCGGAACGGGCGGAGACGACATGCAGGCGCTTGTCTTCCGAGCCGAAAATGACGTTGCCTTCCACCACGAGGGGACGCGAAACAATGCCTCCATCGGTGGGGTATTTCCACTCGAATTTCCCATCTGCCGCATTGAGCGCATACAGGTTGTTGTCATAAGAGCCGATGTAGAGCGTGCCCTGATAAATTGCCGGCGTGCCGCGTATCTCGTCTTCGCATTTGAACTTCCAGAGCGGCTTGATGCCCTCGCTCTTTACGGGGCTGGCAATCGGTCCCAGACGGGAAAGCAGCCCCGTTTTGCGGGCGGCGGCGGTCAGCGCGTCTTTCATTTCCGCGGCGCTCTTGAAGCGGTTGGCGGGGTCATATTCCAGCGCGCGGTTCACAATGGCTTCCAATTCCGGCGAAACAGCGGGATTGATCCGCCGGATGGGGCGCTCGGCAAAGGAAAACGGCGGTTCCAGACGCGGGTCGCGGCGCGTCAGGGCGTGATGCAGGGTGGCGCCCAGTGAATAAATATCCGCCGCCTGCGTTGCCTCGCCGCGATATTGTTCCGGCGGCGAATATCCCTCCGTGCCGATCATCGTTCCCTTGATGCCCGACTGAAACGCCTTGGCGATGCCGAAATCCACCAATATCACCTCGCCGTTGGAACTGATCATCACATTCGAAGGTTTCATGTCCCGAAAGATGATCGGATCCGGCTTGTGCTTGTGGAGGTAATCCAGCACATCACACAGGGCAATCGCCCAGCCGAGAACCTGTTCCTCCGGCAGGAAGCCGTTCGTATCGTTGATGACCGCCTCCATGTCCTTGCCGTGGATGAACTCCAGCACCAGGTACGAGCGGCTCTCCAGCGTAAAGTAATCGTAGATTTTGGGGATGGAGGGATGATGCAGAGTGGCGAGCAGGTTGGCTTCGCGTTCGAAATTCTGCACAATCGTCTGCCGCACCAGCGGATCGGGCGCGCTGTTGATCATCTCCTTCACCGCCACCAGTTTGTTCACATTCGGAAAGTGCATGTCGCGGGCGCGATACACCGATCCCATGCCGCCCAGCCCCACCACCTCCTGAATCAGATACCGCTTGGCAAGCATCACCCCCGCCTGCAACTGGCTTTTTGCAACGGCGGCTTCGTCGCCCTTATCGTCGTCCGAAAGTTCGGGGAACAATCGAGTTTCCAGAGGGTTCTCTCCTAAATGCAATAGATTATAGTTTGCCCTCGAAGGTTTGACAACCGCAAAGGTGGGGGATTTCATCTGCCGCCCTGTCAACCTTGCAAGGAAGCCTCTTCTACGGCAAAATACCCTCACCGTGAAGATTCTTGCAGTCAGCGACGAAGTTGTCGAACGCCTCTATAGCCTTGCCCGTGACGGTCACTTCAGCAGCGTCGAACTGCTCGTCGGATGCGGCGACCTGCCCTATCCCTACCTCGAAAACCTCATCACCCTGCTGAACGTCCCGCTGTTCTATGTGCCTGGCAATCACGACCCTAATTACTCCCCACAGGACAACAAATCCTTCGTCGAAGGCGGCACCAACCTGGACCGAAAAGTGATTCGCCACAAAACCTTCCTCATCGGCGGCTTGGGCGGCTGTATCCAATACCGTCCCAATGGAACGAATCAGTACACCCAAACCGACGCCTACTTGCGCGCCTTCAGCATGTTGCCTGCCCTGCTCCTCAACCGTCTTCACTACGGGCGCGCCCTCGACATCCTCATCACCCACTCGCCCCCCTTCGGCATCCACGATGACGACAGCCGCGCCCATCAGGGACTGAAAGCCATCAACTGGCTCATCCGTGTCGCCAAACCGCGTTATCATCTGCACGGACATACCCACTTCTACCGCCGCAACCTCGCCGAGTCCGAATCGTTCTACAAAGGAACCAAAATCATCAACGTCCACCCCTACAAAGTTCTGGACGTTTACCATTAGCCATGACCGACCAACCCTTTTCCGAACAAGCCCGCGCCGACTTCCAACGCGCCCGCTTCAAGGCGTTCCTGCACCGCGTTTGGGATTCGCTCTCCGGTCAGCGTACCACTCTGCTCTCCTACGACGACATCAAGGAGAAACTGCACATCGGCGGTCCCATCTATCGGGGATTGCAGACCGTTCGCGTGGATCAGATTGCGGGGAGTCTGAACCGCTACCACGAATTCGACCGCATCTTCCTCCCCGCCTCCGAGAAACTCGCCGACCGCTGGCAGAGCGTCAACCGCGCCTTCTATCAGGACATCAGCCTCCCGCCCGTCGTCCTCTACAAAGTGGGCGAGGTCTATTTCGTCGTGGACGGGCATCACCGCGTCTCGGTGGCGCGCGAAAAGGGTCAGGAGTTCATCGAAGCCGAAGTGCGCGAATGCGCCACCCGCGTCAACATCACGCCCGACATCAAACCCGAAGACCTCGAAATCCTCGAAGACAAAGTCCACTTCCTCGAGCGCACCTCCCTCGACCGCCTCATCCCCGAAGCCAACATCAAACTCACCATCCCCGACGGCTTCGACCGCATGCTCGAACACATCGCCGTCCACCGCTACTTCATGGGGCTGGATTTGAAACGCGACATCTCGGAAGAAGAAGCGGTCAAACATTGGTACGAGACGGTCTATCTGCCTGTCGTCAACGTCATTCGCGAAACCGGCATTCTCAAGGAATTCCCCGGCAAAACCGAAGGCGACCTCTACCTTTGGGTGCTCGACCACCAGCATTACCTCGCTGAAGAAGAGGGGATTCCCCTCCAACCGCCCGAAGAGGCGGCGCTCATCTTCGTTGGAGACCAGGCGAGAAAAACCGTCCGTAAAAGAAAACCGAAAGAGGATACCAAGGATAAAAAGAGGAAAAAATGACATCATCCCATCCCCTCGCCGGCGTATACGCCGCAGCGGTGACCCCGCTCGACCACGCTTCCAACCTGGACCTGGACTCTGTGCCTGCCCTCCTGAAATTTCTCGCCGCCCGGGGCTGTCACGGCGCGCTCTTCTTCGGCACGACCGGCGAAGGTCCCTCGTTTTCTCCCTCTGAGCGCGAATCCCTGCTGCGCGCCGTGCGCGCCTACCGCAACCTCGCGCCGGGCTTCCGCCTGCTGGCAGGCACCGGCACCCCCAGCCTTACCGAAACCATCGAACTGACCAAACTCGCCTTCGAACTCGGCTACGACGCCGTCGTCGTCCTGCCGCCCTACTACTTCCGCAAAGCGACCGACGATGGCTTGTTCCGCTGGTTTAGCGAGCTCATCAATAAAGCCGTCCCGCGCGACCGTTACCTGCTCGGCTACCACTTCCCCGGCGTGGCGGGAATCGGCTTCTCCCTTGAACTGCTGGCGCGTCTGAAAGACGCCTTCCCCGTGCAATTTGCCGGCATCAAAGACTCCTCCCACGATGCCAATCTTGCCCGGGCGCTCGGTGAAAAATTCGGCTCCGATCTGGTCGTCCTCACCGGCACCGACTCCTACCTGCAACTGGCAATGGAACACAAAGCCGCCGGCTGCATCACCGCCCCCGCCAATCTCATCTCTCCCGACTTGCGCCAGGTGTGGGATTTGATGAACGCCGGCGCAGACCCCTCCACAGCGCAGGAGCGCGTCACCACACAACGGCACCTCCTCGAAAAATATCCGCCCTTCCCGCCCACGCTTAAGGCATTGCTCCACCGCTTGCACGGATTGCCGCGCTGGTCGGTCAAGCCGCCGCTAGAACCACTCTCAGCGGAACTCGAAGAACAAGCACTGCACGAGTTGGAAGGCTTGCAAATTTGAACTTTCTAACCTTTTGACTTTCAACCCCATGACCCTCTGGCGTCTTCTCCTCACTCCTCCTGCGCGCGGCGCGTGGAACATGGCGGTGGATGAATCCATCCTCGAACACATCGGGCGCGGCGAAGCGCTTCCGACCCTGCGTCTCTATGCGTGGACCCCGCCCTGCCTCTCGCTCGGTCATGCCCAACCCTTTACTGATGTGGATGTGACCCGTCTCAAAGAACGCGGCTGGGAGGTTGTTCGCCGTCCCACCGGCGGACGCGCCATTCTGCACACCGACGAACTCACTTACTCCGTCATTGCCCCGGCAAACGAGCCGCGCGTGGAGGGAAGCGTACTCGAAAGTTACAACCGCCTTGCGGGAGCGCTGCTGCGGGCAGTGAAAAGTTTGGAAATTCCGGTTGAAGTGAAAGAGGGCAAGGCGGATCAAGGTGGAACGCATAACCCCGTCTGTTTTGAAGTTCCCTCCACCTACGAAATCACCGTCAACGGCAAAAAACTCATCGGCTCGGCGCAGGCGCGCAAAAAAGAAGGTGTGCTTCAGCACGGCTCGCTCCCGTTGAACGGCGACCTGGCGCGCATCACGCAGGCGCTGGTGTTCGAAAACGAAACAGCACGGGAACAGGCTGCGAAACGGCTGTTGGAACGGGCGACGACGGTTGAATCCGCTTTGGGGCGGAGGGTCAGTTGGGAGACCGCCGCCCAGGCTTTCGTCGAGGCGTTCGAAGCGCAATTGGGATTGAAGTTCGAGCACGGGGAATTGTCTGAATCCGAATCTAAAAGGGCGGATGAATTAGTCAGGGAGAAGTACGATCATCCCTCGTGGACGGAGCGCGTATAACCTCCCCCCATCACGCCTGGCATGATGGGGGACAGAGGGGGTCATCCCTGATCGCTCACAAAAATCGTATTGGGAAAACCGAGCGCGGCAAAGAACTTGAGCAGGTACGCCTCCGCGTTGACCTGTGCCTGTTCGAGAATGCCGTCCTCCAGCGCGGCTTTGAGAATTTCCTGCTCCGCCTTCTGGCGGACGAGCGTTTCGAGATTCGGATCGGGCTTGGTGAGCAAGCCCGTCTCGCGGTCGTACACGTAGGATTTCTCGTTATCGAGCGTGGCGATGAAAATTTCGGCGGGCGGCAGGTTGACCGTCAACACGCCATTCTCGTAACGCAGATGTTCCGGGCGGAGTTTGTCCATGTCTATGCCGGCGATGACCTTGCCATGCCCCACAAACAGGATTTTATCCCCGAACAACGCTTCGAACGTCCCGCCGCCTGTTTGCCCGCTAATGACCTTTTCCACGCTGTATTGAATCGTCTCCAGCCGCGCCAGCGCGCGGATTTCGTTGATGTAGGTCACCGGGTCGGGGATGATGGTGGGGGTGGGATTGAGCAGGTTCGCCACCTGCGTTTGCAGGGCGCGGTTCGCCTCGTTCACCTGCTGGAAGGGCTCCGCCGCGGCTTGTGATGCCTCGCGCACGGTCTGGACGATGAAATAGACGCCCGCCACCAGCACAATCAGAATCAAAATCGAGAACAGGCTGTTATTTTTCATGCGCGTATTATAATCTCCGCTACTTCAACGTGAAACGACCTTTTCTAGTTCCAACGCTTTTTCTTCTGACCGCCTTTGTGCTGGGGAATTGCACATTGCCGCCTCTTGTGGAATCAACGCCGACAGCGGTCCCCGCCCCTGTGACGATGCCCGTTGTGGAAGAGACGCCTCTCGTGCCGGCGGCGGAACTGGGGCTGGCGGAAAATCCCATCATTCTCGCCCTGCCTCCCTCCACCGCGACCACTCCGGAGCAGGTCAACGCCGCGCGCGAAATTGCCGCCCAGTTGACCGAACGGACGGGATATGTAGTGGTGGTCACGGCTCCCGAAACGTATGCCGCGCTGGCAGAGGCGCTCGAAAAGGGGAACGCGCACATTGCCTTGCTCGACCCGCTTTCGTATGCGCTTGCCTATCAAAAAGACCTCGTCCGCGCACAGTATGCGGTAGTGCGGGACGAAAAAATCGCCTATGGCACACAATTCCTTGCGGCGCGGCGGGACGGGTTCACATCCTATTTCAATGCCAAGATTGGAGAGAATACAGCGGAACTATCCGTTGCGCTGGCGCAGTTTGCGGATAAGAAGCCGTGCTGGAGCGAGGAAACGTCGCTTGCGGGGTATATCGTTCCGCTGGGGATGTTGAATCAGGCTCAGGTTCAGACGCGAAGCGCCGCCTTTGCCGGAGACCATGCCGCGATGGTGAGGTCGCTGTATGTGGGCGGCATCTGCGATTTCGGCGCGACATACATTGATGCGCGTAAATTCCCCTCCCTCGAAGATGCCATGCCGGATCTGGTCGAGCAGGTGCTGGTGATCTGGCGATCCGAGGAAATTATTCCCTACGAGGTGCTGGCGTTCTCGACGAAGATGCCCCCGCCCATGCGGAACCTCTTCCGCGATTTGATTCCCGCCATCCGTCAAACCGATGCGGGCTACGCGGCGTTTCAAACGGCATACGGCTTCGACGAAATTCAGGCGGTGAATGACGGAGACTTTGGCGATTTTCATGCCTTCATAAAGAGCGCCGGGCTGGACCTCACGGCGATTCTCAACAGGCGATAATGTTCTGTTAAACGAATGTCACTTGTCATTCCGGTGAATCGGTTGTATTATCATGCGCCGGAGAACCTCTCACGGTTCAAACATTTCCAAAAGGAGAAGAAATAAATGAAGAAGTCACTCTACCTGTTCTTTGCAGTGACGACGGTCCTCGCGTTGGCGCTTGCCGCTTGCGGTCCTGCCGCTACGCCCACTGAGGAACCCGCCGCCCCCACCCAGGCGCCGGAGCCAACCAAAGCCCCGGAACCCACTGCCGCCCCCACCGAAGCGCCCGCGCCCGAACTCGGCACTGCTGACAATCCGCTCATCATGGCGCTGGCTCCTTCCGCCACCACCCAGGAACTTCAGACCGGTGGTGAAGCGATTGCCGCCAAACTGAGCGAGATGACCGGCTACACCATCAAGACGGTTGTGCCGACCAACTACGCCGCCATGATCGAAGCCATGGGCGCCGGACAGGCTCACATCGGCTGGCTGGCTCCCACGCAGTATGTGGTTGCGCACGGCAAGGGTTACGCTGATGTAGCGCTCGCCACCATCCGCTTTGGCTCCGACCACTACGGCTTCCAGTTCGTCGCCAACGCTGCGGCGGGTTTCACCTCTTACTATGATCCGGCGACCGGCAAATCCACCGCCGACGCCGCCACCGCCCTGGCGCAGTTCGCCGACAAGAAGCCCTGCTGGACCGATCCGCTTTCTTCCTCCGGCTACGTGCTTCCCTTCGGTCTGCTCAAAGCCAACGACATCAAGGTCAAGACCGGTGCGTTCGTTCAGGGTCACCCCACCGTCATCAAATCCATTTACCTCAGCCCCAAGGGCGAAATCTGCGACTTCGGCGCGACCTTCATTGACGCCCGCTCGAACGTCGTCAACGACTTCCCCGATGTGAACGACAAAGTCGTCATCATCTGGGTCTCCGAGCCGTTCATCCCGAACGACAACGTCTCCTTCGCCTCCAACGTTCCTGCGGAAATCCGTGAGAAACTGACCCAGGCGCTGCTCGACCTGGCTGGCACCGAAGAAGGACGCGCTCTGCTCAAGAGCGGCGGCTACAGCATCGAAGGTCTCAAGGTTGTGGACGATACCTTCTATGATGAGTATCGCCTCTACCTCGAAGCCTCCGGCATTGACCCGACCACGCTCTTCAAGTAAACCATCCCCAAAACGTGAGGGAGGACGAAACGTCCTCCCTCTTTTTTACCCCCTCCGTCTCCCTCCATCCCGCTTTGGCGGGATGGAGGGAGTGGCTCGAAGAGCCGAGGGGGTCACGAGGGCTTTCCATGCTGAAAATCCAAAACCTCTCCAAAACCTATCCCAACGGCACACAGGCGCTCAAGAACGTTTCGTTCGACGTGAAAGACGGCGAGTTTCTGGTCGTCATCGGGCTTTCGGGGTCGGGCAAATCCACCCTGCTGCGCTGCATCAATCGTCTGATCGAACCCACCGAGGGCAAAATTTTCTGGGACGATGTGGACATCACCGCCGCTCCGCCCGCCGAACTGCGCCGCATCCGCCGCAAAATCGGCATGGTCTTTCAGCAATTCAACCTGGTCAAACGTTCCAGCGTGATGACCAACGTCCTCTCCGGGCGGCTGGGCTACGTCAACCCCTGGACGAGTCTGCTGGGCATCTGGGCGCAGGAAGACAAACAGCGCGCGTTGCAGGCTTTGGACCGCGTGGGCATTGCCGATAAAGCCTACAGCCGCGCCGACGCCCTCTCCGGCGGACAGCAGCAGCGCGTGGGGATTGCGCGCGCGCTCATGCAGGACCCCAAACTGATTCTCGCCGACGAGCCGGTTGCCAGCCTCGACCCGGTTCTCTCGCATTCCATTCTGCAATATCTCGAAGGTCTCAACAAAGAGGGGATTACCGTCATCTGCTCGCTGCACTTTTTGGACCTCGTTCATCGCTACGCCACGCGCGTGGTGGCGCTCAAGGACGGCGTGAAAGTCTTCGAGGGCTCGGCAAAGGAGATTGACCGCGCCAAGTTCAAGGAAATCTACGGCGAAGAGGCGCAGGAAGTACGCGCCGCTTCCCTGTGAGGGCGGGGGATATGTCCAACGAAACAGCAACCCGCCGTCCCGTAGTGCGAAGCGGAGTCGCATCCTTCTTCGTTCCCGGGCTGGGACAGTTCCTGCTGGGCGAGCGCTATCGCGGAGTCGGCATCCTGCTTGGGTTTTTGGTCATTCTTGCAACGGTCATCTGGTATGGCAAGCCGCTGTGGTACGCCTCGCCGATTTTGATCTGGCTGTGGAACGTTTGGGACGCCATCAGCCTGGCGGGCGGGCGGGCGCGTTCCATCCTCCTGCCGCTGTTCTTTGGGCTGGCTGCCGCTTATGGCATCGGCTGGCAGGTGGTGGAGATTGACTTCAGCAAAGCCAACATGGACCGCGCGCTGGCAATTCTGCGCCCGATGACGCGCCCCGATTTCATCCAGCCGCGCCGCGAAGTGAACCAGATGTGGGTGCCGGTGCAGGTGCCATGTTCCAGCCAGCCGCCCGCCGCCCGCCGCGAAGACGCCGGGCGCGTTGCGACGGTCATCCCCGATTGCGGCGGCGTGGGCGAAACGCTTATCGTCAACGTGACGGGGATGTGGGCAAACGCCGAAACGAGCATTTTCTGGCAGAACCCCATCGGCAACCCGCTCATGCTGGGCGAGGGCGAAATTTCCATGCTGACGCTGACCACCGATGAGAACGGCTCACTGACCACCACCATCCGCGTTCCATCCACTGCGCTGGTTGCTGCACCCGACCCTACTCTGCCGCAATTCCACCGCGTCTATTTCGAGCAATACCGCCCGGCTGGCGGCTATGAACTTTCCTTCATCGGCGGGGAAGTGTTGAAGGGCGCGCTTGCGACCATTTCAATGGCGCTGATGGCGACCGGACTGGCAATGCTCTTTGCCGTTCCGCTTTCGTTCCTGGCGGCGCGCAACCTGATGAGCGGCAACCCCGTCACGTATGCCGTGTATGTCATCGTCCGCACACTGCTCAACATCCTGCGCTCGATTGAATCGCTCATCATCGCCATCATTTTCGTCGTCATCGTGGGGCTGGGACCGTTCGCCGGTATGCTGGCGCTCGCCCTGCACTCGGTGGCGGCGCTCGGCAAACTTTATTCGGAAGTCATCGAAGGCATTGACCCCGGTCCCATCGAAGCCATCCGCGCCACCGGCGCAAACTGGCTTCAGGTGGTGCGCTATGCCGTCATTCCGCAAATCATCCCGCCCTTCACCGCCTTCACCATCTACCGCTGGGACATCAACGTGCGCTCCGCAACCGTCATCGGTCTGGTGGGCGGCGGCGGCATCGGTTTTCTGCTCATCGAACTCATCCGCGTCAACAACATGCGGGGCGTGAGCGCGGTCTTCATTGCCATCGCGGTCATCGTCATCGTGCTGGATTATGTCAGCGCGAAACTGCGCGAAAGGCTGGTGTGACATGCCCGTTTCGCGCATCGTTCGCAACACGCTCATCACCGCGCTGGTGATTGCCGCCTTCGCCGTTTCATACCGCGTCACCGAAGCGGATTTCCCGCGCCTGTTCCGCGACCTGCCAAAAGGCAGGGAACTATTGACCGCCTTCCTGACGCCCGACGTGTTCACGCGCGACGTGGAGACGCGCACCATCTCCATCGTCTTCCCCATCCCGTGCGGTTCCGCCCCGACCGAGGAGTCGCTTCCGTCCGAGGGACCGCGTCTCGTCCCCAGCGTTTTGTGCGCCGCACCGCTCGAGAAGTTCACCCTCGAAGGCTTTGACCTGCAACCCAATTCCGAGGTCGTCATCCGCTGGCGTCTGCCCGATGGACGCACCATGACCGCCATCCGCACACAGACCGACGCAAACGGTTACTTCACCTACGAAGTGCAGGCGCGTCCCATCCAATCCACGGTGGAGGGCGTTGCCAGCCGCCTCGAGGTGGATACTCTCACGCCGGTTGGCGGGCTGAAGCCCAGCCAGGCGCTGAAAGACGTGACGGACAACATGTTCGTTACGATTTTCATGGCGCTGCTTTCCACCACGCTGGCGACCATCATCGCTGCGCCGCTCAGTTTCCTTGCCGCCAGCAACATCACCCGCAAAGGCTGCATCGGCACAGCCGTATACTACATCTTCCGCTCCTTCTTCAACCTGATGCGCTCCTACGACCCGCTGGTGATGGCGACCGTCTTCGGCTTCTGGCTGAGTTTTGGTCCCTTCCCCGGCTTTCTGGCGCTCACGGTGGTGACGATTGCCTCGCTGGGCAAGTTGTTCTCGGAAGCGGTGGAAAACATTGACCCCGGTCCGGTGGAGGCGCTGCAAGCCACCGGCGCGCCGCCTCTCCACACCGTGCGCTACGGCGTCGTCCCGCAGGTCGTCCCCGACTTCATCTCCTACATCATCTACCACTGGGACATCAACGTCCGCATCTCCACCATCATCGGCTTTGTGGGCGGCGGCGGCATCGGCTACTACCTCAACCTGAGCATCAACGATTTCAAGTGGCATCAGGCTGGCACGGCGATCTGGGCAATCGTCATCGTCGTCTGGGCGATGGACTTCCTCAGTTCCGAAATCCGTAAGCGGCTGACGTGATGATGCCCGCCTGATTTCGCAGAACGATTTCATCTCTAAAGAAGACACAGAGACCACAGAGAAAGTCATATCTGTGGTCTCTGTGTTCTGGCTTTGCGTTGGCAATCACCCCGTCCAAGGCTTGCCTAAATAACCTGGTCATTGGTCTCGTATCCACTAAAACAAACTTCGCTTATCTTCGCCTGTCAGCCGCTACTTTGACGCCCATCTTACACTGACTTTTGCCATCATCTCTCGACTTTAAGAAAGCCCTGGTCCCTTAGAAACTTTCCGCTTGTTTTTTCGTCCTAAAGACAATATAATGAATGTACCGGAGGTATTCATGAAACAAGACCGCTTTTTGACCGGCATTTTGATTGGCATTGGGATTTTGGTGGTGGTTGCGCTGGCTGTGTTCTTTGCCAGGCAGGATACGCAAACCTATCTGCCGGAGGACACTCCGGAGGGCGTCGTCCACAATTATGTGCTTGCGCTGATCAATGGAGATTACGAGAAGGCTTACGGTTATCTCGCCGACCTCAAGTACAAGCCCACTTATGAGGAATTCCGCCGTCCCTTCCTGCAGGGATACACCAACCCCCAAAGCGACGCCGTGGACATCGGCGCATCCCACATCAGCGGAGATGAAGCCTCGGTGGAAGTGGCGCAGATTTACAGCGGCGGCGATCCGTTTTCACCCGGTTACCGCAGTGAACAGAGAGCCACTCTCGTGCGGCAGAACGGCGCATGGAAGATAACGCTGTTTCCACTCTACAATTTCTGGGATTACAGTTGGTATTCGGAGCCTCCCAAGCCCTAACCAGCGCCGGGAGCGCAAGGGTTTTTCTTTTCGCAAAATAACGAGAACGTTCGGTGCTTCAGAATAACCACGGACAAAAGCGATAAAAGGGATTATGGAAACAATTGCCGCCGTCTTTTCCACGCCGATATGAGATTTTATCCCTTTCATCTGTGGTTCGAGCGAGAATTACCGAAACCTCTCAATAACATCAAAAGGAATTCGCCATGAAATCCATCCGCCGTCTTTACTTTTACCTTGTCGCTTTTATCAGCGCTGAAGTGGTGGCGTGGGGGCTGATCGGTCTGCTTCGCTCCATCGTGAACAAGACTGTTTCCGGCGGAGCGGAGGTGCTGGCGCGCGCGCTGGCATTGATCCTGGTGGGCGTGCCAATCTTTCTTGTTCACTGGTTGTGGGCGCAGAGGGTGTCGGCACAGGATGAAGAAGAACGGGAAGCCAGCCTGCGGGCTGTGTATCTGTATGCCATCCTGCTCGCCACCCTCATCCCTGTGGTGCAAAATGTCCTCTCGCTGATTGACCGTACTCTCGCCCAAGCCGCCGGTCTGGGTGCGGAACGCGCCTTTAGCATCTTCCGTCATCAAACCCTTTCCGACAACCTGATCGCCATCGTAATGAATCTGCTCCTGGCAGCGTATTTTTGGAACGTCCTGCGCAGCGATTGGGCGGCGCTCAAAGAGCGGGAAAACTTCGCCGATGTCCGCCGCCTTTACCGCTATATCTGGATGCTCTACGGTTTGCTGATGACCGTCTTCGGCGCACAGCAGGTTTTGCGTTTTCTGATTTACATCCCCGGCGATGTTTTGGGACAAATGGGACGCGAGGTCGTCGTCAACGGAGCGGCATTGCTCGTGGTGGGAACGCCCGTGTGGGTGTACGCCTGGCGCGTCATTCAGGACTCCTTGACTGATCCCGCCGAAATGGGCTCGACTCTACGCCTCGGCATTCTCTACCTCCTTGCGCTGGGCGGGGTGATTACCGTGATCACCACCGCCTCGATGACCGTGAACATCCTCGTCACCCGCCTGCTCGGCGCAGACTGGACGGCGCAGTATTTCGTCCAGCAACTGGGCGGACCGATCTCGGTGGGCGTGCCGCTGGGATTGGTCTGGGCGTACTACGGTCACTGGCTAAACCAGCACATTGCAGCGGTTGGCGACAACGTCCGCCAGGCGGGGATGAAGCGGTTGTACAACTATATTCTGGCTTTCATCGGGCTGGCGGTTTCGTTCGTGGGCGTCGCCTCATTGCTGTCGTTCCTGATTGACATGACCACCAGTCCATTTTTTTCGATGAGCGACGCAGGACGCTCCACTCTTGCGACAGCCATCTCGTCCATTCTGGTCGGCGTCCCGCTGTGGCTGTTAACCTGGCAGCCGATGCAGGCGGAAGCGCTGGCGCAGGGCGAGATGGGTGACCATGCGAGACGGTCGGTGTTACGGAAAACTTACTTGTACCTTGCCTTGTTCGCTTCCATCATCGGCGGGATGGGAACGGCGGTGGGGCTGGTCTATCAATTGCTCCGCGCGGTGTTGACGGGTGACGTGGGGAGTGATTTTCTCAATTCCCTGCTCAACACCTTTCAATTGCTGTTTTTGTTCAGCGTGGTGTTTCTCTATCATTTGAGCGTCCTGCGCAGGGACGGCGCGTCGCTGGCGGATGCGCTGGCAGAGAAGCAAAGCGCGTTTGCGGCGCTCATCGTTGACAGCGGCGATGGGGTTGCGGAAGCAGTGAAAGCGGCGCTGGCAAAAGCGGGGGCAAAGGTTCAAGCGACGGTGACGACGTCCGACCAAAAGCCCGAGGGCGAGTTTCGAGCCGTCATCCTGAGCGGAAGTTTGGCGGCAAATGCCCCAGAGTGGATTCGCTCATTTGGCGGGAACAGGATCATCGTCCAGAATGAAGCGGAGAATCTCGTCTGGGCGGAGGACGCGGCGCAGGCGGCAGAGTCGGTGCAGAGGCTGGCAGAAGGTCAGGAAATCCAAAAGAGGAAACCGGCGCGTTCGGCGTGGAGCATTGTGGTGTATGTGTTTGCGGCGCTGTTTGCACTGCAGCTGCTGTTCATCCTGCTGGCGGTTGGGATTTCGCTGGTGACGGGGTTCTAAAGTCTCGCTATTAATGATGTAAAATACAAGGGTCATCATCCACCGAGGAGATACATCATGAAAGTGACCGTGCTTCAGGAGAATTTAGCCCGCGGTTTGGGAATCGTTTCGAAAGCCGTTTCGCCGCGCAGTACCCTGCCGGTGCTGGCGAACGTTTTGCTTGCTTCGGACGAGGGGCGCTTGCGTCTTTCTGCCACCAATCTCGAATTGGGGATTACGTGTTGGATTCCGGCGCGCATCGAGGAGGAAGGTTCGACCACCGTGCCGGCGCGTACGTTCAGCGATTTGGTGAACACATTGCCGGGCGATCAAGTCAGTTTGAAGCTCGATTTGCCGACGCAAACGTTGAATGTGCGCTGTGGCACTTCGACCAACGACATCAAGTGCATTGACGCGCAGGAGTTTCCGCCCCTGCCCGTGCCGGACCTGGAAGGCGCGGTGCAGATCAATTCGGGCGATTTCCGCGAGATGATTCATCAGGTGGCGTTTGCGGCTTCGACCGACGAGGCGCGCCCGGTGCTGATGGGTGTTTTGATTCAGGTGGAGAAAGACAAGATGACGATGGCGGCGGCGGACGGTTTCCGTCTTTCCGTTCGCAAGGCGGTTCTCGCCACGCCCGTGCCTGCTCCTGTTTCGGCAATCGTTCCCGCTCAAGCCTTGAAAGAACTGGCGCGTGTGGCAGGTGACGGCGATGAGCCGATTTACATGGTGCTGCCGAAGGGACGCGGTCAGGTCATCTTCCGCGTGAAGGATGTGGAGCTTGTTTCGCAGTTGATTGACGGGACGTTCCCCGATTTTCAGCAGATTATTCCGCGCTCGTACAAGTCGCGCACGCTGGTTTCGACGGCGTCGCTGTTGAAGGCGTGCAAGCAGGCGGAAATTTTTGCCCGTGAGGGTTCGAATGTGGCGCGGTTGAACATCAAGAGCGCACAGGGCGATTTACAGCCCAGCGAGGTGGAGATTTCCGCCATCTCAGAGGAGACCGGCAAGAACGAGACCATCGTCGAGGCGACGGTGGACGGCGGCGGGCTGCTCATTGCGTTCAACGTGAAGTTCCTGCGCGAGGCGCTGGAGGTGATTCGCACGCCAAACGTGGCATTGGAAACGTCTGCGCCGAATGCGCCGGGGGTCATCCGCCCGGTGGGCGACGAGAACTTCCTGCACGTGATTATGCCGATGCATCTTGGGTAATTGGTAAATCGTAATTGGTGATTGAAAGCGCCTGTCGAGAGACGAGGCGCTTTTTGTTGTTTTCTCCCTCATCCCCATCCCTTCTCTTGCCAGGAGAAGGGGGTCACGCTTTTGGCAGAGTCACTTTGAAGGTCGCGCCGGTGCCGAGACCTTCGGACTCTGCCCAGATTCTTCCGCCCTGAATTTCGATGATGCCTTTGGCAATGGTGAGACCGATTCCCAGCCCGCCGTAACTGCGCGTGTTGGGAGGTTCGATCTGGTAGAAGCCTTCGAAGATTTTCTGCAATTTGTCGGACGGAATGCCTTTCCCCTGGTCCTGCACCCAGGCGAGGACATGGTCACCCTGGTCCACTGCGCCGATGACGATGCGGCTCCCTTCGGGTGAGAAACGGATGGCGTTATTGAGCAGGTTGACGAAGGCGATGATGGTCTTGTCCTGATCCACATATACGTAATGAGGAGTGTCGGCGAAGGCGTAGATCAATTCCAGTCCCTGCCGTGCGGCGGAGTACATGATTTCGTTGCGGGCAAGAGTCAAAATATCCTGAATGGCAATTTTCCGCGGGTGCATTGCCAATTGCTCCGCCTGCAGGAGGGTGAGGTTGCTCATTTGGTCGAGCAGGGATTTCATCTGCGAGGCGGCGTTCAGCACATGGCGGGCGTGGTCGGAGAGTTCGCCTTTGGCGTCCTCCTGCAAAAAGGTGGCGTAGCCGATGATGATGCCCAGAGGCGTCCGCAGTTCGTGGGAGGCAAGGGCAAGGAAGTTGTTTTTGACCTCGTTTGCCTGCCGGGCTTGTTCGAGCGCCTGCCGCGTGGTCTGCAAGAGACGGGCGTTGTTGATGGCGATGGCGGCATGGGCGGCTGTGACCGAAAGAATCGCCTCGTCGCGCTCGGTGAATTTGCCATCACGTTTGTTGACCGCCTCCAGAACGCCCACGGTGCGATCCTTGATGGGCATGGGAACACCGAGGAGAGAACGCGTTTTGAATTTGATTTTGTCGGCAACGAGGGAGTAGTGGCGCGGGTCCTCTTCCACGTTGTTTAGAATCATCGGCTGGTTGGTGCGGAAGATTGTCCCTGCCAAACTGCCCTCGATGGGAACGGGGATTTTGGCAAGTTCTGCCGGGTCGGAACCGGTGGCGGCGGCGAAATAGAGGCGCGGGTTTTTCTCGTCGTAAAGCAGAATGGACGATCCCTCGCAGTCCAGCAATTCGGTGGCGGTGGCGGTAATTTGCCGAAGGAGTTCGTCCAGGTCGAGGGTGGAGTTGAGAATGACGCTCAACTCGACAAGGCGCAGCAGTTGGTTTTGTCTCCCCTCGAGGTCGCGCAGCCTGCCGGTGGTTGTATTCATGAATACAGTGTACTGATTTTACAGGTTGGATTCAAGCGGTAATTTTACTTTTGCAGTTCATAGACAAGGTACTTGCGGTTTTCGTACATCAGTTTCAACGGCAGGCGGCAGTTTTGAATATCGCCAGGCAGGATTTGGCTGTACTCCCAGTTTTTGTGGAGAATGACATAGTCACCCAGCAGGAGGCGGTCACATTCGATGGACATGATCGCATCGCGGTCTGTGAAAAGGCGGAGAGCGCGCGGCTTGAAGAAGACGATGACGCTATCGGCAGGTATGTTTTCCCTGACATAGTCATACATCTCCATGCTGAACGCTTCAAAGGGACCATTGATGCGGCGGTCGTTTGCCAGGTTGGCGTAGGCGTGAACCGCCGATGCAAAGAGGAAGATACCCGCCAACACACCCCAGAGCAGGAAATTGAGCCGCCGCCCCATGAGAAAATACTTTTCAGGCAGTTTTCGCATAACGGCAAGCACGCCCTGAAAGGCAAAGTACATGAAGAGTGGAAGCAGTGGAAAAATGAACCGCAGTCCCTGCCACTCGGGCCAAAGGACCATGACCATAAAATAGAATGCAAAGAAAATTATCCAAATCTGGTCGGCATGGCGGCGCGTCCATACGCCGAAGAAGAAAAAGACAACCAGCAGGTAATAAAGATATGTCCACGCCGCTGCTGTGTTTGGGTCAAAGAATTGAACGAAGAGATAAAAATAGTTGACCAGGTTGCTTCGCAGGATTTCAGGCGTCAATCCCGCCAGTTGACGAACATACGAGCCTTGTCCATTGGGAAAGAAAAAAGAGGAAAGAAACCAAAAGAGAGCGAAGGTTACCACCGCCGTTGCCGAATTGACGACAACTTCTTTTTGGCGGGTGCGGTCGGTCAGGAAGCGCCATCCCTGCCAGGCGAGATACCCCGCAAGCAGGACAATTCCCGTCGTACGAAAGAAGAACGAGAGAAATATGCCCGCACCCAGCAGAACCTGAGACTTCATTCCCGCTTGGGCATCCGCGCGTTCCATGAGCCATAAGGCAAGGAACACAGAAAACAGGAATGGAATATCGGAGATGATGTAATCGAGAGACTTGATCAGCGCCGGGTTGAAAGCAAAAAGGGAAACGAGGAGCAGGCGTTCGGTCCGCGTGAGGCGGGTTTCGGTCAACAGATAAAAGAAAATCAAAAATCCTGCAAAGAACAAAAGCCCCGGCAGTTTCAACGTCAGCGGGTGAACGCCGCGCAGCAGCAAGACGGGCGTGAGCGTCAACGGGTATCCCCAGGGGTATGCCACAGGTCCAATTTGAACCGACGATTCGAAAATCGTGAACGAGTTGCGTTCGATGAATTCATCCATCTTCCCATTCAGGATGCTCTGCGCCTGCATGACATACGAAGCCCAATCGTCGCCCCATTCATGTCCGCGCGTGAGGGTGGATGCGCCCAGCGCAAGGCTGAGCAGCAGAATAACGATGAGGAATGGATCTTTTATTTTGTGCATGACGGCAATTGTATCGCTACTGGATAAAAAATATCCGCCCATTTCGAGCGGATATTCATACGCTTCCTGCCTGACCTGAAACTGCGTGCCGCTACACAGGCTTTTCCACCGGGACAACCTGCACATCCGTCCCATCCGCGTGCGCCGCAGGAAACAGCGGACGCAGCGCAAACACCGCCGCCAGGCTGATGATAGCAAAGACGGCGATGATCGCTTCGACGCCCAAAACACCCATCTGCTGAACGGCGTACACCGCCACTGCATCCACCAGCGCATGCCAGAACAGGGCAGCCCAGAACCAGAGCGGCTGTCTGTTTGCAATAGCCAGCAACACCATCACCGACAAACTGACATGCAGACAGATGGCAAAGATGCGCTCCGCAAAGCCAAGCAAAGGAGTATAGATTGGCGCAGACCAGTATGCCGCAACCTGTTGTTTTGCCAGTTCCACCTGTTCCGGCGGAATGCTCGGCAGCGTGGACAAATCCATGGAGCGATAAGCCAGCATGGTGAAAAATCCAACGGCAGCCAGAACGCCCAGGATGAGCGCTTCCGTTCCGCCGTGACCCAGTCCAACCAACACACCTTCCTTCCACGACCGCGCATTCTTGAGAACAAACTTGAACAAGATGTAGCGCGCAGTCTCCTCAAAGATGCCCGCCAGCAGACCCAGAACGATGGCATTGACTAGCAAAGGCTGGCTCTTCAAAAAACTGTTTAGTCCCAGCACCAAAGGAACGTGAGGGATTTGTGAAGCAATGAAAGTCAAGCCGCCTGCCAAAACAAGTTTCCAGGAAAGAGACAATTTACGTGTGAAGTAGACCCACAAAACGATGGGCAGGATGATCATGCCCAGAAAACCAAGGATGTACATCGCCGAAAGCATGTGTTTCTCCTTATGAGTAAGATGGTATGGAACGCATGCGGCGCACGCGCTCCGTCAGCGGGCGTTTGGCAACAACGGTGACCTTGCCGCTGTTTTCGGGCGTGAAGACGTTGATCACCTCCCAGCCTTCCTCGCCCCATTCGTCCAGCGTGGACTGAATGAGTTCGTCTTTTGTCCCCCAAAAGCTGCCGATGGTCTGAACTCGATATTCCCATTTTTGATATTCATCCGTCATGGCGGTCTCCTATAATTTTGCAATCAACGAGCTGCGCTTGAAATTACGAATACTCAGGTAAATCAACACGCCGTCAACGATCCAGATCAATGTCCCGAGAATCATCACCGTGCCAACACCGAGAAACAAAACGCCGCTGACCTGTCCGAGCACGAGCGCCAGTACCAACACCACCAGCGACCCCGAGAGTTGATAGGCTTCCATGAAGGTCTTGACGCGCGAGGAAACAAGCACGGTTGCCGATATGCCAAGCAAGGCAAAAGCAGGCGTCAGCCAAAACATCAGGGGCCACCAGGTAGGCAATGGGAACCAGATGCGCCCGAACAATTCGTAACTTGCAACATTGACGGCAATGATGTAAACCAGATACGTCAGCCATGAAAGCGCAATAGACGGAATGACTGCTGCCAGCACTTTGCCGAGGAAAAGTTCCATGTCGGTGGCGGGGGAGTAGAGCAGCGCCTCCATCGTTTTACGCTCGCGTTCGCCGACGAACGAGTCCGCGCCGACGACCGAGGAGAACATCAACGGCATGATGAGGAACAGTGGCGCCAGCATGAAGGCGGTCATATATAACACGAACATTTGTTCTAATTTCAAGCCTTCAAAGATCGCCTGGATGGAGGGCGGCAGATTCTTCATCAGCGTTTCCATGTCCCCCAGTTCACGTTGGATATCTTCCACGGGCATGACCTGCGGCAACACCGAAAACAGGATCGGCATGAGGATCGCAAAGATCAACGGGATCGCGATGGCGGGTCCCCAGGCAACTTTATTTTGCCGTACTTCCTTCAAGTCTTTGCGGGCAATCGCCCAAATCGAACGCCAGTTCATGCTTCACCTGCCTGCAATGCAAAATAAATATCTTCCAACGTATAGTCGCGCGGGTTGACTCGCAAAATGGACTCGCCCGTATTGACCAGATGGCGAATGACTTCGGGAATCACATCCTCATTCTCGACCTGGACCGCCAACGCTTCGCCCTCCGCCGACGCCTGGATCACGCCATGAAGCGCCTTGAGACTCCCCGCGACATTCTCCGACGGTTTCACGTGAAACGTGATGTCCACCCAGGTGACGTGCCACAACTTGCGCGAGAGTTCCTTGAGACTGCCCAACGCCAGAATCCTGCCTTTGTTCATGACGGCAACGCGGTCGCATAGACGCTGTGCCTCGAAAAGATTATGCGTTGCCAGCACGACAGTCTGACCGTTGGCGCTGGTCAAGTTTGCGATCAAGTCGTTGACTTGCTGCGCGGCTTCGGGATCGAGTCCCGAGGTCGGTTCGTCCAGGAACAACAGCGGAGGCTTGTGAATCAATGCGCGGGCAAGCGCGAGTCGTTGCTTCATGCCTTTGCTGAAGGTCTCCACTTTGTCTTTGGCGCGCGAGGCGAGTTCGAAGAATTCAAGCATCTCGTCCACGCGGCGGCTTAGGTCCGCTTCCGGAATCCCTTGCAGTGTGGCAAAAAACTCCAGGTTCTCGCGCGCGGACAAGCGTTCGTAGAGCGCGGGCGTTTCGGTCAGGACGCCCGTCCTGCGGCGGATGTCCTCGCCGTGAGTCGCGGGGTCAAGCCCAAAGATGCGCGCCGTTCCCTCGGACGGAGGCAGGATTCCGTTTAAGAGTCGAACCGTGGTCGTCTTGCCCGCGCCGTTCGGACCGAGCAGTCCAAAGACTTCGCCTTGTTCCACGTGAAACGTGATGCCATCCACGGCGCGGTTCTGCCCGAAGACGCGTTTCAACTGGTTGACTTCGATGATCGCGTTCACGGATTTTCGCGCTTCCACAGGATGTAGGAGTAGACGATGGGGACGAACGCCGCAAGGAGGATGGCGGCGAGCAGCAGCCAGATGCCGTTCTCGCCGAGGAAGGCGCTGACGATGGTCACCGCGCCTGCAAGCATGAAGAGTTTGGAGCCGAGTTTATGCGTCTCGTCCCAGACCGCCTCGCTCGAAAGCGTCCACGGCGTGCGGATGCCGATGAAGAAGTTGCGCTTTGCTTTGCCCATCATGTAGCCTACGCCGATGAAGAGCAGACCAACAACCGGCAGGAGCGCGTATGTCATGTTGAACTGGTAACCAAGTGCGGCGGACAAAGTCAAGCCATGAATAAAGAGCATGTACGCCACAAAACCCACGATGAACCAGTTGAAAACACCGATGAACTTAGCGATGTTGGCTTTGAGCGGGTCAATGTGCGGGATGAGGAGGAACAAACCCAACAGCCCGATAGTGACAATCGGCATCAGAAAGATGCCCCAGAATTTGGACATGTAGCCGTCAATCTCGCCTGCCGCGTTCCAGTGCGACGGCATGGGATCGGGCAGGCGGTTCCAGAGCAGGACTCCCGCCAACGCCGCGGCGGCAATCAGGATAAGAGAGATGGTTGTGGTGGTACGAGTTGTCATTTTTTCTCCTTTCGTAGCGCAAGATGAAATCTTGGGCTATGATTTATCTTCCTTCGGCATATTGCTCTGCGCCAGTGAGATCATGCCACTGAGACCGCCGAGGTTCATCGTGTCCACCGCCGAACTGGGAACGATAACCATGGCGCCTTTTTCCTTCAAACCTTCAAAGAGCATGTTCATGGCACGCAGATGCAGGGCGGTCGGGTTGTTGATGTAGGCTTGGGATGCTTCGGCAAAGGATTCGGCGATCTGCTTCTCGGATTCGCCGAGGATCACGCGCGCCTGACGTTCACGCTCCGCCTGCGCCTGGCGGGACATGGCATCCTCCAGATCCTGGGGGATGACGATGTCGCGGATTTCCACGGATTGCACGGTGACACCCCAAGGCGTGGTGCGTTCGTCAATGACTTGTTGCAGTTCCTTGTCAATCACGCTCCGCCCGACGAGGATGTCCGCCAGCATCATGCGTCCGATGATGTCGCGCAGGGCGGTTTGCGCCGCCCAGTCCACGGCGGCGCGGTAGTTCTCGACTTCGAGCGCGGCTTTCTCCGCGTCCCACACGCCCCAGAACAGCACGGCGTCCACATCCACAGGTACAGTGTCTTTTGTCAGCGTTTTTTGGGCGGCGAACGGCGTGACCATGACGCGGTGGTCAATCCACGTCGGCGTGGTGTCAATGATCGGAATGATCCAAAACGGACCGGGTCCTGCAAGTTTCCTGAATTTGCCGAGCCGCAGAATCACAGCCTTTTCCCATTGCGACGCCACTTTCAGCCCGAACAGGACATAAAAGCCAATCAATGTCCAGCCGATTACCCAAGCAGCCAGCACAGCATCACTGTATTTGCCATCTCCAAGCGCCGCTCCTAGGATGGCAATCAACAGCGTTATTCCGAAGATTGTCCCTGCGATTGGCGGAATGTGCGGGTCTGCGGTTTGGGATTTTTTCTTTTCCAATGCGGATTTGACAAATTTGGTGTCCATTTATTCTCCTTTTATAAGGACGTCCCGAAGGATTTTCAAAATTTAGGCTGATTCTTAGTCAACCTTCGGGACGGTGTTTACATAGACTCTTGCGCTTCGTTTCGACCATGCTCAACGCTCGCACTCCACGCTTTGAGTTGGTCATTGATCATCTGCTTAATCTCGCTCTTCGAAAACTCCAGCCGCAGGGCTTCGCTGATGTATCTTTTGGTCAACTCTTCCAGCGCCTCTCTGCGAATTTTTTCGCTGACCTTCGGCGGTGGGATTTCGGTAATGTACGTGCCGCGCCCTTGCTGGGTGGAGATAATGCGCTCTTCATCCAGGATGCGATAGGCGCGCGCCACCGTGTTGAAGTTGACGCGTAACTCCTCGGCAAGCGCCCGCACGGTCGGGAGTTGGTCGCCGGGCTGGAGGATTCCGCTGGCGATCTGCGCATGAATTTGGTTGACGATTTGGGTGTAGATGGGCAGTCCCGAACGGAAATCAATTTGGAGGAGGAGTTTCTTATTGGTCATAAATTGTATCTTTGTATTATTGTAACAATTGTATCATTGTCGTAATTGTATTCAGATTGCGGGTTTTGTCAAGAGGCAGATGAAGTGGAAAAGCCCAAAGCAGGAGAAACTCTATCGAAACCGGACCAGGCACCGGCGGCGTGTGAAGCGGGATGCTCTGCGTGGTAGAATCCCGTGCGCACAACTTATCTATATTTACAAGATGACCGCGCAAGTCGCGGAATCAAGGAGTGTAACAATGGAAGTCAAAACTGGAACCTGGACAGAGAAAAAGGGGCTGGCGCAAATGCTCAAGGGCGGCGTCATCATGGACGTGGTGACGCCCGAACACGCCAAAATCGCAGAAGATGCGGGAGCGTGTGCTGTCATGGCGCTCGAGCGCGTCCCTGCCGACATCCGCGCACAGGGCGGCGTGGCTCGCATGTCTGACCCTGAATTGATCTTGAAGATCATGGACGCGGTATCCATCCCTGTGATGGCAAAGTGCCGCATCGGGCATTTCGTCGAGGCGCAGATTCTCGAAGCGATTGGCGTGGACTACATTGACGAGTCCGAAGTGCTGACGCCCGCTGACGAAGCGCATCACATTTTGAAGCACAACTTCAAAGTGCCGTTCGTGTGCGGCTGCCGCAATCTGGGCGAGGCGCTGCGGCGAATCGGCGAGGGCGCGGCGATGATTCGCACGAAGGGAGAGGCAGGCACAGGCGACGTGGTCGAGGCAGTGCGTCATGCGCGTGCAGTCATCGGCGAAATCCGCCGCTTGACCACAATGGCAGATGAGGAACTGATGGCGTATGCCAAAGAAATCGGCGCGCCGTATGAGTTGGTGAAGGAGACCAAAGAACTCGGACGTTTGCCTGTGGTCAACTTTGCGGCGGGCGGCGTGGCGACTCCGGCGGACGCGGCGCTGATGATGCAGTTGGGCATGGACGGTGTGTTCGTCGGCTCGGGCATCTTCAAGAGCGGAGACCCCGCCAAACGCGCCGCGGCAATCGTCAAAGCCGTGACGCATTACAACGACCCCGCCATCCTGGCGGAAGTAAGCAAGAACCTCGGCGAGCCGATGGTCGGGCGCAATGTGTCGCAGATGCCCGAAGCGGAGCGGATCGCGGGGCGGGGCTGGTAATTTAGTCTGACAGTCTTATAGTCTATGGTCAACCATGAGACTATGAGACTACAAGACCATGAGACTATAAGACCAATGAAAATTGGAGTCCTCGCCCTACAAGGCGACTTTGCAGAACATATCGCCATGCTCAAGCGGCTGAAGGTGGACACCGCCGAGGTGCGTTTGCCCGAGCATCTGAACGGGCTCGATGGTCTCATCATCCCTGGCGGCGAATCCACGACCATCGGCAAACTTGCAATCGCATATAACCTGATGGAGCCATTAAAGCAATTCGGGCAGCGTCACGCCATTTGGGGAACATGCGCAGGCGCAATCTTTCTCTCGAAAGACGTCAGCCGCGACCAGCCTTTGCTTGGGCTGATGGACATCAAAGTCCAGCGTAACGCGTTCGGGCGGCAGGTCGATTCGTTCGAGACCGACCTCGACATCCCCGAACTCAAGCAAGCCACAGGGACGGATGCGCCTTATCATGCGGTCTTCATCCGCGCGCCGATCATTGAATCGGTGGGCGGCAATGTGAAAGTACTCGCCTCGGTCCCCGACGGGAGGATTGTCGCCGCCCAACAGGGACATCTCCTCGCTACGTCCTTTCACCCCGAACTGACGAACGACACGCGCTTCCACGAGTATTTCCTGACGCTGGTTGATTGAGATGCTTCCAAGATGGCAGGTTTGAAAGTCGTGACCTGCCATCCTATGAACCCATAAACGAGAATGACTGTTCGTCCTCTTGCCCTGTTGGACCTGCCTTATCTCTATGGCTTCCGTGAAGAAGCGGTGGGGTTGGATACAGCACGCTGGCTGACTCGCGGAAATCCGCTGGGGGCAGTGGGGTTGATGTCGTATGTCAATCCGGCGAGACACATCTACTCGGCAATTGCCAACGGGGAAAACGCTTCCGTGCTGGGCGGCATCACCCATGCGCGTGATGAAACATTTGCAAAACTATATTACCTTGCGCCCGCCTCGCAACTGGATCATCCGCTTCTGCTTGACTTGATTGAAAACCTTGCTCATCAGGCTGGAACATGGGGCGCCTTCCATGTGCTTGCCGAAGTGAATGAGACCAGCCCGGCGTTCCTCCTGCTGAGGAAAGCGGGGTTCGCAGTGTATGCGTGGCAGAGGATGTGGGATGTATCCGAGGTGGCAGGAACAGGCTCAGGGTCCGTTTGGATGCGGGTAAAGTCAGTGCATTTGCCTGCGATACAGAGTCTGTATCATCAAATCGTCCCCCCTCTCCTGCAACCCGTCGAGCCGCAGCCGCAGAAAGCACTTGGCTGGATGTGCAACGAAGGCGTAAAGTGTTACGTGGGGGTGTCGCATGGGATGTATGGGATTGTGTTGACGCCGCTGATTCATCCCGAAGCAGCAAATGTGAGTGAAAAACTTTCAGCGCTAATTGGCAGCCTGCCCGGCCGCCGCAGCAGACCGGTGTACATCTGCGTGCGTTCCTATCAGGCATGGCTGGAACCTGTGCTGGAGGACTTGGGCGCAAAGGCGGGCGAACGCCAGGCAGTGATGGTAAAGCACCTGACGCACACGGTAAAGGAAGCAGCGGTGGCACGCGCAAGTCGCCCGGCAGGAGTGAGCATCCAGCCTTCAAGGGTAAGCAGGGTGGAGAGAAAGAAACCGTAATCTGCCCGGTGCCACCCGAAGGGCGACTGATGCTGGATGTCGCTGTCTATTGACATTGAATCAGGAATACAGCGAAGATTCAGCGTCATCTTTCGATTTTCTGGGAGAGTTATGTTCAACCTCAAAACCACCCCTTTTCACGAACGAACGTCGGTGCTGTGTCAGCCGCAGAACTGGCGCAAGTGGGCGGGCTATTTCGTCGCCGGTTCGTATGAACACACGCTCGACAGCGAATATTGGGCAATCCGCAACGCGGCGGCATTGATTGACGTAACGCCGCTCATCAAGTACATCATCAAGGGAAAGGACGCGGCGGCGTTGTTGCATCGCGTCACCACACGCGACATTTACAAGATGAAAGTGGAACAGGTCTATTACACCGGCTGGTGCGACGACGAAGGCAAGATGATTGACGACGGCACTGTCTCCCGCCTCGACGATTCGACCTTCCGCCTGACCGCCGCGGAACCGAATCTGCGCTGGCTGACGATGAACGCGGTCGGCATGGATGTGTCCATCACCGAAGTCACTGACGAAATCGCCACGCTCAGTTTTCAGGGACCGAACACGCGCAAGGTGTTGAATCTCGTCTGCGAGAAACCGGTTGACGAGTTGAAATACTTCCGCCTGATGACGAACGCCATCAAAGGCGCGCAGGTCACCATCTCGCGCACGGGCTACACCGGCGACCTCGGCTACGAGATTTGGATGGACAATAACGACGCGCTCAAGGTTTGGGATACGCTCATGGAAGCCGGCGCGGACTACGGCATCGCGCCCGTCGGCATTTTGGCGATGGACATGGCGCGCGTGGAGGCGGGACTCTTCATGCTCGATGTGGATTACACCTCCACGACTCACGCCTGGATCGAAGCGCAGAAGTCCTCGCCGTTCGAGTTGGGACTCGATTGGACGGTGGCGCTCGACAAACCCGGCTACTTCGTGGGACGCAGAGCGTTGGAACGTGAAAAGAAGGAAGGCTCGGCGTGGAAGATGGTCGGTTTGGAAGTGGATTGGGATGGGATGGAACGAGTTTACAAGCAGGTTGGTCTGCCGCCGCAAATCCCCGGCATGGCGGTACGGGCGAGTCTGCCGGTGATGGTTGGGAACGTGCAGGTCGGGTACGCATCCACGTCAAGTTGGTCACCGCTGTTGAAAAAGTACATCGCCCTTGCTCACCTGCAAAGACCGTACTACGAACTCGGCACAGCGGTGAGGATGGAAATCACGGTGGAGCATCACCGTCAGCACGCGCCGGCGAAGGTGGTGAAACTGCCGTTTTATGAGCCGGAGTGGAAAAAGCGTTGACGGGCAGGTTTACAAGTTGGAAAGTTAGAAAGTTAACCTGCCAGCCTTCAAAAATTCAAACTTGCCAACTTTTAAACAGAGAAAAACCATGACATCAAATAATTACGATGCCATCATCATCGGCGGCGGGCATAACGGATTGGTTGCCGCAGCCTATCTCGCGCGGGCGGGAAAAAAGGTTGTTGTCCTCGAACGCCGGCACATCGTCGGCGGGGCGGCGGTGACGGAGGAGATTTTCCCCGGCTACAAGTTCACCGAGTTCTCGTATGTGGTCAGCCTCCTGCGCCCGGAGATCATCCGCGACTTGGAATTGCCCAAACACGGATTGAAGATTTTGCCCTTGCCAAGCACCTTCACGCCGATGGAAAATGGCGACTACCTCGCTTCATGGGACGACCACGACCTGACGCGCCGCGAAATTTACCGTCACTCTCCGCTCGATGCAGAGGCATACGATGAATATGCCCGCGTCATGGCGCGGGCGGCGAAAGCCATCAAGCCCATCATCAACTTGATTCCGCCCGACCCGTCGTCGCTTCATCCGCGCGATTTGTTCAACCTACTCAAACTGGGTCAATACGCCGCGTCACTCTCCGAAAAGGAACTGTACATGATTGCCAAACTCGTTACGCAGTCCTCGGCGGATATGCTCGAAGAGTGGTTCGAGACCGACGCGCTCAAAGGCACAAAAGCCGCCAGCGGAATCATCGGCACGTTCCTCGGTCCGCGCTCGCCGGGGACGGCGTATGTTCTGCTCCATCACTACATGGGCGAAATTGACGGAGCGTTCCGCGCCTGGGGCTTTGCCAAAGGCGGCTCGGGCGGAGTGAGCGGCGCGATTGCGAACGCGGCGCGGGCGCTTGGGGTGGAGATCAGAGTCAATAGTCCGGTGAAGCAGGTCAAAGTCAAGAATGGACGCGCAGCGGGAGTCGTTTTAGAAAACGGCGATGAAATTGATTCCAAAGTCGTGCTGTCCGCCGCCGACCCGAAGCGGACGTTTATCCAGTTTGTCGAGCCAAAGCACTTTCCCGATGAGTTCGTGACGGCGATTCAAAACTTCCGCGTGCGCGGCTCGTCGGGCAAGGTGAATATCGCCTTGAGTAGATTGCCGCGCTTCACGGCGCTGCCCGACGAACCCGCCTTGTATCGCGGCGCGGTTTCCATCAGCCCAAGCATTGACTACATCGAGCGCGCCTACGACGACGCCAAGTACGGGCAGATTTCGCGCCGACCGTATCTCGATATGATCTTCCCTTCGATGATTGACCCCGACATGGCGCCGCCCGGACAGCATGTGCTTTCGTGTTTTGTGCAATATGCGCCGTATGATGTGGAAGGCGGCTGGGATGACGAGAAGCGTAATCAACTTGGCGAGGCGGTGATTTCGACCATCGAGCAATATGCGCCCGACATCCGCGAGTGCATCGTGGGCATGCAGGTCATTTCGCCGAAGGACATCGAAGCCATCGCGGGCATCACAGGCGGCAACATCTTTCACGGCGAACTGTTGCTGCATCAAATCTTCTTCCTGCGCCCCGTGCCGCAATGGGCAGACTTCCGTACCCCGCTCAAAGGCTACTACTTCGGCGCGAGCGGCGCGCATCCCGGCGGGGGCGTGATGGGCGCGGCGGGAATGCTGGCGGCGAAGGAAATGTTGAAGGATGGATTTTAGACCATAGACTACTATTCATTAGACTTTATCCGTAATTACGGAAAACCGTCCCGAAGGCTGATATTTGCCCTTTGATTTGCCCAAAGAATCCTTCGGGACGGTTATTTCAGATAATGTCCATTATCCACTTTCCACTCCCCACTTTCCTCGCTCTGTCTCCTTCCAGCGTTATAATCCCTCCATCGTCCCCCCTCCCAACCGCCAAAGGAGACCCCCATGCCGTTTCAACTTGTTTACTATTCCCAGAACGACTCTCAATGGAAAGCCGACAAACTCGGCTTCGGCAGCCAGCCGTCAGACACCATCGGCTACGTCGGGTGCGCCCTCACCAGCGTCGCCATGGTGCTGAGCGGACACGGCTACACCGTCACACCCAAAGCCCTCAACCAGAAACTGCAAGACGCCAACGGTTTTGCCGGTTCCGGCATCCGCTGGCACAGCGTCACACAACTGTTCCCACAGATGCGGCTCAACTCCATCGTCAAATGCTACGACACACCCGCGCCCCTCGACCAGATTGACGCCGCCCTTGCCGCCGGTCAACCTGCCATCGTCTGTGTAGATAGCACCCCGGCGCCCGGACTGCTCACGCACTACGTGGTGCTCATTGCCCGCAAAGGCAACGACTACCTCATGCTCGACCCCTGGCCCTATCAGCCCGATGTCACCAAAGAAACCTATCTCATGCCGCGCTACAGTCACGGCAACCCACTTCAGCGTTCCATCGTGCAGATTGTCCTTTACGAAAACATCAACGCCGACGGGATAATTCAACTGCCCGGTCAAAAAGCGACCTCGACCGGCACGCCTCAGACTCCGCCGACAACTGTTCCCGTTTCGACGGCTGGACCCAAAGCCCGCGTCAAATCCGACGTGACCCTCGGCTTGAACATCCGCACCAGTGAGGATACCTCCTCCAAAGCCAATATCGTGGACGCCGCTCACGCCGGCGACGTGCTGACCATCGTCGAACCCAACGGCTGGACGAAGATCGGCGCCCTCAACCAGTGGGTAAAAGTCCGTACGAAGAGCGGCAAGGAAGGTCTCGCCGCCGCCTGGTATCTGGAAAAGGTGCCGGGGGAGGTCTATCCGTCTACGGCGGGACCAACCCCCAGTTCAGGGGGTGAAGCGGGTGTGCCGTCTCCGTCTGCGCTGGTGGTGCGCGTCAAGGCGACCGTCGGCAAATTTGGTTTGAAAATCTATGAAACGGCATCGGTCAAATCGAAGGCGCTGGCGAACGAACCAGTGAAGGCGCGGCTCACCGTTTTGGAAAACGAAGCGCAGGCGGCGCGCAAAATTGGTGCGGCGGGAAAATGGCTGTTCGTGCAAAATGAAAGCGGTGTGCAGGGTTTTGTTCAGGCAGAATATGTGAAGAAGATGTAACCGTTCCCCTTTATAGGTGTCCACTTTTATAAAGAAAACGAGGCGAAAGTGAAAAGCGATTTGAAGATGACCAGCGAGCAAATCCAAGCCCGCGTGCCGGTGACCGTCTTTCATGTTGGCGGCTGGCTGGACGCCCAAAGCGAACCACAGTTTTTGCAAGCCGCACAATCGGCGTATGAGGCAGGGACGCGTTACCTGCTGATTGAAATGAGCGACCTCGACACGCTCACCAGCGCCGGCATGCGTGCCCTCCAAAAGGTGTACCAGATGTTCACGCCGGCAGATGACCCACACAAAACGATACATCTCAAACTGTGCAGTGCTCCGCCACAGATTTACAATGTCCTTGGGATTACCGGTTTTTTACAGAATATTCCCATGTACGAGAGCATGGAATCTGCGCTGGAGGCTTTTGGCGAGAAGTGAGTTGAATGAGCAGGAAAAGAAAGCAAAGGCTTGCCGGCGAAAGGCAAGCCTTTGCTTTTATGTTAGGCGGACGGGCGGCTGCTATCCCCCCTGGTAAACAAAGTAAAATAGAAGCGACATACCTGCGAACGGTACGCAGGTGCAGGCTGACCATGTTTCAATTGCATCCCTACTTTTTTGTTTTGGCGTTTTCCGCCCTTGCAACCTTGAGCGTAATTATCATCGTCTGGAAGCGAACGGCTCCAGGCGCTTTTGTATTGAAGGTCATGCTTTTGGGAATGTTTATATGGTCGGGCTCTTACGCAATGACCTGGCTGGTGGTGCCGCTGCAACAGAAAATTTTCTGGTTAAAGGCGACATACCTGGGTGTGGTCGTCGTGCCGACCTGTTTTCTGCTCTTTACGTTGTTCCTCACCAACCGCGAAAAATGGATCACCTTTCGGAATCTCCTGTTGCTGGGCATCGAGCCTGCGCTGGTCGTACTTCTCGTCTGGCTGGCGCCTCGGGCTTTCTTTGCTTCTATACAGGAGTCGTCCTGGGGGGAGTATGTCTTTATGGAAATCCAGCGCGGCGTATGGTTTTGGATACACTTGTTCTATTCCTATCTGCTTGTCCTGCTGGGGTTTACACTCTTGGTGACAAGTTACCGCCAGGCAAATGCCTTCTTCAAGAAACAATACCTGATGATACTGCTCGGCTCGGTGGTGCCTTTTCTGTTCAGCGCCTTTACCCATCTGCGCACCGAAGGTTCCAGTGACCCGGATTATGCTCCCATGACCTTTGGCATCGCGGGGATGGTATATGCCTACGCCATCTTCCGCCACAAATTCATGGATCTGGTCCCCTTTGCGCGCAGTCATCTCATCGAAAAAATGAGCGATGGTTTGGTGGTCGTTGATGCACAGGGGCGCATTGTGGATATCAACCCTGCCATGAGGACCTTTCTCGATGCCGACCCTGTTTCTTTCCTGGGAAAAAACATTTCAGACATCCTCACCATTTGGAATGATCGCTTCGAACATCTGATGAACGGACCGGAAATCCGCACTGAAATGCGGCTTCCCCACAAACCGTCTCGTTACCTGGACCTGCGGGTGACTCCCCTCTACGACGACGACCACACCCTGAGCGGACGTCTCATCGTCTTCCGCGACATCACCGACCGCAAGGAGGTGGAAAAAGACCTGCGTCACGCCATGGACCGCATGCAGACCCAGTTAATTGAAATCGGTCTGCTTCAAAGTCAATTGCGCGAACAGGCAATCCGCGATGCGTTGACCAATCTCTTCAACCGCCGCTACCTGGAGGAAACCCTCGAACGCGAACTGGCGCGCGCCGCCCGCGAAGTCTATCCGTTGTGCATTGTGATGATGGATATTGATCACTTCAAGGAAGTCAACGACACCTACGGTCACGAAGCCGGCGATATCGTCCTCAAAACGCTGGCGGAAACAGTGACCAGCCAGAGCCGCCAGGGCGATTTTGTCTGTCGTTACGGGGGGGAAGAATTCGTGCTGGTCATGCCGAACATCAGCCTTGAGGTTGCCAGAGAGCGGGTGGGGTCGCTGCACCGTTCCATCTCATCGCTCTACATTCCCTTTGGACGCTTCAGTCTCAATGTCACTGTTTCCATGGGCGTTTCCGCTTTTCCGCTGCACGGCGAAAAGAAGGAGGAACTTCTGCGCGCGGCAGACCGCGCCCTCTACGCCGCCAAACACGCCGGACGTAACCGTGTAATGGTATATCGGGAACTGGAAAAAAACGAGTGAATTTGAAATGGGCATGAAGGGCGGCATTCTTATCCTATTTTCAGCATCTGGTAATCTCCATGTAAGAAAGGTTTCATAGAATGGGGGCATCTGAACTCCGAATTACCCCTCTCCTTAGCGGCAAACATCTTTTCATTTTATAGGTGAATAGAATGACCAGTAAATTCAAGTCCGTTCCCGTCAAATCATCCGAGATCACGCCGTATTCAGTGTATTTGTCGCGGCGGGAGTTTCTCAAGGCAGCCGGCATCGTGAGCGGGTCGGCGCTGCTCGCGGCGTGTGCGCCGTCCGTGACCGATTCAGCCGTCCCTGAGTCGGAGGCGCCTGTCGCCGCTTCGGAATTAGTGGATGAGTTGGGCGATCCCGCCAATACTTTCGAGGACATTACCAACTACAACAACTATTACGAGTTCACCACCGATAAAGAGGGAGTCGCGCGGCTGGCGCAAAAATTCACCCCAAAACCCTGGACGGTGGAAGTGTATGGGCTGGTCAACAAGCCGAAGACGTATGACATCGAAGACCTGCTCAGCCGCTTCACACAGGAAGAGCGCATTTACCGCCTGCGTTGTGTGGAGGCGTGGAGCATGGTCATCCCGTGGACGGGGTTCACGCTGGCGAGTCTGCTGAAGGAGGTTGAGCCGACCTCCGCTGCGAAGTATGTGCGTTTCGAAACGGTTTATCGTCCTGAAGAAATGCCCGGGCAAAAGAGCCGCTTCTACCCTTGGCCCTATCAGGAAGGCTTGCGGCTCGACGAAGCCATGCACGACCTGACCATCCTTGCCACCGGCTTATACGGTGAGCCGATGCCCAACCAAAACGGCGCACCGATTCGACTCGTCGTGCCGTGGAAGTATGGCTTCAAGTCCATCAAATCGGTTGTGAAAATCGAACTGGTGGCGGAACAGCCTGCCACGCTTTGGAATACGGTCGCCCCGAACGAATATGGCTTCTACTCCAACGTGAACCCGGAAGTGCCGCATCCGCGCTGGTCGCAGGCGACGGAACGCCGCATCGGCGAGTTCGGACGCCGCGAAACATTGATGTTCAACGGCTATGCGGAAGAGGTGGCACATCTCTACGACGGCATGGATTTGAGCGTGTATTATTAGAGTATTCCGCCAATCCTTACCGATCTTCACCAACACATTCTGAAGATTGGTATGGATGAGTGGAAAGATTTTTATGAACTGATGTTACGCACCGTCCCGAAGGTTTGGCTGGAAAATAGGCGCAATTTGCGAGAACCTTCGGGACGTTTCGCGTAAGGTGAGTTATGAAAAAATTCTCTTCCCATTACACCCCACTTCAAATCGCCGTACATGTGTATGCCTGGTCGGCGCTGGTACTTTTACTGTTTCAATTCTTTACCAACGACCTCACTGCCAACCCCATTCAGGCGCTGGAACAGCGCACGGGACGCCATGCCATCACGCTGTTGGTACTGTCGCTGGCTTGTACGCCGCTCCACACGCTCTTCCACTGGGCGGAACTTCTCAAGCGGCGTCGTACACTGGGGCTGTATGCCTTCATGTACGCCGTCATCCATGTGCTTATCTTTTTACACCTCGATTACGGGCTGGCGTGGAGTCTCATCGCCCAAACCGTCTTTGAAAAGCCCTTCATCATCATGGGCGTGATTTCATTCCTCCTGCTCATCCCCCTTGCATGGACTTCCTTCGACATCTGGAAGAAACGGCTGGGCAGGGGCTGGAAGCGTCTCCACCAGATGGTGTATCTCATCGCCCCTCTGGTCGTGTTGCATTACGCCTGGAGCAAAAAAGGCAGCCTCTTCGCCTTGCAGGGAGAGATTGTGCGTCCACTGGTCTATGGACTGATTGTCCTCCTGCTGCTTGTTTTGCGCGTCCCGCCGGTGCGTCGGACTGCCGCTTCATTGCGGGACCGAATCCTGGCACGCCTGCGAAAACGGACTCCACGCCTCACCCCCTCCCTCTGACGCCGCTTTAGAGAATGTCTGAAAACTGATGTTTTGCGTAAGCAAAGTTCTCCCCAGGCACCGCCCGCCAGGGCAGGTGTAACGTCGCGGAATGCGCAAGAGAGCGCATCCTACGCATTTTCGGAGCAATGGAAATCTCTTTTCAGACACTTTTTAGAAGATGCCCTTGAGGAACAACAGCAACCCCACAATTGCCAGCGGAATCCCTACAATCGCTCCGACCACCGTCAGGCTGATGAGCGCGCCGGCGATCATCAGCACGATGCCGAGGATCATGGCAACGAACCGCCCGGTCATTTCGACGATGACGGCGAGCAGTTTCCAAACGGCGGCAAGGGGCCACAGATACCAGGGAATGCGATTTTCACGTGCAGTCATTTCTACCTCCAAAATCAGCGTTTATTCCAATATACGCTTTTTCAAGTGCTTTGTTGCAATCATCTAAAAAGTCTTGCGATTTTGCGCTCTCCAGCGCAAGGGCGGCGGTAGAGACCACCAAGTATGCTCCTAAAAATAGACTCTATCCGAACTAAAATTGGAACACAGATAAACGCTGACTCACGCTGATGCAAAGAGAAAAAATCTGCTTTTTTCTGCGTTCATCAGTGTCCAATATGGACTCTCGACTTATTACGGATAAAGTCTAACCTTTATAACGGAGCGTTTTCCAAGCCTTAAAGTTGCCCCTTGCGCGTGCATGTTATAATGCCCGACATGCCAACCAAATCCATCCGAAAGAAAAAAATCGAAGAAGAAGTAATCATCGAACCGGAAATCCTGGAAGAGACGGAAATCAAACAGGACGAGGCTTTCACATTCAAGGTCAGTCACTTTTATGCGGTTTTGACGGTTTTTGCCTTTGCCGCAGGTGTTCTGCTTGGCTATGTGGTGTGGGGATTCGAATCGGCGGCGAAAAGCCCAGTGACGAGCGCCCAAGCGCAAGGTCCGGTGGTGGAAGCGCCGGTCACACCGCAGCCGCAGTTCACCCGTTACGAAATCGCCACGGAGGGTTTTCCTTCCATTGGGCCGAAAGACGCGCCCATTACCATCGTCGAATTCAGCGATTACCAGTGTCCCTTCTGCCGCCGCTGGCACGAACAGGTCTATGAGCCGCTGTTCAACGCCTATCCGGGCAAAATCCGTCTGGTGTACCGCCATTTCCCGCTGACATCCATCCATCCCGACGCCTTTCCTGCCGCCGAAGCCGCCATGTGCGCCGGCGAACAGAATGCCTACTGGCAATTCCATGAAAAACTCTTCAGCAGCAGCGCCCTCGGCAGCGACATCTATACACAATACGCCGAGGAGTTGGGGTTGGACATGGAAAGATTCACATCCTGCATCACCGAGGGCAGATTCCGCGAAGCCGTTCAGGCAGACCTCGACTTTGCCATGAACCTGGGTGTGCGTTCCACTCCCACATTCTTCATCAACGGGCTCGCCATCGTGGGCGCCCAGCCGCTCGATATTTTCAAACAGGTTATAGACAAAGAACTGGCGGGAGAAATCCCTTAACCATTGCCAATTGCTTTTTTGGAGGAGAGCCATGAAAAAATACGTTGCCGTGGCAGGCAATATCGGCGTGGGAAAATCCACGCTGGTGGAAATGCTCTGCGTCCGTTTGGGCTGGGAGCCGTTTTACGAACCGGTTACCGAAAACCCCTACCTCAAAGATTTTTACCAGGACATGAACGCCTGGGCATTTCACTCGCAAATTTTCTTCCTCACGCACCGCCTGCGCTCCCATCACAAACTGGGTCAGCATCCCGGCTCGGTGGTGCAGGATCGCAGCGTGTATGAAGATGCGGAAATCTTCGCCTACAACCTCTTCCTTCAGGGATACATCAACCAGCGCGACTACCAAACCTACCGCGACCTCTACGAAACGACCTCCCGCCTCCTTCCGCCCCCGGACCTGGTCGTCTATCTTCGAGCCTCCGTCCCCACCCTGATGAACCGCATCGCCCGCCGCGGACGGGATTACGAACGGACGATTACCCCCGAATACCTTCAGGGACTGAATCGTTTATATGAAGAGTGGATAGAGAACTTTACCCTTTGCCCCGTTCTCGCCGTCCCTGCAGATGACCTGGACTACGTCTCTCATTCCGGTCACCTGCGGCTGATTGTCGAAAAAGTGCAGGAAAAACTGACCGGCAAAGAGGAAGTCGTCTTCGAGCCGGAGGAGGTCGCCCGCGCCGCCGCGGACGATTGACCCTAGAAAGAAAAAAGCCCCGCCGAACGGCGGGGCTTTCTGCTATGTTCTTGCCCGTTAACTGGGCAGCTCGCTGTTGATTTTGCTGAAGGTGTTGCCGACCTTGGGACCCAAGAGCCGCATGACTGCAATCACAACGATGGCGACGAGCGCGAGAATAATCGCATACTCGACGAGGCCCTGACCCTTTTCTTTGGGAGCGAATAACATAATGAGATCCTTTCTCTAAAAAAAAGTTTCTCCAAGGACCGTCCTTGGTTTCTCATATTTTATTTTATTGATTCCTCCAAAATTGACAATGTCAGAACCGTTCTGTTTCATTGCAGTCTTGTTAGTAATCAAAGGCTGTGAATTCACATACAGCATTCATCATTTTTCATTAGAATCACCGCCATGTTGAAACGGATTGTCAAATGGGTCAGGCGGCTCATTCTGTGGGCAGTCATTTTGGGGGCGCTGGGACTGCTCCTGCCGCGCCTCATCACCACCCTGCAAGCCTGGAACAAAATCTACAGCGCGGCAGAGGCGCCCTCCGAACGAGTTGCCATCATCTTTGGCGCAGGTTTGCGGCGGGATGGAACCCCAACCGCCGTTCTGCGTGACCGCGTGGAGACCGGCGCGCGCCTATATTTCAGCGGCAAGGTGGAAAAACTGCTGATGAGCGGCGACAACCCGTCACTCCATTACAACGAACCCGGCGCCATGCGTCAGTATGCCCTTGCGCTGGGCATCCCAGACGAGGCGATTGTGCTGGATTACGCCGGCAAACGCACCTACGATACCTGTTACCGGGCAAAAGCCATCTTTGGGCTAAAAAGAGCCGTGCTGGTGACCCAGCGCTTCCACCTGCCCCGTGCACTGTTTCTCTGCAATGCGCTGGGCGTTCGAGCATTTGGCGTGGAAGCAAACAACCTCAACTATCGCCGGTCATCACTGGTGTTCTGGAATCTGCGCGAACAGTTCGCCACTCTCACCGCCTTCATAGACGTTTTCTTTGAAAAACCCACCCCCATTTTGGGCAGGGCAGAGCCTATTTTCATAGATTAACTCACCTTACGCAGTTCCTTCGTAGCGCGACATTTATGTCGCCTGAAAACGCGAGATGAATCTCGCGCTACCGCGTAACATCAAAGATTAAGTCAGACAACTTATCCACAGCATCAAAAACCACATAAAACCACCCCTGAAATCATCCCACCTGAGTACCAGAAACACGACCAGATTTGGGGGGATTCTTCCTTGCAGGATTGTTTGTCCAAACAACCTGTTTGTGGATAACCCGCCTCTAATTGTGGATAAACGCCTCTCCCTGTGGACAAGTGGGGAAAGAGGGCGACTTATCCCTTATCACGCACCCCTATATATGGGGGGTAATTTTCAGCGTTTGTCAAAATATGGAAAGGGGAAAACCTGACCGTTTTTGTGGATGAAATGTGGAAAAACCATCCCGAAACATTCCACAGCAAGGAAAAAGCCGTCAGCCAGAATCAGCCCCACATCCAGAGCGAACCGGTACATATCCCCCCATATATGAGGGTTTGCTGGAATTGTCCACAGTTTCCACAGTCTCTACTGCTATTACGAATCTATGTATCCTCTATATAACAACCCCAATGATTCACTCACCTTACGCGAAACATCCCGAAGGTTCTCGCAAATTGCGCCTATTTTCCAGCCAAACCTTCGGGACGGTGCGTAACATCAATGATTCATTCTCTTACACCGTCCAGTACATGCCCACACAAATCCCAAAACCACACCGTATAATCGAACCATGCAGAGAAAATTTCGAGCAGCCCTGATTGTGCTGGCGTTGGCGTTGTCCGTTTGGACGCCGTTCATCGTTTCGGGCTATGCAGAGTTGGATAAAGCCTCCCGCGCCTCTGCACATGTGGAGGCGGCTGAACATTACGAGAGAGCCGCTCAACGTATCCCCTGGCGTCCCGACTTATATGAACTGGCGGGACACTACTTTTATCACGCAGGCGAGTATGCCCGTGCGCAGGAAGCGTACCAGCAGGCATTCGAGCGGGACGCGCTTTCTCCTGATGGCTGGGTGGCATGGGGAGATGTGTTGTACCTCAGCGGTGATGCCCAACGTGCGGCGGAGGTTTGGACGCAGGCGCTCGACCAGCCGGCACACTCCGCCAATCTCTATTCCCGCCTGGCGGAAATTTATCAACAAAGCGGCGAATATGCCAAAGCCGCACAGTTTCTTCAACAGTATATCCAGATACATTCGCAAGATGCCTCCGCCCGTTACCGCCTCGGACTTTTGTTGACCCTGACCGCCCCACAGCAGGCAGTGACCGAACTGCTCCACGCCGCGCAACTGGACCCGCAATTTGACCCTGCCTCTCAAACCCTTCGCACCGCTGTCAATTTGGCTGCCTTGAGCGGAGACCTGTCCGAGCAAAAGGTCATCATCGGACGCGGGCTGGGGCTGGTGGATGAATGGTCGCTCGCGCACGCTGCCTTTGCCGAAGCAGTGAGGCTGGACGAGAAAAACGCCGAGGCGTGGGCATGGCTGGGAGAGGCGGAGCAGCACACGGCGGGGAGCGAAGCGCTTTCTCATCTCGACCGCGCGTTGGCGCTCGATTCCAATTCGCCGGTGGTGCGTGGTCTGCGCGGGTTGTATTTCCAGCGCATCGGCAATCATCGTCAGGCATTGAGCGAGTTTCAATCTGCTGCCAAATTAGAGCCGGAAAATCCCGCCTGGTATGTTTCGATTGGGGAAGAGTTTGCGAATTTGGGCGACCTGATTACAGCGCTCGAAGCATACCAATATGCGACCACCGTTGCGCCGCAAGACGCCCATTACTGGCAACTGCTCGCGGAGTTTTGCGCCCGCAACGACGCTTACGTGCGGGATGTGGGCATTCCCGCCGCTCGCAAGGCGCTGGAGTTGAAGCCCAAAGACCCGCCGTTGCTGGATACGCTCGGCTGGCTGATGATCTTGGATGAGCGTTACTACGAAGCGAAGTGGTATCTCCTTCAGGCGGTGGAGGCAGACCCGCAATCGGCTTCGGTGCATTTTCATCTGGCGTTGTTGTATTTGCAGACCGGCGACAGCCAGGCGATGCGCGAGCATCTCATACAAGCGCGCGATTTGGGGAGCGCCGAGGCAGAGGCGCTGCTGGCGCAGTATTTTCCGTAACTCTGATACAATCGCCCGCATGAAAAAATCCTATTCGATTATTTTCCTTTTTGTCCTCATACTTGCCGCCTGTCTGCCCCTCGCGCCAACGGAGATCGTAGTGAGCGGCGCACCGGGCGAGGTGTTATACCGCGAGGATTTCTCGGACAACACCTCCGGCTGGGACCGTGTGCTGAACGATGGCGGCATCATGGACTATGACAGCGGCGGCTACCGCATTCTGGTGCGCGGCGCAAAGATGAACTTCTGGTCCACGCCGCCGGGCAAGTTTGGCGATGTGCGCATCGAAGCGGATGTGACCCGCCTGAACGGACCACTGGAAAACCGCGCCGGTCTCATCTGCCGCTACCAAAACGGGAATTACTACTTCTTCATCATCTCCTCCGACGGTTATTATGCCATCGGCAAATTCACGAACGGGCAAGCCATCCTCATCGGGCAGGAGATGATGGTGGCAAGCGACGCTATTCGCGGCGAGGGAGTCAATCACCTGCGGGCAGATTGCGCCGGCGAGATGCTGACATTTTATGTGAACGATACTCTGCTTGCCTCCACCCAGGACACCGACTTTGCCACAGGCGGCGTGGGCGTGCTGGCTGGCTCGTTCGATGAGCCCGGCGTGGACGTACTGTTTCAGAACTTTATCGTCTTTCAACCATAACAAACCAAAATCCAAAATCCAAAATCTAAAATCTAAAATCTAAAATCGTATGAAGGTTTACCTCGATACCGTCGGATGCAGGCTCAACCAAAGCGAAATCGAGACGATGGCGCGTCAATTCCGCGCGGCAGGACATGAAATCGTCGCTTCGCCCGAAGCGGCAGAACTGGCAGTCGTCAACACTTGCGCGGTGACGAACGAAGCGGCTGCCGATTCGCGCGGCGCCATTCGCCGCATTGCCCGGGCAGGCGCGGCGGAAATCATCGCCACCGGCTGCTGGACGACGCTCTACCCGAAACAAGCGGAGGAACTACCCAGCGTCCGCCGCGTGGTGTTGAACGACCACAAAGACCGCCTCGTCGCTGACCTGCTGAACCTGACTCCCGAACTCTTCGACCTCGAACCCATCTCCCGCGAGCCCCTGCCCGGACTGCACCGCCGCACGCGCGCCTTCATCAAAGTGCAGGACGGATGCGACAATCACTGCACTTTCTGCGTCACCACCATTGCACGCGGCGAGGGGCGCAGCCGCCGCATCGCTGATGTGCTGCGTGATGTCCAAGCCGCGCTCGAGGGCGGCGCGAAGGAAATCGTGTTGACCGGCGTTCATCTCGGCTCGTGGGGACATGACCTTTCGACTTCCCCAAAGGCAGGCGACGGCTTGCACTTGAGCGACCTCATCCAAGCCATCCTGCGCGAGACGGACGTGCCGCGTCTGCGCCTCTCCTCCCTCGAACCCTGGGACCTCTCCTCCGACTTCTTCTCACTCTGGACGGATTCCCGCCTCATGCCTCACCTGCACCTGCCTCTGCAATCTGGCAGCGCCTCCACCCTCAAGCGGATGCTGCGCAAGACCACGCCGCAATCCTTCCGCGAACTGGTGAAGCATGCCCGGCAGGCAATCCCCGAAGTGGCGATCACCACCGACCTCATCGCCGGCTTCCCCGGCGAGACGGAAGAAGAATTTGCCGAAACGCTGAACTTTGTCCGTGAGATGGAATTTGCCGGCGGGCATGTGTTTTCCTATTCGCCGCGACCCGGCACCGGGGCGGCAAGGATGAAGGGGCAGATCAAGCCCGAGTTAAGAAAGAAGCGCAATCACATCCTGCAGGAGGCAATCGAAGAGTCGGCAAAGTCCTACCGCGAGCGTTTCATCGGCAGAGAAATGACCGTCTTGTGGGAGACCGCCTCGGAGTTTGGCGAATGGGGCTGGAAGATGGAAGGGCTCACGGGCAACTATCTGCGGGTGAACGCCTTTGCCCCCTCGCCGCGCTGGAATGAAATTGACCTTGTGCGGTTGGAATCCTGCGAGAACGGCAGGATGAAGGGCGTAATCTTGAATCGGGGATAAGTGTCACTTTGTAGAGGCGGGGAGGGGTTGTAAAATTTTGGAGGGTGCGTTGCACCCGTTTGAGAAGATGTTCACGTCTCGACGTAAATTCCACTGATGTGGATCAATTCAATATCATGAAGTGCAACGCACTCGCACCTCAAAAGGAGAACAGGCATGACCGCTCAATTGATTGATGGAACTGCCATCGCACAAAAAGTGCGCAATGAAGTGAAGGAAAAAGTGGCGAAACGAATTGCGGAAGGAAAATCCCAGCCGGGGCTCGCCACCGTGCTGGTGGGTGACCGCATCGACTCGGCGACCTACGTCAGCATGAAACAGAAGGCGTGCGCCGAGTTGGGAATGACCTCTTTCCATCACCCTCTTCCGGCGGATGTTTCGCAGGAGGAACTGGAAGACCTCATCCGCAAATTGAACGCCGACCCGAAGGTGCATGGCATCCTGGTGCAGCTGCCTCTGCCCAGCCACTTGGACGAGGAGCGCGTCCTCTCGCTCATCAGCATCGAAAAGGATGTGGACGGGTTCTCGCCGCTCAACCTGGGGCGGCTGGCGCAGAAAGGGCGTGAGCCGCTTTTCGTGCCTTGCACGCCGTATGGCTGTATTTATCTCCTCAAGGAAGTTGGGGTGCAGATTGCCGGCGCAAATGCCGTGGTGCTGGGGCGTTCCAACATCGTGGGCATGCCCGCCGCCCTTTTGCTCATCAAAGAAAACGCCACCGTCACCGTCGTCCACTCGAAGACCAAGGACATCCCCTCCGTTCTGCGTAATGCCGACATCATCATTGCGGCAATTGGTCGCGCTCAAATGGTGCGCGGCGACTGGATCAAACCCGGCGCGGCGGTCATTGACGTGGGCATCAACGGCGTGCCGGTGCTGGACGCCAACGGCAACCCGGTCATCAACGAGAAGACCGGCAAACCCAAGCAAAAACTGGTCGGGGACGTGAACTTCGAGGAAGCAAAAGAAGTCGCCGGCTACATCACCCCCGTCCCCGGCGGCGTCGGTCCGATGACGATTGCCATGCTCATGGCAAACACCTTGAGAGCCGCCGAAATTCAGGATAAATAACTACCTTACGCGAAACGTCCCGAAGGTTCTCGCAAATTGCGCCTATTTTCCAGCCAAACCTTCGGGACGGTGCGGAACATCAGTAAATAACTCACCTTACGCGGTGGCGCGAGATTCATCTCGCGTTTTCAAGCGACATGAACCCCCTTGCGGGGACAATGTGTCGCGCTACGAGAAAACTGCGTAACCTCAATAAATAACTCAAGCCGCCCCGAGGCTTGCGTGAGCAACGTGGAAAGTCCCGCCGTAAAGCGGGACTTTTTGTTCTCTGGGACTTAAGGGTGCGGCAAAACGCTCTCATTGCCCTGCCCTGCTTGCGTTATACTTGGGCAAAATGTTACCGGAAACCATCGGCAGGTACCAAATCAAAGAGGAACTCGGGCGCGGGCAGTCCACCGTTGTCTATCGCGCCTATGACACCGAAGCCAACCGCGAAGTGGCGGTCAAAGTGCTGTCGGTGGAACAGACGCCGGATATCAGCCAGCGGGCGCACTTCAAGCGCGAACTCAAAATGATCGCCTCGCTCGAACATCCTGCCATTGTGCCGGTCTACGACGTGGGCGAGCAGGACGGTCAACCCTACTTTGTGATGCGCTACATGGCGGGCGGCTCGCTCACCCAGTTGATTGCCAGCAAAGGCAGGCTTTCTTTGCAGGAGACCGCCCGCATCATTGACCGCATCGCATCCGCCCTCGACCACGCTCACAAACAGCACATCATCCACCGCGACATCAAACCCGACAACATCCTCTTCGACCTGGACGGCAACCCCTACATCTCCGATTTTGGCGTCGCCAAACCCGCCGCCACCGATGCCTCTCCTGCCGAAGGGCAGGTGGGCACGCCCGGCTACATGAGCCCCGAACAAATCCACAACGAAGCGGTGGACGAACGCAGCGACGTGTACAGCCTGGGTGTGGTCATCTACCAGATGCTGACGGGCAGAAAAAAGTCACGGCTCGAAACGAAGACCTCCCCCCTGCGGAGCCGTCCCTTCCCCCAGCCCGTTCCCGATATTTTGAGCGAAGTCCCCGAACTGCCCCCCGAAGTAGGCGAAATCATCAACATCTGTCTGGCGGAAAACAAACGCGACCGCTACATCTCCACCCTGCACCTGGCGCGCGCCCTCAACAAAGCCGCCTTTGGCGAAGAACGTCCGTCCACGTTCCTTGACCGCTACGGCAACTGGACGGCGATCCGCGCTGCCCTGTTTTGGACTGCCGGCAGTGTCATCCTCCTGTTTTCTCTCTTCTGGATGTTGGCGCGGGGTGGCAACATCCCCTTTCTCTCTGTCGCCTCCACCCCGACCGTCAGCCTGTTCCCCTCTCCCACGACCGTTCATCTCACCGAAACCTTTACAGTTGTTCCTCCCACCGAAACGGCGCTGCCCCTGCCGCTCCCCGTCACGCCTCAGCCGACCGCCACCCTGCCCGGCGGCGCTGACCAGATTGCGCTCGTCTCCGGCAACGACCTCTACCTCGTTAACACCGACGGCAGCAGTCTCATCCAAATCCGCTCGGAAAACTCACCCAAGACGAACCTGCGCTGGATTGACCGCAACCGGCTGGTTTACATCTCCCGCAACTGCGCCTACTTGGTGGATGCCGAAACCAAGGAAACCCAGCCAATCGTCTGTTTCAATACCAACGAGGAGTTGGAAGGTTTCAGCGTCTCTCCGGATGGAAAAATTGTTGCCATCAGCATCCAGCGTACCCTGAACATCATCCCTTTCGACCTGGAAGCGCTCAAAGACATCAAATCCAGATTTGAGTTTTCGAAAATCAAGGGAAGATACTGTTTCTACAACCAATTTCCATTCCGCGATGTGCTTTGGGGCAGCGAGCAGTCCACGGTCCAGTTTGCCGCGCACGTCATTGATACGCGCCTGGTCAATTCAGACCAGATATTCCTCCTCAACGCCGACCTCAACAACTGTGCCAACGTAGCGCTCTCCCGTCTCGACACCATCCCCGGCGTGCGCATTGATTTTGACCCGGAAAGCACCAAACGCCTTGGAAGTTTTCACTGGAACGGAAAGAACCTCTTCCTGTTCAACGATTCAATCCGCAATGACGGCTTCGGCAATCTTTACCTCTACAACAGCGAAACGCGCGAAGCGATAAAGCTCAACCCCATCAATGGCGAATGTTGTTACCGCGACGCCCGTTTCAGCCCCGACGGCAAATACATCATCTTTGCCTACCAGCGCTTCGACCGCAGTGAGATTGCCCTGTACTACATCCCTCTTGCCGACCTGCCAAGCAGCGGTCCGTTCACGCCTATTCCGCTGCCCGCCCGTTTCTTCTCCACAGCGCGGGAAAACCCGCAGCCTGCCCTGCGTCCGGCGCCATAATTCTTGAATACAAAAAGCGGAAGGCGGATGCTCCATCTGCCTTCCGCTTTTTTATGTTTTATTCGTATCGAAACCGCAATACCCCCACGCTAAAGAAGACCACCGCAAACCCAATCAACACTCCTGCCTCAGGCAAAATATCTGCCACCCCCTTGCCGCGCAGGACCAAGTCCAACATGCCTTGCATTGCCCAGGTTGTCGGGAGAATCTTCACTGCATTTTGTATCGCAGACGGGAACAACTCCAGCGGATACCAGCATCCGCCCATCAGCGCCATGAGCATGCCGAACATGATGCTCAAGCCGCTCGCCTGTCCCTCGGTCTTGACGAACGTACCCATCAGCGTGCCGAACGCCGCCGCCGCAAGCGCGGATGCGAGCAGGATGACGAACAATGCCAGCGGCTCGCGCCCCCAATTGAGTTTCATCACCCAAATCCCAAACCCAACCAGCAACAGCATTTGGATCAAAGCCATCGCCACCTGACCTGAGATCGTGCCGAGCAAAAACGTCGCTTTGCGGGAGGGGGTGGTAAGCAGGCGGCGCAGCGTCCCCTGCTGGCGTTCGTAGGCGAACAACGCCGAGATGCCAAATAGCGGAATGAACACCCAAGTGATGAGTTGCCCCGCGGACGAATTGGCGCGCGGATCGTATTCCACCGTGTCGGGCGTTGATCCCTCGATGACGGTGACGCGTTCGGGCGCGTCGGCTTGGATGTTCTGCGCCAGTTCCAGCGAACTCTCGAAGTATGCCTGTTTTTCCACCTCGGTGGCGAAGGGTTGTTTTGCCTCGCGTTGTTGGACGGCATTCTGCGCGGCGGAAATCGAACTGCTGACCCGGCGGATGGCGGTAAGAACGGCGCGTTCGGCAATCGTTGCGTTGAGGTTGTTGGGCTGTTGGAGCATCTCCACTTCGGCAGAGCCGGATTGCAGAGAGGCAATATCAACGCCCGCCGGGATGATGAATACTGCCGAGGCGCGCCGCTGGTCGAATTGCTCCATGGCTTCGCTGCGCGTCACCACTTCGGGGCGAACCGCCGTTGACCTCTCTAATTCTCCGATGATCTGTGCGGAGATCGTCGTCTGCGCCTCATCCACGACCAGCAGGCGGATGCGAGGGTCTTCGTTCCCGGAGGGCGTCCCGCCTGCCAACAGGAAGGTGAAGACGACTGGTAATACGATGAAGAACAGCAATTCCGATGAACTGGCGAAACGGACGATGGCGTCCTTCCATGCGATGGCGAGGATTTTTTTCATAATCGTTATCCGTAGGGGCGAGGTCCACTCGCCCCGATTTGGGCGGGGAAACCCCACCCCTACAAGCAAATCATTTTTGCATGATGCCGCTTCGATTGAAAATCAGGACCGCGACCCCAAACAACACCGCGCCCATGATGAGCAGGGCGGTGACGGGTTCTGTTAAATTCTTGAGTGTGCCGCCAAGGGCGAGGGTGGTGAAACCGTCCAAGCCCCATTTGTTCGGCGTGATGTTGCTGATAAGGCGGATGAACGACGGCATGACTTCGAGGTTGATGAAACTGCCGCCAAGGATGCCGAAGATGAGCATCACCGCAGAACCTGTACTTGCCACTTGGGCGGGCGTACGCGCCAGCGCCGTGATCAGCATCCCCCAGCCTGCCGCGCCGAACACTGCCGCCAGAATCAAGACAATTATGCCTAGCGGATCGCCCCATTTCACTTGGAAGAAGACCGTCGAGGCAAGGATCAGAATCCCGACCTGCGCGACACCCATGAAGAAGATGCCCAGCACCTTGCCGCCCAACACTTGCGCGGTGTGCGTTGGCGAGATCATCAGGCGCGGCAAAGTTCCCTGGGCGCGCTCGGCGAGGATGGATCGCCCGCCGTAAGAAACGGTGAACATCAGGAACATCAACGCCATGCCCGGCGCGAAGTAGGCAAGCAGGTCGAATTCCGTTGCCGCCGCGCCTTCCTTGTCGGTCTTGAGCGTGATGGCGGTGGATTCGGTCTCTTCGACATTCTTGAACAACGCGCGCGCTTCGGATTCCGCGTTTTGCGGATTCAGCAATCCACTTTGCAGTAAGCCGAGGATGGAGGTCATGCCGCTGACGCGTCCTTCCTCGACGCGCGAGACGAACTCATCCACGATGGCTTTGACGATGCCTGCGCCCGTCGGTCGCGAGGGGTTGGCGTACACTTCGATTTGCACGGCTTGGGGCGCGACCGCGTTCGGACTAAACATCGTCCCTTGGGCGGGGATGATGCTACGGGTGAATCCTTCAGGGATGATGACAGCGGCTGAGGCTTGGTCGCTGTCTATAAGTTGACGGGCAGCCTCGGGGGAGTCCGAAGCGGTCGGTTCCAGTAAGTCGGCGAGGTCTTCCGAGAAGAATACGTCTTCGAGCGCGTTTCCCAATTCCCCTTGATCCAGATTGACGATGACAACGGGGATGTCGGAGATGCCGCTGGAGTTGCCGCTGAAGCGACCGGTGACGAAGCCCATGCCGATGGTGAGCAGAAACGGCGCGAGGAGCATGAAGGTCAGCGCGGCGCGGTCGCGGAACATGAGGGTGAGGTCTTTAAGACCGATGAGGAGGAGTTTACGCATGGGGTTCTCTTTGTTGGAAAGTAGAAAGTTGAAAGTGAAACGCTTTCTACTTTCCACTTTCTAATCTCTCAACGCTCTTCCCGTGAGATGCAAGAACACCGCTTCGAGGTTCGGTTCGCGGATGTCAATGGAGTGTATCTTGATGCCGCGCTCGTTGGCTTTGCTCACCACCGCCGCGAGGATGTTTTCGGCTTGCGGCGTGATGATGGATACTTCATGGTTGGTGGCGTTTGCTTCCAGAACGTCTTTGATACCTTTGAGCGATGCGGCAAGCGCGTTGGCGTCTTCGTTTTCGCCGATGTGCAGAATGAGTGTATCGGTCTGCCCGACCTGTCGGGTGAGTTCATCCTGCGTGCCGAGCGCAATAAGTTCGCCGTGGTCAATGATGCCGACGCGGTCGGAGAGTTCCTGCGCCTCTTCCATGTAGTGTGTGGTGTAAAGAACCGTCATGCCCTGTTTGTTGAGGTCTTTGACCGTGTCGAGGATGGCGCGGCGCGACTGCGGATCAATGCCGACGGTGGGCTCGTCCATGAAGAGGAGACGCGGCTTGTGGAGCAGACCCACGCCGATGTTGACGCGGCGCTTCATTCCGCCCGAATAGGTCTTGACGCGTTTTTTGGCTTTATCCGCCAAACCAATCTGTTCCAACACCACGTCCACGCGGCTGTGGAGGGACCTGCCGCTCAAGCCATACATCTGTCCCCAGAAGATGAGGTTCTCGCGGGCGGTCAGGTCTTCGTAGAGCGCGATTTCCTGCGGTACGACGCCAATCACCTGCTTGACCGCCATCGGGTCTTTGGTGATGGAATGTCCCGCGATGATCGCATCGCCTGATGTGGGCGTGTAGAGGGTCGAGAGCATCGAGATGGTGGTGGTTTTTCCTGCCCCATTCGGACCAAGCAGACTGAATATCTCCCCTTCTTTGATGTCGAACGAAATTCCCTTGACGGCGGTGAAGTCACCGTAGTTTTTGGCGAGGTTGTGGACTTCGAGGATGTTGGGCATGTGACCTCCTGAAATTGAGAACCATAAACAGTATACGTCAATTTAGGGTGAGGGTTTCAGAAGGCGGATGAACAAAAGACGAACGTACAGGATGTGGAAAATAGAAAGTGGGAAGTCGAGGCGTGTGGTGCGTATCGCAGATTTCGCTTTGCGCAGTAAAACTGATCACTGATTACTGATGACTGATCACTTCCTCACCGATTCTCCCTCGCCAATTTCACCAACTGCCTCGCCACGCTTTTCATCACATCATCGGGAACGCCGTCCACGGCTTTGGATTGGATGCGGGTGTCAATCTGGTCGTTGACGTAATCCACGACGACGAAGTTTTCGTGGGTGAGCGCGATTTCGGTGGTGAACCAGTCGAGGCGGCAGATGGCGGCGATTCGTCGAGTGATGTCATGAAGCGGGGAGAGGTCGTAGCGGTGCTCTTCGGAGGGAGTGACAATCGAGAAGACGTGCGTGAAAGGATGCCACCAGCAGGGATAGGTCTCGCCGGCGGCGTAGAACACGCGGAACCAGGCGGGGCGTCCGTGAATGGTGCGCGGCGCGACGGTGGCTTGGAGCAGATATTTTTGTTCGGGGAATTCCATGCGGGCGCGCAAGACCTGGTCGAGGGAGGATGCGCCGAGGATGACGCCGGCGCTGCCTCCGCCGTGCGAGGGTTTGATGACGAACTGATGCCCAAGCGGGGTCAAATCCAGGTTGTGAATGACGGGTTGTTCGAGAAAAGGCGGAAGGATGATGGTGTAGGGGGTGTGGATGCCCGCGCTGATGAGTTCGAGGTGCATGGTGGCTTTGTCTTCGGACCAGGCGGAGAGTTCGGGCGGGTTGATGCGGCGCTTGTGGTGTTGCTTTGCCCAGTTGTTGATGGGCAGGAAGCGGTCATCGCCCTGCGAACGGTCGAGCAATGTGTCGAAGGTGTGTTCGCCGGTGTAGAGGGCGTGGATGGATTCGAGCAGGTTTTCGGGGGTGATTTGCCAGAAGGTCAGCCCGTGTTCGTGGCAGGCTTGTTCGACGAAGCGGACAAAGTCAATGTCGTATTCCCAGTACCAGGGGAGGCAGAGGTGGGAGTGCATGAGGGAATTGTAAGGGAGGAAGGGGGAAAGTGGAAAGTAGAAAGTAGAAAGTAGAAAGTAGAAAGTGGAGTGTGTACTTGTGTGCTTCTTGCTGGTACAATGGGCAAACAAACAGAAAGGAAAAATAATGAACAAAGATTCGGTTCAAAACGGCGTTGTAGTTTCAATGGAGTACACGCTCCATGTGGACGGCGAACTGCTGGATTCGTCCGCAGGACACGGTCCGCTGGAGTTTCTTACGGGTTATGGGAATATCATCCCAGGTTTGGAACGGGGGATGATCGGCATGAAGGTGGGCGAGAGCCGCGAGGTGGTGGTTGCGCCGGCGGAAGGGTACGGCGAGTATGACGAGGAAGCCTATCTGGATGTGCCGCGCGGACAGTTCCCCAAGGATATGCCCGTGGAAGAAGGGCTGGAGTTGACCGTCCGCGATGATTCGGGGCAGGGACGGTATGCCCGCATCGAGTCCATCGAGGGGGATTTGGTGCGCCTCAACTTCAATCATCCTCTGGCGGGCGATGAACTGCACTTCAATGTGAAGGTGGTGGGGCTGCGCGAGCCGACGGAAGAGGAACTGGCGCATGGGCACGTCCATTCGGGCGGGCATCATCATTAGGACCAGTTGCCAGTTACCAGTTACCAGTTATCAGTCATCAGTAATCAGGTGAGTGGTGGGGACAATGTTGGGGATGGGATAAATGCCATTCGGACAGAAGCAGGTTTCGGTTAAGTCCGAGGCGGGCATTAGTCGAATTGAAAAGATGGATGTGGAGTTTCCTCCGCATCCATCTTTTTGATTGTTGCAATGACGGGCTAGGGTTGGTACGTCACGTTGACGGCAACCCAGTCGAGGTAGAAGTCGCGGGCGGTGCTGTTGGAGACGTCAATGACGCGCACGCGGAAGTTGGTGTTGCTGAAGTCGCTGGCGCTCCAGGTGCGTCCCCAAGTGTTGGTGGTGCCGCCGAGGGTGTAGGTGGCTTCGCTGGTGGTCAGGTTGCCGGTGCTGAGGGCGGTCGTCCAACTCACGCCGCCGTCCCACGAGAATTGGACGTAGATTTGGCGGGTGCCGGTGGCGCTGTCGGCGCGGGCATCCACGCGGACTTGAATGCCGATGATGGTGGCGCCGCTGGGGATGTTGAAGCCGTAGTTGTAGAAGACGTGGCGGTCTTTCTGGGTGCTGGTGTAACTGGTGCTGGTGCCGGTGCCGCTGTTGAGGTCGGTTGCCATTGCGCCGTCATTGGCGTAGGCGTTGGTGGGGCTGGTCTGGTATCCGTTGTTGTCGCCCGAATTGGTGGTTACAGGCGCATTGGCGGAAGGCGAGAGATAGCCGGTGCTGGTGACAGGGGCGGGGGTGTTGGTGGGTGTGGGCGTGTTGGTCGGCGCCGGGGTGTTGGTCGGTGTGTTGGTGGGACCAGGTGTCGGTGTAGGACCGGAGCCGAGCGAGCCGCCGTCCACCACGAGGGCGAACTTTTGCGGTCCGTTGGGGATGTTGTAGCCGCTGACGGTGACGGTGTAGGTTCCCGCCGCAGGGCTTTGGATGTAAACGTTCTCGACGTTGTTGCGGCGGTCTGCCGTGCCGCCTGCCGCGCTCCAGCCGCCGGCAAAGACGTTGCCGCGGAAGGTGCCGCTGGGTCCGCTGACGGTGAGGTCGAGGTCGTTGACGAGGTTGATGGCGGCGGTGTCGGTGGAGGGGTAGTCGGTCCACACGAGGGTGACTTTGAGCGGTCCACCGGTGGAGGTTACGTTGAAGGTGGCGCTTCCGCCAGTGCTCAAGCCTGTGCCTTCATCCACGAATTGAATCGTCCCGTCGGTTGCCGCGTCGAGGTTGATGCGTCCCCAGCCTTCGTGGACGTTGGGGATGGGGAAGTCGTTGTCGTTGAAGCCGTCGTTGTTTTCGTCTGCCATGTCCACCGCGGAGTTGATGAGAGTGGCTTTGACAAGTGCGGCGGTGGCGTTGACGCCGTATGCCTTGTTATAGTAGTCTTTGACGACCGCCGCGCCGCCTGCCGTGAGCGGGTTGGACATGGACGTGCCGCTCAGGTACTTGTAGTATTGGTCATAGGGGAAGCCGTAGCCGTCGTACTGCCAGGCGTTGTTTTTGGGGTTGGGCGAGGCGTCGTAGCCCTGCTGGTACATATCCGAGTAGGTGGAGAGAATCCACGAGCCGGGGGCGACCACATCCGGTTTGATGCGTTGGTCGTCCGTGGGACCGCGGCTGGAGAACGCCGCCATCTGCCCGGCGTTGTTGGCGGAGACATCATCCTTGATGGGGTTGGCGGGATAGTCGGAGGGCCACGCCGCGCCCCAGGTGAAGATGTTGTTCACGCCGCCCTGCGAGGCGCAGGTGGTGTAGGAGAGGCTGGTGTCGCAGGGATAGCCGTCGCTGCGCTGGTTTTCGCTCGCGCCCACGGTGAGGACGTTCTTGGCGGTGGCGGGGGAGCCCATCGAGTCGCTGTCAATCACGCCGTCGCTGTTGGCGTCTGTGCCTTCGTTGCCCGCCGAGAAGGTGATGAGCATGTCGCGGTTGTTCCAGATGAAGGTGTCGGACTGGACGGATTCAACCGTGTAATCGCCTGCGGCGGCGGAGCCCCATGAGTTGCTGTGAATGCGCGCGCCGGCGTTGTAAGCCTGTTGATAGAGTTGATTCAAATCAGAGGGCAGACCGGTCAGATAATAACCATTGGGGTAGTAGAGGGCGCAGATGCCCTTCATGGTTGCCCAGTTTTCCACTGCCTGGAAGACCAACTGCGCGGCAGGAGCGGAGCCTTTGCCGATGCCGTTGGGTGCGCCCGCGCTCAACACCGAGCCGGCGGTGTGCGTGCCGTGACCGGAGTCCACGTCCACGGCGCCGTCGTCGGTGATGGTCCAGCAACTGTCGCTGACGCCGGGCCAGTTGTAGATGGCGGCGACGCGACCGTTGATGTCGCGGTGGGCGGTGGTGGGAGTGCCGCCGCCGAGACCCGTATCTGCCACAGCCACAATCTGGGTGGAGCCGTTGTAGCCGCGTGCGTGTGCTGCCGCCGCGCCGATGATGTTGGTCACGGCGTAGTCGTTGGATTTGGGGGCGGCGGGGGCGGCGAAGGTTTCGTACATCGCAAAGTCGCTGATGGAGGCAACGTCGTCCACCTGGGCGAGGACGTCCACGAGGGCGCTGTTGGCGGCGACGACCACGATGTCATTATCGAAGCCGACCATCTCCGCGCCGGTTTGAGCAATGAGAGAACGAACAAGACCAAAGTCGGCGCCGCGTTCGATGCGGATGCGGTAGAGGCGGACTTGACTATCGCGCGTCAGGCTGGACCCGAACTTGAACTCCGGACGATATGCCGTCACCCCGCTGACGAAGTTCAACTTCGCCACGCGGTTGGCGATGGCGGGGTTCATGCGCACCTTGAAGGCGAAATCCGGCAGGTAGTAGAGGATTTCCGCGCCTTCGGCGGCGACGGCATCCTTCCACGCCTGTTGGACTGGTCCGGCGAACTGAACGATGTAATATTTTTGACTCCCTGCGGCAGGATTGCTTTGCGCAGGAATAAAAGAACCGCTTTTCAAATGCACGGCGGCATCTGAACGAGCGGCAGGCGCCATTGCCATAGACCCGAGCAGCAAGGTCAGAATGACAACAGCAGAAAACAAATAACGAAATGCCTTACTCATACTCACTCTCCTCTGGGGGTTGGTATTATAAAACGCCGACTCAGCGAGTCAGCGTTTTGCACGAGGTTGGTATGGGGCGTTGTTAGCGTTTTGGATGGGCGGATTGTACTCCCGTTTAGGAATATGTCAATGAAATTTTGCGTAGGATTCGGAAGACTTTCGGAAAGGGTTGAAAGTCTTTTCTGTAATGTGATGCGGAAACAAAAAAACCGACGGATGTTGTGGAATCCATCGGCTTTTTGTTCGGCGAGAGTCAGGTTCAGGCGGAGAGAACGGCTTCTTGGGCGGGCGCAAATTCAGGTCGGGATTTGAGGCGCAGGTGAAGAGCGTAATAGGCGAGCGCAGAAAGTCCGCACAAGAGTCCGCCGATGTACCAAAGCAGGTTCGGGTTGAAGTTATCCAGAATGTAGCCCGCCGCGCCCGGTCCAATGGTGGATGGGATTGCCCAGGAGAGTCCGAAGATTGCCATGTAGCGTCCGCGCATGGCTTCGGGGGCGAAGTTTGCGGCGATTGCTTGGCTGGTCGGCACGAGGATCATCTCGCCGATGGTGATGATGACGATGTTGAGCACGAAGAGGATATAGGCGGCGACAATGCCGAACAGCGTGAAACCAATCATGTAGAAGAGTGTGCCGAACGCCATCATCAGGAAGGGCGGGCGGCGTTTGATGAGGCGCGAGACCCAGAACTGGAAGAGCACCACCGTGATGGCGCTGGTGGTCATCAGGAAGCCATAGCCGCTGGGGGATGTGCCGTGGTTGTCGCGCAGATAGACGGAGAGCGTGCTGTACATTTGTTGATACACAATCAACATGAGCATGCCCGCCACCATGAACGCCATGAAAGCGAGGTCTTTTAGAACGATGCGGTAGCCGCCCACGGTCTGCCAGAAGGATTCGACGGCGGCATGGGCGTGCGGTTCGGGTTTCGTCTCAGGGATGGTGCGGAAGATGATGACGGCGACCACGCAGCTGATGATGGCGTCAATCACGAACAGGTAAAAGAAGTTGATGTTTGCCACGATGCCGCCGATGGTGGGTCCGATCATCCAGGAGAGGTTGCCCACCACGCGCAGGATGCCGAAGCCTTCCTGGCGCTGGTGTTCGGGCAGAATGTCGGCAATCATTGCATCGTGTGCGGGATGCGCCACGCTCGAGAGCAAACCAACGACGATCATGATCGGATACAGAACGTTGAGGTCGTTGACCAGCCCGAAGGTCAGCGTGCTGAGGGCGCTGAAGACCAGCCCAAACAGGATGAGCTGCTTGCGTCCGAACTTGTCGGTCAAGGCGCCGCCGACGGTTGACCCAATTAACCCAAACAGTGATGACATCCCCAACAGGATGCCTGCCTGCGTCATGCCGACGTGGAATTTCTGCGTGATGTAAAGCGCAAAAAACGGGAAGAGCAGGGTGCCGCCGATGCGGTCTATAAAACTGACGACGACCACCACCCAAAACAGACGCGGAAACTCATGGTAAATTTTGTTGAAGCGCGTGAACATTCAAATCCTTTCGTGTGGGGGAAGGCGCATCATAGCACGTGTGTTCTATTTTGTACAGAGGCGGATGAGAACCCGTTTCGCCCTGAAATTTAGTGTTGTCCCAGCGTTCCCAGCGTGCGGACTCTGCGCTCGACACGGTGGAAGACCTGTGCCCCGATCCACAACATCACGAACATGGAGAAGAGCAGGATGGCAATTTCGGCGGGGATGGGCAGGAGGGTATTGGTCTTGAGCAGGAAGCCGCGCACGGCGTCAAGTCCATACGTCAGCGGAAGCATGAGCGAAATGGGAATCAACCAGTAGGGTAGAGACTGCACCGGGAAATTCGTCCCGGAAAAACCCTGGACGAGAAAACTGCCCACATCCACCAGTGTGTTTGCCTCCCGCATCAGCAACACGACGCCGGCAAAGGCAAAGCCGAAACCGTACAAGCCCACCAGCATTGGGACGGCTGTGAGGATGGCGGCAAACGTGCTGCCCGTCGGTCTGAAGCCGAAGAGCAAGCCTGCAAGAATGAGCATGGTTGCAGAGGTGATGGTGGTGGTCAGAATGCTGGTCAGCGTGCGCCCGACGAGGATGAGCAGGCGGGGAATGGGCGTCAGCCAGTTGGATTCAAGCACGCCGGAGTCCATATCGTTTTTGAGGGCATAGCCCATGCCCCAGAACACGGTCATAATGAAGTTGGTCAATACCGTACCGAGAAGGATGTAGGACATGTAGTCGCCGGTGCCGCTGTAGGCGGCGAAGCCGGCGGCTTGTCCGTTCGTGCTGAAGGCTTTGCCCATGAAGTACACCGGTGTAATCCAGATGATGGGTTGAAAAACGCTGGAAAGTGCATTTAGCGGGTAACGCCAGAAGACCTTCCAGTCCTTGCGGGCGATGACAAACAAAGCCCGCAGGTGGGTTGTGAGGCTGGGTTGTGAGAGGGTGGTAAGTTGCATGAGTAAAATTCCTTCGGTGGTCGGGTCAGCGGCGGGGTCTCGATACGCCCTGTCGGTCTGCTCGACCGCCGCCGTATCGAGACCACTAATACTGACCGATTGCGCCGCTCTTGCGGGCGCGGCGTTCCATCCACAAAAAGGTGAAGTAGCCGACGGCAAGCCAGAACGCGCCAAAGGAAAGCAGGGGGATCAAGTCTGGCAGCAATTCTTTGACTCCCGCCTTCGCAAACGCCGCGGCGCGCATTCCGTGAATCAGGTAGGTTTGCGGGAGCCATTTTGCAAAAGTTTGCATCCAGGCGGGCAGGATGGCAACCGGGAAGGTGATGCCGCAGAAGATCATCACCATGCCGCGAATGAGGAAGACGAAGGCGTTTGCCTCTTTCACTGTGATGACGAGGCTGGCGAACGCAAATCCCAGCCCGTAAATGGCGGGGATTGCCGCCAGCATCATCAGCCCAAGCATCCACGGGCTGCCGTTCAAGCGGATGCCGAAGAGGAGTCCAAATTCCAGCGCCGTGACGCCGATGAACATCGCCATCGTAACGATTTGAGGACCCGTTTGACCGAGCAGGTAGGAAAACCTCCACGTGGGGGTGAGCCAGTTGGATTCGAGCGTACCGCGCATCTGTTCGTTACGAAGCGCAAACCCCACATCCCACAGCACGATGTTCTGCCACATCCAGACGGTGGTGCCAACGATGATGTAGCCGATGTAATCGGTCGCGCCGGTGGTGGCAATGAAGACTGCCAATCCGCTGCCATCGGGACCTGACAACGCGCGCGCCGTCAGGATATACATCATCGGAAAGATGAGAGGCCAGATGAACAGCGCAATAATCCAACTGGGGTAGCGCGTGAAGATGATCCATTCGCGGCGGACAACCGCCAGGAAGGCGCGCACATCCGACAATAAGCCGGGTTGACCCAGCGAACGGGGAATGAAGGTCGTTTCCATCGCGGCTCCTAATCGCGCAATGCCTTGCCGGTCAGATGGATGAACACGTCTTCCAGCGAGGGTTTGACGATGTTCATGTTGACAAGCCGCGTGCCATTCTGACTGATGCTTTCCATGAGTTTGGGCAGCACAACGCGGCTGTCGGTTGCCTGCAGGTTCACTTCCCACAAGTCGGATTCGTTTTGCCGGCGCGCAACCAGGCTTTCCACTTCACGCATGGCGCGCAGTTTTTCACCGATGTAGTCTTGCCAGCCGCTGACCTCGAGACGGATGATCTCCTTTCGGTCAATGCGGCGTTTGAGTCCTTCGGGAGTATCGAGGGCAATGATTTTGCCCGCATCAATGATGCCGATACGGTCGGAGAGTTGATCCGCTTCTTCCATGTAGTGTGTCGTCAGCAGGATGGTATGTCCCTCCTGCTTGAGTTGGGCAATCAGTTCCCTTAAGTTGCGGGCAGCCTGAGGGTCCAGCCCGAGCGTGGGTTCGTCCAACAACAGGATGGGCGGTCGGGCAAGCAGGGCTTTGGCGATGGCGACGCGCTGGCGCATTCCCGTTGAGTATTTTTCGACGAGTTCGTTTGCGCGGTCTTTGAGTTCCATGCGCTCGATAAGCTCATCCACGCGCTTCTTTGCAATCGCCGGGGGGATGTGATAAAGCGCCGCGAAATATTCCAGGTTCTCGCGCCCGGTCAACTTCCAATAGATGCTGCGTTCACCTGCCAGCACCGTACCGAGGCTGCGCCGCACGTCGTTTGCCTGTTTCACAATGTCATAGCCGTTGATGTGCGCCGTGCCGCTGGTGGGTTCGAGCAAAGTACACAACATGCGGATGGTGGTGGATTTGCCGGCGCCATTTGGACCGAGCAAGCCGAAGATTTCGCCATATTGGATTTGCAAATCCACGCCGTTGACGGCGGTAAACATGGCTTTGGGTTCTTTCTTGCCAAAGAGCCGGCGCCTCTTTCTTTGACTTGAGGCTGGTTCGCCTTCGAGAGGCTTATCTCCCGTCCCGGGGCGGGCGGGGAACTTCTTGACCAGTTGACAGGCTTCGACAGCAAATTGGGACATAACAAGCTCCTCTCACAACAGACAGAATAAAGTGTGCGGCGCGTTGATTTTATTTATTTTGTTTTTTGAATTATTCAATATAATAAAATATTATTTTAAAATTGTCAATATTTTGATTTGAAATATTTATATTGGTTTTGTAAATTTCAATTGATTGTTGCAGGCACCCAAAAATCTGCGTAGTTTGCGCCCACTTGCGCAAACTGGGGCGTTACATCGCCTTGGCGGGTAAGCGTCAAGGGAGAACGTCCAGTATGCGGTAAAAAACATCCTTGCCACAGAGCAAATTTCAATAAAAAAATCCCGCCATCGAGCGGGATTTTCAAGGTTACATTGAGATTACGGGCTGAAGCGTTATTCTTTCTTCATACGCAGGAAGAACTTGGTAATCTCTTCTGCCACAGCAGGGAGAATTGCCAGGCTCAGGACCACGCCCCACTCGCGCAGGCTGAGGAAGTGGGTATTGAAAATCGGCTGGAGAAATGGTACCGCACAAACCAGTAACAGCAGGGTGATCGAAAGCCCGACCGCATACTGCATGTAACGGTTCGAGAAGATGCCGATGCTGAAGAGCGAGGCGCGCTCCGAACGGACAGTGTAGGCGCGGAAGAGTTCCGCCAGCGACAGTGTGACAAATGCCATCGTTTCAGCGGTTTGCACGTCAATCCCCTGCCAGTTGTGGTTGAGGATGTAGGTGATGGGGTTTCCAATGAGGTCCGCGCCTGCTTCCAAATGCCAAAGCAGACCCAAGCCGAAAGCCGTGAGTACGGCGCCGGTTTGGGCGATGGTTTGCACCACCAGCCCAATGGACATGGAACGGTTGATGATGGGTTCATTCTTGGCGCGCGGTTTTTGCTGCATGATATCCGGGTCGCCTTTTTCGACTGCCAGCGCCAGGGCGGGCGCGCCGTCGGTGATGAGGTTGAGCCAGAGCAGTTGGATGGCGGTCAGGGGCGAGGGGAGTCCTGCCAGCGTGGCGAGGAAGATGATCATGATCTCCGCGATGTTCGACGAAAGCAGGAAGAACACGAACTTGCGGATGTTCGAGTAGATGATGCGTCCCTGCTCCACTGCGGCGACGATGCTGGCGTAGTTATCGTCGGTCAGCACCATGTCGGCGGTTTCCTTCGCCACGTCGGTGCCGGTGATGCCCATTGCCACGCCGATGTCGGCGCGTTTGATGGCAGGCGCGTCGTTCACGCCGTCGCCGGTCATCGCCACCACTTCGTGGTTCGCCTGCAATGCATCCACGATGCGCATTTTGTGTTCGGGCGAAACGCGCGCGAACACTGATGTCTCGTTGATGACCTTCCGCAGTTCGTCATCCGAAAGTGCATCGAGCTGCGCGCCGGTCAGCACGCCGCGTCCGTGTTTGAGCATGCCGATGGTTTCGGCGATGGCGCGTGCGGTGTTGGGATAATCGCCGGTGATCATGATGGTGCGGATGCCAGCTTCGCGCGCCTTTTCGAGCGCTGGTTTCACCTCGGCGCGGGCGGGGTCAATCATGCCGATCAGCCCCACGAAGATCAGGTCTTTTTCCAGTTCTTCGGTCTTGACTTCGTCGGGGTTATCTGGCACATCCTTCACGGCGCGGTAGGCAACGCCCAACACACGCAGGGCATCGCGGGTCATCTGCTCGTTGGCTTCCAAGATGCGTTTGCGCGCGGCATCATCCAGCGGGTGCGGCTGGTCGTTGATGTCCAGATACTGTGTGCAGAGGTTCAGCACAATATCCGGCGCGCCTTTCATGGCGATGACATCCCAGCCTTTGTATTTTTCCTCGTAAAAGGGTGAGAAGTCATTCGGGTCGAGATGCGAGACATCGTGGACGGTGATCATGCGTTTGCGCTCGGAGTCGAAGGGAACTTCGCTCTCGCGGGGGTATGCCTGCTTTATCTCTATATAGGTGGCGCCTGCCTTTGCCGCCGCCACCAGCAGCGCCCCCTCGGTCGGGTCGCCGACGATGCGGTAGGTTTGCTGGGAGTCTTTTTCGCCGGTGATTTCGATGGACGAGTCGTTGTTCAACACGCCCAGCCAGAGCGTGGTCAACATGGCGGGATATTTTTTGATGTCCACCGGCTTGCCGTCTACCAGGAATTCGCCTTTGGGAACGTAGCCGGCGCCGGTCACTTCGACGAATTGACCGTCTGCCCACAGGCGTGTGACGGTCATCTCGTTTTGCGTCAGGGTGCCGGTTTTATCGGAACAGATGACCGTGGCGGAACCAAGCGTCTCAACGGAAGCCAGCCTGCGGATGAGGGCGTGGCGTTTGATCATCTCTCTCATGCCGAGGGCGAGGGAAATGGTTACCACCGCCGGCAGTCCCTCCGGCACCGCCGCAATCGCCAGGCTGACGGCGATGATGAAGACCTCCGTGATTTTCGAGGCGTATACCTTGAGGTAGGTCAGCGGGTCAATGAAGAGTTCGTTGATGTTCGTGTAATTGACGAGCGCCACAATGAAAACGATTGCCACGAGAAAGAGTGCCGCCACGCTCAACGTTTTCCCCAACTGGTCGAGCCGGCGTTGAAGCGGTGTTTCCTCCGTTTCCACGTTCTGGAGCATGGCGGCGATGAGACCAAGCTGCGTGCGCATGCCGGTGCTGGTGACCACGCCGCGCCCGCGTCCATAGGTCACCACGGTTCCCATGAAGGCAGTGTTTTTGCGGTCACCGATGGGGACGTTTTTATCCAGCACGGTTGCGGCGTTCTTTTGGACGGGAAGCGATTCGCCCGTGAGCGAGGCTTCCTCCACCCGCAAGTTGACCGCCTCCAGCAGGCGGATGTCGGCGGGGACAAAGTTGCCTGCCTCCAAAAAAACGATGTCGCCCGGCACCAGTTCATACGCCGGAACGGTCGTTCTGTGACCATCGCGGATGACCTGTGCGTCGGGCGCGGCAAGTTTCTTGAGCGCGGCAAGCGCCTCCTCGGCGCGGCGTTCCTGCACGATCCCCAACACGGCGTTCAAGACCACGATTGCCATGATGGCGGCGGCTTCCACATAATCGCCCAGCAAAGCCGAAATGAGGGATGCCACAATCAGCAGGATGACAACGAAATTATTCAACTGTTCCCACAGCATTTGCCAGAAAGTGGGACGCGGCGCTTCCTTCAACTGGTTGGGACCATAGTATTCCAGCCGTCTTTTGGCTTCCTCGGTGGTCAAGCCGTTGTCTTGCACTTCAAAGTGACGGAGCACTTCTTCAGGTTTGAGCGTGTGCCAATCATGTTCGTGATCTTTGAAACTTGGGTTTTCCTGGGTCATGAAAGAAATCTCCTATAGGTTGATGAAGGAGCCGCCGCTTCGCAAACGAAAGCGAGACCACAAGATTTTATTATGGTCTCGCCAAACGTTACGAACGCGTTTCGGGCTGCCGACGGCGGTTGCGCCGTGTCCTGACGACAACCCGTTGGCGCTCAAGGCGTCATGGCTACTCCCCAATCACTCGCAAGTGTAGTACTCCGTCATGGGCGTGTCAAGCCAATGGGTTGGTTGAACAGGCAAAAAACTCACCCCGGTCCAATCCTCGTCCCGGCAGGGATTTCAGTGTCCTTGGCGATTACCACGATTCCATCGCGGACATAATACAGCCCGCCGTCCATATCTTTGTGACCGCGCGGGAAGGGCAGGATTTGCACGCCGTCGCCGATGCGCACGTTCTTGTCGAGAATGGCGGATTCGATGCGGCAATTCCTGCCGATGCCGATGGAAATGTTCCCGCGCGGTTTCTCTTCTTCGTAATAATCCGCACCCATGACGATACTGTCCTTGATGACCGTCCCCTCCGCGATCTGGCTGCGCAGCCCGATGACGGAATGCGTAATCTCCGCCTTGCGGATGCGGCATCCCTCCGCTAGCAGCACATCTTGCAATTTGCTGTCCTCCACCGTCGAGCCGGGCAGGAAGCGTGCGTGAGTATAGATGGGCGCTTTCACGTCGTAAAAATTGAACGGCGGCGTCGAACTCGTCAACTTCAAATTGGTCTCATAGAACGAACGGATTGTCCCGATGTCCTCCCAATAGCCGTCGAAATTGAAGCCATATACCTCATGCGATTGAATCGCTTCGGGGATGATGTCGCCGCCGAAATCGTCATGCCGCAGGTGATAGGTCAGCAGATCGGTCAGCACCTTTGTCTTGAACATGTAAATGCCCATCGAGCCTAGGAACGGGCGCTCCGGGTCATCGCGGCTGATGTATTTTTTCTGGACTTGCGGGTCCTTGGGCTTTTCGGCAAACGACGTGATGCGCCCATCTTCCTCGACCTTTAGCAGCCCAAAGCGGGACGCTTCGCCCCGCGCGACGGGCTGGACTGCGACCGTTATATCGGCATCTTTCTCCCAATGAAACGCCGCCATCTCGCGGTAGTCCATGCGGTAGAGATGGTCGCCCGCCAAAATCAGCACATACTCCGCCCCCGTTGCCTGAATCTCGAACAACTGCTTGCGGACCGCGTCCGCCGTGCCCTGATACCAGTCCGCGCTGTGAGGCGTCTGCTCCGCCGCCCAAATCTGCACCCAGCCGGTGTGGAACACATCGAAGTTATAGGTTTGGGAAATGTGGCGGTGGAGCGACACGGAATTGAACTGCGTCAGCACCGCCACGCGGTAAATCCCCGAATTGATGCAGTTGCTGATGGGAATGTCAATGAGACGATACTTGCCCGCAATGGGGACGGCTGGCTTCGACCTCAACTGAGTCAGCGGGTACAGGCGCGTCCCCTTGCCGCCTCCCATGATCACCCCCAAGACATCGTTCATTGACTTCATAAAAGCCTCCTCTACAGTGCGCCGACAACGGGACTGTTATCTTTTGAAATGGGTGAATTTGCGGATTTTCGAAGCGATAAATATAAAGGGGTACGCCAAAAGTATCAAAATGTCAATCAGGATGAAAAACAGATGGAGTTTCATCTCTTCCTCCTTTCATTAACGGGTCAAAACCTGAAATCGGGGCAGCAAACCTCGACTCGGTTTGTCGTTTCGGTCTGCCGGACGTCTGTCCTGTGGGGCACGGCGCGCCAGACGCCGCTCTCTGAGTGCAATATCATTGTACAGTCTCGAAAAGCCAAAGTCAACAATGCTTTATGTTCCTCTGACAAAACACATATAACCGTCAGGGGTTCCGGAAATGCAGGCGGTATAACCGTTTGCGAAAGCGTTCGGGTGTACCGTACCGCACGGATATAGGTGAGGTTTTACCTTGTCTGAAGCACCGGCTTTCGCATAATAAATCACCTTGTCTAAAAGTCCCTTATTTTGTGTCATTTGCCCATCCGTAGGCGACGTTAGAGAGCATCGCCTAGTCAGAAATTTAAAACACTCTCTTACGCGGTGGCGCGAGATTTATCTCCTGGTTGCGCAGGGGGCATAAATCCCCATTCGGGAACAATGTGTCACACTACGACAAGTAATAAATTTGCGCAGCGGAAACCGTGGTAGTGTAAAATACTGGCACATTTTTATATCATTCCCCTGATACCCTTACACATTGGATTCGGGACACGGATACCTGCACTTGCATCAGGTGCAAGTAAGACACGGATGAACGCCGATGAATACAATTTTTTCTTCGTTTTCCGCGTAAATCCGTGTCAATCCGTGTCCCATTTTTGAAAGTGTAAGAGGGTCGGATCATTTCCTTACGAAAATGTACCTGCGCACCCCACGTCTTTCCTATATCCTGTTTCTGCACCTTGCAGGAATGCCTGCAGCATATTTCCTGACAGGTTTTCTGTCCAATTTTTATCCCAAATTTCATCAATTTGTTCTGGTGAGTGTGCTCACTCAGATGGTGTGCGGGCTGTTTATGATTTTGTTTTTCGATGACCGCTTGACAGGGCTAATCCAGAACTGGCGTAAGCGCTGGATATCCTTGTTGACTTTTCTTGTCGTTTTCAGCCTTTCGATTACCGCCGTGTTGATTTCCTGGCAGTTCCCTGAAATTTTCAACCGCCGCATCATTTTCATGGACGTTGCAAGGATGCCCCTGTTCTTGTCTACGGCACTTATCTCGGTATTGGGTATCGTCATATTGATCCGTTGGTTGGAGCATAAAGGCTGGGTTGTGTGGTTCAAGGCAACATCCTTGTTTTACTTCATACAGGTACACCTTGAGGGCGTTCTCCTTGCAGCGATGTTCTTTTTTGTTTATTTTGTGTTTGCCCAGACCGTCAACTTCCCGCAACACAACACCCTTGACCTGAACTTTGATATTGACAATTCGCAATGGATCGCCAGGTTGACCTCCCCGCCGACTGATGACATGCCGCTTATACGGGCGGTGCATCCGGCGGTGATGTTATTCCTCCGCCCTTTGATTTGGCTGCTCTCCATTCCTTTGAATGGTGACAGGCTGCAAGCCGCTCTCATGCTCAACGCCCTGGCTGGAAGCGCCTGTGTTTTCCTTGCTTGGGTCATTGTAAAAAATTTTTCGAATAGCACATACGCATTAATTGTGGCGTCTCTTCTCGGGGGCAGCGCTTCTCATTTGTTGTTAGGTTCCGTAATCGAAACCTACATCTTCTCCGCGCTTGCATTACTTGCCTTTGTTTTATTGCTGCAGACCGACAGAACATCTCTCGATTGGACCATCCCAATGGGGATTTTGATCTTCGGCATCACCATTACCAATCTGGCTCAGGCTTGTATCCTCTATTTTTTGAAACTGTCCCGCTTCAAATTGCTTGTTATGTTTATCTTGGCAGTTGTGGCGGCAACCTTACTGTTGAATGTGGTGCAGGTGGGGTTGTTCCCAAGCGCCCAACCGCTCTACAATCCAGAGAGTTTGACAGTGGAAAAACATTATGTGATTAACCCGTCTGATGCTTTCTGGCGTCTGCAGGGGCGCATTAATCTGATCTCGCGCGCCGTACTTCTGTATGGGATCGCTGCACCGAAACCCTTTATCCTCACGCAGGAATTGGGCACCGATTTTCCAAATTTTCGCACATACAAGATTACAGTTGGCAGGGTAAATGTTGCCGGGTATAAAGGAATGGGAGATTTTGTAATTAAGTTATGGGTTGCCCTCCTTGCGATTGCCATCATTCTTACGATTAAAAACTTCATCAAATCTCCAAAGCAGGAAATGCTCTCGCTCGGTTTGGCTCTGTGCCTGGGATTTAATTTCCTGCTCCACACCTTGTATGGAGACGACCCCATGCTTTATTCTCCGGATTGGGTTTATGCACTCGTCCTGCTTGTCGCGTTCTCGTTTCGGAACTGGGCAAATAGTCAATGGTTTCAGCTTGCGCTGGTCATTTTTGTCGGCATGGTCATTTATAACAATCTTGAATTGTTTCGACAGATTATGACAGTGTACACGCCGTTGTTCAGCAGGTGACGCACCTCCCCACCAGTTTCCATAAAAAAGCCTGGTGAGGGTGTGATTTTTTAGCAGCTGTTGTGACCTTTTGTTTGTGTACTCATCTGCATTGTAACGTGCGCGTTACAAGCGTCGTGCCCTTTGTGCTCTTTCCCATAATCGAAGAGCCATTAAGGAAGCATTTCCGCCTCTTCGATGGATGGTCAAAATGAAACCCGAATCCCTCCTCAAACGTCTCGATGAAATCGGACAGTCCCTCGCCCAAAGCGGAGGCGCTCTCGCCTTGATCGGGCTTGGCTCGGTCGGCGAGGAACTTCACCGCCTCGACGAATACTCCGACCTGGATTTCTTCGTTATCGTGGAGGCAGGGTACAAACGCCGCTACATCGAAAACCTCGAATGGTTGAGCCGCCTCGCCCCGATCGCGTATCATTTTCTGAACTCGCCGGATGGGTACAAATTACTGTTCGCCGACGGCATTTTCTGTGAATTCGCGGTCTTTGAACTGGAGGAGTTGCAGGGAATCCCCTTCGCGCCCGGGCGGATCGTCTGGAAGCGGGACGACGCGCCCGAGACGCTGCACCACCCCGCGAAGGAACCGATCCGTGCCGAGCGGCGCACAAAGGAATTTCTGATCGGCGAAGCGATCACGAACCTCTACGTGGGCATGGGACGCGACAAACGTGGCGAGCGCCTCTCCGCCATGCGTTTCATTCAGGGCTACGCGGTGGACCGTCTGCTGGAGTTGTCTGAATATATCGAGCCGGGACAGGAAGTGACTCGCGACATCTTTGCCAATGAACGCCGTTTCGAGGCGCGTCATCCATCCGTGGCGCGTGACATGTCATCCTGGTTACAGGGCTATGTCCGCAACCGTGAGTCTGCGCTGGCGATCCTGTCGTTTCTTGAGAGGCATTTCGAGGTCAATGCAGCGATGGCGGAGGCGGTCCGTAAATTGTGCGGCTAATCCACGTCCAATTTCCAACATACCTCTTACGCCGCGCTGACAAACCATCGGCGCGGTTTTGTTATAATGCCACCATACAGTGGGACGAAAATGCCGCCCCACGGAGGAATTTCCCCATGATGCGATTTGACCGTTTTACCGAGAGAGCCCAGGAAGCCGCCCAACGCGCCGCGGAAATCATCCAGCGCTACGGCCATAACCAGATTGACACCGAGCACATCCTGCTGGCGCTGATCGAACAGCCCGGCGGAGTCATCCCCCAAATCCTCGAAAAATTGAGCGTCAGCCCCGAAGCGCTGACCGAGCGCCTCGACGCCACCCTGCGCGCCAGCCCCAAAGCCAACATCTTTGGTGGCGGCGCAGGGCAAATCTTCATCACCCCCCGCGTCAAACGGATCATTGACCTCGCCAACGAGGAGGCAAACCGCCTCAAGGACGAGTACATCTCCACCGAACACATCTTCCTCGCCATCCTTACCGAGCGTAACACCCCTGCTGCCCGCATTTTGGAATCCGCCGGACTCACGCGCGACCGCGTCTATTCCGCCATTCAGGATTTGCGCGGCGGACAGCGCGTCACCGACCCGCAAGCCGAATCCCGCTATCGCACGCTTGAAAAATACTCCCGCGACCTGACCCAGCTTGCCCGCGAAGGCAAACTGGACCCGGTCATCGGACGCGATAACGAAATCCTGCGCCTCATCCAAATCCTTTCCCGCCGCACCAAGAACAACCCTGTCCTCATCGGCGAAGCCGGCGTCGGCAAGACTGCCATCGTGGAAGGACTCGCGCAAAAGATCGCGAACAACGACGTGCCGGAGATTCTCTCCGGCAAACGGGTGGTGGCGCTCGATTTGGGCTCGATGATTGCCGGGTCCAGATTCCGAGGCGAGTTCGAGGAGCGCCTCAAAGCCGTGATGGAGGAAGTCCAGCGCGCCCAGGGCGACATCATCCTGATGATTGACGAACTGCACACCGTCGTCGGGGCGGGAGCCGCGCAAGGCGCGATGGACGCCTCGAACATGCTCAAACCGGCGCTGGCGCGCGGCGAACTGCAATGCATCGGCGCAACGACGCTGGACGAGTATCACAAGTACATCGAAAAGGACGCCGCCCTCGAACGGCGCTTCGCGCCCATCTACGTCGAAGAACCCAGCGTGGAAGACACCATCAAAATGCTTCAGGGGCTGCGCGACCGCTACGAGGCGCATCACAAAGTGCGCTTCTCCGACGATGCGCTGGTTGCCGCCGCCCGCTTGGCAGACCGCTATGTGACCGACCGCCGCCTGCCCGACAAAGCCATAGACCTGATGGACGAAGCCGCCGCCAAACTGCGCGTGGCGCTCTACTCCATGCCGCCCGACCTCAAAGCCATGAAGACCGAAATCGAAAAACTGCACGCCGAAGAGGAACAGGCTGGCTTGAACCGCGATTACGAACGCGCCGCACAGAAAAAATCGGAGCGCCTGCGCCTCGAAGAGGAATTCAACGCCAAGCGCGATAAATGGGAAGCCGAGCATCAACTCGACGAGGTGGTGGACGTGGACGACATCGCCTCCGTCGTCCATCAGTGGACGGGCATCCCCGTCAGCCAGATGATGGAGACCGAAGCCGAAAAACTCCTGCACATGGAAGCCCGCCTGCACGAGCGCATCATCGGTCAGGATGAAGCCATCCATGCCATTTCCGACGCCATCCGCCGCGCCCGCAGCGGCTTGAAAGACCCATCCCGCCCCATCGGTTCGTTCATCTTCATCGGTCCCTCCGGCGTTGGCAAGACCGAACTCGCCAAAGCCCTCGCCTGGTTCATGTTCGACGATGAAGATGCCCTTGTGCGCATTGACATGTCCGAATACCGCGAACAGCACACGGTCAGTCGTCTCTTCGGCGCGCCGCCCGGCTACGTCGGCTACGAGGAGGGCGGTCAGTTGACCGAGGCAGTGCGCCGCCGTCCCTACCGCGTCATCCTGTTCGACGAAATCGAAAAAGCGCATCCCGAAGTCTGGAACGCGCTGCTGCAAATTCTGGACGACGGTCACATGACCGACGGGCAGGGCAACGTGGTGGACTTCCGCAACACGGTTCTCATCATGACCTCGAACCTGGGCACCGAATACGTGAGAAAGGGAGGCGCCCTGGGCTTTGTCCAATCGAAAGCCAGCGACGAGGAGCGCGAGGCGCACGCCAAAATCGAAAAGGCGTTGAAGAGCGCCTTCCGTCCCGAATTCCTCAACCGCATTGACGAAATCATCATGTTCTCGCCGCTCTCCATCGAGCAGATGGAAGAGATCGTCGTCCTGCAAATGAAGGAAGTGCAGGACCGCCTGAACGAACACAACATCACAGTCGAGTTGACCGATGCGGCGCGCAAGTGGCTGGCAAAGGAAGGCTACGATCCCGCCTTTGGCGCACGTCCATTGCGCAGGGCAATCCAGAAATATGTGGAGAGCCCGCTTTCGGTGGAATTGCTCTCCGGCAAATACAAGAACGGCGCCGTTGTGCAGGTGGATGTGGACGAGGAGAAGAACAAAATCGTCTTCCGCGCCTCCGAACCTTCGAAGAAAAAGAGCGAACAACACGCCGAAGCGTAACTAAAAGAAAGACCGTCAGCGATGGCGGTCTTTCTTTTCATCCCCCCAAAAGCCCTAATGCCGTTTTCACAAAATCACGGTAACATAAGGAAACCCTCTCCAAGGAGTTCTTTCTCATGCAGTCGAGCCCTAATTCATCATCGTCCCTTGTTCCTAAAATTGTTGCAGGGATTGTCGCCCTTCTGCTGTGCTGTGCCTGTGTGGTGATTCTCGCCGCAGGTTTCATCATTTATCAGGGGGTCCGCTCCGTCCCGTCGGACGATTTCTCCACGCCTGCGCCGACCATCGAATTCTTCACCCCTGCGCCGGTGACCGCCATCCCCTCTCCGAGCGGGACATCGTCTTCGGGTGAGGTCTCCTCGTTCACGCTCGATGCGTTGAACCAGACTCTCGTCCCGGAAAATGACCCGTATGAACTCGCCTGCCGTCTGAAGGGCATCTGCGACGTTCCCCGCAGTGTGCCAGCCAAAACGTACAAAGTGGGCGATACGGAAAAATTCTGGATCAGTAATTCGGACACGGCTGAACACCGTCAAATCACCGCCCGATTGGTGTACATCACGCCGCATTCCTACTTTTGGGCGGAGGAGGGGACGGACTACCGCGAAGCCGATGTCAAACGTTTGATGGACACCTTCGAGAACAAAATCTACCCCACCAACCGCGAGTTCTTCGGCGAGGAATTCAACCCCGGCATAGACGGCGATCCGCACATCTACGTCATCTACGCCGACGGGTTGGGAAGCAATGTCGCCGGGTATTTCAACTCCTCCGACTCGTTCCACCCGCTGGTCAAGGAATATTCCAACGCCCACGAGACCTACATGCTCAGCGCCACGCAGGACTTGCGCGACGAATACACCTACGGCGTGCTGGCGCATGAGTTCGTTCACATGATTCAGTTTCCCTCCGACCGCAACGATGTCTCCTGGCTGAGCGAGGGCTTTGCCGAACTGGGCGTCTTCATCAACGGCTATGACGTGGGCGGCAAGGATTGGGAATATACCCTCAACCCAGACCTGCAACTGACCACCTGGGGCGACAGCGTCAGCGACAACGGACCGCACTACGGTCAATCCTTCCTGTTTTTCACCTATTTCCTTGACCGCTTCGGTGAGAAAGCCACCCAGGCGCTCAACGAAAACCCCGAAAATTCCATCTCCAGCGTGGACGACACCCTCGCCGACCTCGGCATCACCGATCCCTTGCGCGGGCGGCTCATCACTGCCGACGATGTCTTCATGGACTGGGCGGCGGCGCTCTATCTCAAAGATGGCAGCATCGGCGACGGACGTTACACCTTCCATAACTATGCCGACGCGCCCCGCACCTCCAACACCGACACGATTTCCACCTGTCCGCAGGCGCCGCTGGAATTCACCGTCAGCCAGTATGGCATGGATTACATCGCCATCTCCTGCCCCGGCAATCACACCCTGACCTTCAGCGGTTCCACCTCCATTGCGCTGTTACCCGCCGAGGTGCATTCCGGCAAATACGCCTTCTGGTCGAACAAGGGCGATGAGTCGAACATGACCCTCACCCGCGAGTTCGACTTCACCGCCGTGAGCGCGCCCATTTCCATCAGTTATTGGACGTGGTACGACATCGAGGAAGACTGGGATTACCTCTACCTCGAAGCATCCACCGACGGTAAAACCTGGGAAATCCTCAAGACGCCCTCCGGCACCGACACCAACCCCTCCGGCAATTCCTACGGCTGGGGTTACACCGGCAACAGCGGCGGCTGGATCGAAGAAACTGTGGACCTCTCCAAATTTGCCGGGCAAAAGGTCTTCCTGCGCTTCGAATACATCACCGACGCGGCGGTCAACGGGGAAGGCTTGTTGTTGGACGATGTGCGGGTCGAGGCAGCCGGCTATCGGTCCGATTTTGAAGCGGACGACGGGGGCTGGGCGGCAGAGGGTTTTGTCCGTGTGGATAACGTTCTGCCGCAGACCTTCCGCCTGTCCCTCATCCTCAAAAGCGACTCCACCACTGTGACCGAAATCGCCCTCAACCCCGACCAGACAGCGGAAATTCCGCTCTCGCTGAAGCCCGGCGATGAGGCAATCCTGATTGTGGCGGGAACTACGCGCTTCACGACCATCCCCGCTGAATATCGAATCGAGGTGAAATAATGTCCACAGCCCCCGCGTCCGAAATTTTGCATTTGACCGACATGGTTTCTTACAACGAAGGTTCTGTCGTCAGTCGTCAGATTACCAAGGCGGAGGCGGGCAATGTCACGCTCTTTGCCTTCGACCAGGATCAGGAATTGAGCGAGCATACCGCGCCGTTCGATGCGCTCGTTCATGTGCTGGAAGGCGAGGCGGAAGTCAAAATTTCCGGCAAGCCGTTTCATTTGAAGAGCGGCGACGCCATCATCATGCCCGCCAATGAGCCGCACGCCGTCAGGGCGCTGACGCGCTTCAAGATGTTGTTGACGATGATACGGAAGTGATTCGAGTATAGCGATCAGTGTCAGTGAAGACATCCCGCAGGCGTTGCGCTTGCGGGATGTTTATCTTTCAGGCAGGGATGGGTTTGATCGTGTTTCTCAAGAACGCCGCCGACATCGCCAGCGGTACGAGTGATAACGCTCCCGCCAGGATGGTCATCATTGTGTAACTGGTGGCGTTGAAGATGACGCCGCTCGACAGGCTGATGACTGCCGAGGCAAGCCCCACGAGCAGGTCGTTCGTCCCTTGTGTGCGCGAGCGTTCCAGCGGGGAGAGTTGGTCTGCAAGCAGGGTGGAGCCGCCTACGAAGCAGAAGTTCCAGCCCACGCCGAGCAGGAAGAGCGCGATGCCAAGCGGCAGGACATCCGGCGAGAGCGGCGCAGCGATGCAGGCAAGCAGGAGGGTCGCCGAACCAATCAGAATCATCCTACCGCGTCCCCAGCGGTCCAGCAGCCAGCCGGAGATGATGGAGGGGGCGTACATCCCGAACGTGTGTGCCGAGATAACCGAATAAATGTCGCTGCGCGGGTGCATGTGATCTTCCATGTGCAGGGAGGTGATGACCATGATGGCAACCATCACCACCTGCCCAAGCGTCATCGCCGCCACCGCCGTGACTGCCGCCGGCTGGCGCAGGATTTGGGAGACCGGTCGCGCCTCGCCGTGCGGGATGGATTCGGGATACAGTTTTGCCACTTCTCTGCCCACCTCGCGTGGGTCGGGGCGCAGACCGAGAAATACGACGAAAGAAGCAAGCGCAAACAATGCCAGCGTGGTGAAATACGCGCCCGCCAGTTCGTCCATGCCGAAGCGCACGACGAAGCCGCTCATCGGCACTGCCGAAACGCGCGCCAGAATCGTTCCAATCACGCCGCCCAGCACCACCGCTGAAATGGCGCGTCCGCGCTGGTCGGGAGGGTTCACTTCCGCGGCGGCGAAACGACCCAGCAACACGGCGCTGTTGGTCATGCCCATCAACACCAAGCCGCTCAACACCAGTGCAAACGATGAAATGGGTATTGCATTCAGAACCAGGATGTTGCCCAGCACGCCGAGCAGGAGACCGAGGGTGATGCCGTTACGGCGTCCGATGCGGTCCATGAGGTAGCCCCAGGCAGAGGCGGAGAGCGCTCCGCTCAACAAATAGACCGCCGTGGGCAGGGTTGCCAGCGCGCGGCTTGGCGCCAGTTTCGCTCCCAAAATCGGGTTGATTGCTGCCGCCGCAATGAAGCCAGCGGAGGCGAGGCTTTGGGCGATAAAAAGAATGGCAGTGGTTCTTGCGGCGATGCGTTTCAGATTTGTCATTGGATGTCCTTTCGAATTATCCAATGATACCTGTAAAGTAAAGCCGGCGGGCTGGCGAAATTTTGTAGCGAAAACGTAACCTACAGGGGCAAACGGTTTCGCACAACTGGCAGTATAATCGCCCTTGCCCATGGTCAATTCCCTCATCCAGATGTTCGATCTCTTCACCCAGCCCACAGGGAGCGTCATTTACCATCTGGTGCTGGTGTTTTCCATCGTCAGTGCGCTTCAATCTGCCATCTTCCATCTGCGGGCAAGCGGCTTTCCTCAGGCACGCCGCACGGTCTTCGGTTTGAGTTTCCTGCTTTCGGCGCAGGTGGCGCTCTTTGTGTTGAGCGCGCTGGGCAGCGAAGGATTGATCAACCTGCGCCTCTTCCTCCCGCCGGTGGACCGGGCGCTGACACTCTTTGCCCTCGTCTGGCTGATTTGGCTGTGGACCTTCCCCGAGCCCAACCGCATTGCCGATACCATGGCGGCGTTGTTCAGCCTGCTGGTCGCGGCGGCTTTTGCTGTTTCATTGATTGCTTATTCCCAAACGCCCTCCATCCCCTACAACCTGACCTTCTTCGACGGTTACTGGCAAATGGCAAGCCTGGCGCTTGCCGTCTTTGGGTTGTTCCTGCTCCTCGTCCGCCGCCCGAACGGATGGGGAAACGGCATGGCAATCTTCCTGCTTGCCTTTGCGGGGCATCTCCTCCATCTCATTTTCGGGCGCACCGACAGCGATTTTCCCGGCGCTGTGCGTCTGGCATACATGGCGGCGTACCCGGTGCTGATGACGCTGACCCAGCGCTTCCCGGCGCCGCCGCCCGTCCGTACCACCATCAAACCCACTGCGCCTTCCGAGGAACGGCGGCGCTACAGCACGGACCCGAAGACCTTCCACGCCCTGCTGGCGCTTGCCGCCGAATCCAGCGTGGACAAGTTGAGTCAGTCCATTACCCGCGCCATCGCACAGACCCTGCTCGCCGACCTCGCCTTCCTCATCTACCTCACTGATAACAACAACCAACTTCACATTGCCAGCGGCTACGACCTCATTCGCGAGGAGCCGGTGGAGGGCGGGAGCCTCAACAAGAGCATGATTCCCATGCTCTCCAACTCCATTCAGCGCGGACGCCCCCTGCGCCTCCCCTCCAGCAGCACCTCGGCAGACATCAAAGGGTTGAGCGACATGCTCGGACTCAGCACGCCCGGTCACCTCATGAGCGTCCCCATCATCACCCCCGAAAAGGACATCATCGGCGGTCTGCTCGTGCTTTCCCCCTATTCCAACCGCCTGTGGAGTGCAGAAGACCAGGCGTTCCTATCCAACATCGCCGCTTCTCTCGTCCCCGTCATCCAACGCGGACAGAGGATGAGCGCTCTCGAACACAAATCCGAACGCATTCATCAGGAACTGGAAGCGGCTCAGGCGCGCATCGCCGAACTGGAAAAACGCAACGAAGACCTGCTTCGGCAGATGGAAACCGTCCGCACCGAGGCGCAAAAGGGGCTTGCCCAGGCGGAAAGTCTGGCAGAACTGACGCGGATGCAGGAAGAGGCGCAAAAGGTCATCGAAAAACTCAAAGCGGAGAACGAATCCCTGCGAGCCGCACAAAAGGTCAAATCGGCGGGAAAAGCGGACGCACAGGTGGAGGCGGAACTGCGCGCCACCCTCGAAGAAGTGGCTCGCCTGCAAAACCTGCTTGCCGAAGCCCACATGCGTCTTGCACAGGCGGAAAAGGGCGCCTCTGCCGCCCGCGCATCCGAACAGGCGGAAGTCATCGCTTCCATCGCACAGGAACTGCGCCAGCCCATGTCGTCCATCGTCGGTTACACTGACCTCCTGCTGGGCGAATCGGTGGGTATCCTTGGCGCGTTGCAGCGTAAATTCGTCGAGCGCATCAAAGCCTCCACCGAGCGCATCTCCAACCTCATCAACGACCTCATCCAGGTCACCACCCTCGAAACCGGGCTCGATGACCTCAAGCCCGAACCCGTGAACCTGGACCTCATCATTGACAACGCCATGTCGTACACCAGCAGTCAGGTGCGCGAGAAAAACATCTCCATCCACCTCGACCTGCCCAAAAAACTCGAACCCATCTACGCCGACCGCGAGGCATTACAGCAGATTTTGATTCACCTCCTGCAAAACGCCGGCGCCGCCTCTCCCCAGGAGGGAACCGTTCACCTGCGCGTCAAGACCCACTCTGAGGGCGGCAAAGACTACGTCCTCCTTCAGGTCTCGGATACCGGCGGCGGCATTCCTCCTGAAGACCTGCCCCGCGTCTTCACCCGCCTCTACCGCGCCGATAACGTCCTCATTCAGGGCATTGGCGACACAGGCGTGGGGCTCTCCATTGCCAAGACCCTCACCGAAGCGCAACACGGACGCATCTGGGTGGATACCGAACCGGGCGTCGGTTCGACCTTCAGCGTACTTTTGCCCGTCGCCACCGGCAAACCCCGCACGGAGGTTTGACCATGAAAGCCTTGCGCCAAATGGGCGGCGGATTCGTCATTGCAGTCGTGTCTGTCCTGCTGGTCATCGGCGGCATCTCCCTCTCCCTGGCAGAGACCTTCGCCCCCGCGCTCCCGCCCACTCCCTCGCCCCTGCCCACCACCTTTGCAGTGGAATTTGCCTCTCCGCTTCCCTCGCCGACCTTTCCGCCTGTACTTCCCACCGATACCCTTGTCTCATTTCCGACTGCCACCCTCGCCCAAGCGGTTTGCACCATTCCCCCCGGCTGGATTCCCATCATCGTCGGCGCCAACGACACCCTCTACTCGATTGCTGAGCGCTACAAGACCACCGCCGAGGTGCTGGACCGAAACAACTGCCTCAACAACCTTCCCCCTGCGCCGGGCGTCACCCTCTACGTCCCCCCTGTCCCCACTGTCACTGTCATCCCCTGCGGTCCTCCGGCGGGATGGATCAGAGCCCACATCGTCAAAGCCGGTGAAAACCTCTACCGCATCTCCCTGCTCTACCGAACCACAGTAGCGCAACTCCAGTCTGCCAACTGCATGGGCGTCTCCACCATCATCCACGTTGGGCAGGTGCTTTGGGTGCCAAACGTCCCCACCAGCACACCGGCGGTCACCGCCACTGCCACCAGCACCAACACGCCGCTCCCCTCCACAGCCACGCCCACCTTTACCATCACCCCCGACTTTGGCACGCCCACCCTCACAAATACCCCTGCCCCCACCTCCACCCTTCCACCGACGCCCTCTCTTACACCCTTCCCATCTCCCACCCCAACTCAATGAAATCCCTCTGGCGGCTCTCCATCATCGCGGCGCTTCTGCTGGCTGGCTGTGGACCCAGCGCGCCGGTCGTCTCACAAGCCCCCGCTTTTCTGTTTGTGACTTCTGCCCCCAATCCATCGCCGACGCCGACTCCCTTTCAACCCATTCCCTGGACGCCGACCGGAACGCTTCTTTCCCCGCCGGTTGCTGATTCCTCCTCCCCGGCCGACCCTCCCCCTTTGCCGACTCAGACCGAGGTCCCGACGATGGACCCGAACTTCCTCATCCACACCGTCGCGCCGCTCCCCACCATTGACCCATCCTTCACCAACGGGCAGGAGACCGTCAATTTCCTGCTCATCGGCTCCGACAAACGCTCCGGCACATCCTTCCGCACCGATACCATCATTGTCGCCATCCTGCGTCCCAACGAAGGACAGGTCTCCCTCATTTCCGTCCCACGCGACCTGTGGGTCTTCATCCCCGGCTGGGAGAACAACCGCATCAACACCGCCTACCAGCACGGAATTAGCACGGGCTATCCCGGCGGAGGACCGGGTCTGCTCAAAGACACCATCCTCTACAACCTGGGCATCCGCATTGACCACACTGCCATGGTGGACTTCGACGGCTTCCGCAAAATCGTGGACACCCTCGGCGGCGTGGATGTCCCCGTTGCCTGCCCCTACACCGACTGGAAACTGATTGACCCCAGTTACAACCCCGAAAACGAGAAAAACTGGTTTCTTTACACCGTCAACCCCGGCGTCGTCCACATGGACGGCGACTTGGCGCTGTGGTACGCACGCTCCCGCCAAAAATCCAGCGACTTCGACCGCGGACGCCGCCAGCAGGAAGTGTTGCGCGCCATCTTTGCTCAGGCGCTTCAGGCGGGCACGCTCGCCCGCATCCCCGAACTCTACAACAACCTCAAAGACTCCGTCGAAACCGACTTGGGGCTGGGCGACCTGCTGCAACTTGCCCTCTACGCCCCCAAACTGACCAACGCCGATATCCGCAGTTACTACATCCGCCCGCCCTATGTCACCTCGTGGATTACCAGCGGCGGGGCGTATGTGCTTTCGCCCAATCAGGAACTGCTCTCGCAGCTGCTCGCCGAAGCCCTCTCTCCCTCCACGCGGACGGTGGAACGGCAGGCGGTGACCATCGAGGTGATGAACGGCACATCTATTCCCGGTTACGAGACGCTCGCCTCCACCCGCCTCAACTATGCCGGCTACGAAACCCGCATCGTCCCTTCCGACCGTCAAGATTATGCCTACTCGGTGCTGATTGACAAATCCGCCGCGCAGGACCGCTCGGTGAGCAACACCATCCTCAACGTGATGGGTATGCTGCCGGGCAGTCTCATCCCTGCGCCCGACCCGAATAGTTCCGCACAATATCTGCTCATTTTGGGCTACGACTACCAGCCGTGCTTTCGTCCCGAGAAGTTGACGGAATAGATGAAAGCGGGTTTGACAAGGTATAATTGCAGCATGAAACGTGCGCTTGGCATCTCAAAGGTTGTCACAAAAGTAAAACTGGGGAGCAAGAAAACCGAGGCGGCATATTGGCGGCAGCAGCCTTATCCCGCGCGCCTGGCTGCATTGGAGGAAATCCGACAGGAATATCACCGCTGGAGGTATGGTGCTGAACCAGGATTTCAAAGAGTTTATACAATCGTTAAACGATAATGGCGTCCGCTATTTGGTGGTGGGGGGGTATGCGGTTGCGTTGCATGGCTATCCACGCTACACAAAAGACATTGATATTTGGGTGGAGATGACGCCTGAAAACGCCTCTAACATTATCAAGGCGCTCGAACAATTTGGGTTTGGTTCATTGGGGGTGAAAGAATCGGATTTTATTACTCCTGACCAGATGCTTCAATTGGGTCATCCGCCCAGAAGAATTGATATCCTGACCACACTGCCCGGGGTGGAATTTTCTGAATGCTATGCTTCGCGCATCATTGTTGATGTGGAAGGCATCCCTGTCAATTTTATTGATCTTGAGAATCTGAAGAAAAACAAAAAGGCAACGGGGCGGTATCAGGACCTGGCTGATTTGGAAAATCTTGACTAGAGCGCGGATTCAGCCTTTTCATCAATACAGACCGTATTTGCCTGTCATGTTTTCGTAATGGGATGGTGATGGCAGGCGATTGACACCTCCTCCCTTTCCCGCTAAACTATACGAAACCAAGCAGGAGATGTCATGCCTGAAAACAAACTCACTTCCCATCTCACACAGAATACCTCGCTTGCCTCCGCCATCCACTCGTGGGAGATGTTCCTCGCGGACCAGGGGCGTTCGCCGAACACCATCAAAGCCTTCCTTTCGGATGTGCGCCTGCTGGCTTCCTTCCTCCCCGAGGAGATTGCGCTCGGCAAAATCACCACGAAAGACCTTATCCGTTTCTTCGACTGGATGGAAAAAGACCGCGACGTGCCGTGCAGTCCCAAGACGCTGGCGCGGCGCATTACCTCGGTCAAATCCCTGTTTCGCTGGCTGAGTCAATATGGCGTGCTGGTGGTGGACCCCGCCGAAAAGATTCCCCAGCGTTCCGCGATTAGCCCGCTTCCGCTGGTGTTGACCCCCAAGGAGTATGACGAAGTCCTGCTCGCCGCAGACCGTCACCGCCGCGCCGCCAAGCCCGATGCCCGTCCCTATGCGCTGGTCTATCTCCTGTTGACCACCGGCATCAAAAAAAGTGAGACCCTCGGACTCCTGCTCGAACACGTCGAACTGGACGCGCCCAACGGACCGCAGATCTTCATCAAATACCCGTCTCCGGCGAATCGGTACAAGGAACGGAAACTGCCTCTGCCCGAGGACTGGATTCCCGCCTACAAGGAGTATCTTGCCCAATACCACCCCGAGGAGAAACTCTTCCCCTGGTCGCCGCGGCGGCTGGAATATCTGCTCGAAGACATCGGCAATGAAGCCGGGCTGAAGAAGCACCTCTCTTTCGATATGTGCCGCTGGACGTGCGCCTTGAACGATTATCACGCCGGCGAAGACCCGGATAAAATCCGCCAGAAACTTGGGGTATCCAAGATTCAGTGGCGGGAATTGTTCATCAAGTTGAAGCAGTTGGCGGGAAACAAAGAGTAGTCTCTATCCGAGACAAGAAAAAATATCCACGAAGCACACAAATTTTCACGAAAGAGAAAAAGAAAAGGCGGTCATCATGCGACCGCCTCTTTTTTATCCATGTGTCAGCGAAAAATACACAGCCTGACGGCTGTTCTCCGTAAGACGGACGGAATGGGCGGGACGATAGCCCGGCACCCATACCACTTTGTTTCCCATGCAAAGCAGGGGCCAGCGGTCTCGCGCACGCTGTGGTAATTTGACGTTGATGAAGAAATCGGACAATTTCATTTCGTGACCGTCCATGCCCAGCGGCTCGAAGCGGTCGCCCTCGCGGCGGATACGCAGTTCGAGTTCGCCGTTGAGTTGTTTCGCATCCAGCCAGACCTGGAAAGGGTCGTCATTCGAACGCGCCTGTTCCATCGCCAGAGACGCCATGTTCCAGCGTTCGCTGGTTAATTTCCAGCCGCCTGCCAGCGAGACCGCGCCCGGCACCGGCAGAGGGATGACATCTTGCCCTTCAGGCATTTGGGGCCAGCGCTCGATGGGCAGGTCGGTGTTGTCGGTGATGAGGTAGATCAGCGCCCCCTCGCGCAAGAGGTGCAGGCTGCCGCTGAGTTCGAGGCGCGGACGGCGGGCGGGGTCGTTGATGAACTGGACGGCACGTTCGAGCGAGGCGAAGGTGATGTCCAAATTGTCGGGGCGGAGCAGTTCGATGGCGCGGCGAATCAGGTGTCGTTGGAGTCCGAGCGGGTGTTTGGTCAGGGCGGAAATGTCGAAGGCGACGAAATCCTTCGTTTGTTGGGCAATGCTTTCCTTCCAGGCGTCATCCACCACCTGCAGGAGAATTTCATGATCGCCGGCAAGAGAATGGGACGTGCGTTTGATGACCTCGCGGAAGCGCGGGTTGTAGGATTCGAGGATGGGGATCAATTGATTGCGCAGACGGTTGCGGAAGAAATCGAGCGATTCGTTGCTGGGGTCGAAGCGCGGGCGGAGACCGTGCGCCGCGCAATAGACAATGGTCTCTTCACGCCAGACATCGAGCAGGGGACGAACGATGGGGATTTCGGGGTCGAAGGCGGGGAGGATGGTGCGGTAGGTCATGCCCTTGAGTCCAGCCAGCCCCGTGCCGCGGATGAAATGCATGAGTACGGTTTCCACCTGGTCGTCGGCAGTGTGACCGACTGCCACTGCCTGTGCCTTGAAGCGGCGCGCCTGGGTCATCAGGAAGTGGTAGCGCATGTAACGGGCGGCTTCTTCGATGGAGAGTCGTTCCATGGCGGCGTATTCGCGCACGTCGCCGCTTTCGATGACGGAGGCAAAGTTCATGCGGCTGGCGGCTTGTTCGACGGCATTGGCGTCGGCGTCGGCATCGGAGCGCAGTTTGTGGTTGAAGTGCGCCACGATGACGCGGTAGCCGTGTTCGCGCAGGAGACCGAGCAGGCACAGACTGTCCGGTCCGCCGGAGATGCCGGCGATGATGGGACGGTCTTTGACCAGCCCGCATTGATCGCGAAGGATGAAGGCAATGTTTTCGAGCATGAGGTTTGCCGGGCAGGGAGGCTTTGTCTCCGTGAGGGATGGACGTGTCAGAGTTGGTAGAGTTCCACCAGCACGCCGCCGGCGCTTTCGGGATGGATGAAGGCGTACCTTTTCCCATCGGCGGCGGTGCGAGGTTCCTCGTTGATGAGGCGCACGCCTCTCGCCTTCAGTTGCGCCAGCATGCCTTCGATGTCATCCACCTCGAGGCAGAGGTGGTGCATGCCGGGTCCGCGTTTGGCGAGGTATTTGGCAATGCCGGAGTCGTCGGTGGTGGGGCGCACCAATTCCACTTCCGAGCCGGCGAGCGGCAGGAACGCCACCTGCGATTTTTCGGCAGGCACATCGCGCAGTTCGTGCAGTTCCATGCCGAGCGCGTCGCGCCAGAAGCCGAGCGCCTTTTCCATATCGTCCACCACGACGGCGACGTGATTGATTTGTTTCACTTTGGGCATGTGATTCTCCGATTTCGAGACCTGAGACGTTAGACCTTTGACTTCAGACCTTTGACTTCAGACCTTTGACTTCAGACTTTTGACTTCAAACTTTTGACTTCAAACCCGATTATAGCCGCTTGCCAGAGCGCCCGATACCGATTAAGATACCCCCATGCCATCCCTTCCCATTCATGTGCGCCGCGTGCTGGCAGTCATTGGCATTGTCGTTTTGGTGTTTGTCATTCTCGAATTCAACCGCCGGCTGGAGGAACTCAATCTGCTGACCAAGCAGGCAAAGAATTTCCGCGCCGAGGTGACGCAGGCAGTGCGGACTCAGTATGCGCTTCAAACCGCCGTCGCATACGCCAATTCCACTGCCGCGGTGGACGAATGGGCGCGTGAGGACGGGCATTACATTCGAGAGGGCGATTTGCCCGTCGTGCCGGTGGAAGCGCCCGGCGAAGCCCCCATTCTGCTCAGCACACCTGTCCCCACTCCCACGCCCATGCAAAATTGGGAAGTGTGGTACACGCTCTTCTTTGGCGATTGACGACACGCTTCATGGACCGCCTCGACCTGTTCCCCGTTTCGACGAAAATCGAACACGACACCCTGACCATCGCCGGGCACGACCTCGCCTCTCTCGCGGACCTCTACGGGACTCCGCTTTACCTCTACGACCGCGCCACCCTCGACCTTTCTGCCAAAGCCTACACCGACGCCTTAGCCGCCCGCTATCCGGCGCCCTCCCGCGTCACTTACGCCGGGAAAGCCTTCCTCTGCAAAGCCATTGCCCAATGGACTCAAACGCATGGTTTCTTTGTGGATTGCACGGGAGAGGGTGAAATCGGCATTGCGGCTGCGGCTGGCGTCCCGCGCGAGCATATCCTTGTGCATGGGGTGAATAAATCATTCGCCGACCTCAGGGCGGCGTTGCAACATGCGGGGACCATCGTTGTTGATAATCTCACGGAGTTGGAACGGATTTGTACACAAGTAAACAGGTACACGGGTACAAAGCCGTCGTTGTGGCTGCGTCTCCTCCCCGGCGTTGCCGTTCACACCCATCACGCCCACACGCAGACCGGTCAACACGACAGCAAGTTCGGCATGACGCGCGAGGAAATCCTGCAAGCCGCGCAAATGTGCCAAGCGGCAAATTTGCCTCTCATGGGGATTCACTTCCATCAGGGTTCGAACTTCCGCGACCCCGAACCCTTGCTCCCTGCCATTGAGCTGGCGCTCGATCTTGCCGGAGAGATTGGGTTTAGCGGCGAGTGGCATTTCTGTCCCGGCGGAGGGTGGGGAGTGGCGTATCACGAAGACGAATTGCCTCATCCATCCATCGAGAGTTATGTGAAGGGAATCGCCGAAGCGGTGACGGAAGGATGCCGGGCGCGCGGGCTGGACCTGCCGCATTTGCATCTGGAGCCGGGGCGCAGTCTCGTGGCGCGGGCGGGGGTGGCGGTCTATCGCGTGGGGGCTGTCAAGAAGCGTGGCAATAAAACGTGGCTGCTCACCGATGGCGGCATGGCAGATAATCCGCGGTTTGCGCTCTACGGGGCGAGATATTCTTGTTTGCCGGTGCAGGCTCCGGGTCGGGTAAGAAGCGAAAGAGTCTCGGTGGCGGGTCCGTATTGTGAGTCTGGCGATGTCGTCATCGAAGATTTGCCCATGCCGGAAGTCGAAGAAGGGGAATTGATTGCCATCCCTGTGGCGGGGGCATATCACCTCAGCATGTCGTCCAACTATAACGGCGCGCGCCGCCCGGCGGTGGTGTGGCTGGAGGACGGACGAGCTAGGGTCATCCAGCGCCGCGAGACGGTTGAAACTTTGTTGATGCGCGACGAATCATGAAGTGAGAATTTTCCTTCGGGAGAGACTTTCCAGAACCCACAATTGGCATATAATACCCCCCTGCAAAACGCGAACCTGCCTGCCTGGCGGCAGTTTTGAGTTTTTTGGAGAGAGTATGATTCAACTCAGTTACAGCACCTTCGGGTTGACCAACCTGAAATTTCTGGATGCCATTGACGCAGTGGATAAAGCGGGCTATCCCGGCATCGAAATCTCATTTCACCGCGACCAGTTCAATCCCTTCGACATCACCGATGAAGACATTGCGAACGTCAGACGCAAATTGCAGACGACGCGCGTCAAAGCCGCCTGCGTGGCGACCGCTTCGCACTTCTTCACGCCCCAGCGTCCGCACGAGCCGTCGCTGATGAGCCCCGACCTGGCGGGACGCAAACGCCGCATCGGGCTGGTGAAGCGCGGCGTGGAAGTGGCGCGTCAGTTGGGAGTCAACCTCGTCACGTTTGGGAGCGGATTCATCCGCGATGAGCATGTTTCCAATCCGTCTGTGAATCCCCGTGAACTGCTCGTGGACAGCATTCACCAGTGCCTGCGCGCCATCCCCGATGACGAGGACATTACGCTGCTCATCGAGCCTGAACCCGGCATGTACATCGAAACGATGGAGCAGGGGCTCTCGCTGGTGCGGGAAATCAATTCACCCAAGTTTGCCCTGCACGTGGACATCATCCACGCCTATTGTTCGGAAGTGGATTACGTCAACGCCCTGGGGCGCGCCGCACCCTACACGCGCTACATGCACATTTCGGATGCGCGCGAAGGCTGCAATTTGAAACTCGTCAAGTTTTCCGAAAACCTGACGATGGATTTGGATTTTGCGCGTTATCTGATTTACTTCCCCGATACCGCCGAATACCTGCTGGTGGACCGCGAACAGCCGCTGTATTTTTACGATCAGCCGCTGGGCGCAAAGCGGGAAAAAGAGATTGCGCAGATTCTCGACAGCGCCGGCGTCCGCGCGGCGGTGCGCCACGTGGACTATGACCGCCTGTATGCCGGCGCGACACCCTTCGATAACGAAATCTTTGTTTATCTCATCTCCGTCCCCGGCTTGAGTTACGATGTGCTGGAACGCGCCAAGCCCATTGTTGCCTACCTGCGTTCTCCCGAAAGCGGCGGCGGCAGACCGATCCTCGATAAAATGGTCGCCAACACGCTGACGGGCATCGTCCACTTCCACGAAATTCCCGGCGAAGGCACGCTCGATTTTGCCTCCAGTTTCAAGGCGCTGACCGACAACGGCTTCTCCGGTTACGCCTCGGTGGAACTGTATCATCACGTCCAATCCTGGCAAAAAGCCCTGAACGACAGTTTCAGGCATTTGTCGCAATTTGTTTGATTGCTTATTCCCTCATTCCCGCCTGGAGTGAGGGTGTGTTTTATCAAAGGAGTACCTGCATGATTAACATCGAACAACTCGGCTGGCAGAAAGAAACGGTCGGCGAGCTCGATCATCGTCTGCTCAAAGCCCCGCATGTCAAACTGCGCTCGTTCACCGAAGGACCGAATGGCGACGTGGTCTATGCGGTGGACTTGCGCATCAACCGTCCCAATGTGGAGTTTTTGTCTTCCACGGAAATGCACTCCTTCGAGCATTTCCTGCTGTGGGGATTCCAGAAGTACATGAAGGAAAACTTCATCTCCGTCGGCTTGATGGGATGCCAGACCGGCTTCTACCTCATCCTCTACAACGAGGGACGCGCCGACAAAATCCTCGGCGTGTACGCATCCATCCTGAACGACATTCTGGTCGCCAGCGAAGTGCCGTATGCCAACATTCAGCAGTGCGGCAACTACAAAAACCACAGCCTTGAACTCGCTCAGAAACTCGCGCGCCGCGTGCTGGACGCCAAGGCAGATTGGCGGACGGTTGTATGACGCGCAATACGCAAGTCTGGCGCGTCAACCATCAGCGCCCCATCCGATACGAGGTTATCAACTCGCCCAACGTCTTCGACCCGCATAACACCGACCTGTTGTATCCAGCCGTAAGCGGCAGTTCCCGCCGCTTTGTCGTCGTGGATGCGAATGTGGAAAGGTTCTTTGGCGAGGATATTCGCCGCTACTTCCACTATCATGGCGTAAAGGCGAAAATCGTCACCTTCCCCGGCGGCGAGGAACACAAAACCATCGAATTCTACAAATCCCTGGTCCGCGAACTGGATGCGTTCCCCATCCACCGCCGCGACGAACCCATCATTGCCATTGGCGGCGGCGTTCTCACCGACGTGGTGGGCTTCGTCGCCAGCACCTACCGCCGCAGCGTCCCGCACATCAAAGTCCCGACCACGCTGATGGGCTACGTGGACGCCTCCATTGGCATCAAGACGGGCATCAACTTCAACGGACGCAAGAATCGCCTCGGCTCGTTCGAACCTCCCCTGCGCGTCCTGCTCGACAAGACATTTCTCAAAACGTTGCCGCGCCGTCATTTGCTCAACGGCGTGGCGGAAATCATCAAACTGGCGGTCATCAAAGACGCCCGCTTGTTCGACCTGCTCGAGGCGCACGGCGCGGAAAGCGTCGAAGCGTATTTCCAAAACGAGAGCGGCGGCGTCATCCTCGACCGCGCCATCACCGGCATGCTCGAAGAACTCGAGCCGAACCTCTTCGAGGACGACCTCGCCCGCAAAGTGGACTTCGGTCACACCTTCAGTTACGGACTCGAAACCCGCAACGAGACGGACCTCCTGCATGGCGAGGCGGTCCTGCTCGATATCGTCTTCTCATCGCTTCTTGCGCGGACCCGCGGCTTGCTCACCCGTGCAGACCTGGAGCGCCTCTTCCGCCTCATCGCCGCACTCGGCATCACGCTCGACATCTCCTCCCTCGAACCGCTGACGTTGTGGCAATCGCTCGAAGAGCGCACCTACCACCGCAACGGATTCCAGCGCGTCCCCCTGCCGCATGGCATTGGCGGCTGTACTTTCGTCAACGACATCACCCTGACTGAAATCCAAACCGCCCACCGCGCCCTTGCCCAAATGACCATGCTCAACCCGTCCGCAGGACTGACCGCTGAGAAAGTGGAAAGCGCTGAACTCGTCGCCGGCTGATTTCTGCGAACCGAAACGGAAACCAAATGACCCAATTCAACAACTTCGACAACAAAGAAATTGACAAGTTCGACAACGTGGCGCAGATCTGGTGGGACCTGAAAGGCGAGATGCGGACGCTTCACGTCATCAACCCCCTGCGGACGCGCTTCATCACCGAACCTCTGACCGTCCCCTCGCCTGCCATTCTCGACGTAGGCTGCGGCGGCGGCATCCTCGCTGAAGCGCTTGCCAAAGCCGGCGCGCGCGTCACAGGCATTGACCTGTCCACAGCGTCCATCGCCGCCGCGCGCCATCACGCCCAGGCGCAGGGGCTTTCGATTGACTACCGCGTCGTCAGCGCCGAGGAAATCGCCGCCTCCCAGCCGGAAAGTTTCGACGCCATCACCTGCATGGAAATGCTCGAACACGTCCCCGAACCGCAGAAAGTCATCGCCGCCTGTGCGCACGCCCTCAAGCCGGGCGGACACGCCTTCTTCTCCACCATCAACCGCACGCCCAAAGCCTTCCTCTTTGCCATCGTCGGCGGTGAATATATCCTGCGCCTGCTTCCGCGCGGCACGCACACCTACCGCATGTTGATCCGCCCCGGCGAGTTGAAGGAGTGGGCGCGTCAAAACGGGCTGGAGTTTGTGCGCCTCGCCAGTCTCATGTACAATCCCATTTTGAATACTTGGAAGGTCGCGCCCGATAAAGAAGACGTCAACTACATGGCTCACTTCATCAAGAGATAAACGCCCATGAAACGATTCTTTGCCCTCTCCCGCACCATGCACGGCATCCTCGATCTTGCCGCGCCGGGCTTTTCTGCCCTGTTGTGGCTGGGCGCATTCCCGCAATGGCAGGTCATTGTCCTCTCCATCTTTACCGCCTTTGCCGCCTACACCGCTATCTATGCCCTCAACGACCTCGTCGGCTACGCCGTGGACAAGGAAAAGTTCGCCCGAAGCGGTTTGAACGAAGGCTATTCCGTTGAAGCATCCGACCTGCGCTACCCTCTCGCGCAAAGCGCCCTCGACTACCGCAGCGGCTTGCTATGGTTTGCGGGGTGGTTTGCGGCTGCGTTGGTCGGCGCATATCTTCTCAATCCCGCCATTGTTTTCATACTCATTGCCGCGGCGGTCCTCGAAGTCATCTACTGCCTGCTCCTCAAGGTCACTTGGATGCGGACGTTCGTCAGCGGTCTTGTCAAAGCCAGCGGTCCCATCGCCGCCGTCTATGTCGTGGACCCCAACCCTGCCCTCCCATCTTTGCTCCTGCTCTTCGCCTGGATTCTCTTCTGGGAAATCGGTGGGCAGAACGTTCCCGCCGACTGGAACGACACCGCCGAAGACAAACTCATCGGAGCGAAGACCATCCCGGTTCAATTCGGACCTCAAAAAGCGGGGCTGGTCGTCCTGACCGCCCTCACCCTGACAGTGTTCCTCAGCCTCTTCCTGCCGCGCCTTTCCCCGCTGGCGCTGGGTCTGCCCTATTTGGCTGTCTCTGCCCTCGCCGGCTTCTTCCTGCTTCTCCTCCCCGCTTGGAACCTTTACCAGCAGCGGGAAGAGGGGCGCCTCGCCGCGAAACTCTTCGACCGCGCCAGTTACTATCCCCTCGCGCAACTGGTCATCATGGCGGTGTTTGTCCTGGTTCAATAATTCACCTTACTGATGTTACGCACCGTCCCGAAGGTTTGGCTCGAAAATAGACGCAATTTGCGAGAACCTTCGGGACGTTTCGCGTAAGGTGAGTTACCTTAAGTATTACAGCGCAGAGTCCGACACTGGTGTTTGCATCTTCCATGACCCTCAACCCGCCTCCCGCTCCCCAGCATTTGACGCGGCTGAAAGCGCTCCTCGCTCGAATCCGCCACTTTGACGAACTCCCGCTCGAGGTCCAGGAACGAATCGCCGCGTCCGCTTCTCCGCGTCACTTCGCGGCGGGACAAGTCATCTACGTGGAAGGCGAACCCGCCGAATCAGTTTACATCCTCGAATCGGGCTGGGTCAAAGCCACACGCATGTCCCGCGACGGGCGCGAACAGGCAATGATGTTCCTGCGTCCCGTCGAAGTGTTTGGCGACATCGCCGTGTTCACCGGCACGACCTATCCTGGCACTGTCGTCGCGCTTGAGGATGTGGATGTGTGGGTCATTCCGGCACAAGCGATTCTCGAACTCATTCCGCGCCACCCTGAGCTCGCCATGGCGGTCATCCGTCATCTCGGCGAGCGTGTGCTTCACTACATTCACCTCGCTGAAGACCTGTCCCTGCGGAGCGTGGAGTCACGGCTGGCGCATACGCTGCTGCAAAATGCCGAACTGCGCGGCGGTCAACTCATCGTCCCGCGCCGCGAGTGGACGACCTTCGACGAGATGGCGGTACGGCTGGGCACCGTGCGCGACGTGCTGAGCCGCGCGTTACACACACTGGAAAAGGAGGGTCTCTTGAAAGTGGAACGCCGCGAAATCATTCTGCTCGACCCGCAAGGTTTGGCGGCGCGAGAAGAACGGTAACTCGACCTTTGTAATGAAGACTTCAGTCGTGCGGCACCAAGCGGCTATCCCCCGCGGAGCCGCCGCTGCGAGCCTTACGTGAAGCGCCGAAGTTTGTACAACTCCACCAGCAGGGCGGGGGCAAGGGACGCGACAGCGATCACCAGCCACTCCATCGGCGAGGGCGGCACGGTCTTCAAAACCGTTTGCAGAAAGGGAAGAGTAACGGCGGCAATCTGCAACAGAATGGTCAAGCCCAGCGCGAGGACCGCCATGGATAGCAATCCCAACAAGAAGAGGAGCACACGCCGCCTGAGTGCATCTGAATGCTCGCGCAGTCTGCTCATCTTATTTCTGCGCGTGTGTGTGGGCGTTATCTATTCTCAAAGCCTGCAGAGAAGCTAGAAAAAGCAAAATACCAATCGTGATCATCCCAGCCACGTAAAGGACTGAAATGAATCCGGAACGGTAATTGCTGGCGGTGAGAATAACGGGCAATTGCGCCAAGCCTGCCGCCAGCGGCCACATGATCCCCAATCCCGCATGGATATAAAAGTTCCAGCGGTTCTGTTGACCTGCCCAGAATAGCGCCAAGCCTTGTAGAGCGAACAGTCCCGCCACCACAAATGAAAGTACGGGGGCGGGAACTCCGTTCTTGGCTGGCTCACCCAGGGCAAAATCCTCCAGCGTGTGGGGGATGGCAAAGAAGAACAACAACAGCGATAGGCTCACCACGCTCATGGTCCACCCCGATAACTTACTTTTTATTTCTGACATTTTTTCTCCTTTCGATTACCTTTGCGCTAACTTGGACTGATCCACAGCGCGTTGAGTTGCCTGCCGCAGAATATCCAGAAACTCCTCCAATGGCACTTTATGGATGCGCGCCGCCCATTCCACGGTAAGCGCTTTGGCGAGAAACATCCGCAGAGAATATTTTCCCACGCGCTGGATGCCGAAGATTTCCATCACATCGGCAATGTCGCCGTATTTCAACAGGATGTCTGAGACGCGCGTATCTTTGGTGATTTGCATTTTGTTTTCTCCTTGCAGGTCACGCCTCTTTTTGTGGAAGCGTGACCTGCGCTGTCCTATCGTTGGTTTTTCTGTTTTGCTTCACGCTGCTGCTTCAAATCAAGATACAAGGCGATGGAGAGCGGTCCCAAAGCCAGGATGGATGCAAGCAATGTGTGAATGATGGTGATGGATAGTTCGTTCATTTTCGTTTCTCCTTGTTCATTCCTCTATTGCGCGTTGAGCGCGGGTTTCGGGCTGACCGCCATCAGGCGATAGGCTTCGTTGATATCGTCGGCGGTCAGCAAGCCGATGAGTTCGCCGCCGCCATTCAGCACGGGCAGGGCACGCGTGCGGCTCGTCAGCATTTTCTGCTGCGCGGCGTGCAGCGGTTCGTCGGGGCTGGCGAATGCGATGCGCGTCCGCATGACTTCGCGCGCCGCCGCATTTGCGCCCAGGGATTGCAATCCGCGCAGGAGGTCGAGCTCGCTAATGAAACCTGCAACTCGATTACTGCCCCATTCCAACACGGGAAAATCGGACTGGGAGGTGGTGAGCGTCAACTCGACGGCTTTGGACAGCGAATCGTTGACTCTCAGCACGTGAGGCGAGCGCGTCATTGCCTGACCGACGGTTGTTTCGCCCAGCGTATGCTTGACCTGCGCCCCCTGGCTTTCCTGCCCCGCGCCCATCCAGACGAAGATGGCGATGAGGACGAGAGTCCAACTGCCGCTCATGAAGCCCCACAGCCCCATCAGCAGGGCGAGTCCCTGCCCGATTTGCGCGGCGATCTGCGTGGCTTTGGCGTGATTCATCTTCTTTGCCAATAAAGCGCGCAGGATGCGTCCGCCGTCCATCGGGAAGGCAGGGATGAGGTTGAAGAATCGGCTCTCCCGTTTTTAACGGGAAATTGGGTCAAAAGCGACGAGAACGTGTAAACGAAAGGAATTGAAATTACGGTACCCATAACCGCGACGGTTGAGCATTTTGATTTTCAAGTTCACTCC